>Ga0209269_1000449_pt1 | contig 38911 bp, 42 predicted proteins | sample MTBAKMMethaMetaG_FD_187455 | JGI IMG/M metagenome (GOLD analysis project Ga0209269, IMG submission 187455) | Enrichment culture microbial communities from Arthur Kill intertidal strait, New Jersey, USA, that are MTBE-degrading - MTBE-AKM (Arthur... | ecosystem: Environmental > Aquatic > Marine >... | reverse complement strand
TTTCGGGGTGATGGAGACGATCGATTTGGCCCGGGCCTGGTTCGTGCCCGGGATCTCGTGCAGGAACATGAAGGTGAACTCGTCCTCCTTGTATGCGACCTGGATGCGGTTGGCGTAGACCGGGTCCAGCGCCTGGGGGATATTGACCGAGATCTCGTGCTGAGACATAACATAACATATAAGGGGATAGGAATTAAGGGTTTTTGCGATGGCCAGAGACGATGGCCTGATCGGGATCGCCGCCGTGACCGCCGCCCATTTCTGCCCCCTGCGCCTCTACCTCGATCGGCAGGAGGAGCACGAGGAGCCGCCGCGCTACGCCGTCTGCAAACAGGTCTCCTACCACCTCGGCGCCGGCCCCCTCGATCCGGCGGCGATCTGGGAGGAGGTGACGGCCGTGCTGCCGTACGCCGGCGAGGAGGAACGCACACTTTTTTCGCAGTGCATCGACGCCTGCAGGGGCAAGGAGTGGATCGCCTTCTCAGACGCCGACGTCCCGGTCTCCTCGGCCTCCCTCGGGATCAGGGGCGCGGTCGACAAGGCCGATCCCGCCCTGCCAGGTTTCGCGATCACCCGGTCGAGCGAGGCGCCGAACGCCGGGGTGCACGGTGCCGACCGTCTGAGGATCGCCTGCTACACCGTCTGCGTCAGGGAGACGCTCGGCATCGACGTCCCCGGCGGCTGGGTGGAATATGTCCCGTCCGGCGTGATCCGGTTCTGCACGCCCGGCCCCCGCGACCGGCGGGCGATGCTCAGGGCGATCGCCGCCGCAAAAGAGGTGGAGGCGGGAAAGATCCCGAGAAAGCCCCTCAACCCGCCGTGCGCCCGCTGCCCGCACGGGGAGCGGTGCGCACCCGGACCCAGGCGCCTTTCAGAGTTGCTGTGAATTCCCCCGTCACAAGCCGCACTTTTTAGCACCGGGATCGCATCTGCTCGACCCGGCCCGGATCTTTTTGCTGACAGCAAAAAATGCGAAGGCCGCAGCGATCCCGATGCCGTAGATCCCGTCGAAGAGGAACACCGCGGCGTATGTCCCACCCATGTCGATCAGGGGCTGCGCCGCGAAAGCCGAGACAAACTGTCCCAGATACAAAAACATCGAATACACGCCAAATAAGATGCCGTACCTGTGCGCAGGGGATATCGAACGATGCAAGAAACCCGCCGGAGATTTCGAGGACGATCACCCCCAGACCCATCGCCGCAGCCCCCATCATCGTCATCATCGATGACAGAATAAGAAAAACGAGTTTTCCTTTCCCTGACGCATGCTTTTTCTGCTCATCTTTGAAAGAATTCATGAAATTCATGATATTACTCCGATCATGCTCAAACAGCGGCAAATTGAGAGAATTGCATCTAAATATTCTCAGACCAGACGGCATATAGTTGATGCTCCTCACAGGAGGAGCAGAAGGCAGGGTGAATTTTTGCAGGAGAGGTTGTAGTGACGGACAGGAGTTTTTCGGAGAAGAACCAAAGAATCGTTGAAAAACTGAAGATATGGGGGATGACCGAATATGAATCGAAGATATATACGACCCTCGTCATGCTCCAGGTCGGGGGCGCCAGGGATATTCACGAGCTCACCGGCATCCCCCGCGGCCGGGTCTACGAGATACTCGCAGACCTCACGAAAAAAGGGTATATAGGGGTTATACAGGGAAACCCCATCCGTTATCGCGTCCTCGACATCTCCCGGACCTTCGAACGGATCAAAAAGGACACCCTGGACTCGATCGACGAGATCAGGCAGATGCTCGAAGAGATGGAGAAGGCGGCAAAACCCGCCACCGCACCGGGCTACGTCGTCCAGAGCGAGTCGGCCATCGACAACCAGGTGAATGCCATCCTGAAGCAGACGAAGGAGGCGGTCCTCATCCTCTGCAACGACCCGTCGTTTCTGAAAAAATACCGGAAGGAGCTGAAATGCGCACACAGTAAACTCGACCTCAGGGTCGTCGTCGAGAATCCCGGGGAATATTCGGGTACCGACTTCAGGCTCTACAGATGTGATCCCCTCATGAAAAAAAGCCTGGTGGACGAGAAGTTCTACGGCGACCATTCGGCAAGAATACTCTTCGCCATCTTTGCAGACTACCGGGAGGACGTGATCATCATCAGGAGAGGTTCTTCTCTCGAAGGCCTGTTTTCGTCCGAGTTCGTGATCACCGAGTACCTGCAGAGGTCGATGATGGAGCGGATCGAAAAGGCGTGAATAGAGGGGAAAAAAGGCGCGCAGGCCCGTTCTAACTCTCTCCAGAATGGACATTACAGCCCTGAACTCAGTATAGAGGTCGCTTTGTTTCTATCCCGAACCATCGCCCTCGTTGTAAGCGCGTAGTCTAGAACAATTAACAAGATATCATATGTCCGCTCTAGGCAAGAGACCTGAAATATTGTCAGATTGATCCTGTATAGATACATTTTAATTTTAGTCATAAAAGGAGCAGATATGCCAAAAATGCTATTAAATCCCTCCAAGAGGACATAAGAAAGGATATATATCACGGGCCACAGAACAAATCAATATCAGCGGTTGGATCTAAATGAAAGCAATAAAATCTCTATTTGTTCCTTCTACATGTTTGCAAGGCAGTAAACTACCTGTACACATTATATGGCCAAAAGAAAGAAAAATAAGTGTTTCTATTAAATATCCTGATTCCTTCGATAATTTTGAAATATTTAATGGTCTCTGCATCAATTCTGATAAAAACATCATTTTCTGTGATAAATATGAAGAAAATGGATATCTAGGCTTGGTATTTAAAACGAAACAGAATAGCAATCCCAAACTCAACTTAGAAATCGAATTTACTTTTGAAGAAGCAGGCAAAGAGACAGAAAAGATTAAAAAAAACGTCCATTTTTTTAGACCAGATATAAAAGTAACAAGAATCCCATCTATAATCAAAGCAGAAAAAAACGGGAAGGAAAAGTTTTCTGTAAGCGAGAAAATTCAAGTTATAAATTGCGGTGAAGGGACAGCAATATTAAGTTTAATTGAAAATGATGACACCGAGTTGAAGATTCACGAGCCCAACGGGATAGGTGAATTCGTCATTAATTTTTGGTCTGATTTCACAACGAGTCTCAGCCGTCTAAAAGAAAAATACACAGAGTATTCAGAATTAATCGACAAAATAATCAAATTAAAAGAGACACTTTCAAAAGGTATTGGGGAATCTGAGGTCAAAAATCTCAAGGATATGGTTAATGAACTTGAGAAGATCTTAATATCAGATACAACATTTAGTGAAGATTACGAATCAATAATACAAACTGCTTACTTTAAAAATCTAAAATTTATTACAGAACTTGAAAGTTTCTTGATTTATCTAAAATCGACAGATTCTGAAAGAATCCTTTTAAAGAATCCGATACATGTTTTGAAAATACAACCGGAAAAGAAAAAATTCAAAGGACACATCAACATTATAGATTTAAACTATAATTCATATCCGAAAATCCCAATCGAATTTGAGATATCGGCTACTGAAGAATGTGAATTACCCCTACACAAACTCCTAGATTTACAATCAGATAAGGTGACTGAATGACAATAGATCCATCTTTTGGTTATGATATTGCAACCGGTGTTGGAGCGGTTGCAGGAAAAGAAATTGTAGTGCAAACAATACGCTCAATGGTTAAATATATTGAAAATTTAGAGAAAAATATAGAAAATGGGTTTAAAATTGATGGGAAACAGATGACAATATTGTGTTCTGAAGGGCTTCAAAAATATTCACTATCGATAACCCCCAAAAAAGGCATTTTTGGCAGCCCAAAATATGTAGAGTTTCCAAATGGGATTCCGTCCCGAGTTGAGTTAACACAGGTGAGAGGATTATGTCCCCTACAGAACAGCATTGAACGGACACCAGAGGGATTCAAAGTAGACACAACCGAATTAGATCCGGGAGAATTATACATTCTCGATGTTGAATATCACTACGAAGATCATAGGTTAATGGACTCTCTTGTTGAAAGAGTCATTCCCCGTGACGTACCACGGAACCTTGATGACAGCATAAGAGAGTATGAAATGAGTGCTCAATTAAAACATTTAGATGTGCTAAAACAAAAATATTTCAACGTAAATCTAAGAGATTTAGAATTTTCCGTAGATGTTAGCGTTTATCAAGATATCAACACAAAGGTACCAGGAATCTTTCGACAACAGTTGGAAACCTTGGTGGAACTATCAAAGAAAAAAGGTAGAGCTGAAGGATTTAAACTGTGGAGGCGACTTTATCAATTACAACAAGCGGAGTATGGAGGAGATACTCTAGACATTTTGGATAGCATGCATAATTTATTCACTCCACGAAAATTTCGAAGATATATTGATATACAAAAAGATTTCCGATACCTAAATTGTACAAGAGGGAGTGACTATTACGATGATCTCCCATTTCCAACATGGCCGAAATCAATGAAAATTATTTCAAAAACGGATTTAAGTTATGATAAACCCGCAGCAGAGGGGATATTAATCTATAAACAGGCAGATTTCGTATCTGAGATTGAAAAAATGCTCAATCTAGAAAATAACAATGATCAAAAACAGTAAAATAAAACAGAATTTAATCAAACAATATATTGAGAGTTAAAACTTGGTATATTATCCCAATTTATCCATCTAGAGCGCATATTGTAATTTGGGCAGACCCAATTAAATATAATTTCACACAAATAAAATTTCGTTTCTCTTAGTGAGGGCATAAAAGAAAGGCACAATGAGAATTCTAAGAAAAACACAGAGTCGAGCAAGAAAAGGTTCTAAATTTTTCCAGAATAAGAGATCCATCTGGGCGAACAAGCCCCAACAAAAAAAGAGGCGCCTTTCAGACCTGCTCTAACAGTGTCTTCGATATGATGTACTCGCCCTTCGCCTCGCGGGTCGTGCCCACGATGAGCCACTGCGTATCGCCGTGCTCTTCGAGGACGCCGACGGCCTCGATCGTCTCGCCCGCGAGCGCCTGCCCGGAATAGGTGTGGGTGAACGAGATCACCCGCGAGACCGTCTCGTGGTCCACCTCGTAGACCGCCGGCGAGTCGAATGAGTGGGAGGCGTCTATCACCCGCGCCTCGATCCGGCCCCGCCCGATCTCCCGGCCTTTCCCGGCCGGCGCCGAGGCGAGGGCGTCGTAGTCCCGCGTATAGAGCAGGTCGAAATAGGTGTCGCCGAACTCGCCCCGGTTCCATTTCCGCGACTCGTGCAGCACGAAGGCGTCGAAGGAGATCTCCGGGATCCGTTTGGTGTAGACCTTCCGCCACATCTCCTCGCTCATCGCGGGGAGCGTCCCGGCCCCGACCATGCGGGCCAGCTGCGCCTGCGCCGAGAACCAGGCCGGCCCGTAGACGACCAGGTCGATATCTGAAGCGTCGTTCTCCACCCCGATCAGGCGCGACCCCGTGCACCCCACGCTGCCGGCCGGCAGGTCGAAGAAGGAGAGGAGCCGGCGCACCCGCACGTCGCGGGAGGCGATCCAGTCCATCCGCTCCTCGGGCTTGTAGACGCGGGCGATCCGCCCGACCGGCACCCGGTGGAGGCCGTCGAGGTACTCGGGCCGGTGCTCTCTGATGTACGCGTAGGCCGGCTCGAAATCGAGCTTCGTATAGCGCCGTCCGGCCGGGTCGACCCGCTCCCCCGCGGGGTCCGGAACGTAGCGGAGCACGCACCCGGCCCGCTCGTCGTTGTCATAGGCGGAGACGGCGAAGATCAGCCCCTCGTCGTCCTCGATAAAATCACGCAACCTGATCGGCATCATGGCATCTCCGCAAGAAACCCGGCGACCTCCTCGATCTCCGCCCCCACCCTGAGCACCTGCCGGTGCACCAGGTCCACCACCGTGCTCGGCGTGCCGGGGAGGCGGCCGCCGTCGATGAGCAGGTCGTGGGGGACGTGGACGTCGTTCGCGGTCACCGGGTCGGGCCCGCCGTGGACGTTCGCCGAGGTCGCCGTGATCGGTGCGTCCAGCTCCCTGATGATCGCCAGGGGCACCGGGTGGTCGGGAAACCTGATCCCGATCAGGCCGGTGCCGCCGGTGAGGATCTCGGGCAGGCAGGACTTCGCCTTCAGCACCACCGTCACCGGGCCGGGGAGAAAGCGGTCGATGAAAGCGTCGGCCTGCCGGTCGACCACGGCGATCGCCGAGAGCATCTCGATGTCCGAGACCGCCACCGAGATCGGCATCGCACGCGGCCGCATCTTCACCGCGTACACCCGTTCGACGGCGTTTTCCGAGAACGCATCGGCCCCGAGGCCGTAAATCGTGTCGGTGGGGTAGACCACGAGCCCGTCGCGCCCGAGCACCCTGACCGCCTGATGGATGATCTCTGTGTCCATTGGATTAGAACTCCTGTCCGCGGACGCGGTTGATATCGAAGACCGCACGCTTCGAGACGTGCATGACGGCAAAAACACCTGCCTGGATCGGGTCGGTGACCACGAGGTCCGCATGCTTCGGGACGCTGCCGGCCATCCTCAGGGCGATGACCGGGATCCCGGCCGCCCGGACGCGCTCGACCGCTTCGGTGATCGTCCCGCCCATGATCGAGCCGGCGAGCACCAGGATCGACGCCCTCGGCAGGCGTGCGACGGCGTCCACCGCCTCGGTCAGGTCTTTCTCGCCGACGAGCGGGATCGTGTCCACCGAGATCCGCTCCCCCCTGATATTGTGACGGTCGGCCTCGTTCACCGCGCCGAGCGCCACCTGGGCGACCTGGGCGCCGCCGCCGATGATGATCACTCTGGAGCCGAATATCCTGGAGAAGGTGTCGTAGGTCGAGACATGATGCACGGTCGGTATCCCGAGAAGATCGGCGAGCATCCGCCCGATACCGCCCGCGCACTCGACTTCAAAGTAAAACAGGGCGTTCCCGGCATGAACGCCGGACGCCATGATGGACTGCTGCACGGTCACCACATTCGCCGCGTTCGCCGCCATGACCGCGGCGATGTCCCTCAGGACACCGAGCTGGTTCTCGGCGATGATGCTGAGCGCATGCAGTTCCAGGATGTTGAGTGTCTGCAGGTGTTCTGGCTCTTCCATTCCAAGCAGAGGCAGGGTTCCGGTCCCCGCCCCCTCCATCTGTACGATGATATTAACCGCGGGACAACTTAAGGTGTTTGGTGAGAGACATTGCGTTTTCGGGCACATTTCTGCGCACGAAGCGCCAGGGCCCGCATGCGCACGCGAGGGCGGCGCCGCTGCCCGGAACCCGAAAAGAAGGGCGCAAGGGCGCCGCCGGATGCCGAAAGCAAACAACGGATTTCAACGAACCGGCAAACCGGAGAGAACGGCACCGCCACACAGTCAGGAGTTTGAATATTATTACAGATATAAATCGAAACCTTTAGAAGAGATCACATCACTCTTCTGATTGATGCCTGTACGGTCCATTCAACTCAGCGAAGAAGCGTACGAACGCCTGATCCGCCCTGCGAAAGAAGAAGAGGAGTGTTTCTCCGGGGTGATCCTGAGCCGGATCCCCGACCCCGCCCGCGTCTCGAATATCCTCGCAGCGAGGAGCAGGGAGAGCGAGATTGAACGCGCGATCCGGCTGGCGCACCAGCGCAGGGATCGCCGCACAAAGAATAAGGGTCAGGCGGAAGGGCCGCCGGCATCAGACTGAACAAAACCCGGAAGAGAGAGCCGCACACACCTCATCATCTCCGATGCGTCTCATCATCTCGCCGAACCGCTCCCCTTTTCGGGCGTGGTCGGCATAATAGTCGATCGCCCGCCCGACAAAACCCGCGGCCGCCTCGAACGGGATCAGGTCGGCAAGGCGGCTGCCGATCTGCAGGTGCCTGCCGGCCCGCCCGCCCAGGAAGACGGCGAATCCACTTTTTTCGGCGGCGATCGCCTCCTCCCGGCAGACGGCGACGCACCGACCGCACCCGACGCACCGGTCCGCGAAGAACACGACACCCCTCTCGCCCGCCTCGATCGCTCCTTCCCGGCACACCTTCGCGCAGGCGCCGCAGAGGGTGCAGGCTTCGGGATCGATCGACGGGTACGCCTGCCCCATCAGCCCGATGTCGTTGAACTGGACTTTCATGCAGTTGTTCGGGCACCCGGCGATCCCGATCTTCAGTTTCCGCGGCAGCGGCCGCCCCACCTGCTCGCGGTCGATCTGCAGGAGCACAGCCCGAACGTCGCAGAGGCCGTGGCGGCAGAAATCGCCCTTGCATGCGACGACCGAACGCACCGTCGCCCCGGTGCTCCCCGGGAAAAGCCCGGCCGCCGCAAGCATCGCCGCAGCCGCCGGAGCGTCCTCCCGGCGGACCCACGGGATCTCGACGTTCAGGCGGACGGTCGTCACGGTGTAACCCCTGCCGTAGGTCCGGGCCGTCCGGGCAACCGCCTCCATCTCCTCCGCGGTCATCCTCCCGCCGGCCGCCCTGACCCTGAGGGAGACGTATCCTTTCTCCTTCTGCGGGAGGACACCCCCTCCCGACGCCGTAGTATCGCCTGCCATGCCATCCCTGTTTGTCCTCGAAGGACATCAATGTCGGGAGAACCCGGGCAAGATTTAAACCGGGGAATGAGGAGAGAGTGCTATGTTCGACATCGTCCGCGCCGAGGAGAAGGTGAACGGGATCGAGGTGACCTACCGGAAAGACGGCGAGGCCAGGCTCAGGGACTTCACCTGGGACGAACTGACCGCCATGGGGATCAACGCCCTCGACCTGATGGAGGATCCCGGCGCCTTCAGGATCGATCCGGAACGGCACCTGATCTACGAACGCTTCCCCTGAGGATCGGCCGGTGCATCCCGAAGGGCGACGGCCCGGATCGAGGGCGCCGCCCGACCGGCAAACAGATAAAAAGCATGGCCGCACCAGAGGAGATACCCGAAACGGGAGGAACAGGCATGAACAGCACACCTGCGGAAGAGATCCTGCGCCTGAAGGAGGAGAAGGACGCCGTCATCCTCGCGCACAACTACCAGGTCCCCGAGGTGCAGGACGTCGCCGACCTGGTCGGGGACTCGCTGGAGCTTGCGCGGGCGGCGACCGCCTTCGACGCCGGCGTCCTCATCTTCTGCGGCGTGGACTTCATGGCCGAGACCGCCGCGATCCTCTCGCCCGAGAAGAAGGTGGTGCTCCCGGCCGGCGACGCCTGCTGCCCGATGGCGGCGATGATCACCGCCGGCGAGGTGCGGACGCTGAAGGAGCGCTACCCGGACGCCGCCGTGGTCTGCTATGTCAACACCTCCGCGGAGGTGAAGGCCGAGAGCGACATCTGCTGCACCTCGGCCAACGCCGTGAAGGTGGTCGAGTCCCTGGAAGAGGACCGGATCATCTTCGTGCCCGACCGGAACCTGGGCAGATACGTTGCCCGCTTCACGAAGAAGGAGGTCCTCTCCTGGGAGGGGTTCTGCTACGTGCACGACCGGTTCACGCCCGGAGACGTCGAGGCGGCCAGGCGCCTCCACCCGGAGGCCGAGGTGCTCGTCCACCCGGAGTGCCGGCCCGCGGTGATCGACCTGGCCGACGCCGTCCTCTCGACCTCTGGAATGGTGAGGCACGCCTGCGCAAGCCGGGCCCCGGCGTTCGTCATCGGCACCGAGATCGGGATCATCCACCAGATGGAGAAGAGGTGCCCGGAAAAATCGTTTTACCCCCTGTCCGCGGGGGCGGTCTGCACAAATATGAAAAAGACCGACCTCGCGAAGGTCAGGCGCGCCCTGGAGACGCTCGAACCACGCGTGGTCGTCCCGGCCGACACGGCCGACCGGGCCAGGGCGGCGATCGAGCGGATGCTCGCCGTCAGGTAGAGAGGGGGTTTACCGCCCTGAACCGTTTTTCGCCGCCTTTACGAGCGCCTTGAGGCGGCGTGCCGCACCGGCGGCGTCCTCCTGCCCGACGACCGCCGAGATGACGGCGACGCCGTCGGCGCCGGCCCCGATCACCTCGCAGACGTTGTGCGGCCCGATGCCGCCGATCGCAAGGAGCGGCACCGAGACCGCGGACCGCACCGCTCTCAGCATATCCAGGCCGCGGCCCGGCCCGGCGTCGGCCTTGGAGCCGGTCGCAAAGGTGGGGCTGAGGGCGACGTAGTCGGCGCCGCCCGCCGCTGCGAGGGAGGCCTCGGCGACGTTGCCCACCGAGACGCCGACGATGAAGCCGGGCGGGGCGATCGACCGCACCCCGGCCACCGGGAGGTCGTCCTGCCCGAGGTGGACGCCGTCGGCCCCGGCGGCGAGGGCGATGTCCAGCCTGTCGTTGACGATGAAGAGAGCGTCGGCGGCGCGGGTGACCACCCTGATCTCACGGGCGGCGGCCAGGAGGCCGCGGGAGGAGAGCGCCTTGTCCCGGAGCTGGACCACGTCGGCGCCGCCTTCGACGGCCAGGCGGGCCTGTTCGGGGTGGGAACGGCCGCACCCGATCCCCTCGTCGGTGATCACGTAGAGGTCATAGCCCATGGGGCGCCCTCACCCGCGCCCCTGCCGCCAGGTCTTCGGGCGTCAGGGAGTAGAGTTCGTCGAAGAGGGCCGTTCTGAAGGAGTACGGCCCGCGGGCCGCACGCGCCGCCCGCTCCCCGGCCAGCCCGAAGGCCGCGAGGGCCGCCGCCGAGGAGAGGAGATAGTCGCTCTCGACCGCCGCGAAGGCCCCGGTGACCGAGGAGGCCATGCACCCGGTCCCGGAGAGCCGGTCCATCATCCCGTCCCCGTTCTCGACGATGAGGACGCGGTTCCCGTCGGTGACGACGTCGGTCTCGCCGGTCATCGAGACGACCGTCCCGACGGCGCGGGCGCAGGCCGCGGCCGTCTCCACGGCGTCGCCGGCGATGCCGCAGGAGTCGACGCCCCGCACCTTCCCGCCGGCGCCGGCGAGGACGCCGATCTCCCCGGCGTTCCCCTTCAGGACGGCGACGTCCACCTCATCGAGGATCCGCAGCACGGCGGCGGTCCGCATCGCCGTCGCCCCGGCCCCGACGGGGTCCAGGACGACCGGGACGCCGAGCTCGTTCGCCCGCCGCCCGGCAAGGAGCATCGACTCCACCTGGGCCGTCGAGAGTGTCCCGATGTTCAGGACGAGCGCCCCGGCGAAGGTCACCATCTCGGCCGCCTCTTCGGGCGCCGCCGCCATCACGGGCGCTGCCCCGGCGGCGATCGTGATGTTCGCACAGTCGTTGATCGTGACGCTGTTGGTGATGTGGTGCACGAGCGGCCGCACCGACCGCACGCGTCCGAAAATGTCCGCACAGATTGTTCCGTCCATGATATCTCCAGAGTCGGACCGCCGGCCGGCACCGGCGACCCTCTGTCCCTGATCTCTTCGACGCCATGGCATTGAGGTGTTCCGGTCGTGGCAGGCCTGGCGTGATCGTCAGGGAGGTCGAACCCCGCAAAGGCGCCCGGGGCATATGCAATGCACGTCACGCCATGCACCGGTACCGGTGCATCTGCCGAAAGTCACGACAACGCACCAGAGCACAGGAGGACAATATTTTTATATTAGTCAACACATCCATTCGTCGGTGAAGGCTCCCGCCCCGGATCACCCATCGGTAATAGGTGAGATGAAAAACGAAGCAGAGCGGGCTTTTTCTGGCCTGACGGATCCGTCGGGAGCAAGAACCGGGAAGTGGACAGAATGCAAAGACACGGACAGGACGGTCGCAGTCCTCGTTCAGGTGACCGCTTTGCCGGACAGGAGGAGAGAGTCCGTCCGGAAAGAGAGCCTGAAAAACTCCATGCCGGCACCGTTACGAGCGTGGACCTTGACAAATGGCTCATATGGAATAAATAGACAAAATTTCATCGGAGACCCGATTCGTCATCGCAAAAACAGAGATTCTCTCGCTCCCCCTCCACTCTCTCGATGGGGGGCGAACTTTTTTCCTGTCGAACGTCTGCGCGGAGGCAATGCGCCGTCAGGTCGCGCCTGCAGACCGGCGGATTGCCATCGTCTGCCAAAAAAGAGAGGGTTTACTCCCGCCGCACCCTGAGGGCGACGAAGACGCCGCCGACAAGGAGGGCGAGGAGCGGAAGCAGCGGCGAGGCAGCGGCCTCGGGCGTCTGGGTGGCCTGGACGAGCTGCACCGAGAGCGGGGTCGTGGCCCCGGCGTTCACCTGAGCGGTGCCGGTCCAGTCCTCGTAGCCGGTATAGGTGAGGCGGACCGGGAACGAGCCCGGCCCGAGGTCCGAGATCGTCACCGGCGTGAGGCCGTAGGGCTGGTTGTTGAAGTACACCGTCGCACCCGTGGGCGTCGAGGTGATGGAGACCGAGCCCGAGCCGGCGGCGTTGAGCACGGCGTCGACCATCACGGTCTGGCCGGTCGCGACCGTCACGGTCTTCGAGTAGTCCTGGTAGCCGCCGAGGGTGACGGTGACGGTGTGCTGGCCGGCGGTGATGCTGTTGACGAGCAGCCGGTTGCCCGACGGCGTCTGGCCGTAATACACGCCGTCGACCGAGACCGAGGCGCTGGCCGGCGTCGATGAGATCGAGATCGCGCCGCTGGACGGCTGGGCGCTCGGGGACAGCGTCTCCGAGACGGAGGTGACCTGGTTGACGTAGACCGTGACCTGTCCATACCACTCGTCATAGCCCGGGGCGTTCAATTCGACGATGTGGGTGCCGGGTGTGAGGCCGCCGATCGTGGTCGGGGTGGCGCCCTGGTAGTTGCCGTCGAGGGTGATGTAGGCGCCCGTCGGAGAACTGGAGATGTAGAGCGTGCCGTACTGCTGGTTCGCCGTGAGCACCGCGTCGACGTAGGTGATCTTGCCGCCGACGACCTGCTCGCTGGCCGTCCAGGTCTGGTAGCCGGACGAGCCGATCGCAACCTGATAGGTTCCGGGGGTGAGGTCGTTCACCGTGTGCGGGGTCGTGCCGTAGTAGACGCCGTTGATCCTGACGCTCGCACCGCCCGGCGTGGAGGTGAAGCTCAGGGTGCCGGTCCGCGGGGTGTCGGGGTTGAGGGTCAGGTACACCGAGGCGTGGTGGCCTGCGGCCGGGACGGCCGGGAGGGACTGGTGCGCCGTGCTGTAGCCGGACTTCGTGGCGGTCACGGTCTGCGGCGGGGTGCCGGTGGTCGCCCATGAGACGGTGAGAATGCCCTGGGCGGTCGTGCCTTTGTACGTCCCGTCGAAGTAGATGGCGGCGCCGTCGACGTTGGTGTAGATGTCGAACCAGCTCGTGCCGCCGCCGACGATCGGCTGGGTCACGGCGGTCGTGATCGCCTGCGTGACCGCGGTCGGTTCGGCCGTGGTGGCGACGGTCGTCGGGATCTTCGTGGTGGTGGCGACCGTCGTGACGGTCGTCGTCGGGACGGCGGTCGTGGCGACCGTCGTGATGGTCGTGGTCGGTTCGGCCATGGTGACGTCCGTCGTCTCGGCGAGCGCCGATACGCACAGCAGAGAGAGGACGAGGATCAGGATCAGCCACGGGAGTGGCCGTTGAGCACGTGTCATGATAGTGTAAATGAGAAACGCCGGGAGAAAAAAATCTGCCGAAACAAAACTCCGGAGAAGAGAAAAAAGACCTGGTACCGCACCTGACAGACGCAGGACTCGTGCACGCGGTATTCCTGGCTCCGGTGAAAGCCGCCGGAACGTCGAAGAGTTTGACCGCCCGGGGCCGAGCGTCTCATTGCGGCAGCGGCGGCCCGCCGCGGGCGTATCCAGTCGAATCCGGGACAGCCGGCCGGTCGAGACCGGTGACGCTCTGAGGCGTCGGTACGAAGCAGGTCGGGTTCTTCACACTGCCCGAGCTGGTCGAAAGACCTTCGATCGCCCGGGGTGGAAGCCCGTGGCCCCCCGTGCCTGAATGAACCGCGCCGGCCCGGGCGCGGAGGTCAGCCGCACCTCAAGCGTTCCGGCTTCGGGCTGGCCGATACCGCTGGCGTATGACACGCCCACCGCCGAACCGGCGACCGCGTACGCACGGGCCGAAGATCAAATCGAGATGGCCGCCGCCGTCTGCCATGTGAGCGCGTGGGGGACACCAATACCACGCTCTCATATCTTCGGCTGCGAAACATTTTCGATAAGACTCTATCAATGTCTTTTTTCGGGAGGTTTTTTCAGTTCGATCTGATATCGGAGATATGAAATAATATTTTTAAATAAAACATTGTCGACCCGTATACATTGTAAAACAGCAGTTGAATAGGCCATCGTTTCGTTTATTCGAAGTTTTTTCAGGCCGGCCCGGCAATACAGGGATATATATACGAAGAAAAAAGATAAATAGAACCAGCCAAAGGCGTAGCGAGGTAACTGTATGCCAACGAGTAAGAAACAACTGGAGAAGTTAAACAAAGTGAAGAAGGCCAAGGCAGAAGAGCTCGCGCAGCAGGCTGCTGCAGGTAGCGAGGCCGCCAAGAAGAAGCTCAAGAAGCTCGAGAAAAAGATCAAGTGAGCCACCTGGAATTTCCAGCGATTTTTATTTTTCTTTTAAGGGTCAATAAAACAAATATAGCGATGCAAATCGCAAAACGCTCGTATCCGGAGGGGAGCGGAAGGCTCGATTGTTAAATTCTCAAAAATAGTACCCCGAACAGTTTCGACATGATACGCCTGTATCCCACCTTCCGGAAGCAAAAGAGATGCGAGGCCGAAACGTTCCGATGCGATAGCCGGGATTCGAACCCGAGTTAGAGGCTTGGGAAGCCCCTGTCCTACCACTAGACTACTATCGCAGGTACCAGATCATATTCCCCTTCACCGCTATTAAAGGTTGATCCCGCTCAGGCCCGCCTGAGAACGAGGGTGATCGCCGCCCCCTCGCCCGGCCTGCCGGGCACGCGGTCCCCGGCAGAGATGCTCCCGCCGTAGCGCTCCGCGAGCATCCGGCAGATCCAGAGCCCGAGCCCCTTGCCGCTCACACGGGTGGTGTTCCTGACGAAACGCCCGAAGACGTTTTCCTTCTGGTCATCCGGGATACCGGGGCCGTTGTCGGCGACGGTCACCGCGACACGGTCGCCCTCTTCGGCCACCGTGATCCAGACGGTCACCTCGGGCCCACCGAACTTCCCTGCATTCCCGATCAGGTTCGTAAACACCTCGGCAAGGAGATCGTCGGCCATCACAACCGCCGCGGTCCCGTCATACCTGATGTCGAATTCCGAGAAACGCGATATCTCGCCCAGGATGATGGTGTCCAGCGGGACCGGTTCGATCCTGGTCTTCCTCCGGCTCAGGGAGCGGTACGTCGAGACGTTCATGATGATCTCGACGCTCTGCCTGATGCCGGCAAGCGCTTTCTTCGCCATAAGGTGCTCCTTTCCCGAGAGCCTGGGCAGGAGCAGGCTGCAATACCCCGCCGCCACGGTGTTGGCGTTGTTGATGTCGTGCGTGATGATGTCGAGATAGAGGTTCGCCTCGGCGTTCGCCTGTTTCAGCCTCTCGCTGAACCTCGCCCGCTGGACCGCGCTTCCGATCGCCGCCCCGACCATCTCCAGCAAATGCCGCTCTGCGGGCGAAAATTCGTGCTCCCTTCTTGTCGAGAGGGTCAGGGCGCCAAGCACAGTGTCCCCGACCCTCAACGGGATCGAGGCGTAGGACGAAAAGGTCTCCCGAATATAGGGGGGCACCTCATCCCGCCGCTCCGGCGAATAGCACGGCTCTGGCGGGACCGACACAGGCCCGGTCACATCGGGCGGTTCCAGATCAGGAGGCCAGCGCTGGTTGATGCGGATCCCCCGGCCCTCCTCCTCTTCGAAGATGTGGAACGCCCCGCACTCAAACTCAAAGAGGTCGAGGATCCTCGCGAGCACGGTGTCCATCCTCTCGGAAAGGGGCAGAAGCGACGAGGTGATCCCGGACACCTCCGCCAGGACGGAGAGTTCCCGGTTCCGGCCGGCAAGTTCCCGCTCCACCTCTTTCAGCGGCGTGACGTCCATCACCGAGACGACGCTCAGGTCGGTCTCCGGGATCATGGCGGCGGTCACAAGGGCGTCGCGCTCTCGTCCGGCGGCATCGAGCACCGTCCCCTCGTACAACGGGACGGCTTCCCTCTCGATGCGATGCATCCGGTGGTACTGCCAGCCGAGGTCGTACATCGGCCCGGCAAACAGGGACGACCAGGCGCTCCTGCCGACGACATCCGCCGGATCGTAGCCGAAATGCCTGAACCGGGAATTGGCGTGGGTGATCATGCCTTCGGCGTCCAGGATCATCGTTGCCGTGCCGGTCGCTTCAAAGACCGTGCGGTAGAGAGACTCCGAGCGCTTCAGGTCGTCGGCGTACTGCTTCCTCCTGACCAGACCCCACATCCCGGTCATCAGCAGGGAAAACTGGCGGGCGTCGGCATCGTCATACGGCCCGGCCTTATTGATCACCCCGGCGACCGCCACGATCCGGTCCCCCTCAAACACCGGGACGCTCAAAAATCTCCGGATAGCAGGGTGACCCGCCGGCGTGCCTTTTTTTAAGGGCGAGGGGGCCGCATAGTCGTTGAAGATCACCGTACCCCGCTGCCTGACCGGTTCGCCCCAGAGCCCGGTTCTGGCGAGAGCATAGACGGTCGTCGGGTTTTCCACCCTGCATTCCGCCATCGCCCGATCAGACCACGACTGCATCTTGAGCGTCTGTTCCTCCGGGTCAAGAAAGGCGAAATATCCGTGTTCGCTCCCGGTCATCGAGATGCTGGATTCGAGAGCATAGTCGGTGATCTCCTTCAGGGGGGCGTCGTACATCCGGTCCAGATTCAGCAGGGCCTCGAGACGTTGTTCGTTCTGCCTGGCGGCCGCCTCAGCCGCCCTTATCAGGGAGATATCCTTCCCGTAGACATTGAAGTACCCCTCCCCCTCGACCGGGACGACGGTGAAGAGATAGGTTGCCTCCCCGACGTCGCATTCGAGCTCGACCGGACCGAGAGTGGCAAGCGCCTCGGCGATAGCTCTGGAGAGGGCGGCCCGCCCTTCCGCCCCCTCGCCCCTCTCCCAGATCTCCGTGAGCCGCATCGCCGCTTCGTTGGTGTAGAGCACCTCTCCGGCAATATTGAACCGTAAAACCGGATTCGGGCTCTCCCCGACAAAACCGGCAAGGTTCTTCATCGCCCGCTCGTCCTCTTTCTGCCGGGATATGTCCACCAGCGTGCAGACCAATCGCCCTTCAGGCAGCGATCCCGAAAAGATCCTGACCCATCGAACGCCACCGTTCCGCATCGTGAGCGCCGCTTCAAAGACACCGAGGTCCCGCCCGTCCTTCAGCACCTCAGCCGCCCGATCGCCCGTCGCCGGATCGGCAAAAAGGAGGATCAACGAGCGCCCGACGACCTCGGAAGGGGTGAAGCCGATCATCCCGGCCGCGGTCATATTGAGGTCCAGAACCGTCAGCGTCTCCTGATCGACGATGATATACCCACCGCCGGCGTGCTGGAATATCCCGGGATAGTCACGGGCAAGGGCGGTCACGCTGGACGAAAGCGCCGCAAGCACCATGGCAACGGCGGCCATGACCGCGGCGCGGGCGAACGCCTCAGAGAACGCCGGGGACCCGACACCTGCAAACCAGCCGAGGATGAGGAGATACGCCGCAGTAATGACGGCGACCGCCACAAGGCCGCGCCACCGGTACCAGACGACCGCCAGAATGATCGGGATATAGAGGATCTGGGGAACGACAGCGGTCATTCCGGCGGATGCTGCCATCGCAGTCACCGCCAGAGCCACCACTCCGGCTACGGCGAAGACAGGCAGCTGCCAGCGCTCCGAAACGCGGGATAACGGGAAGAGAGGCATCATGCAGTATTATACTTACGGGGCATACGTCCGGCACTAAGGTTAAACATTTCGTTTTTATCCTGCCGTCACCCTTAAGTCTCTGGAGTGATATTTATATACAGCACTCTTTGGTGCTGGCCGATGTAAGTCCGACGTGCCTGTAGGCACGGCCCGAAGTGGCTCGGGATTACAGGGAAGTCAGTAGTAGTACTGCTCTTTTCTGGACTTACTCTGTCATATGAGGTAGAATATGGCACGAATGCATGCACGGCGGAGAGGCAAGTCCGGCTCAGTCGCACCGTACCGCACCGAGGCACCAGAATGGTGCGGCATCTCGGCGGACGAGGCAGAGAAGGTTGTTGTCGATCTCCGTAAAAAAGGCAAATCCAGCAGCGAGATCGGGTTTACCCTGAGAGACAAGTACGGCGTCCCGGACGTAAAACTCCTGAGCGGCAAGAAGATCGGCGAGATCCTTGCTGAGAACGGACTTGAACAGGACATCCCCGAGGACCTCAGGAACCTCATCGCAAAGGCGCTCGGCATGCGCAAGCACCTTTCCGAGAACAAGAAGGATCTCCACAACAAGCGGCAGCTCCAGCTCACCGAGTCCAAGGTGCGCCGCCTGGTGAAGTACTACCGTTCGAGCGGTAAGCTCGAGAAGGGCTGGACCTACAAACCGGAAACTGCCGAGATTCTCCTCTCCAGATAAGTCATGTCCATTCAGGCCGCTGCCGAACGTGTTGCCGCACAGATCCTCGCAACAGATCTTGTCGAGGTCTACGCCCACCACGATGCCGACGGGATCGCCGCAGCGGCGATCCTCTGCCAGGCGATGCTCCGCGCCGGCCGCAGGTTCAGACTGCGGGTCAGGCCGGGCATCGGGACAGAGGAGATCATCCACCCGGAGTCGACCCTGTTGTGCGATTTCGGCGCCGGCCTTACCGACCTGCCCGGAACCGTGATGGTCGTCGACCACCACGTCCCGCACTTCGAAGGCTCCTTCCACGTGAACCCCCGTCTGGCCGGGATCGACGGCGAGCAGGAACTCACGGCGTCGGGAACCGCCTACCTGGTGGCGCAGGCGCTGGGAGACAACCGCGACCTTGCGGGGCTCGCCCTGCTCGGGGTCTTCGGGGACGGCCAGAAGTTTTCGGGCATGAACCGGGAGATCCTCAACGAGGGGATCGCAAACGGGTTCATCGTCCCGGATAGAGGGTTCTCCCTGCCGGGCGGTTCGGTGCACGAGGCCCTCAAAACGGCCGTAACCCCGTATATCCCGGGCATCAGCGGGGACGAGGAACGGATCACCCGCATCCTCGAACAGGCCGCCGGGGAAGAGGAGATCTCATACGACCTCCTCCTCTCCCTCCTGGTACTCGAAGCGGACGAGGACACGGCACCGTCCGTCTTCTCGCGGCTGTACGGCGAGCGCTACAGGCTCGAGCGCGAGATGATCGGGGACGCCCGCAGCCTTGCGGCCGTCATCGACGGCTGCGGCCAGCAGGGGCGCGGCGGACTCGCCGCAGCGGTCTGCCTCAGGTCCCCCGACCTCGTCGCCGAGGCCGAAAAAGTCGCCGGGACGTACCGGGCACGGGTCCTCGCCGCCGTCAGGGCGGTGCAGAAGATCGACGGGTCCGGAACGATCTACGGCGTCACGGACGCAGGGGTCGCCAGCGGCGTTGCCGACTGTCTCGCAAACGACGTGAAACACAGCGCACCGCTGGCCGTGATCGCACAGAACGGCGACTGCTGGCAGGTTTCGGCACGCTGTCCGACCGGGATCGACGTCGACCTCGAAGCCCTGCTCCGCGGCCTCGCCGCAGAGATCGGGGGATCGGGCGGCGGCCACCGCAGCCGCGCCGGCGCCCGCATCCCGTCCGATCGGATCGGGGAGTTCAAAGAGGGCTTTCTCAGGGGTGTCGCCGCATGATCGGCATTCAAGGCCGGATTCGCACGCCATGCACCTGCGCGGCGTGCGTTGCAGGCGCACTCGCACCCGACAACCTCCCCGGCATGGTGACGGCCGCCGACGGCGACCTCGTCACCTTCGGGATCGAAGGGACGCACCTGCGCTCGGTAACGGCAACGGTGGACGACTACCTGATGAACCTGACAATAGCAGAAGAACTGTGCGCGTACGTTTCAGACAAACGTGAAGGCGCGGTTCAGCGGCCCGAAGACATGGCATATCCGGCAGGAAAACCAGAGCAGAGATTCTAATTCATATAAACGGTGATTTAATGGCAAAGAGAAAGCAGGTTGGAAAGAGGGTCGAAGGCTGGAAGGCCAAGTCATGGTTCAAGGTCTACGGCCCTGAAGCCTTCGGCAAGACCTATATTGGCGACACAATCTCCGCCGACCCGTCCAAGGTGATGGGGCGCGTGATGCAGACCACGCTCGGCGAGATTTCACAGGACTATGGAAAGCAGCACATCAAAATGCGCTTTAAGGTGAACAGCGTGGCCGGCGACGCCGCATATACCGAGTTCGTCGGGCACGAGATCACCCGCGACTACATGCGCGGGCTCGTGAAGAGGAAGACCTCCAGGATCGACGCCATCATTCTCGTCCCCACCAAGGACAACAAGAAGGTGCGCGTCACCGTCACCTGCTTCACGATCAACAGGGCGAACGACTCCCAGGCGCACGCCATCAGGGGCGCCATCATGAAGAACGTCACCGAGCAGGCGGCCCAGATGTCCTTCGAGGAGTTCACCAAGATGGTCGTCTCCGGCGACCTCGCAAAAGAGGCCTTCAAGATCGTCAAGACGATCTTCCCTGTCCGCAGGGTCGAGATCATCAAGAGCAAGGTCGAGACGCCCGTCGTCATGGCCCTCTAATCTTCTTTTTTTCTCTGGCGCCACCGGATACGCACACCTGCCCGGCAGACGTTTCGGCCTTCTTTCCGTCCAGATAACCGCAGACGAGGTGACGGCGGGCGCGCCCCGCGCGGGAACGCAGCGGCGCCGACCCCCGCGGCCAGATAGATAAGACTCATATGGCTTTGGTGCGAGAGTTTTACTGTTCATGGAAAGCGGGGTTCAGGACTGGCTCCACCAGTGTTCACTCCCCCACGGCACCGAACTGCAGGAGCACACCCTGAAGACGGAGAATAATATCATCGTCGGGGATCGCTGCGCAATCGATTATGGGCTGAAGGGAAAAGACGTCATCGTCTGCGAGTTTTGTACGCTGAACGGCAGCGTTGTAGCGGACGGCGACGTCAGGATCGATAACTGGTGCGAGATCAACGGCGATGTCATTGCCGGGGAGGACGCCTACCTCGGCGAGGGCGTAAAGATCCACGGGCGATTGATCGTCCGCGGCGACCTGGATATCGGGGACAAGGTCCTGATCGACCGGGGGTTTGAGGCGAAGGGCTGGATCTCGATCAGGAACCCGATGCCGGTGTTCATCTACCTCCTCCTCTATGTCATGACCCTCTTAAAGATCGACAACCCTGACGAGATCGACAGCGCCCTGGACGAACTCTTCGGCGAGGAGGACCCGGAGGACGAGACGCCGCTCGTCATCCCGCCGGGCTCGAGCCTCGACCTGAAGGTCTTCTCCGTACCGGCTGCGATGAAGATCGGGGAGCACTGCCGCCTCCACGGAAATATCAGGGCGAAGACGGTCACCGTCGGGGACAACACCAAGATCTTCGGGAGCCTGCGGGCCAGCGGCCTCATCGCGATCGGACGGATGACGCAGATCCACGGCAACGTCGAAGGCGGCGGGGAGGTGAGCGTGGCCCCCACGGCTCACGTACTCGGGGACGTCGCCGGCCTGTCCCTTGTCCTCCACGAAGACGCCCTGGTGGAGGGGATGATCCGCGCGCCCGAAGGCGTGCGTATCGAGAGAGGAGGAGAATCAGAATGAAGACAGCAGAAATACTGGAACTTGACAGCCTCACCTTTGCTGAGCGAACGTTTGCCGACCTAGCCGACCCCGATTCTGCCCTTCCGGCACTTTTCGTCAGGCCGCAGGGCGGAAAAATGCTGGTCGACGAGGAAGAGGATCTGCTTGCCGTCGCCTTCAGGTGGGGAGAGAAGTGGATCGGTGCGAACTATCTCTGCCACCCGCCCGACGCAGCGGTGATCGACCTCTTCGAGGAGACTGACGGGGAGATCTACCAGGAGGATAGGGAGACCTGGGCCGGAGCCGTCAGGGAATATTACAGCGAGATGATCTCCAGGGGGGTCAGGCCGGCGATCGAGGACATACCCCCGGACCGCCCGGAAAAATGCGCCGAACTCGTTCAGGAGGTCTGGGGCAGGCTGGACGGCGGGCGCTGTCTTGACTGCTGCTGCGGTTCCGGTATCGGGTCTGCGGCCCTCCGCTCCATCGGCATGCAGCCGCTGGCCTTCGACCACGATCAGGCGCTGCTCGCCCTCGGGCTTGCACGGGGAAGGCTCGAACCCGCTGAGACGGCCTGTATCGACGCCACGATGGCCTCAGCCTATTTCAGGCCGGCGCCGTACGGGGCGGCCCTGATGCTCGGGACGATCCATTCCTTCGACAGCATGATCTGGGAGGCGATCGTCAGGGACCTCCTCGGGCTCTCACGCGAGACCCTGATCACCGTCGCCACCAGAGAAGAGGCCGACCAGGTCAGGGTGTGGTGCGAAGAGGAGGGGCGCAGCCCCGAACTCTGGGAGAACACCCGCGACGCCATCTACGACCGCTGGGTCTGCCTGACGTAAACACTGAAAAAAAGTCAGAGATCCGGATCGAATTTTCTGAGGCGGAAGAGCATCGCCTCCACGGGAGGCAGGTCGGCGGCATGTTCCTCTATGAGGCACCTGACATCTTCCTCTCCACCGAGCATTTTTCCACGGTCGAGCCCTTCTCCCCGTATCTTCTGCAGAAAGGGCCACCGTACTTCCTGTCTCTCAGACTCACAGACCATGCCAGTTCCCTCCGACGATATTCAATCATACGCCCACGATACAATATAAATATATCTATTGTGCATTCCGATTAATTTTTGAAAAATATGTGATTTAATTAAAAATTGTTGGACAATCCCCGAGGAGAGGAGAGGGAGAAGAGGAGCATATTCCGGCACAAAATACGCATTTTTAGAATAGAACAGTACAACCATGAGCGACCGGCAGCGCCATGCAGCACACATTTAAATAGTGAACTCCGGGATCCAGAAATACAATATAATCCTATCGCCTCCGGGAGGCACCGGGAACAGGCCCCGGCGCCAACACCCCGGCATTTAACCAGCCATACAAACCACATGACCGACACCGAAGGGCCATTCGGCCGCATCCCCGGCATGGCCGGCGCCAACCATTTTTTCGGGAGGGGGAGCCCCGTCAAAAAATCGGTTTTTTTGCCGGCACCCTCGAACCGCAGCGGCCGGGAACCCCGGCAGAAAAAAGGGCGATTTAGCCCGCAGAAGAAAATTTCCGACCCCTGCGCCGGCCAGAGCCGCCATATCCCCGGCCGAATTTGCGGGAGGTTCCCGCTACTCTTCGCGCGCCGTGCAGTCGATCTCGGCCAGGATGTCGAGGGGATCGTCCTTCTCCCCGACAAGCTGCCTGATCAGGAGCAGACGCTCGACCCCGATGAAATGCCTGGACATCACCGTCGCCAGCTCGGAGAGCTCGACATGGCCCTTCTGCCACCTCACCAGCCTCTCGCTGACCAGGAGGTCGAGCACCGGTTCGGTCGTCCCGACCATCACCCGCTCCATCCGGCGGATCTCGGCCCCGTCACCCTTGCAGACGACGGCGTTTGCGGCGAACTCCTCTGAACTCGCCTCGAGACCGTAGACCGGGGCGACCTCCTCCATCTCGCCCTTGAGAAGAGCGATCGCCATCTCTTCCTCGGTCCCCTTCGCGGTCCGGGAATAGGACCCCCCGGGTTCGGCAAGGATGACGACCTTTCCTTCGTCGTGGAAGTCGGGCCGCCCGGCGCGGCCGAGCATCTGGGTGAACTCCTGGACGGTGAGCCACTTGATCCCCATCGCAAGAGCGTCGAAGATCACCTGCGACGCCGGGAAGTCCACGCCCGCGGCCAGCGCCGCCGTGGTGACGACGCAGGCGATCTTCTGCGAGGAGAAGAGATCCTCGACCTGCCGCCGCTCCTGCGAGGTGAGGCCCGAATGGTATGGGCGGGCAAGGTTCGCCCCGATGGCGTCGGCGAGCAGGTGGCAGCGGGCGCGGGAGTTGGTGAACACGATCGTCTGGCCGCGGTAGCCTTTCGACGACCGGCGGGCGAACTCCTCGCGCACCATCGACTGGATGAACTGGATCTTCTTTTTCTTCTCGGTGAAGATCAGGTGCCGTTCGAGGGGGACCGGGCGGCTGTCGTACCTGACCAGTTTTGCCCCGAGTTTATGCGCAAGGGCGCTCGGGGAGCCGATCGTCGCCGAAAGGTAGAGGAACTGGGCTTTCGGAGAGGTGTACTTGATCCGGGCGATCAGACCGTCGAGACGGTGGCCCCGCTCCGGCTCCTCAAGGTTCTGGACCTCGTCGATGACGACCGTGCCTATCTCGCTCAGGCTCCGCCCGTTCCGGAAGACCGTGTCCAGCCCCTCGTAGGTGCCGACGACGATCTGCGCCCGGGTGCTCCGCTCGCCGACCGGCCTGGTCTCGGGAAGGTTGAGACGGCTTGCGCCGACCTGGAGAGAGACCGTGGCGAGATCCCTGTACCGCTCCTTGAACCGGAGATATTTCTGGTTTGCAAGGGCGACGAGCGGCACCAGGAACAGGATACGCCCCTTCCCCTCGAGGAGATTTTTCAGCCCGGCCATTTCGCCGATAAACGTCTTGCCGCTCGCGGTGGCCGAGACCACAAGGAGGTCCTCGCCTTCGAGGAGGCCGGCGTTGACGGCGAGCTGCTGGACCGGGGTGAGGTACTCGACGCCCGAGGCCTTCGCAAACGCCGGCGGGACGTTGACCTCGGTGATATGGCTGGTGGCGATCGGCCGCACCGCCTCGAGCCGGTCGAAGAGGGTCTGGCCCTTATCCCGCTGCTCAGGCTGGAGGAGGCCGAGCACCCGGTCCACATCCCGATACGATTCCAGCATCGAGCGGACATGCTGGGCCGAACGGTCGCCGAACCGCCCGAGATATCCCATCTCCCGCCTGATCTCCCGCTCGGCGCAGTCCAGACAGATGCGTTCCCTGCCGAACTTCACGGCGTTCTTCTTGGAGAGGGCGGTGACGCCGTCCTCCAGGAGACAGATGCGGCAGAGGTCCACGGTGGAGGGTGCGATCTGGAAGTCGCCGAGAAACGCCAGCAGGGCCGGGTCGGGTTTCGTGACTCTGACGTCCGACTTGCGGAGGAGTTCGATCAACTTTTTTGTCGGGACGTTCTGGTAGTTGCGCCGGTTCGGCTGCCTGGTCTTCAGGTCGGTCGGCCGATACCCCCGCGACGACTTCACCAGTTCGAAGACCCCGGTCTGCCGCACGCTCCGGCCGTCAAAAACGAGGAGTTTGTAGGCTCCTCTCTGCGGGGCGATGATGACCGTCATGGGAGTATCAGGTCATGGATCGTATAGTTCAGCCCCGCCCCCTCAAGCCTTTTCAGAAAATCGGTGAACTCTTCGTCGACGATGAGTATGGCGCACTCGACCCCGTGGAAGGCCGCCTCGATGACGCCCTCGCGCGAGCCGAAGGAGATATCGGGCCGCCTGCCGACGGCGGCGAGAGCGACCGACGCCTCGAGACCGGCAATGCCGACAAGATCGACCTCTTCGAGAACGCTGCGCAGCCCTTCAAGGTCGACCTTTCGCGAACCGCCCCGTTCGATCCGCGGCACCTTGAGCACGTGCACCGTTCCTTCCGTATGGTCGATGAGCCCGGTAAGGCGGGCGATACCGACGTCCTGCCCCGTATCGGCGTCGGCGATCACCTCCCCGACTGCGCTCCGCTCTTCCTTCGAGGCGTACAGCCAGCCCCCCTGCATGTATACACCGGCCTGGTCGCCGGCCTTCAGCGGCTCGGCGGCGATCGCCGGCCAGACCCGCACCTTCTGGATGACGTCGCGGGTGACGTGCCTGGCATAGTTCTCCAGCACCTCGGCATTGATGAGGACCCATTCGATCCCCTCCTTCGTCACCTCGTACCGGCCCCTTCCGTAGGCCGAGACAAAACCGTCTTCGGCGAGTTCGCGGATGTACTCGGAGACGGCCTGCGGAGTCACCCCCATCTTCGCGGCGATCTCCTGCTGCCTGATCGCGGGCTGGTGCTCGGCGACCTCGACAAGGATCTGGAACCGGGTGATCTCGCGTTTGCTCCGCAACAGCACGGACAGTGGGTCCTCACCTGGAGTTGTTGACGACATGGACCAGCCCCTGACCCTTCACATCGAGGTTCGGGATCCGTTTGGACAGTGCCTTGATGACAAGGGGAGATACCTCGAACTTTCGTGCGATGTCCGCGATGGATGAGTTCCCCGACTTCAGTTCCTCTTCCACGCGGGAGGCCAGCGCCTGCAGGTTTTCGTCGGTCGATAGGGAGATATAGATTAGATCCGCAAGATCGGTCATCGAGCACTGGAAGTTCGCCCTGAACGTCCCGTAGGTCGTCCTGAACTCCTTGCTCGGTTTTTCGCCGGGCTTCGGCATCCGCCACTGTTCCTCGATGAGGTTTCCCTTCCTGAGAATAGAGAGACATGAAGCGACACAGGCGCTCTCGCACCGCTCTGCAAGTTCCTCCTCCGTCATCCAGTTCTTGTTGAGCAGTTCATAGAGCTGCTTGAACTTCGGATTGTTAAAAGTGAGGAGCAGAGGCACAAGTTCGACGGGATCGTTCACTATCCGAATATGGCCAGTCACGCAAAAACCCTATTATTATATCGCTCTATGACTCAATAAATTTTTGCAGGTCTTGAATGCAAAACAGAGGAAAAATCGTCATCCGCGGGATTGTGCAGGGGGTCGGGTTCAGGCCGTTCGTCTATTCTCTCGCTCAAAAATACGATATTTCGGGGTGGGTGAAAAACCTCGGGAGCCGGGTCGAGATCGCCGCGGCCGGTGCGCGTTTTTCCGAGTTCTGCAGGGACGTTTCAGGGGGGACCGTCCTCTCGGTCATCGACTCGGTGGAGGTCTTCCCGCTCGACGAGGACGTCGGACCCGGATTCGTGATCAGGTCGAGCGGAGAGGGATCGCTCGACGGCATGATCCCGCCCGACGTCGCCATCTGCGACGACTGCATCAAGGACATCTTCACGCCCGGCGGGCGGTACGAGGGCTACTGGGCGACCTCGTGCGTGAACTGCGGCCCGCGCTACAGCATTATCAGGACGCTGCCTTACGACCGGGAGAGGACGGCGATGGAAGAGTTCCCGGTCTGCACCGCATGCGGGGCCGAATATACCGATCCCTCCTGCCGCCGCCACCACGCCCAGACGATCGCATGCAGGGAGTGCGGCCCTTCGCTCGCCCTCCTGGGGCCTGACGGCCTGGAGACGGCGTGCGCCGACCCGATCGCCGGGGCGGCGGCGATGCTCGATGCCGGGAAGGTGCTGGCGATCCGCGGGATCGGGGGGTTTCACCTCGCCTGCGTCGAAGAGGCGGCGGGCGTCCTGAAGGCCCGCCTGGGTCGGCCAGAGCAGCCCCTAGCGGTGATGGTCAGGGAGGACGCCGTGGAACGCTACGCCTCCCCGACGGCGGCCGACCGGCAGGACCTCTACAGCCGCGTGCACCCGATCGTGGTGATGAACAAGCGCGATCCCGCCGGGCATACCGGGATATCATCCCTCCACACCATCGGCGTCATGCTGCCGTACACCGGGCTGCACCACCTCCTCTTCGCCCGCCTGGACCACGACCTGCTGGTCATGACCTCGGCCAACATGCCGGGGACGCCGATGATCACCGGCACGGAGGACGCCGTCGCCCGGCTGCACGGGCAGGCGGACGCCTTTCTGGTGCACGACCGGGAGATCGTCAGCCGCTGCGACGATTCGGTGGTCAGGGACGGCTACATCATCAGGCTCTCCCGCGGGATCGCACCGAAACGGACGGCGATCGACCTGGGCGCCCGCTGCATCCTGGGCGTCGGCCCGGAGCTGAACGCCACGACGACGATCTACCGGAACGGCTTCGCTGTCACCTCGCCCCATGTGGGCAACGTCAGGAACCCCCGGACCCTCGCCTACCTGCAGGAGACGGTGGAGAAGATCGGACGGCTCCTCGGGGCCGACAACGAGGTGATCGCCCACGACCTCCACCCCAGGTTCCTCTCGACCCGCTACGCCCGCGAGCTGGCGGAACAGACCGGGGCCGAACTCGTGGCGGTCCAGCACCACCGCGCCCATATCGCCGCCACGACGCGGGACGAGTGCATCGGGATCGCCATCGACGGCGTGGGCTACGGCGACGACGGCGCGATCTGGGGCGGCGAGATCTTCGCCGGGGTGGTGCCGCACCTCGAACGGGTCGCCCACCTCCAGACGGTGCCGATGCCGGGCGGCGACCTTGCGACGCGATATCCAGAACGGATGCTCTACGGCATCCTGCCCGGCGAGGAGACGCTTCGCCTCCTCCTCGCACGCGGCCTCGGCGAGGTCGAAGCCGGCGTGCTGGCGCGGCAGGTGGAGCGGGGGGTGAACGTAGCGCAGACCAGCAGCACGGGAAGGGTGCTCGATGCCGCGGCCGCCCTGCTCGGGATCTGCCGGGAGCGGACCTATGACGGGGAGCCTGCGATGAAACTGGAGTCGGCGGCGTACGGCCGCCGGCCCGAGGCCTGGGACCTCGCCTTCGGGAAAGAAGGAAACTGCCGGACACTGCGGACCGACGCCCTCCTGAAGAGGGCCGCCGATGCACAGGCCGCCGGCAAAAATGCAGGAGAGATCGCCGCCGCCGTCCAGTACAACCTGGCCCGCGGGATCGCCGCCCTCGCGATCGACGCCGCGGCCGAGCGCGGGATCAAAACGGTCGCCCTCTCCGGCGGGGTCGCCTACAACGCGGCGATCAGGGAGACGATCAGGAAATGCGTCGAGGGCGCCGGGCTCAGTCTCCTGGTCAGCCGCGACTACCCCCTCGGGGACGGCTGCATCTCCTTCGGGCAGTGCGTCTTTGCGGCCGCGGACGCAGCGGAGAGATAACCCTATCGGGTCGGACGGCGGATCATCACTCCAGCATGGCCGACCTCACCTCCCATTACCGCCTCGAGAACGGGATCACCCTCATCGAGGTGACGCTCTCCTCGGTCGTTCAGTTCTTCAACTCCTTCGACCCCGCACCCTTCTACGAGAAAGAACTCGACAAAGACGCCGAGGAATACATCCTCAACTCGGTCGCCGATTTCCCGCCCGAGACGCCGATGAAGATCGTCATCTACCTCCCGCCCGAAGCGGCGACGGAGGAGAACGCCACGATGATGAAAAAAGCGGTGGCGACGCACTTTTCGTACCTGGTCGAGAACAGCATGCGCCAGACCCGCGAGCGGTTCAGGCAGGGGCGGACCAACATGGCGATCGGCCTCCTCTTCCTCTTCGTCTGCCTCTCGGCCTACCAGTTCCTCGCCCGCTACGACACTGAAACCTTCATCCCCATGCTCAGGGAGAGTTTCATCATCATCGGCTGGGTCGCCCTCTGGGAGCCGGTGCAGTTTTTCCTGTACGGCTGGCACCCGGCCCGCCGGATGCGCCGGATCTACCGGAAGGTGATCGGGATGCCGGTCGAGGTGCGGGTGCTCCCGCCGGGCGGGAACTCACTGCATCCGTGACATCGTCACCCGGTGGTGGAGGCTGTGGAGGAAGGTGTCGAGGGCCCGCCGCTGTTTTTCGAGGGTCCGGCGGTCGCTCTTGCGGTAGTCGAGCTCCTCGTCGACGATGGCGTTCACCCGGTCGAGCCACGAGGCGGCGTAGTCGCTGACGCCCCCGTCCTGGAAGGCCCGCAGCTCGTCGAAGACCGTCTCGAAAAAGCAGAATTTGTCGTAGAAGAGGTCGCTCACCGCCGTCCTGATCCGGTCCCGCATCAGGTAGCGCATCGAGAGCGGGCCGTACCAGACCCGCCCGACAGGTTCGCCGCCGTCGTCGAAGCCGGCGCAGGTCCGGGCGGAGAGCATGCCCGAAAGACCGTACCTGGCCGCAAGCATCCTGTTCACTTCGAGAAGAGCGGCACGGTCGTCGGCAAGGGTGCAGAGCGAGTAGCGGTCCCGCGGCACGATCATGAACTCCACCGAGCAGGGGTCGCCGGTCTTCCTGGTCAGGATCCGAAACGAGGGCAGGGATCCGGCAGCCGGGTGAAAACAGGTACGCCCCGCATAGTCGAGGACCACAGGCGGCTGCCCCCGGGCCTCGAGGTCCCTGACCCGGGAGGTGGCGAAGGTCGTCCTGACCGCGCCGGCAAGGGTATGGAGTGTGCAGGAAAGATCATATTGTGTTGGCCTTGACGGGTAGCGGTGCGGCACGGAAAACCAGAGGTCAATCCAGGGTTTATGAAAAATATGCGGTTCAAAGAGCGATGCCATTACGTCCCCCCGGAGAGATGCACCGATGGGAAAATAAATTTTTTCGTCTGACGCGCAGGCACAGTTTCCGACATATAAAATCCGATCCAGAAAAAAAATCAACAATTGAACAGATGTTTGTGATTATAAGAATAATTGCCGGCCAGTCGGCTGGCCGCCCGGCAGATATTTGCCCTGCCGCGACGATCCCCCACCCATGCGCGTGCTTGCCGTCGGGGCCCACCCCGACGACCCGGAGATCGGATGCGGCGGGAGCATGGCCCTCCATGCGGCGGCCGGAGACAGGGTGACGGTGCTGTACGCCACGTCGGGCGGGGCCGGTTCAATCGGCGTTTCCGAAGAAGAGACGGCCGCACGGCGCCGGGCCGAGGCAGAAGAGGCGTGCGCCGTGCTCGGCGCGGAGGCGGCGATCTTCCTCGATTTCCCGGACGGCCGCCTCCCCTATGCGGGCTACCCCCTGGTCGCCGCCATCGGCCGGGCCGTCAGGGAGGAGCGGCCCGATATCGTGTACGTCCACCACCCGGGAGACGCCCACCCGGACCATGCGGCCCTCGCCGCGGCGGCGGTCGACGCCGTCAGGCGGGCCGGGACACCCCATTTCCCGGACCTCGGGGACACCCCCCATCGGGTGCGGGAGGTCCGCCTGTACGAGGTCTGGACGCCGCTCGCGGAGCCGGCGACCGCGACCGACATCACCGGCGTCGCCGACAGAAAGGCGGAGGCGATCCGCCGCCACGCCTCGCAAGCCGGAGTGCACGCCCACGACGAGATCGCCCTCGCCCTGAACCGCTACCGGAGCCTGCTCGTACCGGGGAGCCGGTACGCCGAGGCCTTCGGGACGGCGCGGCCGCGGTGGTGATGCGCCGCTGCCCCCATGCGAGCTAAAAATACTCTCCCCGCCAATACCTGAGTACATGTACACGACCGACGGCACCGTCCCGGCAGGAGAACTCCGGGAGCGTATGGCCCGGTTCAGGGCCAGGATGGACGCGGACAACCCGGAGTGGGAGCTCGCCGTCTTCTTCGGCAGAGTCAACCTCTACTATTTCACCGGCACCATGCAGGACGGCATGCTGCTGGTCCCCCGCGACGGCGAGGCCGTCTTCAGGGTGCGCCGGAGTTACGAGCGGGCCTGCGAAGAGTCGCTCTTCCCCTGCATCAGGCCGATGGGCAGTTTCCGCGACGCCGCCGGGGATCTCGGACGCCGGGTCGGGACCGTGCACCTGGAGACCGAACTGGTGCCGCTCGCCCTGCTCCAGAGGTTCGGGAAATACTTCCCCTTCGAGCACGCAACGTCCCTCGACCTGCAGGCGGCGAAGGTCCGAGCGGTCAAAAGCGCCTATGAACTCTCGTGCATGGAACGCTCCGGGGCCATCCACCGCCGCGTCCTTGAAGAGCGGGTGCCGGGCATCCTGCAGGAGGGGATGAGCGAGATGGCGTTTATCAGCGCCCTCTACGCCGTCATGATCGAGGAGGGGCACCAGGGCGTCGTGCGGTTCGGCGCCTTCGGCACCGAGATGGGAGTCGGGCAGGTCGGGTTCGGCGACAACTCGATCTACCCCACCTGCTTCGACGGGCCGGGCGGGAGCCGCGGCGCCTCCCCGGCCGTGCCCATCCTCGGCAGCCGCGAGCGGAAGCTGAAGAAGGGCGACCTCGTCTTCGTCGACGTCGGCTGCGGCGTCGCCGGCTACCACACCGACAAGACCATGACCTATATGTTCGGCGCCCCGCTCCCCGAGGACGCCGTCGAGGCCCACCGCAGATGCGTGGCGATCCAGCACCGGGCGGCGGAGATGCTGCGGCCCGGTGCGGTGCCGTCGGCGATCTACGAGACCGTCATGGCGGAGCTGGAGCCGGCGTTCCTCGAGAACTTCATGGGCTTCGGGAACCGTCGGGTGAAGTTCCTGGGCCACGGCATCGGTCTCCAGATCGACGAAATCCCGGTGATCGCACGGGGCTTCGACGAGCCCCTGCAGGAGAACATGACGCTCGCCCTCGAACCCAAGAAGGGGATCGCGGGCGTCGGCATGGTCGGGATCGAGAACACCTTCGTGGTGACGCCCGCAGGGGGCCGGTGCATCACCGGCGACCACCCCGGGCTGATGCCGGTCTACTGACTTTTTTTGAGTGAAAAGAAAAGGGGCGGTCAGGCCGCCGCCGACCTCTTCGACCAGAGGAACCCGGCGCAGAGGGCAAGCGCCGACGCCGGGAGGGCGACGATCAGGGGGTCCACCACCGGCCACGGCATGGGGAGGACCGAGGAGACGCCGAAGAGGGCGTTGGATATTCCAATCGCCCCGGACTCCTTCACGTGGACGAAGACCGTCCAGAAGAGCCAGACCAGCGTGCCGACCAGGATGCTCCAGGTCGCCGCCGTCGTCGAGGGCCGTTTCGCGTAGAGGGCGTGGGCGTACGCCGGCAGGAAGGCGGAGGCGCAGAGGCCCATGAACATCGCCGTCGCCCGTGCGATGATGCTGCCGGGCATCACGTACGCGAGCAGCACCGAGAAGACGATCATCACCATCGTCCCGGCCTGCACACCCACCATCGAGGCCTTCCGGCCCCGCCAGGTCCGCCAGATGTCGAAGCCGAGAGAGGTCCCCATCGTGTGGAAGAGGGAGCTCAGGGTGGACATGGCCGCGGCCAGCAGGGCGAGCATGAAGATGGTGACGAAGAGGTCGGGCATGCTGGCGTTGATGAAGTTCGGGATGATCGTGTCGATGTTGCCGGCGGTCGCCGCCTCCAGGGCGATCTGCCCGGAGGTCCGGTAGAACCAGACGTTGGTGAGGGCTCCGACAGTGAAGGCGACACCGGTCATCATCAGGATGAACGGTCCGCCGATCAGGACGGCCCGGTGCAGGGCGCGGCTGTCCCTGACGGTCATGAACCGCACGGCGAGCTGGGGCTGGGCCAGGACGCCGATCCCCACCCCCAGGACCAGGGTGGTGACCAGGGTGTACCAGATCGGCGAGCCGAGAGAGGGCATGGAGGTCCAGCCGGTCATCCCGGTGGCCGCAAGCCCCTCCGGGACGAGCGGGTTCATCGCCTCCAGCCCCCGGTTCGCCGCCGAAACGCCGCCGAGGGAGACGTAGGTGAGGACGATCAGGATGCTCATGCCGACGAGCATGATCCCGCCCTGGAGGGCGTCGGTGTACATCACGGCGATCAGCCCGCCAAGGACGACGTAGGCGGCGACGATGGCGGCGAAGGCGAGGAGCGCCGTGTCGTAGGGGATCAGCAGGGTGCTGGTGATGAACTGCGCCCCGCCGATCAGGATCGCCGCCGTGTACAGGGGCATCCCGAGGACGATGACGATCCCGGTGACGTACTGCAGCAGGGGCGAGTCGTAGCACCGCCCCATCAGGTCCGGGAAGGTGACGGCGTTGAGACGCTGCCCGATCTCGCGGGTCTTTTTCCCGAAGACGATGAAGGCGAGGAGGATCCCGACGCCGATGTTCAGCACGGTCAGCCAGATCAGCCCCATGCCGAGCTGGGCGGCGACGCCGCCGAAACCGATGATCGCCGAGGTGGAGATGAAGGTGGCGCCGTACGAGAGGGCGAGGACCACCGGGTGGATCCGCCTGCCCGCCACCATGTAGTCGTCGTGCTCCCGCGTCTGCCTATAGCCCAGGTAGCCGAGCCCGATGATGGCCGCCAGGTAGACCAGGGTGACGGCGGCGAACGTCGCGGTGTCAACCGCCATTATGATCCTCCTCGCCGCCGTTGTTCCAGTTCATGAGGCCGTACACTACGCATGCAAGGGCGAAGCCCAGTGCAAGCAGATAGCCAATCCATATCATGGGGTCGGATATGCCGAACATGGTGAAAACCTGCCATCCGGTCTGATGTGCCGGAACAGTTACACGGGAACGCAGCGAAAGGCCGGTTCCCTATCTAAATATGCGGAAAAGCGTGGAAAAGATGCACCCGGAAGTACATGAACAGGCATCGAGGGCCATCATGCTGCAACGGGGCATGAACATGAATGGTCAGGCCCCGGATATATAGATATGCCCGGCGGAGGGGAGGGGGGGGCGTCACGGCGCCTGCTCGTCGCACGGCGTCGTCGTCCTCCCGTCCTTTCCGGAAAAGAGCGGGACCGTACAGATCATCCGCATCATGCCGGCGCCGGCGTTCTTCATCTGGTGGTATTCGCACGGGGCGACATAGATCGCGTCCCCGGCCCGCACCGGGGTCTCGGTCCCGTCGCCGACGCACACGCCCTCGCCTTCGAGGATGTACATCTCGTGCTCCTCCTTATGCCGGTGGTACGAGGTGCAGCCGCCCGGGGCGAACTCCATCAGCCGCAGGGCGTAGCGCGGACAGCCGTCGTCCGCGGTCAGGAGAAAGCGTGCACTCATTCCGGAAAAGCCCGGCCGCCCCTGCGGTTCGGCAGGGACATCGTTTGCATGTTTGACGATCATGGAAGAATTGCTCCTGTTGCACACTGTTCGGAACCGAATCGTATTCATCCTTTCCGATTATCAGGAGAACACCGGCCGGCACCTCACCCGTCCTCGAAGGGGATCGTGCAGTAGCAGAGGTCCAGGTCGACGGCCACCGTCTCCCAGACCTGCTCGGGCGGGCGGAACCGCCTGGAAAGGTCCGTCGTCATGCAGCGGAAACGATAGCACCTGACGATGTCCGCATAATCGGCCCGGCAGAAGTACTCCCGCCCCTCGGGCGGGGCCAGGCAGTGAACAGAGGAACGGGTCACCACCACCATCCCCCGCATGCACAGGGCGCAGGCCGTCCAGATATCGGCCGTGGAAAAACCGCCCCCCATCGGGTGGTTGTGCATGAAGACGCGGTTGCAGGCGGCGTAGAGCGCCCGGTGGTCGAAGACGATCGACGAGTGCCCCCCGGTCATGGAGGTGCAGACGTTCCCGTCGCGGTCGAGCACGATCCCGTGCTCCAGCGGCTCGTCCCGGATCGTCGCTGCATGCCCCATAAGAACCTCCCGCTTCACGGCACCAGCACCATTGATCAAATTAAATTTTTTTAGATAAAAATTATTTGTTTAAAAGAGAGGATGGCGGCACCTCGCCCGGAGAAACAGCAAACAGGGGAAAAATAAAAAACGATCAGGACGCCCGAAGAATTTTAACGCTTTAAACGCTGGAAATCCATCCCAAAATACAGGAAAACGGCACTGATTGCGGTGATGATATATCCTACGAGCAGGGCGGAGATGATCGTCCCCTCCCCCAGCCCTTTCAGCGTCCCGAAAGAGAGGTACGAAATCGCCGCCGCGGTGCAGCAGAGCGTCGTATCGAACGCCACCTTCGTGGTCCCGAACGTCCTTCCGGCCTTATCCGCAATGATCTTCACGACTGCGTCGCCGGGATAGACGAACGTATTCGAAGAAATTTCCAGGTACACCCCCAGGGCCAGAACGATGCAGCCGAAAACTAACGTGACAATTCTTGAAGCATAAAATCCGGGCTCCACAAAAAAGAGCAGACTCATTCCCAGATCAATGAAAAAACCCAGGATCAGGCCCACAAAAACCTGAAGGAACTGTATTTTCGGAAAGTTCCTTCCCAGTATCAGGATCTCGATGAGTAAAAAGAAAATACCCAGTAAAAATGCGAACGCTCCAAAGGTGACGGGAAATACCAGGCACAAAACGTAGGGAACGCTTGAAATCGGCGACGTCCCCAGGTACGATTTTGTAATGAGGCTGATCCCGAGCCCCATGAAAAAAAGGCCGGCGATCAACAGGGCATATTTTTTGATGATCGTGGAGCCGGACATGGCAGAATATCCGGTACAGATAGGTTCTGCACGGGGATATACCGTTGGCGTCCGGGCCGGTCAGGCGATCTCTCGGGTGAGGATCTCGTAAAAGTGTTCACGCGCCTTCTCCTCCATCCAGGGGCAGTGACCGCATTTTTCCAGCAGGACAAACCGAAAATCCCCGAGGACCCGCGACAGGGGCCTCTCCACCGCCGCGGCGGGATGGGGATCGTAGTCGCCGTGGATCGCCGTCACCGGACAGCGGACCTCCCCGCAGGTCGCCAGCAGTTTCCCGCTCCGCCGCATCTCCCTTGCCTCGGCCCACACCGTTCTGTACACCTCGCCGTCCACCGGCAGGGAGGCGTCGTCAGGATCGCCCGCACCGGAGGGGATCGGGGAGAAGACATCGGCCTTCCCCATCAGGCGTCCGAACGCCGCCAGCACCGCGTCTCTGCCCTCCGTCGCCGGATCGCCCAGGACCGCCATCAGGCGTTCGGCCTCGGCCCGCTCTTCGCAGTCCAGGCGTCCGAGGCGAACATCCATGATCGCCGCCGCCTCCGCCTCCTCGAACGGGCCGCTGCCCACGCACACCACCTTGCGGACATACGACGGGTGACGGGCGGCGACGAGCAGGCTCAGCCACGCACCCCAGGAGTGGCCGACCAGGACCGCCGGCACCTCCGCATACTCCCTCAACGCCGCCGCACACTCCTCGACCTGACCGTCGATCGTCGTCGCCGCCAGCAGGGGTTCGACGACACCCGTCGCAGAAGACAGCCGCCGAGCCACCGGAGCCATCTCGCCTAAAGCACCCGGACCGCCATGGACGACGGCGACCGTCATCGGCCCGGAACCATATGTTCGCACCCGCATAACCCTCACCGGTTGAAGGTATCGCACCGGAACCATATCATCGTTCACGCGCCCGCTCCGCTCGACCGGAGGGCGAATGCAAAACATGCGAACAAAAAAAAGAAAAATTTAGCCGAAGAGAGCGCCGAGGCCGGCCATGCCGCCTTCCTCGTCTTCCTTCTCTTCTTCCTCTTCCGCTTCCTCTTCGACAGCTGCGGCGGGGGCTGCAGCGGCGGGGGCGGCAGCGACGGCGACCGGCGCGGCGGCGGCCTTGCTGATCGCGTCCTCGATGTCCACACCGTCGAGTGCGGCCACAAGGGCCTTCACACGGGCGTCGTCAGCGGCGATACCGGCAGCGGAGAGAACAGTCTTGACGTTCTCTTCGTTGATGTCCTTGCCTGCGTTGTGCAGGAGCAGTGCAGCGTAGATATATTCCATTTAATTCACCTCAAATTTTAGATTCGTTATTCTACCAATTCTTTCAGGGCAAGCGATGATCTGTACGCCTTTCCAATGATCGCGTCGATGATGTCCTTCTCGTAGACACCGGCCTCGATACCGAGGCTGCGGGCTTCGCGGACTGCCTTTGCGAGGATGGCGCCTGTCGTCTGTGCGGTCGGGTACGCCGCGTTCACGGACAGGTTGAATGCCTGCTGGGCCGCGAGCGTGATCTGGCCAAGGAAGACGGTCTCGTCGATTGCAAGCGTCTCGGGTGCGAACACGGTACCGTTCTGGTATGCCGCCTTCAGGATCAGGCCGACGTCCATCGGCTTGATGCTGAGTTTCGAGAGCACGTCGGCCATCTTTGCATTGATGACCTCGCCCTTCTTCACGACCGTCTTCGTGTCCTTGATCTTGACCTTGCCAGCCTCGATCATGGCCGGGATGCCGGCCTGCTGGAGCTCGCCGACGATCGGACCCGGCTTGAAGCTGGTCGGCCCCTTGGCGACGACGATGTCCTCAGGCGCGGTTTCGCCCGGCTTTGCGGCCATCTTCGTCTTCGTCTGCTCAAGGAGTTTGAAGAGCTTGAACGGGTTCTCGCTCGTGAAGATGAGCGCGCTCTGACCTGAGATGTGTGCGCTCATCCCTGCGACTTCGCCACCGATCTCTTCGAGAGCACGGCGGGTCAGGGTCTTCCGGGCCATCTTCATGAAGGCGATGCCGCGGAGGTTCTCCCTGATCTGCTGGAGCTGCGTTGCCGGAATGCCGTACATATCGACAAGCCCGACCACGGGGTACTCTTCGAAGTGCCGCTTGATCTCATCGACCTGCGTGCGTTTCCACGCGGGCAGGTGGTGGGTGTAGAGCGCCATTTAGACCAGCCTCACTGCCGGACCCATGGTCGTCTTCACATAGACCGAGCGGATGTTCAGCGAACCCTGCTCGAGCACCGACTCGATCCTCTTCATGACGGCGTCGATGTTCTCCGCAATCTGCTCGGGAGCCATGGTGGTGGAGCCGACGCGGGCGTGGAAGACCTTTTTGTCCTTCGACCGGATCTTCACCGAGGACCGCAGTCGCTCGATGATCGGCCTGACATCCGTTCCCGTCTGGATCGGCATCGGCATCCTGCCGCGGGGGCCCAGGCGCGGACCGAGCCAGCGGCCGACCTGTCCCATTACGTTCGCCTCCGCAAGGAAAAAGCGGTACTCTGACGCGATCTTCCGTGCCTCACGGGGTTCGCCGCCCAGACGCTCGATCTCCTCGGGGGAAATGATCAGATCAACGCCGGCTTCTTTCGCCTGCGTGGTGATCTCGCCCTTGCCGAGGACTGCGACCTTCACCGCTGTGCCTACACCGTTGGGGAGAAGGATGGTCTCGTCAATACGGTTTTTGGGCTGCGCCAGATCGATATTCTTGAGGTTGATCGTAATGTCAACGCTCTCCTGAAACTTTCGTTCAGGCGCAGTATCCAGGGCCGTCTGCACGGCCTTCAGTATCTGTTCTTTCTCAACCATTGCGTACCTCCATAGTACACGACCTTTTTTGATCTCCTATGGATGTTTACCGTTTAAGCCTCGAGTGCGCTGTCGAATTCACCCGCATCAATTGCAGCGAGCATCTCCTTGGGCTTCCTGCCCTCGACGGTTACGCCGACGGAGACGCAGGTGCCGACGACCTCTTTCACTGCCGTCTTCAGACGGTAGGAGAGCATATCGTCGAACTTCATGCGTGCAATTCTGACAG
>Ga0209269_1000443_pt1 | contig 39413 bp, 35 predicted proteins | sample MTBAKMMethaMetaG_FD_187455 | JGI IMG/M metagenome (GOLD analysis project Ga0209269, IMG submission 187455) | Enrichment culture microbial communities from Arthur Kill intertidal strait, New Jersey, USA, that are MTBE-degrading - MTBE-AKM (Arthur... | ecosystem: Environmental > Aquatic > Marine >... | reverse complement strand
GACAGATACGATGCATGTCCAGAAGGTGCACCATATACTGATGCGGACGGTCCACGGAGATGAAGACCCCGGGCCTGCGATCGTCCATGAGCGCCTTGAGGACGACCAGTTCCACTCTCACGAACTGGGTGGTCTTTACATCTATGACCACTGGCCCGGGCCGAGACGGACTTCCCATCTCTTTTCTGAGCATTTCGTAGAGGAGCAGGTCCTTCTCGTTCATTCGGGGTTGATTTTACGATGGGGATATTAAACTTCGTGGACGAATTATCAGATGTAATAACGATGGACCGAGGAGGGCCGCGCATTGGAACCCCTCCAATTTTTTATATTAGCAAAGGTCATGGGGTAGGGATTGCTTTGATCGGTGGTGACGCCCTTGGCTTGTTACTGGTATACGCATATGTGGGCATCATGGTGGTCATTACCGCCAAATGGTCCTTCCTCAGGGAGCATTCCTACCACCGCAAGTTCATACACATAATGATCGGCAACATCGCCCTGTTCTGGTGGGTCTTCGACACTAATTACGTCATGTCCCTGCTTGCTGCGGCGCCCTTCATACCGCTTCTGCTCCTGTTTTCCATATACGGCGGCCGGGAGGATGATGGTGGCAAGGGTCTGAAGGAAGGGATCAAAGGTTCGGTCCTGTCCAAGGCATCTCATGACGGGCACAGGCTCGGCCTGGTCTACTATGCGATCTCCTGGACCATCCTGGCCTTCTTCGCCTTCAACGATCTGTTGGTGGCCTCGGTGGGCATAGTCTGTATGGCCTACGGGGACGGCATGGGAGGGCTGATGGGCAAGACCTTCGGCAAACGGAAGATACATGGGAAGAAGACCATGGAGGGGACCATCGCCGTTTTCGTCTTCGCCGCAATGTCCATATTCCTCATCATCAACTTCTACAATTACCTGTTCACCGCCGGCCTTTATGGCACCAGGACCATAGCGCCCTTGGTCAGCGTCCTGGTGGCCCTGCTGCTGGGCGGATACGTGGCGGTGGTGGAACTTTACACCCCGGGGGAGTACGACAACCTGGTGATCCCGCTCTCCACCGCCCTGATACTGGCCCTCTCGGGCATCTGAGGCACTAGCATGGAACTAATTGTGGTCGACGGCATTGATGGCTCGGGCAAGAGCACAGTGGCCAGCTGGATCGCCGACCATTATGCGTCCAGAGGGGAGAAGGTGCTGGTGCGCTCCCATCCCTCCGATTCCTTACTGGGACGGCTCAGCCGCCGCTCGCTCGTCTCCCGGGGGAAGATGATGCGCACGGTGGCCACCGTGTTCTTCATCTTGGACGTGCTGGACTCCCTGCGCAGGCTGCGCCGATGGAGATCGTACGACAAGGTCGTCTTCGTACGATATGTGATGGCGACCGCATATCTTCCCGCCGGTCTTCACCGGCAGGGATACGAGTTCTTCTGCAAGGTGCTCCCCATACCTCCGAGACTTCTGTTGGTGGACACCACTCCGGAATGCGCGCTGCGGCGCATAGAGGAGAGGGAGCACGAAAGGGAGATGTTCGAGAACATAAGGTCGCTCAGGAAGGTACGAGGAAAGGTCCTGGAGCTGGCGGAGCATGGTTGGAAGGTTCTTGACAACAGCGGCCCCGTGGAAGGCACCCGCGCTCAGTTGGACGAGGTCCTTTCGTTCTGGGATTCCCTTAGCTGAATCGCCAGAAGACGGACCATCGGCAATGCCAGTATGCTGAGGGCGAACCCTACCAGCAGCACCGGTCCAAAGCCGTCGAAGGCATAGATGGAGCCGAACATCAGTGGTGCCAGGGAGTAACCTAAGAAACGGGTGCTGTTGAAGATCGAGGACACCGTACCCTTCTGGCGCGGCAGTATCTCCACCGTCAGGGTCAGAAGGGCCGCCCATATGAAGGCCGTGCCGGTGCCTAGGACCAACAATGATGCGGTAAAGCTCAGCCAGTCATTGGAAATGTAAAGAAGTAACATCGCCAGCCCTACCACCGAGAACCCCACCGCGGCGGTGAAGGTACGACCTTTGGCGTCAACTAGCCTTCCGCCCAAAGGTGCAGCGACCATGCCGGCCACCCCGCTCATCCCGATGAGCACTCCGATGGTCTCCTCGCTCATGGACAATGGAGGAAGAGACAGATGGTCGGATAGGAAACCGAGCGCGCCCATGTAGCAAAGGAAGGTCAGGAAGCCCAACCCGCACAGCGTGCCTACCCCCTTGGTGGATATCGTCGCTCGCACGTTGTTCCTCAGCTGGTCCAGGGCCTCGGGGTCCTTTACGGAGGCGGGACAGGCCGTCCTGATCCAGAAGTTGACACCAAGCGCCAGTATGGCCACCAGCACGAACATCCACCTCCAATCGTAGGTGGTCAGGAATCCGGCGATCATGGGACCGGTGGCGATGCCGGCGGTGGTGAACGCCCCGAAGTATCCCATCACCCTGCCCCTCTCGTTGGGGCTGGTCATGTCCCCCAGGACCGCCAGTAGAACAGGGTTCACGAAGGCGAAACCGACCCCTTGCACTGAACGGCCCAGGTAAAAGGAGGACAGGTCGGGGCTGGCAACGCACACCATGCACCCCAGTGCGTACACCAGGAAGCCGATCGTGAGCATCTTGCGGCGTCCATACACATCGGAGATGGTCCCCGAGAACAGGTTGAAGAGGGCGAAAGGAAGCATGAAGAAGGTTATGGACAGTAAAATCTCCTCCGCACTGGCACCGAACTCCGTCTTGAGGACGGGGATCATGGCCAGGACGGCGTTGCCGGAGAGGGGGCCGATGTAACCCCCGCTAAGCACCGCCAGGCGCTTGTGGTCCATACCAAGGTTAACTCCCCCCGGAGATAATAATTGCTTCCATAGGCCCTCGTTCAAGCGCAGAGGCGATGAGCAACCTATTTCTAGGGGAGGGAGATAGGAGAGGGCGATACAGATGGAAGAACGCAAGGTGCTAGACATCAAGGTCTCGAAGGGCATGAGCGTGGACCAACTGGTCCGTTCGATGTCTGATTCCGGCGGTTTCACCGCCAAGAAGCTGGCGGAGGCCACGGACGTGGTGGAGAAGATGGTGAGGGACGAGCAGTGCCTGACGTTCCTCTCCTTCCCGGCATGTATAATGGCAACCGGCACCAGGGGGGTCATCGTGGAACTGGTCAAGCGTAAGCTGGTCGACGTGGTGATAACCACCTGCGGCACGCTGGACCATGACCTTGCGCGCAGCTGGAAGGACTACTATCATGGTGATTTCTTCATGGACGACGCCGAGCTCAGGGAACAGGGAGTGAACCGCCTCGGTAACGTCCTGGTGCCCGATGAAAGCTACGGTCTGGTGCTGGAGGAGAAGCTCATCCCCATGTTCGAGGAGATATTGGCCGGACGGGATTCCATATCCACCAGGGAGATCATAGACCAGGTGGGTGCCCGCCTGGAGGACGAGGACTCCCTATTGTACTGGGCCCACCGCAACCAGATACCGATATTCGTGCCGGGCATCACCGACGGCTCCTTCGGCAGCCAGCTATGGATGTACTGGCAGACCCACCGCGACCTCAAGATCGATCTGTTCGAGGACGAGCAGGAGCTTTCCGGGCTGGTGTTCCGTGCAGAGAGCAGTGGCGCGCTGATCGTTGGCGGAGGGATCTCCAAACACCATGTCATCTGGTGGAACCAGTTCCGCGGCGGGTTAGACTATGCCGTGTACATGACCACCGCAGCAGAGTACGACGGCTCGCTCAGTGGGGCGCAGGTGCGCGAGGCGGTTTCATGGGGCAAGGTGCGCGAGGATGCCTGGCAGGTGAACGTTGAAGGGGACGCCACCATTACCCTCCCCATATTGGTGGCATCGTTGGTCGAGAGATTGCAATGACCCGCGTGGCGGTCATGGGCGGGGACGGCATCGGACCCGAGGTGGTGGGCGCCACCATGCGCATCCTGGAGCAGATGGACCTCGGACTGGATTTCGTCAAGGCCTACATGGGACTGGAGTGCTTCAAGCGGACCGGGAATTACCTTCCCCCGGAGACGCTGAGGACGCTGGAGGGTTCCAAGGCCGTGCTTTTTGGGGCCATCACATCCCCGGTGACCCCGGACCCCTGCTACAGATCGCCTCTGCTACAGTTGCGTAGGCACTTCGACCTATACGCCAACATCCGCCCCTGCTTCCCCATACTGCCCGAGTTCAAGCTGGTGGACCTCAACACCGTCATCGTGCGCGAGAACACCGAGGGCATGTACACTGGTAGGGAGAGGGAGGAGGAGGGCGCGGTGATATTGGAGCGGGTCGTCAGCGAAAAGGGCTGCCGGCGCATCGTGGAGAAGGCGATCAAGGTCTCCCGCGTGATGGGGTTCAACAAGATCACCTGCGTGCACAAGGCCAACGTTCTGCGTAAATCGGACGGTCTGTTCCGCCGGGTTTTCTACGAGGTCATGCAGGACACGGGCATGGAGGCGAACGATATGATCGTGGACGCCGTGGCCGCGGCCCTGATATCCAAGCCCAAGTGCTTCCAGTGCATCGTCACCCTTAATCTGTACGGGGACATACTGTCGGACGAAGCGGCCGCGCTCACCGGAGGGCTGGGCATGGCGCCCTCTGCCAACATCGGCGATCATTTCGGACTTTTCGAACCGGTCCACGGCAGCGCCCCGGACATCGCCGGGAAGGGGATCGCGAACCCTTCCGCCACCATACTTTCTGCCGTTCTCATGCTGGAGTTCCTGAAGAAGATGGACGCCGCCAGCCGATTGCAGTCCGCTCTGGTGCAGACCTTGACGGAAGGGGACCGCACCAGGGACCTAGGTGGGAAGCTGGGAACGGTCGAGTTCGCCGACAAGGTGGCGGAGAGGCTCACCAGGCATTGACGGGAGCAAATATTTCTATCGTCCCGGCGAATCTAACCTCCATGACCGCGGACCTGAGGCGGAAGATCGTTGACAAATGCCGGGAATGGGGCGTGGAGATGGTGGGGTTCGCCTCGGCAGACGCCTGGGACGACCCGCCCTTCGAGCCCTGGCCCCCGGAGGAGTTCCGTCCCAAGGCCATCTTCCCCGGGTGCCGCACGGTGATCGTCATGGCGCTTCAGGTGACGCTCCCTATCCTTGAGACCTCCCCGTCCATCTGGTATCAGGAACTGTATAAGAACCTCAACGCTCAGCTGGACGAGAGGGCATACCAGCTCTCGGAATGGCTGAACCGGCAGGGTCACGCTTCCGCCTATGTGCCCCGTGACGGGTACGGCACGGTGGAGCTGCTGAAGGACAATCCCTACGCCTTCTTCTCCCATCGCCACGCCGCCTACCTCGCCGGGCTGGGCACCTTCGGCATCAACAACATGCTGTTGACCAGGGAATACGGCCCGAGGCAACGCTTCGTCTCCGTGTTCACGACCGCGGATATGCCCGCGGGAAGGCCGATGGACAAGCAGCTGTGCGTCAGATGCATGCGCTGTGCGAAGGCCTGTCCGGTGCAGGCCATCGGTGAGGTGGAGTATCCCAAGGCCTCCATCGACAAGGCGAAGTGCACCGAGAGGAGCGTGGAACTGAAGACGAGGTACTGTTCACCATGCGGCATCTGCATCAAGGTCTGCCCGGTGGGCAAGGACCGCAAGCTTTTCGCCAGGAAAGATATGGGACTTTATGATGGGCCGGAAAAGGACGAACGACTGTTCAAGGCCTGGGAGCACGTACGTCGATACGGCAGCCGTTGATCGAGCTATACAATTCGGACCTTTCTCGTATATAATTATGTGGGCATAATTATAAGCTCATGTAATTTGTATAAAATAATTACGGGGGTCGTTTTTCCTAGCTCGATCGGGGGCTGCATTGGCAGTGGATGAAATACTACCAGTGGTTCACTAGATCATTTTTACAAGCGCCTTCGTGAACAGTGAGGGGGGACATGTTCGCAAAGGCAGTAGGCTTGCTGGTCGGGGTTCTGATGCTGACCTTGGCCTTACAACCAATGACCATCGATGTCGATTCGTTTTTCAACAATGACACTGAGTCGGGTTTGACGGATGCGGTAGAGACCGCCTGTCAGGACCTATCGGAGCTGGTGGCGGACCTGATGGCCGTGACCACCGACACCAATCACTCCGATTCCGACGGTATGCCCGATTCTGTCGAATGGGTCATAGGGACGGACCCGTCCAACGCGGATTCGGACTTCGACGGGCTGGACGATTATCAGGAGATCTTGATGAGCATGGACCCTGAGTCCCCCGATTCGAACAATGACAAGTTTCCGGACTACAAGGAGGTCGTGGGCGTTCCCCCCGACATAGACGGAGATGGCAAGTCGAACGCCTGGGACTGGGACAATGACGGGGACGGTGTGGTGGACTATCTCGACCTGTCACCCTTCGCTTCGTCGTCACTGACCGATGAGGTCCAGGTGCAGATCGGTTATAGCGGCGAACCCCTATTCGTGACGTTCCAGCTTCGAACCGCTAACCCGGACCATATGAAGCTCCTGTTCCAAACGTGGAACTGGCCCAATGACCGTTCGGGGACGATGAAGGACCTGGACGCATCGACGGAGGACGTCACCATAGCCCCAATGCTGAGGGTGAACAGCTCCATCGTCCCGCCGCAGGAGGACCTTCTCGAATACGGGATGGTCGTTGAAGAGGGGGTCGTGTACGTGCCCCTGTTCCCCGTTTGGGAGATGGGGAACGTCGTCGCTTTGAAGGCCAGGATGTACTACCCCTCCATGGGGTCACCTCAGACGCTGGACCTGTCGGCCGAGCTGATCTGGAAGGTCAATGGGAAGACCGACGTGCCCATCGCCTCCCTGGAATGGCTCGATGGCGGGCATCTCGCCCTCGGTCCAAACGGGGAGGCTGTGATCTCCCATGCGGAAGTGTCGGAGAACGAGACCCTGGAGTGGACGGACCTGGGTGGCGGAAAGTTGGCCCTGGCCGGCTCCAATGGCCTCTACCTCAGCGTGGATGACGACGGTTCGGTCGATTTCTCATCAGAGTGCATCGATGAGCGTTCGGTGTTCACCAAGCATTACATCGAGGGCGGGCAGGTCAGACTGACCGCCTTCAACGGGAACGATCTGGCCGCGGACTGGGACGGGAACGTCAAGGCCGATGGGAACGAAGGTGAGATGCAGGACGTTTTCGTCAAGCAGGACCTGGGCTTCAGGAAGCACACCGTCACCTTGGCCTACTATTACGAGGATTTCGTCATGACCGGCCTGGCCGCTGAGGAGAACCACGGGACGGACGTGGCCTTGGTCTATGGAGATGACGAAGAGAACATGGTCGCGGCCAATCTGCTGATGGCCTACGAGTTCCTGCGCAACCCGGAGAACGACATCCCGGACATCGACGACATCCTGGACGATCATGGACTGGCATACGATATGCTGACGGCCAGCTTTGCGACCAGTGATGAGGCCACCCGGGCCATCGCGAACCTGATCATGCCCATGGTCAGGGAGAACGGGAGCGGGGTCGGGCTGTCTTTCTACGTGACCGCCATGACCGATCTTTCCAGATGCATCGAGATGTCGGACCTGGCCATGGCCATTGACATCGACGGTCCTTTCTCGATGGACCTTTCGGCCAGGGACCTGGTGACCTCACGTCTTCTCAAGACCAGCTGGTACGAGGATGATGACGAACAGCCGATGGACCTGCACATGATCGTGCAGGCCATGGGCTCCTGGGGATTGACCACGGAGGAGCTGGCAAGCCTGACCGGCCTCATGGCCAGCTGGTGCGTGGGCGAGGTCACGCTGACACACATCAACTCTGTGCCCTTGGAGTTCGATTTTCCTGAAGGCCAGTTCATCAGTGAGACGGTGGACACCATCCTGAGCATCGGGCTGGGGGCCATCGACCTTCTCATGTTCCAGGTAGAGATAATCACCACTGCCTACGCCTTCGCCGAGGCCTTCGCTTCCGTCGGGAACATGGTGAGGACCGGGCTGGAAAGCACCTGGAAGCTGTTCAAGCAGGCATTCACCTCGGTCAGGAACTCCATCCAGGGCTCAGGCACCTTCTTGAGCAGGGTCGGTACGACCTTGAACGTGATCGGTATCGTCATCGCCGTGGGCATCTCCCTCTACGCCCTGTTCTCCATCGGCTTCGAGATGGGCTGGTCGGCGGTGGGTACCGGTATAGCGGTCACCACAGCCATATTCACGCTCGCCTATTCCCTCATACTCATAGGCATAGCTAGCCTGGGACCTGTGGGGGCGGTGATCGCCGGGTTGATAGCGATAGTCGACGTGATAGGATTGCTTCTCTTCGGTTCAACCTGGGGCCAGGAGTTCCTGGAATGGCTTATCGATGTCTTCACCGACACCAACATACGCAGCGAGGTCAACCTGGAGACCGTAGGGTCCGATACCGGTCTCGAGGACAAGGATGGGAACGGAATAGACGCCGGCGATCGCATCTGGTTCAAGAGCTGGCATTATGGGAACGTTACGATAACTTCGGACGGCAGCGCCAGCGATGTCCGGGACAGCTACATAATCCCCCATCAGACCATGAGCGTGCCCTGGTACAGCTGGTCGACCACCGGTGGGAACTATACGGTACTGGAGACGACGCAGACATCTAGCACGAAATCCACTTTGTACGAGACAGAGGCCTGGGTTGAGCCCGGCGTGGGAATGGTCAACTTCCCCGTGGCCGTGGGGCTTCGTGCCGATTACAAGGTCTATTATGATGATTGCTGGTGGTTCTTCGGCTGGTGGTGCGACAGGGAGTCCTATTCTGACTCTCAGGGCACCAGATGGACCACCCTTTACTTCGACGTCATGCCTGGAAGCGTCGCCGAGTTCGCCAAGTGGAAGAGCATAGTATCCGACGACCCCGACGGAGATGGGCTGAAGAACGATGATGAGAACGGCACGAACAAGTGGTCATGGGACACCGACCAGGACGGTCTGGGAGACGAGTACGAGCTCCAGATAGGAACGGACCCCACCATCGCCGACTCCGACAGGGACGGCGTGAACGACCGTGAGGAGCACATCTGGGGTTCCGACCCCTGGTCCTATGACTCCGACAGGGACGGTCTCACCGACATCATGGAGCATTCCGGCTGGGTGGTCAACTTCACCTATCAGGGGACGATGTTCTACTGGCACGTTCGGGGCAACCCCTGCACCATGGACGGTGATGGGGACGGGATCACCGATCTGGAGGAGTACCACAGCGTCCTCAATCCAGTGTCGGACGACACCAACGGGGACGGAGTTAAGGACGAACTGATGGGATATTACCAGACCATCGTGGAATACTCCATGAGCTTCGGGTATACCTTGAACGAGAACGATTGGATGGACACCCACTGCGTGGCCATAGATTCGGAGGGAATGGTCTACAGCAGCGGTTACGAGGACACCTCGGTCCATGTCTTCTATCCTAACGGGACCTTGGCCTCAACGTTCGCTACACCCATGTTCGGAACGGTGAACGATCTGGCGATCGGACCGGATGATAATCTGTACATCTGTGGAATCAATCAGGTGGTGGTCATGAACAGGTCGGGAGGCCTGCTCTTGGACTTTGACCCGTTACTTCCTGGAGATTCATCATATTACATCCTGGAGGGTATCTCCCTAGATGACGCGGGAAATATCTTCGTGTCCATGAACGACCATTCATATATGGGGGGATGGCCCGGCCTGATACGCAAATATTTGGCCAACGGCACGTACGTGGCCGACGTATTGGTAGGGGATGAGGTGGTTGATCTATGGGGCGATTACTACTCGAAGTTCCACATCGGTCACGACGGCCTCGTGTACGTGATCAACCATACCCTGATACAGGTGTTCGACCAGAGCGGGATGAAATTGGACGAATGGGGCGGCTATGGTAACATGCCGGGGCAGTTCGTCGATCCAAACGATATCATCGTGGACCAGGACGGTAACGTGCTGGTCACGGACTCCTATTCCCCTTACATCCTCGGGAATGCCCTAGTCCAGAAGTTCACCAACACTGGCCACTGGATGTTCTCATTCGGATATGATGGTGAATATCCTCAGCTACACTCCGCCGCTGGGATCGCATTGGACGAGGATAATTCCATCCATCTGGGCGACTATCAGTACAGCCAGATAAGCAAGTTCTGGCACAACACTACGTGGATCGGGCCTGTCCCGCCGCCGGTCGTAGATTCTGACGGAGACGGTCTAAGCGACGCTGCGGAGGAGGCGGGCTGGGAGGTCGCGGTCACCACGGAGCACGGTCCGGGATCCTCGGGAATAAGCTACATGGTGAGCAGCGACGCGTTCATGACCGATAGCGACCTGGACGGTGAACTAGACCCTCAGGAGCTCGATATCGGTAGCGACCCGCGTTCGGTGGACACGGACAGGGATAGCCTCAAGGACATGTTGGAGATCACCCTGGGGACGAATCCCTGCCATTGGGACTCCGATGGTGACGGGCTTAGCGATGGGAAGGAGAACAAGTTCGGCAGCGATCCCCTTCATCCGGATACCGACGGGGACGGACTGAACGATCTTATGGAGTTCGACCTGGGTTCCGATCCGCAGAGCAACGACACGGACCAGGACGGTATGGGGGACCTGCAGGAGGTCCTGGCCGGTTCCGACCCGATGGACCCTGATTCGGACGACGACTTCATGTTCGACGGCACGGAGTACGAGACCGGGACCGGGCTGGACGCCGACGATTCGGACGATGACGGGATCAGCGATGGTTTCGAGCAGTTCTATCAGACCGACCCGTTGGAGGGGGATTCAGATGGAGACAACCTCAGTGACGGCTTCGAGGTGATGACCCGGTTGAACCCCAGGTCCAACGACACCGACGGGGACGGACTGAACGACTCCTATGAGCTGGAGGTCGGGCTGAACCCGCGAAGCGGTGATTCCGACGGGGACGGGGTCCCTGACGGCCTGGACGACGATCAGGACCTGTTCCTGGACCAGGACGTGGTCCTGGTCATCGATGCGGAACAACTAAACACGATGTTCTTCGATGATCTGGTGAGCCGGGTCAACGTCACCGTGGTGACCGTACAGGAGCTCATGGACAATTATCTGGAGTCGAAGTACATCGTTCTGGTGGGCGACCCGACCAACGGGGCGGGGAGCGCCGGCGGCCTCATCGCCCAACTGTTGGCAGCTTCAGGCGACGTACTGCAGAAGATGACCGATTCGCCCTTGAACAGGATGGCCGTAAGGTACGGGGTCTGGAACTCGACACAGACCGTGGTTATGTTCTCCGCGCTCTACGACACCGACGCCATCAGGGCGGTGGGGGTTCTGAAGAGCATGAGCATGACCGTCAGTGAGAAGGGGTACCTGGTCCAGTATCACAACGCCCGGGCCTGTTTCAAACTGGATTGGATCGACAGCATGCACCTTACGGACACCTTCGTCTGGGCCCGTCTGAGGGGTATGGACACCTTCTCCGTCGGGGTGACCAAGGTCAACTCCTCGGAGGCACCGGCGCCGTTGGAGACGTTCTACGGCCTTTCCCCTGGCCATGTGGCCTTGGACAGGTTCGTGAACGTGGAGCTCTGGACGGGCGACCCTAATACCATGCTCGAAGGGGCGTTGGTGCGCCTCTACTATACCATTGAGGACCTGGACACCAACGGTGACGGCGACATAGACGACCGCTCGGACATCGATGAGGGGACCCTCCGACCTCTGATGCTGGATGACGAAGGCGTGTGGCAGGCGATGGTGGCCGGCCCGGACACCTGTGGCGTGAACACCACCGACCAGGAGATGTTCGGCGTAAGCTATGCGGGGTTCGTATGGGCCAACGTGACCGAGCTGGGATGGTTCGCCTTGGAAGGCGCGCCCCATGCCATCGAGGTGATGGTGGACGTCAGGTCCGTTGATGGAAATGACAAGGTGAGCATGCATAGCAACGGCCTTCTCCGCATCATCGTCCATGGCAACGATGAAGCGCATGCGGACTGGATCGATCTGGGTTCTTTGCGCATAGGGGACGCGCAGATCGTGATGCTGAAGAACGGCCGCTTCAAGCATGAGGTCCGGGACGTGGACCATGATGGCTGGAAGGACCTTGTGGTGTACTTCTCCATCCCCGAACTTGTGGAATGCGGAGCCCTCACCCCCTCCTCCCCGTCCCTGGAGATCGATGGAATGCTGAGCTTTGACCATGGCTCGCTGCCCATACGAGGCCATGGCGCCGTGGCCATCCCCCCGGGCCAGACCGGAACTTAAACCTCTTACGGACCCCTTTTTATGAGAGGTGCGTAAATAGAGGTGGCTCTACCCGTCCTCATTGAAGAATCGTAGATCGCCTCCATGACCCTGAATAAAATTAAGTATCCTCCTTCGTTCCAGAATGGTGATGAGCACCGAGAAGAGATCGTCCCGTCCGATCATCGACGAGAACGAGTGCAAGGGCTGCGGCCGCTGCGTTGCAGCCTGCCCCAAGAAGGTCTTGCGTTTATCGGGCCGCATCAACCGTCGCGGTTACAACGCCGTCGAGTATGTCGGCGAAGGCTGCATCGGATGCGCCGCCTGCTTCTACAACTGCCCGGAACCGTACGCCATCCAGGTCGATGACGGGAAGGAGTGATCACATGAGAAAGTTCATCAAAGGCAATGAGGCGGTGGCCGTGGGCGCCGTCTATGCGGGCTGTGACGTGTACTTCGGCTATCCCATCACCCCGGCGAGCGACATCGCGCACGCCGTGGCGGAGTACTTCCCCCAGCTGGGCCTGGAGCACCTACAGGCCGAGTGCGAGACCGGTGCGATCAACATGATATTCGGGGCGGCCTCCGCCGGTAAGCTGACGATGACCGCCTCCTCCGGACCGGGCATCTCGCTGATGCAGGAAGGCCTGTCGTACCTTGCTGGGGCGCAGCTGCCGGCGGTCATCGTAAACGTGCAGCGTGTCGGACCAGGCCTGGGCAACATCGGCCCGGAGCAGGGGGACTACAATCAGGCGGTGAAGGGCGGCGGTCACGGCAACTATCACAGCATAGTACTGGCCCCCGCCTCCGTGCAAGAGATGTGCGACCTGACCATGAAGGCGTTCGAGCTGGCCTTCAAATACCGCAACCCGGCCATAGTTTTGGCGGACGCGGTCCTGGGACAGATGATGGAGTTCCTGAGCTTTCCAGAGAAGGATGCGGTCCGACCCGATACCACCTTCTGGGCCGTGCAGGGCGATGCCGCCACGCGTCCTAACCTGATCTCCTCGATATACCTGGACAACGAGCTGCAGGAGAAACACAACTGGATGCTGCAGGAGAAGTATGCGTCGATGGGAGATGACGTCATGTCCGAGTCCTACCTGGTGGACGACGCGGACATCGTGCTGACCGGGTACGGGACCAGTTCAAGGGTCGCCCGTTCCGCGGTTGACGCCCTGAGGGCCGACGGTGTTAGGGCCGGGCTTTTCCGCCCGATCACACTTTACCCCTTCCCCGCCGCGACACTGAACAAGGCCGCCCGGTCCGGAAGGATGCTGGTCGTCGAACTGAGCAACGGACAGTATCGCGACGATCTGCTGCTGCACCTGGACCGCAAGATAGACTGCGACGTGGGACTGATCAACCGCATGGGCGGGAACTTGATGAAGGTGGACGACGTGGTGCTTGCGGCCCGGAAGATGCTGGAGGTGGGTCAATGATAAGGAAGGCGCAGGGTTTCTACGAGACCTTCGACCGCAAGGAACCGGGCACCAGGGCCACCCATTATTGTCCCGGTTGCGGGCACGGCATCATACATAAGCTGATCGCCGAGGCCATGGTCGAGCTCGGCATCCAGGACCGCACCGTGTTCGTCTCGCCGGTGGGATGCGCGGCATTCTGCTTCCATTACTTCGACTGCGGGAACGTGGCCGGTCCGCACGGACGCGCATCGGCGGTGGCCACAGGTGTCACCAGGTCCCTGCCCGGTAAGGTGGTGATATCTTATCAGGGCGACGGGGACCTGGGCGCCATAGGCTTCAACAACGCCTTCCAGGCCGCGAACCGCGGGGAGCACTTCGCCTGCTTCTTCGTGAACAACTCCATATACGCCATGACCGGAGGACAGATGGCCCCGACCACCATGATCGGGCAGAAGACCACCACCACGCCCTTCGGCCGCGATGCGGTGAAGGAGGGATACCCGTTGAAGGTCTGCGAGGTGCTGAACCAACTGGAGGCACCGGTGTTCATCGAGCGTGTCTCGGTCTCGGACACCAAGCGCATAATGCAGGCCCGGAAGGCCGTCCGCAAGGCACTGGAGATACAGAGGGACGGAAAGGGCTACGCCTTCGTGGAGTTCCTCTCCCCTTGCCCCACCAACTGGCGGATGGACGCGGTGAAAGCGGCGGATTTCGTCACCGAGAAGATGGAGAAGGTGTTCCCATTGGGAAACCTCCGGGACCGCAGCGCCGAACCCACCCCCGTGGCCAACGCCATCAAGCAACTGACCATCCCCGAGCTCTTCGGGGAGGGGGAGGAGGGCGGATCGGCCATGGCCGACCCTGATTACCGTGAGCGCAAGTTCAAGTTCTCCGGTTTCGGAGGCCAGGGAGTCCTGTCCCTGGGACTGGTGATCGCGGAGGCCGCCGGTCGCTCCGGACGCTTCGTCTCCTGGCTCCCCAGCTACGGACCGGAGCAGAGGGGCGGCTACGCTTCGTGCTCCGTCGTGGTCAGCGGAAAGGAGGTCGGTTCCCCCACCGTGGACCAGCCGGACGTCCTTGTGGCCATGAGCCAACAGGCGGCGGAACGCTTCGCCCCTACCGTCCCCGCGGGCGGGGTGGTGATCTACGAGGCCTCTCTTCCGAGGCCGGAGGCCGGGACGAACGTCCGCGTGCTGGGATTCCCGGCCAACCGCATCGCCGCGGAGAGCGGTACGCCCAAGGCGGCCAACACCGCCCTGCTAGGGGCCCTTACGGCCCTGGGACTGCATAAGCTGCCGGAGGAGCAGGTGCTGGCCGCGCTCGATGACAGCTTCTCGGCCAAGCCCGCCTTGGTCGAGAGGAACCGCAAGGTATACCGTGCGGCCTATGATTGGGCAAAGAACAATCTTTAAAGGAGTGCTCCGGCACTCTGCTCATTTTTCCTGTTCAAAGCAGACGGAATGGCGGGCATAAGTAAGGTTCTTAAACGATATTCCGTTTAGGTAAGGTCATTGCGGACTGGGCCTGATGCCTGGATGCTGACCGGAGGATGAACATTTGACCTCTTCTGACAAGATAGGGACGCGTATCAGAACATACCGAGAACGATTGAAGCTTAGCGTCGAGGACCTGGCGAAGAACGCTGGGGTCGACGCCAATCTGGTCAGAAGGGCCGAAGCGGGCGATATATATCCTCCCCTGGGCGTCATGGTCAAGATATCCCGGGCCCTCGGACAGAGGCTGGGGACGTTCATGGACGACCAGGTACGGCCTGACCCGATAATCACTCGGACCGAGGACCGCTGCGAGGAGACCGCGGCGCACAAGGACGGCGCGCTCGGCAAGTATCACTATTACCCCCTGGGAAAAGGGAAGACTGACCGGCACATGGACCCTCTGTTCATCGTCATACAACCGGACGATGAGAGGGTGATGTCGTCCCACGAGGGCGAGGAGCTGGTTATCGTGGTCAAGGGAGAGGTGGAGCTACTGTACGGACAGGAGAGGTTTGTCCTGAAGGAGGGCGACTCCATGTACTATAACTCCGTTGTGCCGCACCATTTGGGCGCGGCCAACGGCGAGGCCGCCCACATCTACGCGGTCATATACACCCCCTTCTGAGGTGAACTGATGCCAAGGGACAACATCACCCGGGAGGCCACCATCGGCCAGTTGCTGGACGAGATAGTCGATAAGGTGCCCGAGCAGGACGCCGTGGTCTACGCTGACCGGGACTACAGGCAGACGTGGTCAGAGTTCAGGGACACCGTGGACAAGGCGGCGAAGGGGCTCATGGCCCTGGGTGTGAAGAAGGGGGAGAAGGTGGCCGTCTGGGCCACGAACGTGCCTCACTGGGTCACCCTGCAGTTCGCCACCGCCAAGATAGGCGCCATACTTCTCACAATCAACATCAACTACCGCAACGCGGAGATCGATTACGTCCTGAAGCAATCGGACTGCGAGAACATCTTCGTCATCGACGGCTATAGGGACACGGACTACGTGAACACGCTCTACGACCTGGTGCCCGAGCTCAGAACGCAGCCGAGGGATGGACTGCGCTCCGAGCGCTATCCGCACCTGCGGCGGGTGTTGTTCCTGGGGCCGGAAAAGCACCGTGGAATGTACTCCTGGAACGAACTGCTGGCCATGAGCGTGGCGGTGAGCGAGGAGGATTACCGGCAGAGGCAGGACGAGCTGTCCACCTATGACGTGGTGAACATGCAGTACACCTCAGGTACGACCGGGTTCCCCAAGGGCGTGATGCTCACTCACCACAACATCACCAACAACGGATACTGGATCGGGGTGAACGAGAACTTCAGCACCGATGACCGGGTGTGCATACCCGTTCCCCTGTTCCACTGCTTCGGTTGCGTGCTGGGGGTCATGGCCTGCTTGAACCATGGGGCCACCATGGTGATCCTGGAGAGGTACGATCCAGTGAACGTGATGATGTCCATCGAACGGGAGAGGTGCACCGCCGTGTACGGCGTGCCGACGATGTTCATCAGCATCCTGGACCACAAGCTGTTCGACAAGTTCGACTTCACCACGCTGCGCACGGGGATCATGGCCGGTTCCCCCTGCCCGGTCAAGACCATGAAGGAGTGCGTGGACCGCATGAACATGCGGGAGGTCACCATCGTCTACGGATTGACGGAATCGAGCCCGGGCATGACCCAGAGCCGTTACGACGAGGAGAGCTTGGAAAGGAAGTGCTCAACGGTCGGAAAGGCCATGCCAGGTATAGAAGTGGCCGTCATTGACCCCGATACCGGCCAGAAATTAGGTCCGGGAAAGCATGGTGAGCTGTGCTGCCGCGGTCACAACGTCATGAAAGGTTACTACAAGATGCCCGAAGAGACCGCCAAGGCCATCGACAAGGAGGGCTGGCTGCATTCCGGGGACATAGGCATGGTGGACGAGGACGGCTACTACGCCGTCACTGGGCGCCTTAAGGACATGATCATCCGTGGCGGCGAGAACATCTACCCCAAGGAGGTGGAGGACTTCATCCACCATATGGAAGGGGTGCAGGACGTGCAGGTGGTCGGTGCACCGTCAGTGAAGTACGGGGAGCTGCCCGCGGCATTCATCATTCCATACCCGGGGGCCAAGCTCACCGCCGAGGACGTGGTGGACCATTGCCGCGGGCAGATCGCCTTCTATAAGATCCCCAAGCACGTGCATTTCCTGACTGAGTACCCCATGACCGCAAGCGGGAAGATCATGAAGATCAAGCTGAGGGAGATGGCCGCCGAGCTGTGGCCGGATGCATAGTTGACAAGCTTTATTTACTCCAATGGTCAATATTTAACATGGGGGAATATAAAGTATGCCAGAAAGAGACATATCCGAGGTCTTGACCGAAAAGAGCCAAGAAATGAAAAAGTTGTTCAAGGACATCGAAGCCACCATGGAGCAGTGGAAGTTCTCAGTGGAAGATGTCAAAGAAGGGACCAGGGTGGAGCTACAGGTCAGAGCATTGATCAAGAAGAAGGACTAGGACCGCCGTCCCGGAACGCCCTCATCTTTGCATGAGGCGTATCAATTTTTCCTTCTTATCAGCTGGCATCTTAAAGTCGGGCCGGCGGTCGATCAGTTCGATGTAGTCCGCGGCTCGTTTGATGTCCCTGTTCGTATAGTATTTACGCGCCATCTTGACCACCGTCGACACGGGAAAATGGCCCAGGAAGGAGGCTATCGTACAGGCCAGGTCATAGGCCCTCTTCTCCTTTTGGGGGGCCTTCTCCAGGAAATGACCAAGGTCCATTATGTACACCTGGTCTGCGAATATGAAGTTCTCCGGTTTAATGTCCCCGTGGAATATCTTCTTGCGGTGCATCCTGCTAAGTTGTTGGAACGTCTGTTCCAGATGTTCTTCGCTGACCTCGATGGGTGAGTTGGGCGTGTCCGTCTCCAGGAACTCGGCCACGAAGAACCAAAGGCCTCCGATCAATGGATAGTACCCGTACGGTTTGGCCGTCGGTATGCCCAGGTCGTAGATCTTGGACAGCCCATCGTACTGATGCTTCGCCATTTCCTTGGCGGTGGAGGTGAAGTCGAAGAGCGCCCGCTTGGAATTTATGTTCAGGAAGATGTTCTTGAAGAACTGATAGGCGCGAAGGGTCATGATGTCGCTGCCCCCCAGTATCTTTCCGAAGTAGATCATCTTCCTGTCTTCAGGGTCCAAGCCCTCGATCCTCACCGGTATGGAAAGGCGGGCCCCTTCCGAACCCATCGGTATCACCTTGACACTGTGCAACCCGAAGGCCCCGGCCATGAGCTCGTGGATGTCCTTGAGAACGTCGCGGAAGAACTCGTGTCCGATGACAACGTCGGTGCTGTTCACTTCCGGGTTCACTTGGCCACCTCTTCCTCAGCGTTCTCACCGAGAGCTGCACGGAGCTTGGCTTTTTCTTTCTGATTTTTCTTTGAATCTCTCCAGACCTCCAACAACAGTCGGATGGCCTGCATTCGATGGACCTTCAGACCCTTTTCCACTCCGCGACCGAACTCCATTACCGTTGCGCCCTTGTGGGAATAGACCACCCTCCAGACGGCCAGGTCGGGCACTACGAAGAACAGCTGGTTGGTGTTGAGGATCACGTCCTTTCCCCGCACGGTAACATCCATGTCCATCATGCCCTCGCGCTTGATGGGCATCCTGACCCCCCGACCGAATATCGCCCGGAAAAGGGCATAGGTGATGATCTCCACGGTCCCGAGGTCTATGTTGCGGGCTATGTCCAGGGGTTGAGGTGGTTCCTTCCGTCCCGTCTCTGGAACGCCGTGCTCCATCAGCATCTTGTGATAATCCTCGGGGGTCTGGGCCGAGGAGGGCAATGGAACGTTCCCTTGCTCCGACCAGCCCAGGAAGGGCGCCCCTTCCTTGTGGTATTCGCCTTCCATCTTGGTCCTGCCCTGTGCGTTCCATACCTTCTCGAACGCCTTCATCTCGGAGTCCAAGGCCTCATCGTCCTCCGGCATGCCTTTGTGATACTCCCCCAGTATCCTTCGGCATTCGGGGTCGTCCCAGTCCGCCGGGCACATGAGCACGTGATTCTGTTCCTCCTTGTCCGATCCCTTCTTGCTGTTAACAATGGCCAGGGTCATCACCCCCTACTTTTTGATCAATATTTGGAACCGGGTAAAGAGCCTGGTGCCATCGGGGAACTCTTCCATGGAGACCTTCCAATCTTCCATCTCCGCGTTCAGATTGTCGAAGAACTTGTCGATCTCGTCGACGATCCTCTCCACGTTCTCCGGCTTTCCCCCCACTAGATGCAATATCGAAGCTACCTTCTCCTTTTTACCCATGGAAGTACCTTGTTAACTATCTCTGCAGGCAATAGATATCCTTTTCCTCATCCATCCACTGATGGTTCGATGGAGCTAGATGTGACCTTGATCGTCGCTGACTAACGAGGTTCCCATCGCTAACGTCGTCCGCCCCATGACCGGGGGGCTGGCCAGCGGGGCATCCGGCGCTCAGATGGGCGGTGAGGTCCCGGTCACTCCGTCCGCTCCAATTCTTCCACCCAATCCTGGTGGAAGATGGCTCGGGGGCGGCCCTTGCGCACGATCTCGAAGGCCTCCTCATAGCTGATGCCCATCTTTCTGCTCAGATAGACCATGACCAGGAAGGGGGAGCGGTCCCGGCCGTGATAGCAGTGGACCATGACCTTCACCTCCTTCTCCGCCAGGTACAACAATTGCTCGGCCGCCCTGGCCACCTTCTCCGCGTTCGGCTTGCGGCCGATGAAGAAGAACCTCTCCTGGAACACGTTGCGGGCGTCCATGCTCAGGTAGATGCCGTTGCGGTCCCGCTCGTAACGATTCAGAAGGTCCCACCAATTGCCGATGGCCACCGTCCCGTCCACCCATTCCATGCATTTGATCTAGGGTTCAGGAGGCTAATCATATTATCGACGTAGGGACGTCCGAGCTCCCCCTTGCTGGAAGGAACGATGCAAATCTTTTAAATGGGATTGCCATCTAGCACCTGGAAGTATGGCTTGCCCTTCACCTCAAACCTTGACCGATAAGGTGTTCGCCTTCACCGTTGAAGCTTCCACCGAACTGTCCCAACAGCAGGACCTGCTGGACAAGGTTCGCAGGGAGAACCATCGGCAGTTACCGAGGACGCTCATATCCTTGGGCATCATGCTGCTCTCCTCGATCGCCATCATACTCTATCCCAAGGCCCTCTGGAGCTGGTTCATAGTCAGCCTTTTCCTCTACTCGTGGAACTTCATTTTTCTCCTCATTCCCACCACGTCGGAACAGACCCGACCGAAGACGGGTGGGGCAGCACCTAAAAACGGCCGAGACAAGAAATGGCTGGCGGCGAAGGTGCTACTGACCAAGAAGAAACTGGCGGTGGAGATCGGCCTGACCCTTTTCTTGGGACGCATGGTCCCCCTGACCATGAGCTTCACACTGATACTGGGGATGGGCATGGCCATACTGGTCTACTTCGTGCTGACCGCCTATACCGCGGCCAGCGGTCTTACCGTCCTCATATTGTTCCAGGTGGTCCTGATCATTTCGTTCTATATCCTGGTCAACGTCCTGCAGCCACAGGCACAGGGGATCTCCGCCATCGCCAGGTCCTGGAAGAAGAAGCTGGGCGCTGCCAAGAACCGCGGTCGGAAGGCCTCCTTCCTGGTCAAGACGGCGGCCATCGGGGTCGTGGCCGCTTCAGCATCGCTGTTCATCGGCGCACTGGTACTGCCGGGGATCACCTTCCTTACCATACTATCCTCGTTGCGGGAGTTCACGATCTTCGACATGCTCCTCTTCATTGGCCTCTTCGCCGCGCAGCTCTGGGTCATGAGGAGCTTTCAGAGCGTGATGAGCCGACGCATGGCCTTCAACATGCTTAACGTGCGAATAGACAAGTTGCAGGAGCTCATGGCCGCGGCAGACCGGCTCATCACCAGTGAGGACGGGGAGATGAAGAGGGCCGATGCTCTGCAGAACATCCTTGGCGAGTACTACTGCATGATGGTCTATGATATCTACCGTCTGGACTTCTTCGGGCGCTCCCCTGTGTATCTTGTGGGACCGCGACCGAAGTACGTGCTGGACGAAAAGGTGCTATGCCACGTGCCCGGTTGAAAGGTTCACGGAGTGCCTGGAATAGAGAAATATATCAGAAGTCCAATCCCGCCAATCGATGCCTAAGGTAGACCTAGGAGAGGTACGCCTGAACTACGAGGTTAGCGGTGAGGGGGAGCCGCTGGTGCTCATCACCGGCCTAGGCGGTGAGATATCCTTCTGGAAGAAGTACATCCCCCAGTTCAACAAGCGTTTCAAAGTGGTGGTACTGGACAATAGGGGGGCGGGTGAAACGGAGTATCCGCCCACGCTTTTTACCATGCGCACGTTGGCCGACGACGTTGCCAATCTGATGCAGCATTTGGGATTGAAACGATATCACGTGCTGGGATGGTCCATGGGGGGCAACGTGGCACAGAAGATCGCCTTGAACTATCCTGAGAGGGTGGGTTCCCTGATACTCGTCTCCACATACGCCCGGCGCCCTGAACGCTCGGCGTTCGCCATCGACACCATGATCCGCACGGTGGACGAGGGAGCCACCTTCGACACCCTCATGGAACTGATGCAATCGTGGTGCCTGCCGGAGGACTACTTCAAGAGATTGGCCCTGGCCAAGCCGGCGCAGCGCCGGTGCAATGGGAACGGCAAGAGGGCGGCCGAGGGCTTCCGCGCCCAGAAGTTGGCCCTTGACCTCTTCGACAGTCACGATCGGCTGCCGAGCATCAGTACCCCGACCCTCATCATGCATGGTGACGAGGACATAATGGTCGCACCGCACTTCGCCCTGAAGATGCAGGAGATGATCAAGGGATCGGAACTGGAGTGGATGTCGGGAGCGGGGCATATAATTCCCGCGAACCTATGCTGCCCGCAGGTGCTGAGCTTCCTGGAACGGCATCCCCTCTGATCATTCCAGACCGGGGATCTTGGTGTCCTTTCCTTCCTCGCCGAACACCGCCACGCGGCTGTCCGACTTCTCCTTGAGCATGGTGTAACCTAGTTCGTCCGCCACCCTGCGACCGAACTCCAGCACCTCGGCGTGGGAGGGCATGTTGTCCATGGACATGCGGCGACGCGCGTCCCCCACGAAGACGAACCCCTTGGGCTCCACGAAGGTGGGGTCGGCCATGCGGTCCAGGGCGGCGTACTCCTTCTCCCACCCCAGGTTCCAGTCCTTCACCAGGGTGTGACGGATGACCGTCCTGGTGTTCAACGAGGGTAGCAATTGCAACGTTCGCATCAACCTCTCCCATCCGTCCGGAATGCGGGGGACGCAAAGCTTGCGGTATATCTCCTCGTTGGGCGCGGCCACCGTTACGTATAGTTGCGTGGGGAGCGTCGACAGTTCCTCGAGCACCTTGGGGAAGGTCCCGTTGGTGACCAGGAATGTGGTCATGCCGCGACGGTGGCAGAGCTCTATGAAGTCTCCCAGATAGGGGTACATGGTAGGTTCCCCGGCCAACGATATCGCCACTTGCTTGGGCTCCCTTGCCTCCTCCCACATCTGCAGTGAGCAGCGTGGGTCGCCCTTGAAGCCGGTGACCAGCTGGCGCTGCCCTTCGATGCATGTGTCCAGAACAGTTTCCGGGTCCTGCCATTTGGAAACCGTGGATTCGAAACCTCGCACTCGCCAGCAGAACAGGCAATTGTGAGTGCAGTCGTTGATAACCGGGGTCATCTGCAGGCAGCGATGCGAGCGGATGCCGTAGAAGTCCTGCTTGTAACATGTGCGGCCCTTCAGCAAGCTCTGCTTCATCCAATGGCAGAGCTTGACCCCAGCGTGATCTCCGCACAACCGGTAATGCTGCTTCTGCAATATCTCCCGTAGGTCGTCCTTCATCTTTAACCCTCAATATTCGAACAGGGAGCTTTGCTTGCCCTTGGGCTCTGGTTTCTTCTCCGGAACCTTTTCCTCTGGAGCCTTCGTCGGAGCTTCCGTCCCCTTTCTCGCCGCGGCCTCCCTGGCCTCGCGCTGCCTTTCGACCTCCTTCATCAGGTGCTTGACCTCGGCGGCGTCCACCTTCTTGTCCAGGAGGTAGGCCACCTCCTCCATGTTCAGCCGCATGGCGGTTATCATGGCCATACGGAACTCCTGATCGGCCTTGAAGATGGAGGCGAGGTATGGTAGCACGTCCTGCGCCGAACGCCGCGTTGAGGTGTGAGTGTGCGCTGATATCTTGTGGGAGATCCCGGACTTCATTGAACGGGCGGCCTTGGACCGGGACATCTTCATTATGTAGGAAGGGAAGCGGTACTGCACCCATCCGCGGTTCAAGCGGGACTTGGCCGAACATACGCCAATGACGTTGTGGTCGCTGGCGTATGCCCAGAACCGATAGTACTGTCGCCTGATAACCCTCCTAAGGAATATGTCAGAACGGGACAGGTGCTCGTAGGCCCGGTGGAGGTCCTCAGGGTCCTTGTATTCCGCAGGGATGTTCTCGTCCAGCCACATCATCACGTGGTCCGGTGTTTCATCCACGTCCTGCTGGGTGCGGCGTGCCCTGCGGGAATCGGTATCGTGAAGTATGTCGCGCATCAAATCGTACATGCTTCTGACCGACATGCGGCTCTCCAGGACGAAGGCGTCGTCCTCACCGATGTCGATGTTTCCCTCGGCCACCGCCTGCAGGTCCCGCACGGCCGCCCTCATGTCCCCGTTGGAATTCTCGATGATGGTCTCGAAGACCCTCTGAGGGACCTCGATCCCTTGGTCCAGGGCTATCTTCCTAAGCACGCTGCGCATGGTATTGCCCTGAACGCGACCGACCTTGAGCTGCAGGGTGCGGTTCTTGATCGCCGAGCTCTTCCTGCTCAGCTCGTAGAAGTCGTTGACGATCAGGATGACCGGCTGCTGAGTGTTGGCCACGAGCTCGGCTATCGCCGGAACTCCACCGGAATCCTCCCGTCCGAAGATGTTGTCCGCCTCGTCCAGGATGATGAGCTTCAGGCGGCCGTCCTTGCTGGACAGGAACTCCCCCTCATCGGTGAAGGTCTCGGAGCGGGAGCCACGCACGGCCACTCTCTTTATGGCGTCAGCGTTCCTCTGGTCCGAGGCGTTCATCTCCACCACCCCCCAGTTGAAATCAATGGCGAGCGCCAGAGCGGCACTGGTCTTGCCCACGCCAGGGGGGCCCATTAGCACTACGGCACGTTGCTCCGGGCGACCTTCCTCCCAGGATAGCGCCCACTGCCGTAGGTCCTTTACCACCTTGGGATTGCCGACAACGTCCGCTAGACCTTTAGGGCGGTACAGCTCGGTCCAATCGTCGGCCATGGTCCTTCACAATGACCACTTGGCTTATAAAAGTGAGGTAGAGAGGATTAAAAATAAGGAAAGGGGAGGGTTGGGACCCTCGTTCTCACAGCTTGCCCTTGGAGCGCAGGAACAACACCGCACCGATGGCCGCCGCAGCGATTATTATGATCACCACAGCGATGATGATCATGTCGTTGCTCGGGTTGGCCGTAGCGGTGACCGTGGCGCTCTCAGGACCCTCGCCCGCGGGGTTGACGGCGGTGACGTAGTAGGAATACTCCTGCCCGTTCTCCAGGCCGGTGTCGGTATACTCGGTCACGCTCCCGCTCACAGTGGTCAGCAGCTTGAAGACGCCAGTGTCGTTCTTCTTGTATATGTTGTAGGCAGTGATGTCCGCCCCACCGTTGTCCGGGGCATCCCAGGACAGTTTGACCGCCTTGTCCCTCCCATCGGCATCCACCGACGGCGATCCAGGCAGGTCGCATGGCACTGCGCTCAAGACCTCGGAGCGCGCGACACCTTCTTCGGTCCAGGCGTCCACGCGGTAGTAGACCTCCTCCCCGTTGGTCAGGCCGGTCATGTACAGCTCCGTCGTATCGGCGTCGACCCTGTCGATATAGTCAAGGGAGGATGGGGTCGAGCCTGCCATTATCTCATATCCCACTATCTCCGACCCGCCATCGTTGGCAGGAGCGTTCCAGGTTATGAGCACCTGACCGGAGCTCACGATCGCTGTGAGGTTGGTGACCGGGCCTGGGGGACTCAGAGAAGTGGCGTATCCCAGGTCCCTTTCGCTGTAGTCATAGTAGCTCACGTGTCCACGGTCCTGGTCGTCCAGGGCCAATGAGATCGAGAGACCGCATCCCGGAACATCGATCTTCTGATAGAGCCATATCCCGTCCCTCTGCTCGGCGTACTTTAGCGCGGCGTTGTTCATTCCTTCGGTGTAAAGTATGTGCACCTCACCCTTGGAATCCAGTTTGATCACGCTGCTATATCCGACGGTCCCGGGGATATCGATCGTCTCTATTGCTCCCCAGTCGCCAGCGGCGTTATTGATGTACTTCAGATTGCCGGCGGTCTCATCGAAGTAGCTGATATAGCATTTGCCAGAGTCGCTAAGGGCTATGGAAAGGCCCCCACCAAGTTGCTCGCTGGTGTCTAAGACCAAAGGGGCCCAGGAACCTTCGGAGTTGTTGGCGTAGATCAATTGCGCTTCGCGCAGGTAGGCAACGTGCACTGTCCCGTTCGCCCCCACGGCCAGCGCGGTCGGGCCGTCAGCGCTGTTGGTGGAATCGAGTGACCCTATGGTCAGGTCCCCGCCTACGATGCTGGCGAACCTCAGATTGCGGGTGGCGTTGTTGAAGTAGACGATGTAGGCGGAGCCGTTTTCGTCAACCCCGATGGAACTGTAAGAACCGACGTTACCGATACTGTCCACGGCGTTATTGGTCCAGGAGCCTTCGCGGTTGGTGGCGTACTTCAGTATCCTGACGTTGGTGTCGTCATAGTAGCTTATGTGCGCGTAACCCTCATCGTCCAGGACGAGAGATGGGTTCAATCCCACCTTGGCCGAGGAATTGTCCACGACCTCTATGTTCCACGTTCCATCATAGAGTGCATAGTTGAGCGAGCCGTTGCTGTTGTCGAAATAGGCGATATGCACGTTGCCATCCGCATCGATGGCCAGAGACGAGTGCTCCCCCACATCGCCGTCGGAATCGACGGTCTCGGTGACCCACTTGGCGCCAGCGTTTGTAACGTACTTCAGTACCGGCGAGATTTCGCCGCCTATGTATACCACATGGAGTTTGCCGTTCTCGTCGGCCACTGCGGCGCTGTACTTCCCTCCGTCATCATCGATGACGGATGTGCTTTCACCGACGTTCGTGTAATACAGTTTCTGTTCGGTGAGGCTGTAATATGTAACGTGGATGTCCCCGCCCGCAACGGTCAATGATAGGCCGATCATCCCTGGAGAGGAGAAGATGGCCTTATCCTCATTTACCAGAGAGGTCTGCCATTCGCCATCGGTACCTCTCACGGCCACCTTGAGCCTTTGAGCGATCGTGTCCACGTAGGTGACCATTATCCTCAGCCCGTACTCATTGGCGGTGTCTAGGCTCCTTCCGGCAACATCAGCGACCTTCTCCTCCGTCCAGCTGTTGTTGCTCTTCAGCATGACGTAGAGAGCGTAATCGGATTTCACGAAAGCGGTGAACAGCATCCCATTGGAGTCTATGCCCAGGCTGTTCCCTTCGCTCATGTCCTCGGCGATCACTGACATCTGCCATGATCCATCTTCGTTTGTGGCGTACTTCAGAGTGTCGCTGGTATCATCCTTGTAGGTGATGTGGACCTTATCGTCTGCATCAACTACGATGGAGTTGAACTCGCCCACGCTGTTGGTCGAATCGATGACCCTGGTGGTCCAGGTGTCGAGATTGCCATGAGCGTATTTGAGAACGTAATGACTAGCATCGTAATAGCTGATGTGGACAGTTCCGGTCGAATCAACAGCTATAGAGTTGTACTTACCAACGTTCATCGATGAATCGACGACCTCGCTGGACCAGTTCCCTCCAGAATTTGTCGCATATCTCAGATTGCTATTGCTAGAATCATAATAACTGACATGCAGATATCCTTCATTATCGATGGCCATGCTTACTGAGCCATCCAATTGAGTTTGCGTATCGATGATACCATTCTTCCATTCGGTGTCGTTCAGCGATGGAGACTCGATCGCGCTGATAGAGCCCGTGAACATCAGACCGAGAAGTAAGGGCATCAATAGCAAACCTATTACCATTGATACTTCGATCTTCTTCGTATGCATCCCATATCCCTCCAATCAAGGAATTTGAAAAATATATTGTCTTTAACATATTTGAAGTCAATGTTGTTATTTTAAATTTTTATATTAGAGTATCATAATACTCAATTAAATGAATGTTATAATTGTATGCATGTTTTGTTACATCATTTATTATTATAGCTATTTGCTATACATCGAGATACTTATCAATCGATTAGGTTCGGTTTTCTGATAATATATATAATTTTTGTTGATTTAAAAAATGTAACCGGAAAATTCGCGAATTTCATTAAATAATATGAAATTTCGGTTTTTTTCTATTTCCCGTTAACGGTATGGTTTTATAAGCGCCGTGCTTAAATTTGTTCCAGGGGATATAATGGGACTATTCGACATATTTAGGAAGAAGAGCTCCTGGACACCGGATCCGGGTTTGAAGACAATAGCTGAGACCGCAATGGCCGACGACGACTTCAGGAAGCTGGTCATGGGTTTGAAGGAGGTGGGGATGGCGGACATGCTAAGCAAGAAGGGTCCGTTCACGGTCCTGGCACCTAACAACTCCGCGTTCATAGATCTGCCCGATGGCACTCTGGAGGCGCTGCTCAAGGACAAGGCGAAATTGAAGGCCGTGCTCTCCCATCATATCATAGAGGGTGCTATGAACTATGACGAGCTGTCGGCCAAACCCAGCGTGACCGCTTCAGACCAAAAGGCACTGGCCATTGATGTGAAAGGGCCGCTCAAGGTGGATGGAGTCATGATCATCCAGGGCAACATCAAATGCCGGAATGGATACGTTCACGTAGTGAACAAAGTGATCATGCCTTAAGAAAATTAAATCGGCAGGGATCGACCCTGCCCTCTTTCAATTATTTTTATGGTCCGCCAACGGTGGTCCCGGGAATGACCGGGGCCGTGAATATCCTTGTAGCCAGCTGGCCATCGAGCTGCATCAGCCCGGGGGTGTGATCACCAATCTTCTTCAATTTTCTGGCCAATGTACTGGTGTTGTCCTCCTCTTCCACTTGCTCGGCCACATACCACTGGAGGAACTGGTTGAACGCGTGGTCCTTCTCCTTGATCGCCAGGTCCACCAATTTGTTTATCTTGACGGTGACCACCTTGGCCTCGTGATCGTAGGCGTCGGAGAACACCTCGGCCGCTGTCTTCCAATCATTCTTGGGCATCTCGATGGCCGTCAGCTTCACACGACCTCCGCGCAGATTGACGAATTGGATAAGACCTTCAGCGTGAGCTAGCTCTTCTTGGGTCTGAACCTTCATCCAATTGGCCATTCCAGGCAGGTCTGCCGAATGCAGGTACATCTCCATGGATTTGTAAAGATAGGCCGAATATAGTTCCGCATTGATCTGTTCGTTCAAGGCTTTCTCGATGCTTGCTTTCATTTTCATATCACTGATTATTACAATGTGACCTGCCTGATTATAAAAATATGGCAGATCTTCCGGAAAATGAGGCGTTTGTGAAATTGTTTGGTGGATTAAACGTTTTAACTAATTCAATATAGCTGTTAGTTATACAATCTATATTTTATTAGTTATGAATTACATTTCGTATCGGGACTCCCCGACAGCCTCGTTTTTTTCATTTTGCTCGTATAGATCGCACAGCTCGTTCAGAAATTGGTCGTAAGTCCGGCGGAACTTCAACTTGTATAGTCGGTCCCGCGTCATTTCCGTGATCTGTATCGTCGTCTTTCCCTCGGTCATGCTTCTCACCATAGAACTATTGCTTATAATAGTATTATTTGTATTAATTATTTTACTATTATTATGGATTCTATCATTATTCATATTATTATACTTATTATTGCTGTTAATTATACAGATATTACTAGTGGTAATGATAGTTTGTTGTACAGACCAGTTCAAATTTGTATGCGACGGACTCCCTAATATCAACTTGAAAGGGGTCAAAATCGGGTTTCACTCCCTCATTTTACAATGAAATGCGATCATTTCAAAATTATACTATTGTTAATGAAATTTTTAGAGTTTGCAAGGTTCTCAAGGGACGGGCTTCAAACCTAGCTCGCTCATTTTTCTGAGATAGTTCCGCCGGCGGGCGACGTACGCATACGAATCTTCGCCGTAGGGCACATACTCCGCGACGGACCACCCTCTCTCCGCAAGACGCAGCTTCGTCTCGTCCCCTATACCTTTTAGCATACCGATCTCCACGAGCCCCTGCAATGCTCCGTGCCTTTCCATCTTCCTGATGATCGACGGGTCGTGGGTACCGATGGAGAAGGGGCGTCCCATAGAATGCAGAAGATCGATGTTGTCCCACATGGCCGCCCGCACCTCGTCGTGATCTTTGATGTCTCCCGCGTACGCGCCCTTGACCAGTCGGACCTTGACCCCGGCCATGTTCATGCGCTTGGCGTCCATCGGGGTGCGGAACAGGTATGTCTGGAGCGCGAGGGAAAGACCGCCATTCCCTTTCTTCCTTAACCCTGTGGCCATTGCCATGGTGGGGTCAAGATACCTTCTGGCCTCCATATCGATCTCTACGCTCAAGCCCTTCCTCCAGGCCGCCAGGGCGATCTCCTCGATCCTGGCCTGGCATCCTTCCTGATCGTACCTCACCCCCAGTGCGGTCGGCTTGATCGAGATAGACGCGCGGATGTCGTTCTCCGCAATCGCCTCGATGGCTCGGATCGCTTCTCTAAGGGCGGTCTCGGACGCTGCTTCGTCCAGGGCCAATTCGCCCAGAGGGTCGATGATACATCTGATCCCATCGCCATTGCGTTCGCGGGTCCATACGATGGCCTCGTCCAGGTCGGCGCAGCACCAACGGGCGATGTCCTCGGCCATGTTATAATCAAGGCAGGTGGCTGATTTTCAACCTTTGGTAAAAATTGAGGTTGGAAAGGGTTTGTTAGGGTTTAATGGCTGATTCCGCTTAAGCCTTTATTAGGAGCGGAAGAACCTGCTTGCCCTTGACCACCAGGAACATCACGGCGGTGCCGATGTAGAAGGCCAGCAGCGCCGTCAGGAACCAGAAGACCCCCATGATCATCCTGTAGTCGTTGGTCATCAGGTCTCCGCCGTCCCACCAGAACGCGGTGAGCAATACCGCCAGACCCGCCACGAAGAGCAGGATGGGCAGCATCTTGACCGGCTGAGCCAGGGACACCACACCGATGATCAGCAGCACCACACCGACGAAGCCGACAGCGGTGGCACCGGCCATAGTCGCCGGGTCGCCAGTAATGCCCTCAAAGGCCAGCAGGAACACTGCTAGTATGCCGCATACGCCGGTAAGCAGCAGGTTCTCGTTCAGGTAGGCGATTATGGCACAGACGGCCAAACCAACACCCACCCAGGGCGCCATTCCCACGATTGCCGCAAGGCTGTCATATTGGTCCAGACCGAACATAGCTATTACTATAGCTATGAAGGCGATCAGGAAGCATGCCAATGGTTCAACCATTGCGACTTTCACGTGTACATTGCTTTCTTCTGCCATTTCTATCTCTCCTTTTTTATGGACACAAAGAAAGGATGAGGCATATTGCCGGCGAGAACGAGCGTTCAACGAATTGGCGTTCGTTCGCGCGATACGTAACTGTCTCTCCCATTGCGATCCCCTCTCTCCCTTCTGATTTGTCCTAAGGATTGTCTTAACAATCCCAATACTAGTATCCCCTAGAGATGATAATATATACTTTATCAATTAAGGTCTGTTAACATAATATTTTATTAGGTGTTAACAATTTATTCGACATTCGTCGTAATTAAGGGTGCTGAAATAAATAATTTATAAATACTAATGAACACTTTTATAGGTCCCCAAAAATTTCAATGTAAATAATTTTTATTTTATTCATTTAAATATGGCACGCGTTCAACGTTGCATTTTCCGATTCCAGTACCAGGGATCAATGTACACATTTGTCATCATCAATGACCGATACATCGTTAAACTGCAATAATACGGTCTTTATATGCTTTTTATTCTTGACCTTTGATGATATCTTCCTTTGAACCTCATTGAAAGTATCAATGCCAATGATGGACTGATGATCAGCGGGCATTATGATGTCATCCCACCTCAGGAACCCAGCGTAGACTGGATTGTGAAGGATCCTGCTGATCGACCACGTGGTCCAATGGCCCCCCGTACTGGTGGTCACACCATCTCCGTTCAGGCTCCAGGCGATCATATCCATGGTCTGGCCTTGTAGATACTTGGTGTACATGGCACGGACGACCTGGGCTTCTTCCTCTTCCAGCAGCAGTTTGCCGTCCTTCAGGCGGTAACCATAGGGAACCCGGAATCCCAACAGACCTTCACCGGATTCCGCCTTCTGCCTCATACCCATATAGGTGCGCTCACCGATCTGCTCGCTTTCCAGCTGCGCGATCCTCTGGATGATGTCAACGACGAAACGCCCCACTGCATTGGAGGTGTCCAGAGATTCGTTCATCGAGCTGAACTTCTTCCCCCATTTCTCCAGGTTCTCCATCATTATCATGAAGTTCTTGGAGTTACGATGGATACGGTCCATTTTCATGACCAGAAGGATGTCCCATTTGTCCCGCTCCTCCATCATGCGGCGATATTCTGGCCTCTTCGTGCTGCGTCCGGAATGACCCTCGTCCACATAGAACTCGGCCACGTCCCAACCTTGCGCGTCGCAGAACGCTTCCAGCCTTTCCTTCTGTGCGGCCAATGAGTACCCTTCCTTGGCCTGGTCCTCGGTGGACACCCTGGTGTATATGGCCACCCTAGGCATGGGCCTCGCTCCGGAAGAGTGTCTTGGCCGATATCCGCTTGGGCTTCCGCCTGGACTTCATTCGGAGCGCGGTCTGTTCCTGAACCTCCAGGAAAAGGGCTGGTTCAATGATCTTAAGCTTTGGAGCATCCCGCTCTATGCCCCCCCAGACATACTTACCGAGATAGGTCCTGTTGCCCAGTATTCCGCTAAGGGTCGCCCTCTGCCACGGTCCGCCGTTCTTGGTCGGGACCCCTTCGGCGTCCAGAGCCTCGGCGATCTGACCCAGGGAGCAAAGGTTGGCGGCCATGGTGAATATTCTTTCGACGATAGCGGCCTCTTCGGGATCGATGATCAGCTGGCCTTCAGCGTATCTATATCCGTAAGGCTCGGGCGAACCCAAATGTCCCTTTCCTTCGATGGCCTTTTGGGTCATCCCCACCTTCACCCGTTCTCCTATCTGCTCGCTCTCCAGCTGGGCGATGCGCTGAATGGTGTCCATGACAAAACGGCCGATGGCCGTGGTAGTGTCGAAGTTCTCCTGGGTGGAGTTGAACTCCTTGTTCCAGGATCGTAGAAGGTCCATCATCAGGGTGAAGTTGCGACTGTTTCGGTGGATACGGTCCATCTTCAGTACCACGAGGACGTCCCATTTGTCCATCTCATGCATCATGCGCCTGTACTCTGGCCGCTCAGCGCTTCGGCCGCTGAAACCGTCATCAACATACTCGCTGGCCACGGTCCAGCCTCTTGCCAGACAGTAAGCTCGAAGCCGTTTAAGCTGGGCCGCTATGCTGAAACCGTCCCGGGCCTGGTCCTCGGTGGATACCCTGGCATAGATCGCCGCCCTCAATCCCTCATTGTCAGACATATGACCGCAGAATCGTGGTATTATTGACCTGAATAATATTTATAATAGCCGACATTTGTCAGACGATAATAGTGTATTATCTTATATTGGTATATTTTATCGCTCATTTAAGCTACAACGTATAATATTAATTGTACTAGAATACTGGACATTAATAGAGATCGTTCCCGATTACTATAATGCTATATTTGTTTAGCTTATATCGTTATTACATACTTTAGTTACATAGTATTACATTATTTTAGTAATATATAATATATTATTATTTGTATTATTATATCAGATCTCATAGAAAATATAGTATGTTTAGGTAGTGACTTAAATTAAATTCTACTCTACTATATTTATAATCCAGTTACCAAAAAGGATATGGTCGGTCAGTGGAATGGAAGTCCATGACAAAAGTAGAGGGCATTTCTGGACTGACGAAGACCTTCCGCGAATCCTTGGCCGACGTGCCTGATGGGAGCCCCGTTCTCTTCCTAGGTTCAGAGGCGGTCTGTTCACCGTTCGCCCAATTGCTGGCCTATGCCGTGCGTGACCGCAAGATGCAGTTCGCTTTTGGCCCCAAGGCGGACTGGGCCCGATGTCAGAAGATGATCTGGGAGGAGGGTGTGGGATTCCAGATCGGTAAAGAGGCCTTCGATCCTCAGAACGCTAGAGCTGTGGTCCTGTTGGGCGGACTGGCCATGCCCAAGTTCGGCTGTCCGGTGCAAGATGTGAACTCGTTCCTATCTCGCGTCCCGGGGCGCCCCAAGGTCATCGGCCTGGGCTTCATGGACATCTTCCGGCGGTCCGGATGGAACGAGGAGGTTCGCATGGACGTGCTTATTGACTGCTACATGTCCGCCGAGGTCCTCTGATCATAGCTCCTTTCGATCGAACAGCAGGACCGCCCCCACCAGCAGGGCTATGGATATGACCATGGCGGCCAATCCGGCCATCCATATCTCCCCGATGTCCGATATCATGGGCAACAGCACCAGAGATGACAGCTGGTTCGACCCGAATATGACCAGCAGCACCCCCACCAGAACGGTGGTGGAGAACACGCCGATAAGCACGCCTGCCGAACAATTGATGGCCATTATGGATGCCGTTATGATCAGGGAATCCTTCATCGAGCCAAGAGTGGTCCCTATGTCATAGCCATTGGTCGCCGCGTCCAGGAACGTGGCAAGGAATATGGCGATGAGGGACGCGACCATCACGCAGAGGTAGACCGCACTGAACTTGGCCAGTAGAAGATTTCCTCTTCTGATGGGGCGGACCATGAAGAGGTCGTAGACCTTCTTTTCCTTCTCGTTCAGTATGTTCACCACTATGAGCACCGATGTCAATAGACCGCCTATGCTGGACACCAGCAACGCGGTGAACGTGGAGATGGAAATGCCCTCTATGTCCGGCACCAGCAGATAGAGGAGCAGGGCCATGGCCGGAAGTCCCACCCACAGGGCCACCATGACCTTGGAGCGGTAGAACCCGTTCAGCTCGTCCATGAAAAGCAATCTGAGGCTCATACCGACCCCTCCGTGTCCGTGTAGCTGAGATATAGAGATTCCAGGGATTGCTTCGCGGGATATATCCCCCGGATATGCTTTCCATCGGCAAGCATGGCCTGGATGGTCTGGTGGACCACCTCATCGACGTCCTTCTGATCGTGCAACATGATATGGAAACGATTGTCCGCTATACGGTCCACCCGGGAGACGGACGGTATCCTCTCCAGTATAGCGCTGTCCGGTATGGCCTCCACCGTCTCCAAGCGCACCTCGGTGTTCCTCCCGACCCGGCCCCTCAGCTCTTCCATGGAACCGATGTAACGCATCCTCCCCTGGCCCAGTATTCCTATGGTGTCGGCGATGTCCTCGATATCGCTCAGTATGTGCGAGGAGAAGAAGATGGTGGTGCCTTCCCGGGATAGCTGCCTGAAAAGGTTCTTGAACAGCACTCGGCTCTCCGGGTCCAGACCGGCCACTGGTTCGTCCAGGACCATGAGCTTCGGACGATGAAGCATTGCCTGGGCCATGCCTACCTTCTGAAGGGTGCCCCCGGAAAGCTTGCTCACCTTCCTTTTCCTATATTCTGAGATGCCGAGCATCTCCGTGACCTCCTTTATCCGGGTATCGACCTCCGCTAGATCGAGCCCCGAAAGCCTCCCAAATGTGCGCAGGGTCTGGTCGACCGTCCTCCATTCCTGAAGGGCGGTCTGCTGCGGGAGGTAACCGATCATGGAGCTAAGCCCGGCGTCCCAGTTCCTGACGGAATGGCCCTCGATGGTGACCTCCCCCTGATAATCGCGGATGAGCCCGGTCATTATCTTTATGGTCGTGGTCTTCCCGGCGCCGTTCGGGCCGATATAGCCGAATATGGAGCCCTTGGGAATGTCAAAGCTGAGATTGAGAAGTACAGGCAGGTCCTTGTAGCGCTTGTAGATGCCTCGGACCGATACCATCTCCGATGATTGCCCCGCCATACCTACTGCATAGTGACGGTATGTCAAAATATTTTTCATCGAACGGTTCGGGACCCTTGCGACCCTCTTCACTTGAACCAATGCGGTCGGGGCTGACAGGACATGTGGTTGACTATGGTCCTCTTCTTCATGAACAGGGTTATGCGGCGGTTGGTACTGGGGATCCCGCTGCATTTCCACCCCTGGAACAGCTCTCCGCAGTTGATCGTCCTACCGTACTCATTGATCCACACGTTCCCGGCCTCCAGGCGCCGGGCGATGCTCTCGCCCTTGACCGGATCACAGGTCCAGATGGTGGCCCCTAGACCGTAATCGCTGTCGTTGGCCAGACGAATGGCCTCCTCCTCGTCCTTGACCACGCGGATCGGCAGTACCGGTCCGAACGTCTCCTCCTTGATTATGTCCAGTGAATCGTCGGTGACCTTGAGCAGGGTCGGTTCGAAGTAATAACCAAGTCCGGGCAGGTTGTCCCCGCCGGTGAGCAGTTCGCATCCCTCGTTCACTGCCTTGTGCACCTTCTCGCGGACCGTGTTCCTGACCTCCTCCCTGATCAGCGGCCCCACACGGCTCTCCACATCGATGGTGGCCATGACCTTGAGCAGTTCGGAGATGAACTTCTCCGCTACGCTCTTCACCACGTACAGACGCTTGATGCGAATGCATACCTGCCCCCCGTGCGAGAACGTCCCGCTGGCGATCCCGCGGGCAGCTGTCGCTATGTCCGCGTCAGCGCAGACTATACCAGGGTCATTGCCGGAGAGCTCCAGTATCATCGGTTTGACCCCCGCGTTCCTCATTATGTCCAGGCCTGTCCTTCTTCCTCCGGTGAAGACCAGTGCGTCGAAGGGCGCCTTTACCATGGCCTGTCCGACCTCCGCCCCCCCGATAAGTGTCTGGAACAGGTCCGAGGGCATGCTGGTGTTACCGAAGGCCTCCTTGATCTTCAGACCGGTCATGGTGGTAAGTTCGGAGGGCTTGAAGACCACTGCGTTACCGGCCATAAGCGCGGGGATGACCGTTATCATGGTCTGCCAGAATGGGTAGTTCCAGATCCCTATGTGCCCCACGACCCCGTGCGGTACGAAGTTGATGGTGGCCTTGGTGTCCGGCCATCCTGTAGGGTCCAACGGAAAATCGTAATCTCCGAAGGCTCGGACCTCCGAAGCGTAATGATCGAAGCCTTTGATCACACCGTTATAGGTGCCGATCACGTCCCTCTGTGGGAACCCTCCCTCCAAGGTCTCCGTGCCGATCATGTCGTCCTTCATGGCCTGAAGGGCCGACCGCATCTCCAGGACCGCTTCGATCCTCTCCTCCTTGGACCAGTCTGCGACCCACGACCGCTGGGCCTTGCGGGCCTTGTCGATGCTCTCCAGTACCTCCTCGGGTCTGCTGGGCTCGAACTCCTTGATGACCTGCCCCGTGCGGGGGTTGATGGACCGGACGGCCATGGTCCTTCTATTGCGGTTCGGGATTAAATCGTTGTTGGCACCTTTTCGTCCAAAACGTTCAGGCCGCCCTGTTCAGAGCTGCCGCCAGGTCCTTGGCCCATTTTGCGGACCTCTCCAGTTCCCCGTCCACCATCTGGTAAACCTTCTTCTCGCTCTTCACGTAGGCCTGCAGGTGTGGGCAGGCTATGGTGAAGCCCAGCGTCTTAAGCTTCTTTTCCATCGCCTTGTTGGCGTTGCCGCTGAGCATGGACCTGATCTGAGTGTCGAAGCTGGCGGCCTTCTTGCCAGTGAACCGCTTGGGATCGAGCCCGTCCAAGAACTCCTTGATGTCCTTGGTAGGCGCCCAGGCCATTGTCGGGGTACCGATCACCATGACATCATATTCTTCCACGGTCAGGTGCTTGGCGTCGCTCACCGGGGCGGAGGTGACCTCCATCCCCTGCTCCCTTAACGTATTGGCGATGACCTCGGCCACCTTTGCGGTAAGCTTGGATGACGAGACCGAATCGTATATCAAAATTACCTTCATGCTATCCATCCTGTGATAACTGAACGTCTGTTAGAAACCAATGGGGGCATAAACATTGCGAATGACGTTTGACGCAATGGATCGTGAAAATGGATAAAAGGGAAGAGGTTTCGTAGTTTCCGAAATGATGTCCCTCACTTCTTCTTGATGAGCAGGACCGCGGCCACCACCACTATGGTGATGACACCGACCAGGATCAGTCCGAGGTACGGGGCGTCAGTGAAGAAGCCGGCAATTCCGCCGTCATCGCCGCCGATGTCCCCCTGGAAATCGGAGATCTCGTTGATCTTGTTCTCGGCGACATCAGGGTCCACCGCATCCATCTTCATGTCCTCGCTCATGAACGAGGGGAGGTCCAGTTCATCGGACATCTCACCAACGTCCATGGACATGTAAGACATGAAGCCGACCTGGGGGGAGTAGTAGAAAGACATAGGCGCATCGACGGCGCTTATCTCATAAACGGTGATGTCTCCCCAGTAGGTATCGTCCTCGGTGAACACGTCAGTGCAGAGTAGGTCGAGCTCGATATCCTGGCTGACCTCCTCTATCTGCCCGTTGTTGAAGGGGCTGTCCTCCGCGTCGATGTCCTCGAAGATTATGGGGAACCCGGTCATGCCAGTGTCCTCCACGAACCCCTCGTCGAACATTTCGTCCTCCACATCATCCGGCAGGCCCTGGACGTCCAGCAGGCCGCTCATGGAGCCGCTGAGGGTAGCGGTGGAATCCACGGACCATTCATCCCCCTCGTCCAGCGGGAAGTCCCAAAGGTTGAGGGCGGGACTGAACTCCAGGGACATGTCCAGGTTGAACTCCAGTTCTCCGCTGACATCATAGTCCTCGTACCAGTAGGTGGTGGTCATGTCGTCCCAATCATCATCGTCCATCGGCAGATTGTCGGCGACGAAGTCAACTGCGGCGTTGAGCTCCACACTTACCTCGACGGACTCTATGGCCATGGTGTCGCGCTCGAAGGTCACGTCGACCATCACCATGAGGGAGGCGTCGGCGTTCACCTCAACGGAGACGGTCTTCTCCTCGAGGTCCTCCTCCTCATCCCAGGCATAGGTTCCTTCGACCGGCATCGAGGCGGTCACGGATATAGCGGCATCCAGTGACAACTTTCCGGCCATGGTCATGCTCAGAACGTACTCTTCCGAGGTGGCATCGGTGACCTCGAAGAGGAACCATAGACCGACCTCTGCATCGATGCTCAGCTCGTTCACGGTACCGTTGGTCTTGTCCTCCAGCAGATCAGCGAGGTCTTCCAATTGGTCAGCGAACTCGGCACCTACGTCGGATTCCATTCCATAGGCCCATCTATCACCCTCCTCCCATTCCGGAGCGTCAGCGGGAGCCGCTAAGGCCGGAACGGCCAAGGATGCCAAGAGGGCCAGGAAGGTCAGCGCGCACATTAATGTGCTCAGTGATCTCTTCATTATCATCCCTTCTGTAAAGTTTGATGCGGGATTATTTCCCAGCATATTAATATCATCGCGGATGGAATTATCAAAATAAGGAATATGGAAGGGATTTGAGGAAAGCGGTTTCAGCTGTTAGGACGCTTACATCATCCCAGGCATGCCCATGCCGGGCATTCCGCCCATGCCACCCATGCCGCCGTCCATTCCCGGAGGTGCCGGAGGGGACTTCTTGGAGGCTATGACGTCGTCGATCCTCAGGATCATGTTGGCCACCTCAGCGGCGGACTTCACTGCCTGGGTCTTGACGCGCAGGGGCTCGATGACATTTGCCTTCAGCATGTCCACCGGCTTGCCGGCGTTCAGGTCCAGACCCATGTTCTTGGCCGCGGTGGCCTTCTTCTCGTGGGCGGACTTCAGCTGGATGACCATGTCGATCGCGTCCAGGCCTGCGTTCTCGGCCAGGGCCCAGGGGATGATCTCCATGGCGGAGGCGAACGCCTCGATAGCCAGCTGCTCGCGTCCTCCGACGGTGGAGGCGTAGTTGGCCAGCCTCAGGGACAGCTCTACCTCGGGGGCTCCAGCGCCGGGGACGATCTTGCCGTCCTCCAGGGCCACGCCGACCACGCGCAGAGCGTCGTGCAGGGACCTCTCGACCTCGTCGATGACGTGCTCGGTAC
>Ga0209269_1000442_pt1 | contig 39418 bp, 41 predicted proteins | sample MTBAKMMethaMetaG_FD_187455 | JGI IMG/M metagenome (GOLD analysis project Ga0209269, IMG submission 187455) | Enrichment culture microbial communities from Arthur Kill intertidal strait, New Jersey, USA, that are MTBE-degrading - MTBE-AKM (Arthur... | ecosystem: Environmental > Aquatic > Marine >... | reverse complement strand
GCTGCCGGCCCCTTTTTCCCTCTATAAGGATAAAGGCGGGAAACAAAAGGAGTAAGGAACCACCGGCACCGGTTCCGGTTTTCAGGGCTTCTCCCCTGCCTATCCGTTTCCAGTGAAGAAAAAAACTCGACGATGTTGACCCGGGAGCACCCGATTGACCTGTTTTTCGGCGGCATGGAAAAGCTTGGGCCGGGAAGCGATATCGACACGCTGAACGTCCTGGACCTGCTCCCCAGGCGGTCGCGTCGGCTGATCGTTGACGCCGGATGCGGCTGGGGGCGGCAGACCCTGGCGTTGGCCGGGCGGCTGCAGGTGCGGGTGCATGGGATCGATTCCTACGCGCCGTTTCTGGCAACCCTTGCGCAGAGGGCCAAAGAGCGCGGGATCGGGCACCTCGTCCGCGTGCATTGCATGGACATGGGTGACATTCCGATGGTTTTCCGGGGGATTGACCTGCTCTGGTCGGAAGGGGCGGCCTGGCACATCGGCTTTTCCCATGCCCTCCAAACATGGCATGCCGCCCTGGCGCGGCACGGGTTTGCGGTTGTCAGCGAACGTTCCTGGCTGGGCGGTGATATTCCGGCGGTGGTGCGGCGCTATTTCGGCCGGACGTATCCGGAGATGCAAACAGTCGGCGATAACCGGTCCGCGGCCCGGGATGCGGGCTACAGCGTCCTTGCAACGTACACCCTGCCCGCGGTGGCATGGATGGAGGGCTATTACGACGTACTGGAGCCCCGTGCCCGGGAGCTTCTCGGCCATCCCGACAGGACCGTCAGAGAATACGCGGCGGCCATGCTGGAGAAAATACAGATATTCGGCAGTTCGGGGGGTTGCTGGGGGTATGTATTTTATGTGCTGCGCAGGGAGTGACCCCGGCCCCGACCCCGGACGAGGGGCGGCCGAAAGCAGCCAGCGGGGCCACCCGGCTATATTCCGGTAAAACCGAATATCAATTCAATTCTGAAAAGAAGACCATAGTTGGGATTCCAGTCATCGTCCCTGGGGAAATTCACCCGCGGGGAAATCTCATAAAACAGCCAGCGCCGGAGAAACTGCTGCCGGTATCGGAGCAGCAGCCACAGATCGGTCAACTCGCCCTGCTTGGCGCTGGCGAAATGGTTTTCCCATTCATAGGAAAAGACCTTTTCGGGGCCCAGCAACTGATAGAGCCTGAACATCAAGGAAAAGGGAAGCTCGTTCCGGTCCTCGTACCAATCCAGTTGGGCTGTCGCCCGGGTAAACCATTTTTCCGTCCATTCGCGATCAAAATCAAGAGAATTCAGGTTTTCCCAGCCGTCATCGGTGTAGTAGCGCAACAGTGTTATGAATCGGCCCTGCCAGGGACCGACCTCCTTTTCATACCGATACCTGATGCCGCCGTAGAAATACTCAAAGGAGAGACCGCCGGTAAAGGAAATATTGTATTTCTCGGTTTCCCGCAAAAAATACTGCAGGGCCGCCGAGGCCTCCCTGTCATCACTTTCTTCAACGATTCTTGAGCCTGCTCTCGTTTGGACTTCAGGCTTTTCATCCTCGGAGGCGAAAAGAAGAAGATGGAGCTGTTCCGATAAATTGGGGAGATGAATACGAATATTCAATCGTGGCCGAAAATCAAACCCGTCATCTTCATCGTAAATAGTGGTCAGCTTCACCCTGGCTCGGCTCTTGTTCTCCTCCTCGACGAAACGGGCGTCGTCAAAAAAGTCATCCAGCCATCTTGACGTGGCCAGCAAGGTCGACGAGGTAGTTTGCTGGACATGGTCGAACCATTCATCCTCCCCCTGCCGGTCCTGTTGGGCTTCCTTTCCCGCGGGAGCGGACCCGCCTGCTTGTCCGGCACGGACGAAACAGGCAGCCAGACATGTCGCAATAAGACAGGTAAAAAGGAGTATCTTTTTCATCAATGTCTCCGGACGGGCGAATGTCTACCGTGTTAATTATAGTATAATTTATCGCAATTTATGAACAGTTTATGCGATGACCGCCAAAATGATCGCATCGAAATCAGCCATCAGCTTTTCAGGCTGTAGATTGTGAGCCTGTCAGGTTCTTCGCGCCAACAAGCCGCCAGCTTCAAACTCCAGGCCGCCCGCTGCCGATTGCAAACTCAGTGGGAAGTCCTCTCATCCGTCCCTGCGGGGCACCTTCCCGGAGTCTCATTTCGTTCGCTTACCTCCTCAGGAAGAAGGGTGTTTTTTGCAATCCCTTCTCCAGGGGGAGAGGGTGGCCGAAGGCCGGGTGAGGGGACTCTTTACTCAAACAAGCCGCCAGGCTTCAATCCCCAAACTGCCGACTGCAAACTGCCGACTGCAAACTCCCGGCGCAGCCGGGTGCTGTCTTCTGTCCTCGGTCTTCCGGCATGCAGCAAGGGCGGGGAAACCGGCCGGGAAAAAGTCAACTTAGTCAATAGCGTCCCTGGATTCCTTGGGAAAGTGTTTTTTGCAATCCCTTCTCCAGGGGGAGAGGGTGGCCGAAGGCCGGGTGAGGGGACTCTTTACTCAAACAAGCCGCCAGGCTTCAATCCCCAAACTGCCGACTGCAAACTGCCGACTGCAAACTCCCGGCGCAGCCGGGTGCTGTCTTCTGTCCTCGGTCTTCCGGCATGCAGCAAGGGCGGGGAAACCGGCCGGGAAAAAGTCAACTTAGTCAATAGCGTCCCTGGATTCCTTGGGAAAATCCCCGATTCGGCTCTGGTTAAATCCCCAGATTCTACCGATTGATTCGTGGTCAAGGCCTACGGATTTCCTTCATAACAATTTGGAATTATAAAGAATTATTGTTTTTTTAGGGCCGCGGTTTGAATATTGCATCTAACTGCTGGATTAGTCTACGTTTTTTCCCGAAACAAAGTCAGTCCGGCAAATAAAGGCAAGTGGAGCACTCTTCCCCTTGTCCGGCACGGATCGGCAACAGGAGGAACCCGGAAAGGGAGGCAGTCCTTTTGGCGGACAGGACCGTGTAGGGGCAAAGCCGGTCCCGGCGGATCAACTGCTGAAGACATTGCCTGGCAGGGCAGGCAGAGAAAATAACCGGATGCGCAGGAGTCATTGAGAAATGTGTGATTTTTTGCATTGGCATGAAAAGAAAGCAGTTGTTGTATTCCTTATCCTGTTTGTTGTGCTGTCCCATGGTTCGCTCAATGCCGCCGGCTGGTCCGGTGCCGGGAGCCTGGCGGTTGCCCGGTATGCTCACACTGCGACCCTGCTGCCCGACAGTCGGGTGCTGGTTGCGGGAGGAAACGGTGGTTCAGGACCTCTCCAGCACGCCGAACTGTATGATGCCGCATCCGATACCTGGTCGGCGACAGGCGGCCTCACCACGAACCGACAAGACCATACAGCGACCTTGCTGCCCAACGGCCGGGTACTGGTGGCAGGCGGGTACGGCAGTGGGAATTTTCTCAGCAGCGCGGAGTTGTACCATCCCGCCGCCGGTTCCTGGTCGGCGGCCCACTCTCTTGCTGCGCCCCGTCGGCATCATACGGCAACCCTGCTCACCGATGGCCGTTTATTGATCGCCGGAGGGGAAGATGGAAATGCTCTCGCCGGCACCGAACTGTATGATCCCATCGCTGATGCCTGGTTTGAAGCAGGAAATCTGAATACTGCCCGTTACAGCCATACGGCGACCCTACTGTCCGACGGCAGGGTGCTGGTCGCCGGGGGAAGAGATGGAAACGCCCTCGCCGGCGCCGAACTGTACGATCCGGCCACAGGGAGCTGGTCGGCCACCGGGAACATGACAGCTGCCCGGCATGGACATACGGCGACCCTGCTGCCCGACGGCCGGGTGCTGGTCGCCGGGGGACGAAACGGAAGCACCCTCGCCGGCGCCGAGTTGTACGATCCGGCCACAGGGAGCTGGTCGGCGACCGGGAGTCTGAGCGCGGCCCGGCACAGCCACACGGCGGCCCTGCTGCCCGACGGCCGGGTGCTGGTCGCGGGAGGTGCGGATGAAAGTTCCTTTGCGGAAACCGAGGTGTACGATCCGGTCACGGGAACTTGGGCTCCTGCCGGTACGCTTGGCGCCTCCAGAAAGAACGCCACTTCCACCCTGCTTGCCGACGGCCGGGTCCTGGTTGCCGGAGGAGTGGACGGCGAGCCCCTCAATGGAACGGAGTTGTATGAGACCGGGTGCGCCTGGTTCCTTTCCGATGCCCAAGCCCGAGGGAGATTTTACAATACCGCCACAAGGCTTGCCGACGGCAGGGTCCTGTTTGCCGGAGGGTATTACTTTGCCAATTTAACCAGTGTCGACCTTTATGATCCTGCCATTGACGCCTGGTCCGCCGCCGCCGATCTCAACCTGGCCAGGCGGCATCACACGGCAACCCTGCTTGCTGACGGCCGGGTCCTGATTGCCGGGGGGTACGGTGAGGAAGCAGGTTTTTTTGCCGACTGCGAAATGTATGATCCCGCCGCCGATGCCTGGTCCGCCGCCGGCAGCCTCAATGTTGCCAGGCGTCATCACACGGCAGCCCTGCTTGCCGACGGCCGGGTCCTGATTGCCGGAGGGTACAACAGCAGCGGCTCGCTCTCATCCGCGGAGCTGTACGACCCGGCCACCGGTGCCTGGTCTTCGGCCGGGAGCCTTGCCGAGGGCAGGTATTGGCATGAAATGATCCTGCTTGCCGACGGCCGGGTCCTGGTTGCGGGCGGCATGGGCAGCACGGGTCCTCTTGCCGGCGCGGAGCTGTACGACCCGGCCACCGGTGCCTGGTCTCCGGCCGGAAGCCTTGCCGAGGGCAGGTACAGGCATACCGTGACCCTGCTTGCCGACGGCCGGGTCCTGGTTGCGGGCGGCATGGGCAGCACAGGTCCGCTTTCCGGCGCTGAGCTCTTTGATCCGGCATCCAACACCTGGTCTGCCGCTGCCCCCCTCATGACTGCCCGGCATATCCATTCCGCCGCTCTGCTTGCCGACGGCCGCGTCCTGATCGCGGGAGGTTATGGGGATACGGGATATCTCACCAGCACGGAGTTGTACGATCCGGCGGCCGGCACCTGGTCCCCGGGCGCCGACCTGGTCATGACCAGGGAGTCCGCCACCGCCACGGCTCTTCTCGACGGCAGGATTCTGATTGCGGGATCCGGCTGGATCACTGGTTACACTTTCCCGCAGAACAGGGCGGAGTTGTACGAAAGCGGAGCCGGCTATGCAAATGGCTGGCGGCCCTCGATGGATGCCTTGCCGTCGCCGATTTCCCTTACGGCGGTCATTTCCCTGACCGGCTCCGGTTTCAGAGGGGCCGGCAACACCGAGGCTTCCTCGGGAGGAACAAACAGCTCGGCCGGCAATTTTCCTCTGATCCAGATCCGGAGCGGCGCGGGGGAACAGGCGCGCTGGCTTCAGCCGCGGTATTTCAACGCAACGGCATACACAGCCGAACCCCTGGTCGATTTTCCCGCCGGGCCTGCCAGGATAACCGTCTTTGTCAACGGCATCCCCAGTGCGGCCATACCGGTTGTCGTTGAAGATCCGGTCAATGAAAAGCAAAGGGCCACGGTAATGCTGGGCGGTCTGAACCAGACCTTTGACGGCACGCCGAAAGGGGTGACGGCGACCACTTCTCCGACCGGGCTGTCGGTTGATCTTGTCTATAACGGCTCCCCGGCACCACCGGCCGAGGCGGGCATTTATCTGATTGAGGCAACCATCGTTGATCCTGTTTATCAGGGATCAGCCATGGGGATCATGACCATCGGCAAGGCGGCGGCTTCTCTGGTACTGGACGACCTCGACCACATCTATGACGGAGCCGGCAAGCAGGCAGCGGTGACCACGAATCCACCCGGGCTGGCGGTGAACATGCAGTATAACGGTTCATCCACAATCCCGGTCGGTGCGGGCATCTATCTTGTCGAAGGCATGATCATGGATTCGAATTATCAGGGATCCGCCGCCGCCGTCATGATCATCGGCAAGGCCCCGGCCGCCGTCACTCTGGACAACCTTGTTCACACCTTCAACGGTTTTGCCACGGCAGCCGCGGCCAGGACGACGCCTCCCGGCCTGACGGTTGACCTTTCCTATGACGGCTCCGGAATACCCCCTTCCGCACCGGGGACATATGTGGTTGTCGGCAATATCAATGATACGAACTATGCGGGAGCGGCGTTCGGCATCCTCACCATCGATCCCGGACTTCCCCTCTTGACAACCAGTGCCGCCTCCAGTGTTACTGCTGTTGCCGCCCTGTCCGGAGGACACGTGGCCTCGGACGGCGGTGTCCCGGTGATGGCAAGAGGCGTCTGCTGGAACCGAAAGGGGTTGCCCACCGTACTTGACGACTGTGTGGATGCAAGCCCTGGAACAGGAGCTTTCGTCAGCGTTTTGAACAGTCTCGAACCAGGGACACAATATTTTGCCCGGGCATATGCGACCAACAGTGTCGGGACCGCGTACGGCAACCAGGTTGCATTCAGCACGACGGCCGTCTGGTCATTGAGTATTGCACTGGGCGGCAGCGGCAGCGGCACGGTGACCAGTTACCCGTCCGGGATCGACTGCGGGTCGGGGTGCAAAGGATTCTACCAGGATGCAACCCTGGTGAGGTTGACCGCCATGCCGGCTGACAATTCCCGCTTCATCGGCTGGTCCGGGGATGCGGATTGCGAGGACGGGGTGGTAACATTGGTCGGTGATGTTTCCTGCACCGCGAACTTTTACAGGTTTCCCTGGCCCATGTTCCTGCCGGGCCTGACCAGTGCGCCCCTCAATTGAACCGCGGGGCGGGGGCACGCTTACTGAGCCATGGGACTGTACTCGTTTGCGTAGTCCATGTTGTTGAGTATTCCCGGGTCCTCGACCCCCAGCCGCACGACCCTGTCACGGTGGGTGCTGAGAAGCCTCTCCGGGGGGTCAGGAGTTGAGTCCGGTCCGAACAGAGAGACGGGAAAAAGGACGGGGAAGCCATCCCGGCCGTGATAGGTCGGCATCAGTATGCGGTCCGGTCTGTACAGGTGGACGTTTGCCAGCAGTGCGTAGGTGGGTGATAAAACAAACGGCTGGTCGAGCGCGGCTATCACTATCCCTGTGATGCCGGCCGGCAGGGCGGCAATGCCCGCGCGAACGGATCCGTTTTCCTGACCGTCCTTCCGGGTTGGACTGACGGTGACGGTCGACACCGGGAGATCCTTCGGCATGGACACAGGGGAAGACTCGTCGTGCCCGACCACCACGACCATCTCAGTGATGCCGGCGGCCTGGATTCGTCTGACGCAGAGATCCAAAGCAAGTTCGTCCTCGATGGGAGGCAAATGGTGCCCATTTCCCTTCCCGCGGGATGAGGCGGCCGCGAGCAGAACCAATCCGGTTTTTTTTTCCATTTTCGTTCCCCCTTTTTGCCTTCAGGATGATTTTTGATTTTGATTTTGCGGGAGAAACAGCAAAATATGTGCCATGAGCGGCAATACTTCCGGGGGGTATCCTTCCAGTAATAGAGTTTATTCTCGTCGCACGAAGAAGTATCTGACATGATGGGCAAAACCCGGGAGTTCCGCCGTTGGGTTTTTCTTGGGGGAAAACAGGCAGGGGGGCCGCGCGGCATAATGCGGATCGCCGGTCCTGAAACGGGGCTCGTCATCCATCCGGGATCGTCCGATTTTATCGGACAAATCCGGCATTTCAGGATACATATATTAAGCGGGAAGGAAATCCGGAAAGGGGCGGTTCGATTTTCCCGGATGGATGCGTCCCTGCGCCGGCCTTATCCTGATTGCTTTCAGTTTTATGAAATGCTATAAAGCAACAATGCGGAAGGCAGTGCCGGTATTTGGCACCGGCCGATACATTTTGAGAACATCAGTGGTCACCTTGGAAATGAGAAGTTTATGCCGCGTTATTGCAAAACAGTTGTTGTCTGCCTGATTGTCCTGGTGCTGACAATGGGCCCCTTGTCCGGCTTCTCCGCAGAGGTTGACGAAGGGGAACAGGATCGTTTTGCCGGCCCCGCACCGGACCCGGGAATGATCCTCGTCGACCTTGTTGCCGTACGGCCGCTGGGTGTTGTGGCCACACTTGCCGGTTCGGTTGTATTCATCGTCGCAGTCCCTTTTGCGGCTTTGGGGGGCAACACCGATGAGGTCTGGGAGAGTCTGGTGGTGGATCCGGCCGAATTTACCTTCAACCGGCCCTTGGGCAGGTTCGAAGACTAACCGCGGCGGCGGGGCGTGAACAGCTCAGTTTGACTTGCCCCGCGCGGTGATGGCCTGAAGGACGTAAGGATAGATCGTTTCGGCGATTATCTTGTGGCCGTCCTCGTTGGGGTGGATGGTGTCGGACTGGTTGAGCGCGGGCTCGCCGGCCACACCCTGGAGCAGGAAGGGAATGAAAATGACGCCCTGCTCCCCGGCGACGGCAGGGTAAATTTCCGCGAATTCCCTGGTATAATCCGGGCCGAGATTCTGAACCATCTGCATGCCGGCCAGCACCACGGTAATATCGGCTTCCTTCAACTGCTGCACCGCCCGGCCGATGTTCTGCTTGATGACCGAGGGGGGGATGCCCCGCAAACCGTCGTTGGCGCCGGTCTCAAGGATGACGACATCCGGCTGCTGCGCCGCGATCCATTTGATCCGGCCCAGCGCTCCGCTGCTGGTTTCACCGCTGATGCCGGCATTGACCACCTGCCAGTTATACCCGTCACCCTCAAGTTTCCGGACCAGGAGGGCGGGCCAGGAATCTTGCTCGGCTATTCCCAGGCCGGCGGTCAGGCTGTCGCCGACGGCGATGATGGTTCCCTGGTATTCCGGCTCCGGCTCGGACCTGCCGGGGGGGCCGCCACCTTCCTGCCGATCGCACCCCGGCAGCAGCAGACAAAACAGCAGAACAAATGCGGGCAGCATCCTGCCGCGGCTTCCGGTGATGGATGAGATATCTATCATATCCGCAGTTCCTCTTTATTTCCTGTCATGGATCAGATGGGGTGACTGAAAACCTTAAACGTCTGCCCGCAGCTTTTAGTCGAAGTCCGCGAACTCAGCCCAACCTTGCGGTATCTCCCGCCGCAGAAGGGCGTTCCCCTCATCCGCCCCTGCGGGGCACCTTCTCCCCCAGGGAGAAGGGTGTTTAAATTCCCTCTCCAGGGAGAGAGGGTGGCCGGAGGCCGGGTGAGGGTTTTTTCAAACCCGACAGCGAAGCGGCAAACTCACTGGCTTCTGTCTTCTGATATCCAGGCGGGCGGTCACTCCGACTCTTCATCCCGCAGAAAACCCATCGGTTTCTGCCGCAGGATTGATATCGAGGAGCCCAGGCCGACGCCGGTAACCAGCAGGAGGGTTGCCGCCGCCATGCCGGCCGTGGCGCCGATGAGGGGACGGTAGGGAATGTCCAGTACACGGGTGCAGACAATCCAGCTTCCGGCATGGGAAACCAGGCTGGCGGCAACGGCGCAGAAAAGGCCGAGCGCCAGGTTTTCAAAGGTGAAGACCCGCAGGACGAAGGCCGGCCTGGCGCCGAGAATCTTGAAATAGACAGCTTCCCGGATCCTTGCCAGGCGGGTGGCGAAGATCGAACTGATGATAATCAGCACCCCGGCAAGAATGGAGAATGCGGTGAAAAACTGGACGATGACGGACATCTTCTGCATGATCCGGGCCAGGACCTCGATGGTGCTGCCGACATCGATCACACTTATGTTGGGCAGCTGTTCACCCAGCGCATTCTGCACCTCGATCAGCCGGTCCCGGTCCATCCGGGCGGCACTGAAAATGGTTTGCGGGGCCTCGCGGAGCACCTCTTCCTGGAAGACGAAATAAAAAAAAGGCCGCACCCCGGATTCGGTCCTGGTCCGAATGCTGGTGATCCGTGCTTTCAGAGGGATGCCCTGGACGGAGAATTCGAGCAGGTCGCCGATCCGCATATCCCCCATGTCCGCCACCGTATCCAGCACCGATACCGGCACCTCCCCCCGGCCGACCGCTACCCGGCCTCCGGCGTCGAAGAGCGAGTCCCCGGCCAGCATCCGCTCGTCTTCCAGCAGGTAATCCCTGTAGGTCAGGTTGAATTCCCGGGCGAGGTTGTCCCGCCTTTTTTGCCGTTCTCTTTCCCGGTTGATCGGCATGTTGTTGATGGTGGCGAGCCGGGCCCGGATGATCGGATAATAGTCGGCCTGCAGGCCCAGGATTTCGCTGAACGCCTCTTTCTGGTCCGTCTGGATGTCGAGGAAATAGGCGTTGGGCAGGTCGGGCGGGTAGGAGTCGATAAAGGTCGCCCGCAGGTTGTAATTGATGAGGTATATCGCAAAAATGACCGCCAGCGACGCGCTGAGGGTGACGAGAATGGCCCGGGTGGCGTTGTTGGGCCGGAAGAGGCCGCGGAAGGCCTGCCGCACAGCCAGGGAGCGGGGAGACTTCCTGCGCAGGAAGATGATGAATCCCTGCGCGGCGGCAACGTTGAAGCCGATCAGCATACCGATTCCCAGCAGGAAATAGAGTCCGATTCGCACGTCCTCCAACTGCCAGATGACCAGGCCGGCGAAAAAGAGGACAATGAGGGCGAGCGCGCCGTAATGGGCCAAGCCTTTTGCCGCCGGTCCCAGGTCCTTCCTGAACAGGAAGGCGGGCTTCAGGTTTTTGACCCGGTTGAGGGGCAGGGAGGAGAACAGGCAGACCACAATGGTACCCAGTACGAGACCTTCCGCAACCGCATCCCAGGCGATGGTCAACCTGATGCCGGCGGGCAGGATGCCGGCAAACAGGGCGGGAAAGGAGAGCTGCAGGAGGTGGCTCAGGACCAGGCCCAGAATGATCCCGGCGGCGCCGAGCATGAGGATCATGAACAGAAAATGGGCCAGGATGAAGCGGCTGGTTGCTCCAAGGGACTTCATGATCGCGATGGTGTAGGTGTTTTCGCGCAGCAGGGCCTGCAGCGAGGTCTGGATGCCGATGCCGGCAAGCAGCAGGGTGAAGATGCCGATCAGGTTGAGGAAGAAGAGGAAATTTTCAAAAAATCTCTTGACCCTGGAATCGGCGGTGCGGAAGGTCCTGACATTTTCCTGGCCCTCGACCGCCGCGGCCTCGAGTTCGCCGGCCAGCCGGTCAATCAGGGCGGGATCGGGCACCTGCAGGAGCCAGTCATACTGAACGCGGCTCCCTTTCCGGATCAGGTCCAGCTTTTCCAGATCGGCGGCGGCAACGAAAATCCTCGGTCCAAAGGAGAAAAAGGAGACCGGCCGGTCCGGCTCTTCCAGCACCACGTCGGCGATGGTCAGCGTGGCCGAGCCGATCTGCAGCGCATCGCCGATGTCCGCCCCCAGCCGTTCCAGCAGACTCCGCTCGACGACGATGGCCCCCGGAGTCAGCACTTCCCGGAACTGGCGGCCGGAGGCCAGTTTAACCGTGCCGTAAAAGGGGTAATCCGGTTCAACGATTTTTATGTCGCTGAGGATGGACGCATCCCGGGCCGGGTTCCTGGCCATACTGTAGAACTTGTTGATCATGGCGCTGCGGAGTATGCCCCGTTCCTCGTAGGAATTGACCGCCCGCGCCAGCGGCTCGGAAAAGGGGTAATGGGAATGGATGATGATGTCGGCCGCGTGCAGCTGCCTGGCGTCCTTGAGCATGGAGCTGCGCACACTGCTGCTGAAGCCGCCCAAAGAGGTCAGAATGAGCAGGGACAGGGCGACACAGAGGACAAAGATGATCCCCTGTTTGCGGGAAGTGTCGATCTGCCTGAGGATGAAGCGGAAATGGGGCATTTATCTATCCGGGTGTCCCGCGCTCGGGGCTTGTATTCTGCCGTCGCGGAGACGGACGACATGGTCGGCGCCGGCGCCGATTTCCCTGCTGTGGGTGGCCATCACCAGGGTGGTGTTGAATTCCCGCCGCAGTTCAAGGAGCAGTTGCAGGATGATGTCCCCGTTGACGGAATCGAGGTTGCCGGTCGGTTCGTCGGCGAAGACGATTAGCGGTCTGTTCACCAGGGCGCGGCAGATGGCCACCCGCTGTTTTTCCCCTCCGGAAAGCTGGTGGGGGAAGTTGTTTTTTCTGTGTTCCAGGTCGACGCGGCGCAGCAGCTCCAGGGCCTTGGCAGCCGCCCGCCCGTCTCCGTTCAGCTCGGCCGGGAACATGATATTTTCCAGGGCGGTCAGGGAGGGGACCAGGTGGAAGGACTGAAAAACGTAGCCCATGGTCCGGTTGCGAAAAGGGGCAAGGGCGTCTTCGCTCAGGCCGGTGATGTCGGTTCCGGCAAGAACGACCCTGCCGTTGTCCGGCTTGTCCAGGCCCGACAGGAGGCTGAGCAGCGTCGATTTGCCGCTGCCGCTTTTTCCTTCGATGACAAGGAACTCACCGGCATGGGCTTTGATGCTGACATCGTCCAGCACCGTGATCTGCCTGGAATCGATGGTATATGATTTGGAAAGATGTACTGCTTCCAGTCCGTTGCCGGTCATCGTGTTATCCTGTTTGCTCTGTGGTTTCCCGCCAGTCGGACAGGGCGGGGAAGAGGTTGTCCGCAGCGCTCCCGGGCGCCGAAAAACGGTCGATGCCAAACACGTTGCAGTGCCGGGGGAAATCCGCCGACAGAGAGCATGGTATCCGGTGGGCGCGCGTGTCGAAAACGCGGAGAGCCGGGAGTTCAGTCGAGGCGGATCTCCTCGCCGCCGATCAGGTTCAGGACCCGGTCGACCTTGAAGCGCACCAGGAACTTCTCTCCCCTGGCCCTGTCTTCTTCGGGGCTCAGGGAGCGCCGGCTCATGGACGATATCAGCTTGTCATCGGTGCTTTCGTCAATGCGGGTCAGAAAGAGTCTGACACCCGCATATCCCCCGCCCTCCTCGATAAACAGATAATTGGCATGTCTGTTTTCCTGAAGATTTTGATGGGTGAGATGGTCGCGCATGATAAAGGCGACCTCGTCGCTGCTCAGCACGTGCGGCCGCGAATAGACGGCGGCGTCGACTACTCCCTTTGCACTGCTGGTGGCCATGACGCCGACGCCCTTTTTTTCCTCGAAATACTGGTTCAGTTTCATGCAATCATCCTCGCTGTGTTTTTTTTGTCGGCGCCGTGTCCATCATGTTCCCGGTGGGGCCTGCAGGCGCCGTCCCGGCGGGCCGCGGCGGCGTTTTATATTTCCTGCACCGGAATGCCGCGGGCGGCAAGGTCGGCGCACACCTTCCTGACCTGCTGCCGATCGCAGTCGGTGATTTCGTAGGTATCCCGGATGCCGTCCGTGAAGGTAAAGGTGACCAGTCCATTCCGGTCAATAGTCACGCTGCGGATATATTCATTGTCCAGCCAGGGACGAAGACTTTCGGTAAAGTTGTGCAGGCTGCATTGCTTCATGAGATCCCTCCGTTGTCCGGGTTCGGTGAACCCGAATGATTGTGCCGGGTATGGCATGTACATCTTTGACAGAAATATAGTATCATATTGTAAACAGGAATTCCCGGGAGGCAATGGTTGAAATCGTCGGGGGAAAATCCCCCCTGACCGGCCGCTGTCCGCCGGGGCCGGCCACTGCATGTTTTTCGGGGGAGAAAAGATGAGCATGAGAAAGATTGCATTATGGGTCGGTCTGTTTTCCCTGGCAATGGGGCTTTTCACCTATGACAGCGAAGTAGCGACTGCTCCGGTGCCGGTGGTCACCGGTGCGGTGGTGGTGGTTTTCGCTCTGTTGGGCTGGATACCGGAGCCCCGCCGCTGTGCATCCTGCGGCAGGATAAGCTTCGGCAGCGGGAGCCGTTGCAGCCGCTGCGGCGGCGAACTGCGGAAATAGGCGGGCATTGACTGGAGTCCGATGACAAAGGGGGATCATGCATGAAAGATTTGATCAAGCCGGACAATGCCGCGGAAGCCCAGGCGCTGCACGCTCTTCTCCGGCAGCACGGGATTGATGCAGTGGTGGTCTCGTTCCACGATACGGCGTATGACGGTATTTTTCAGGTCCGGTACGGCTGGGGGGTGATCCGGGTGGCGGAAGCGGATTTTGCCGAGGCCCGGAGGATCGTCCGGGAATGGAAGGAGGCTTCGCCCAGCGAGGTGCCCTGGCGTGATGAACCCTCTGGCCGGGACTGACCGGAGGGAGGAGGTATTTTTCTGCGTTCCGCGCCGACCGGGGCGGATTCACTACTGTCAGCAGCCGGGCTGCCCGGCGTGCCCACAGCATTTTTTGCCCTTGCGGATCTTTTCGGCGTTGTTCCTGAAGAACAGATAAATTTTCCTCCTCAGCGGCATGGGGCCGGAGAGGTTGGAAACAAATTTTCTGGCATCCGGCTTTTCCTTGTCACACATAGTCCCCTCGGCATTGCAGTCCACGAAGAACGCCCGTCCGGAGCCCGTTCTCGGGCACGACCGGACGGCGGCCGGAACGATTGCGGCGCGGGCTCGGCGGCCCGGCCTGTCTAATAGAGGGTTGATTTCCGGCGGCGTGATTTGCCGCTGATCAACCCGAGCACCCACCCCGTGATCAGGACGAGGCCGCCAGCCAGGAACCATTTCAACGAGGTGTTTTTCGCTAATTTCCTGTTTTCCCCCTCAATCTCCGCCAGTTGCTGTTTGATAAGCTGGTTTTCCCGGACCGTTTCATCCAGGTTTTGTTTGATGGCGATGACATCGGCGGTGTCCGTGCGCAGGCCCTGGTAATTGCTGCGGACTTCGTCCCGCTCGGCAATACAGGCGTTGAGTTCCTGTTGACTCTGGGAATATGCCGTCGTCAGTTCCTCCATTTCCAGGCGGACCTTGTCATATTCCTGCTCCAGCTGCTCGTTCCGGGTCTTGAGAGCGGCCATGCGTTCGGAAAGCGGAGGTTCCGCGCTCAGGTATCTTTTCAGCATCCAGCCCTCGGTTCCCCCCTGGGTTCTTACCCTGACCCATGAGCCGGCTTCCTCGAGAACGGTTACCGCCAGTCCGTCCGGAACCACCGCGAGAATTTTGTAGTCCGTTCCCTGCCCCGACCGGATCGGCACTTCCGTGCTCGGCTGGACAAAGAGGGTTTGACCCAGGGCCTCGGAGAGGCCCGGCGGCAGGAAAAACAGTGGAAGAAGAATGAGGAGACGGATGTCGAACACCCTGGGCCGGCTTTCCCATTTCTGTCTTTTCAACATACGCATTAGTGATCATGCTCCATGCAATTTTGCCCCAAAGGGATTTTTTTCCTGGTAAACGGAGAGGCAATGAGGCTCGTCCTTTGTTGCATGATAGCAAAAATTAGTCTCTGAGCATAGAAGTGATTTTGTTTTCCCTGTTCGGGGGCCGCTGGTTCGGGGGTGCCGGCGAGTCGCTTCTCTCCGGGAGAAACCGGGGCAGAGGGAAAAAGGCAAAAAAAAACCCCGCGGCAAGCGGGGTTTTCGGATCCTGCTATAAACAGAAATTACAGGGCGACAACATTTGCCGCTGCCGGTCCCTTGGCGCCGTCAACGACGTCGAAGCGGACCCTCTGGCCTTCCTGCAGGCTCTTGAAACCCTGCGCCTGGATGGCGGAATGGTGGACAAATACGTCCTTGCCGCCGTCCTGCTGGATAAAGCCGAATCCCTTTGAATCATTAAACCATTTTACTGTTCCTTCAGACATGTTACTGCTCCTTGCTACTCGGTTTCACTGGGAAACCATTTGTTGTTAAAACCGGATTCCGTTGGTTGGAGCCCGGCGGGCGGCCTGAACTGCCAGGCCGCATTTTATTTTTTTGCCGAGGCGGTGATGCCGAAATCAAACGAGGCGGCCCGGCCTGTTCTGTTTTTCCATTTACCGGCCGACGGTTTCCGCCGGCTGTTGGCGCGAAGGCCGGTTCTGCCTGTTTCGCGCTCCGGTTTCTCCGCGATGCGGGCGGCGAAGCCCGGCACGGTCTCCCTCCGGATTTTGCCGCCGAGGTTCCGCTCCACAAACTTGATGATCTGCCCGTCGTCGGCGGTGACAAAGGTCAGGGCCTGGCCGGTTTTTTCCGCCCGGCCGGTCCGCCCGGTGCGGTGGGTATACGCCTCCGCGGTATCGGGAACATCGTAGTTCACCACATGGGAAATGTCCGAGACATCAATGCCCCGGGCGGCGATGTCGGTGGCCACCATAATGGAGAAACGGCCGGATTTGAATCCGTCCATGGCCAGCCTGCGCTGGTTCTGGGAGAGGTTGCCCTGGATCGAGGTGGCGCGGAAGCCCGCATTCTGCAGGTGACGGGCCAGATTTTTCGCCTTGTGCTTGGTGCGGGTGAAAATCAGGGTTGATGTCATGGTATTTTTCTGCAGGAGATCCACCAGCAAAGCGGTCTTGCGGCTCTGGTCAACCTGAAAGAATGCGTGGGAGATGGTCTCCGCCGGTTTCTCGTGGTTGATCTGGATCGTCATCGGGTCGGTCAGGATATCTTCCACCAGGTGACGGATTTCCCCGGGCATAGTGGCCGAAAAGACCATGGACTGCCTTTTTGCCGGTACCTGTTTCAGGATGCGGCGGATATCCGGTAAAAAGCCCCTGTCGAACATCTGGTCGGCCTCGTCAAGGATCAGGATTTCGATGTTCCCCAGACTGATCGTCCGGCTGTTGAGGTGATCAAGCAGCCGACCGGGACAGGCGACAACGATTTCCACCCCTTTTTCGATGTTTCTGATCTGCCCATGTTTGCTCACTCCGCCGAAAATCGTACAGCTTCGCAGTCCGCTGTTCCCTGCCATCTGTTGAATATTCTCATGGATCTGTTCGGCCAGTTCCCTGGTCGGGGCAAGGATAAGCGCCCGTATTTTTTTCCGCGGGCCGTTCTGGAGCCTCTGCAGGGTCGGCAGGACGAATGCCGCGGTTTTGCCCGTCCCTGTCTGGGCAAGACCGAGAAGATCGTGTCCCTGCAGCAGATGCGGGATCGCCTTTTCCTGTATGGGAGTAGGCGATGTATAGCCGCATTTTTGTACTGCCGCGGCTATTGATGGGTGAAAGTTGAATAGGGAAAAGTTCATTATACTCCTTCATGGCTCCTGTGAGCCGTCTGTTCCGGCGGTGGAGGGGAACATCCCTCTCCTTTGCCCGCCGAAGTCTGTTTTATTTTCTGTATTGCTATCTCGGGAAAAACTGGAAATCCGTGTTTTCTTGGGGGGTGGGAACTGCCTGGCGGGTTAATGCTCGAGGGTTCCGGCCGCGCCGGATGGCAATCTTTCTGCTGCTCTTTTTTGCCTGATAAATCGATACTCGTTGGCGGAGTTGTTATCTGCGACGCGGGCCTTTTTTCTTCTTGACGACGGCTTCATTGCAGACAAGCCGGCGGTGCTTGAAATCTTTGCCGTTGAGGTCTTCCATCGCTTTATGGCCTTCGCCCCGGCTTGCCATTTCGACAAAGCCGAATCCTTTGGACTCTTCGGTAAAATGATCGGTTATGAGCTTGACGCTGACGACATTGCCGTAGCTGCTGAACAGATCGGTGAGTTCGGATTCGGTTATGGCATAGGGTAAATTGCCGATAAATAGTTTCATGCTGGTCCTCCGTGGTAAGTGATCAGCAGAAACTTTCTGGCCTTCCGGTGGGGATTCGCGTCCTGAACGGCGGAGCGGGTAAAGAATATGCCCATTACTTAACTGAAATTTTAAATTCGAAATATACAGGGTTTTGCTGCTTTGTGCAATAAAATAATCACACTCAGGATGATGATGTCGATCAGCTTGATTTCGCATACCTTTTTCCGGTTTCGGCTATTTTTCTTCTGCCGTGAAATCGACAATCGCCATGGAAAATCGACAGGCCCGGGGCCGCCGCAACGCGGGGGGCGGCGACAGCGGAACGGCAGACGACCTCCGGACCGGGGGGGCGGCGAGCTTGTCAATTGACTAAGGGTCGGGGACAACATAATATAGGCTATCATGGAAGGGAAAGGAGGAGAGGGGATGGTCCCCATACTGGAAGTCCGGGATCTGGTCAAACGATACAGGACGGTCAATGCCGTCAATGGGATCAGTTTTTCCATTCCACGGGGCATCTGCTTCGGCCTCCTTGGCCCCAACGGGGCGGGGAAAACTACGGCCCTCGAGGTGATTGAAGATATCATCCCGCCGACTTCGGGGGAAGTACTGTACGACGGGGCTCCGAAATCCCCGTCCTTCCGCGAGGAGGTCGGCATCCAGTTTCAGCACACCTCGCTGCTCCATTTCATGACGGTTCGCGAGACCCTTGCCACCTTCCAGAAATTATATCAAAAGACCGAGAGCATCGATTTCCTGATCGATATCTGCAGGCTGCGCGACATCCAGGGACAGATGAACAACAGGATTTCCGGCGGTCAGGCCCAACGGATGATGCTGGCCCTTGCCCTGGTCAACAAGCCGAAGCTGCTGTTTCTTGACGAGCCTTCCACCGGTCTTGATCCGCAGGCACGGCGCTACCTGTGGGACATCATTCTTGAAATCAGGGAGAAGGGCAAGACCATCGTTCTGACCACCCATTCCATGGACGAGGCCGAGTATCTCTGCGACGATATAGCCATAATGGACCATGGCAGAATTATTGCCCGGGGCTCCCCGGCGGAACTGATCCGCGCCCATTGCTCGGGAGGGACCATTTCCCTGCCCCGCGCCAACGTCACCATGAATCCCGCTGATCTGCCGTTTCCGTATCGGGAAGTCAACGGCTGGCTCGACATCACCGTGGACCAGGTCAACACCGGCATAGAAAAACTGCTGGCCATGCACGTTGACCTGAACGACATGAAGGTGCACTCCCCCAATCTGGAAGATGTGTTCCTGCGCCTGACCGGCAGGTCGCTGCGGGAATAGGACTACTGCTGGAATATCTGGTGCTATGAGCTGGAAACGGATCTGGGCCATGTTCAAGGCCCGAAATTATGAATTTTTCAGGGACAAGGCGGCCTTCGGCTGGAATTTTCTCTTTCCGTTCCTGATCATTGCCGGCTTCGGCATTATTTTCGGCGGGGGGGGCTATTCGGGCTTCAAGGTGGGGGTTTTTCCCGCCGGGACGGAATCTCCCTCCCGGGCCGATTTGAAACTGCCCCGAAAGTTTGCCGACACCGAACACCTGGAATTCATCGGTTTCCCTACCCTGGAACAGGGGCTTGAAAGACTGCAGCATCACAAGATAGACTTCCTGGTCCGCCAGGATTCACCCGCCGGGCAGTATTGGGTGCTGGAATCATCCCCCAGGGGATATATCGTCGAGCGCCTGTACCAGGCCGGATTGATCCCGGAGGGGGCGTTCATCGGTGAAAAGATCGCTGTGGAAGGTGACGCAATCCGCTATATCGATTGGCTTTTTCCAGGCATTCTTGCCATGAACATGATGTTCAGCGCCCTGTGGGGGGTCGGCTATATCATCGTCCGCTACCGCAAGAACGGCGTGCTGAAGCGCTTGAAGGCCACGCCGCTGACGGCCTTTGAATATATGACGGCCCAGGCTCTGTCGCGGATTTTTCTGCTGCTGTTCACCCTGGCGATTGTCTGGGTCGGGTCTGATCTGCTGTTTTCCTTCCGGGTGGCCGGGTCCTATCTTGACCTCTTCATTGTCTTTTTCATCGGCGCAATGAGCCTTACCTCCATCGGACTGCTGCTGGCCGCCAGGGGGACCAGCGAGGAATTTGCCAGCGGCGCGCTGAATTTCATCGCCTGGCCGATGATGTTCCTCTCGGAAGTATGGTTTTCCCTTGAAGGGGCGCCCGGCTGGGTCAAAACTCTTTCCCAGTTCCTGCCGCTGACCCACCTGCTGCAGGCGGCCCGCAAAATCATGAACGACGGGGCGACCCTCCTGGACGTCAGCGGGCAGTGCTCCGCCATGCTGGCGACAACATTGGCCTGCCTTGTGCTCGGCGCCCTCCTTTTTTCATGGAACGAGTGAGGACCAGGGGGCAGGCGGCAGACGCGCAACCGCTGAAAGTCCCGGCCTGCCGCGCGGGGCCGGGCAGGATTTCAGATAAGTGAGGGAGATTTTACCATCGGATCATCGGGGTCATGCCCGGAAAAGGAGGAGTGCATGGAAGAAAAATTGGCGCTGGGCCTGATCAAGGTCCTGCAACAGCCGCTGGAGGCGGAACATGGGGAAGCTTTTGAACGGGCCTATGAGTTGACGAAAACCTATGCCGGTTCGGCCAATGCGCAGGCCTCGGCCATTCCCGTCCTGTTCGAGAAGCTGTTTGAACTGTTCGCCACCGGGTACAGTCGTTGAGGGGCTGGAAAAAGAAACCCTCCTTACTGCAAGGAGGGGAACAGCAAGAAGGGTTTTGGCCCTCTCATTGGAGGTTATCTTTATTATACTCATTCTTTGAAATTTTACAATGGCCGTTCTGCGTTTTTTGTACAGATAGTTGATGTTTTTGTTTTTATTCTTATTGATCTAAGAGGTTCAGGACATCATCGTCGGTCAGGTCGTGCCACGGCGATAAGCCGGGGCCACCGTATGGGGACAGCCCCCGGATGTTCAGGCAGCGGAGGGGGTTCAGTCCCCGAGCAGGGCGCGGACCGTATCCGCTTGAGCCCGTTGGGACCGCGACGCATTCCGGCTGCATTGCACTTCCTGACATAGGTCAGAGCCGCGCGCATGGTGTAGCAGGAGGCGGGCCTGATGTTCCGGCCCATGCCCGTCCTCGGAAGGGGTAGGCAAGAGGGGCCGGAAGTCGGCAGCTTTTGCTGCACCGGGGGGATTGATCCCGGTGCCGGGCATCCTGTCCCGGGACGCAGTCAAAGGGGCGGGGGCGATTGTTTGCCGCTGGGATGGTGCGCCGATAAGGCCCGCCCCGACCGGAAAAGCGGCCGGGACTGGCCCCTCTGTCAGTCGACCTTGACGAAAGCGTTGCTGTTGGCGGCGCAGACAGGGCATTTGTCCGGGGCCTTGCCCTCGCAGGTATAGCCGCAGACGGAGCACACATAAAAATCTGTCTCCACGAGGGTATCGAGATTCTCCAAGGCCTTGCGGTATAATTCGGCATGGATTTTTTCGACTTCGTTGGCGTAGGTAAAGCTTCGTTCAGCCGCCTTGTGGCCTTCTTCCCTGGCCGCCGTAATCATGTCGGGATACATGCTTTTGAATTCGTGAATTTCCCCGGCCAGGGCTTCCTTGAGATTGGCGGCGGTGTCGCCGATCCCTTTCAGGGCCCGGAGATGGGCGTGGGCGTGGATCGTTTCGGCATGGGCAACAGCCCGGAAGAGCCTTGCCGCCTGTTTATGGCCTTCCCGTTCCGCCTTGTCGGCAAAGGCGAGATATTTACGGTTTGCCTGTGATTCTCCGGCGAATGCTTCCCTGAGATTTTGTTCGGTTTTGCTCATGGTTATCTCCTTTTGTTGTCCCATTTGGGGGTTGTCCGCGGCGGCTGAGCGGCCGGCAAGGCTCGTCGACCTCCATCCTATACCGGTCGAAAATTGTACCAGAATATCGGCATGAATTCACGCTCTTCTTCATCCCTGCAGAAGGGTATGTTCGATCAGGATCTTGCATCCTATGCCGACCAGGATCAGGCCGCCTGCCAGTTCTATCTTGTCTTCGAAAATGTGGCCGAAATATTCGCCGATGTACGTGCCGGCAAAGGAAAAGACAAAGGTGACGATGCCGATGATGAGCACCGGCTCGATGATGGCGATGTTCAGGAAGGGAAAGGTGATGCCGACGGCCAGGGCGTCGATGCTCGTGGCTATGGCCAGGCCGAACAGGACGTACAGGCTGAAGGGATTGGCCGCCTCCTCGATGTCCTCTTTGAGAATGCGGGACTCATACACCATCTTGCCGCCGATGAAACAGAGTATGCCGAAGGCCAGCCAGTGGTCGAAGGAGCGGATGAAAGTGCTGGCAACGGTCCCCACCTGCCAGCCTATCCAGGGCATCAGGCCCTGGAAGAATCCGAAAAACAGGGCAATACGCATTGCGTGGCGGAGCCGCAGTTTTTCGATGATGGCGCCGCTGCTGACGGAAACCGCGAAGGAGTCGGCGGCGAGACCGACGGCTATGAGGAAGATCTGAAAAATCTGCAGGGTGTGCTGATCGAACACGGGGGCATCCTGTGGTCAGATTTTTCGGTAGATGGGCAGCCGGCCTTCCCAGGGGGCAAAGCCCGTTATCTCCGGCGGGATTGTTTCGTGCTTGCCGATGATCAGCGCCCCGCCCAAGGCAATTTTGTCGCGGAAGGTGCGGCAGATATGCTGCCGCAGGGGCGCATCGAAATAGGTGAAGGCCAGGTTGCGGCAGAAGAGCAGGTGCACCGCTTCTTCCGGCACCTGTTCCCGGATGTCCATCAGCGCAAACCGGACATAATTCCGGACAGTTGCCCGCAGGCAATGGAGGCCGTTTTTCCGCTCAAAGGCCTGGACGGTCAACGGAGGGGGCAGATCGCGCAGGCTGCTTGCCGGATAGCATGCCTCCCGGGCCCTGTCGATCAAGACCGGGTCGATATCGGTGGCCGTAATTTCCAGCCGGGGGCAGGGCAAGCTGGGCCGCAGGCTGTAATGCCAGAGAATGGCCACGGTATACGGTTCTTCGCCGGAGGCGCAGCCGGCGCTCCACACCCTGATGATTTTTTCGCCGACAAGGGAAGAGTGGACCAGGGCGGGCAGAACTACCTTGCCCAAATAGTCGAAAACATCCCGGTCCCGGTAGAAGCGGGAGATGGTGATCCTGCACAACCGGTCAAGGACGGCCCATTCCTCCTGCTTCTGCTCCAGGTACGCGGCATAGGATGCGAGGGAGTGGAGCTGCAGGGCGGCGATCCGCCGGTCAATGCGCCTGCATACCTGGCGGCGGACCCTGCGGAAGCCCCGCCAGCTGAGATGAAGGCGGGGAAGAGCCCATTGGAGGAAAGCGACGCAACTGGTGTCATCCATTTGTCCGGACCGTTCGCCGAGGCATATCGCGGTCTCGGCCGGGAAAATTTCCGGCTCCACCCCGGACAGCGCGGCAAAGGCCGGGAGCGCTCCGGGGTGGATTCCGCTTGACTGTTTCCCCAGGCAGGCGGCAGCACTTCATACGCCCCGCGGGGAGGGTCGTGAAGGAGGCGCCTGGAGGTAATCGAATGGTTCAGTGAAGAAACAGTGTACCCAGCCGGCCCGGCAATGAACAGGGAATTTTATCCGTCGTTGGTTTTTCTCAAGGGCCGGCGGGCCCGGAAGTGGGTGTTCCAGATGGGAAAGCACAGCAAGGCGCAGAAGGTTCCGGCGGCCATTCCCGTCGCCAACCAGAGCAGCAGATCAGGGAGTTTGCCCAGAAACAGGGCGGACACCCCCGGGAGAATCGCGCAGAGCAGGCCGACAAATGCTCCGGAACGGAGCAGAAAAAGGAAAAAGGAGGTGCGGTTTTTTGTACCGGATTTCCCGTTCAGATAGCGGTGGATAAGAAAACACCACAACAGGGAGGCGGGAATGAGAACGGGCGAAACGGTGATATACGAATAGAGAAGGATGGGGATGCCGATGAGTTCGTTGGCCATAATCAGCTCAGGACGGTCCCAGATTGAGGTGACCAGTACAGTGCCGATCATCGGGCCCGCGGCCCACATTATAGCCAGGGAAGGTATGCAGGGGGAGGGAAAGCCGTACATATGTCACCGCCTTTATCCACAGGTCTGTTTTTCTTCTGCGAAAATATGCTCCCCATACGGGCAGATGCTCTTTTCGCAGACCAAGCCGGCTTCAAGGGGCAATCCGCATTCCGGGCGGATGTCCCCTGTTTTGTTTTCAAGCAAAAATCAGGCCCAAGTTGCAGTAAGGAAAGATGTCAAATGAATACTTATGGTTAGTCTTGTTATCCCTTGGACGGGCCGAGTGGCGGGGAACAATTCGGTGAAATTCCCAACCGATGATCCGGGAATTTGCCCACCTTTGACAATTGGCACTGATAATTATATTGAAAAGGGAAAGGCGCAAGCAAGGGTCGTCAATCCCGCGGGGTGTTGCTGCAGTTGCATTTGATTTACGGGCAGGCGGCTGATATTATAAAGATTAGGCACAATGATGGCGGCCGGGGAAGCGTATCCGCACTCCGGGCTGCGGATGCGGAGAACGGAGTCAACCGGAGGGTGGAGATATGGGGAGGATTCTGAGTCGCTTTTTGTTGCTGGTTCCGCTGCTCCTGATAACCCCGCCGACAGGCTGTCCCGCCCTGACCCTGCAGCCTCAGATCCTGACCGTCGACGGCTTCACTGTCCGGCTCATGGTGCCGGAAGGGATGCGGGTTGAATTTCTGGCTCCCATGGAGAGGCCGCGATTCCTCGTCGTCGGGCCCCATTTCGAACTGCTTGCCGGTTCGGCGGGCAGCGCCGTTTACCGTCTGGAATGGCCGTATACGACGGCGGTGGTCCTGGTCTCCCTGCCCGGAAGAAACCATAGCGTGGCCTTTCGGGAGGGCATGCTCTATGTCGCCGAAACCGCGGGCCTGCATGGTGCGCCGTACACGGGCCTGCCGACATCTCTCCGGCCGGGGGATTTCTCCCTGATCACCCCGCTGCCCTCGCAGACCGGCGGGCACTGGAGCCGCACCGTGGTGACCGGGCCGGACGGGCGCTTATACATCGGCATCGGCATCAGCGGCAATTGCTCGGATGAATACCTGGACGACAGCTACGATTTTGAACGGAGGCGGGGCGGGGTGTACGTCCTTGATGAGAGCGGCGCCGCCCCGGTACTGCGGCCGTACTCATCCGGCCTGCGCAATCCCATCGGCCTGGCCTTTTATCCGTCAACAACCATTCTGTACGCGACAAACGCCGGTCCGGACAACCTGGGTTTTGACCTTCCACCGGAAATTTTTGTCCCGCTCCATCAGGGCTCCTATCACGGCATGCCCTGGTTTCAGTATTACGACGGCGCCTTTCACGACGGCGAATGCGCCCCCACCCCGCCGCCCCGGCCTGCCTCGGACGCGGTGGCGCCCCCGGTTACCTTTGACGCCCGCAGCACACCCCAGGGAGTCGAGTTTTTCACCGATGCGCGCCTGAGTCCGGAATTCAAGGGCAACGGCCTGGTGGCCATCCACGGTTCATGGGCGGTTGCTCCGGGAGGAGGCGACGATTCGCGAAGACCGCCGAAAATCGTCATGGTCCGTTTTGCCGGCAACCAGCCCGTCGGCGTCGAAAATGTTGTCACCGGATTCCAGCGGCCGGACGGCAGCCGGTTCGCCCGCCCTTCCGGGGTCATCCAGGGACCGGACGGCAACCTCTATTTCACCAGCGACGGCGGGGAGGTGACCGGTCTGTTCAAGCTCTCCCGGACTACCGGACCCAATGGATCCAACCCGCCGGTAAGCCCGGCAAACTCACTGCTGCTCAAGGAAGAACGATAAATGAAGGACATCCGGGATGCGGGCAATGCCGGATGTCCGTCAGCAGCAGGATCGTGAGTCGTCCTGCCGTGCCATGCCGGGCTTATGTCGGGTTAAGGGGATTCGGCCGTCATGCCCCGGCGTCCGGCAATTTTTGGCCGTATTTTTCCCTGATCCGAAGGTCGAAGGGCTTGCTTTTCTCGCCGAAGTACACGGTGCGATGGGGAAATGGAATTTCGATGTCATGGGCGTCGAAGGCCTGTTTGACCCGCCGCAGAAACTCTCGGCCCACGGTCCATTGACGGATCGGCTTTGTCTTTATCCTTCCCTTGATAATGACCGCCGAGTCGTCGAATTTGTCGACCCCGAATATTTCGGGGGGCTCAAGCATGAAGTTGCCGAATTCTTTATCTTCGAGCATTGAGCGGCCGACCTCCGCCATGACTTCGATAACCTTGTCGGTATTCTCCTTATAGGCAACCCCTATGTCAAAAATATAGGCGGACCATTCGTTGGTGAGGTTGCTCAGGGTGTTGATCGTGCCGTTGGGGAAGATGTGCACCGTCCCCCCCAGGTCACGGAGCACAATGGTGCGGAAATTTATTTTCTCCACCAGCCCCCCCGTGCCGTTGACAACGGCGACGTCCCCGACCCGCAGCTGATTTTCCAGGATGATGAAAAAGCCGGAGATGAAATCACGGACCAGGTTCTGAGCCCCGAAACCGACCGCCAGGCCGACAATTCCGGCGCTGGCTATGATGGGGCCTATTTCAATGCCGAATTCCCGTAAGATAATCAGGACGATCGTCAACCACAGGGCGAGCAGGGCGGCCTGTTTCACCAGCCGGACAATGGTTTCGATCCGTTTTTGGGATTCGGAGGGGGGCTCGCCTTCTTCCACGCTTTTTTTCAGCAGATGACGCTCGAGCCTGCCGGTGAGCTTGTGCAGAATTTTTACCGCGACCCAGGCGATAATGAGAACCAGGGTCACCCGGAGACCCGTTTTGATGATCACCTCCCAGCTTATGCTGTTTAATGCTTCCCGTAAAATATCCATGCTCGTTTCGTCCGGTTTGAATGGCGCGCATTGCTGCGCAGTCTGGTTGTCCGTATTCTCTCCCCGTTCCGGTCGTTCATTCAATAAATGGAAAGTATAAAAAGCATGGACGGAAAGTCAACCCGGTTCGGCCGGACCGATGCCGGATGCAGCGGGAACAGAGGTGCGAAGCGCCGCCGAGGGAATGGTTGACATTGAGGCCCCATCCTGGTTGTATATATTCTCCAACCGTTCTTGACGATTCGGCCCGGAGAAAAGTACAGTTACCCATGCTGACCGCGTTGCAGATCATTGCCGAAAGAAAGATAGAAGAATTTTTCCAGTCCGACAGGGTCCCCGACCTCAGTCACTGGAAGAACAGGCCGCTGCCCGTTGAAGACCTGTCGAACGTGCCGGCTGACTTGCGGCTGGCGTACAAGATCCTGAAGAACGCGGGATATGTTCCGGAGGAGGTGGCCCTGCGCAAGGAAATTGCCCGCACCGAAGACCTGCTGACCCACTGCCGTGACGAGAAAGTGAAGTTCAAGCAGTTGAAAAAACTGGGTTATCTTCAATTCAAGCTGGAATGCCGCATGGGGCGCAGCCTCATCCTCGACAGTGATTCACCCTATTACCCCAGGGTGGTGGAAAAAATTCCCGTCCGCGACAAAGAGGGATAAACGGATTCCGCCCGGCAGGGTCGGGTTCCATGGAAAGACCGGTCCCGCTCCTCGGTGATCTGTCCTTCCGCCGGACGGTGCACCAGGGATTGTTCATGAAAAAAGCAGCAACTCCGCCGGATGATGTTTTTCAGATCAGATGCCCGAAGCTGGGCCATCAGATCCATTTTTCCTACTGCCGCACGGAAAACGCAGGCCTGCCCTGTTCACGGACCCTGCAATGCTGGTATGGTTATTTTCACGTGGAGGAATACCTCCGCCGGGAACTTACCCCGGAACAATGGAGCGAAGCCTTTGAGAAACCGGTCAAGCCGAAAATCCTCTCCCTGGTCGAACTGATCGAGCAGGCGCAAAAAAGGGGCGGGACCGGAGAAGGTTGATAACGGATTGACGGAAGCGGGAGGAGGAGAACGCATGGATACAGGCATCACTGGAAAAGTCGCGCTGGTCACGGGGGCGAGCAGGGGGATAGGGGCCGAATGCGCCAGGGAGCTGGCCCGGGCCGGAGCGGTCGTTGCCGTCAATTATCATAGCTCCCGGGAAAAGGCGGAAAGCGTCGCGGCGGAAATCGAAGCGGCCGGCGGCCGGTCCATGGTCCTTCAGGCGGATGTGCGCGACCGCCAGGCAGTGGACGTGATGGTGGAGGAAATTATCGGCCGGCATGGACACATTGACGTCCTGGTCAACAACGCCAATATCGATTTCCCGATCAAGCCGTTCATCGAACTGTCGTGGGAACAGATCGCCGAGAAAATAACCGGGGAAATGAAGGCCCTGTACAACTGTTCGCAGGCGGTGCTGCGGTACATGGTTCCCCGCCGGACCGGAAAACTGATTTTCATCAGCAGCACCCTGTCGAGACATCCGGGATACGGCTTCAGCGCCCATTCGGCGGCCAAGGCCGCCGTGGACTCCATTGCCCGGGTCATGGCGACGGAGCTGGGGCCGCTGGGAATTACGGTCAACACCGTCGGTCCGGGGCTGATTGAAACAGACGCTACCGCGGGGCTGCCCTCGGCGGCAAAGGAACAGACCGCCGCCTGCACCCCCCTGCAAAGAATCGGCCGGCCGGCCGATGTGGCGGGAGTGGTCGCGCTGCTGGCCTCCCCAGGAGCCGATTATCTGACCGGGCAGTATATTGCGGTGTGCGGCGGAGCGTACATGAACTGAGGGTGCAGCCGGACCGGGCCGGTCAGCGGATTTCCGACAGGGTGATGCAGTCCTTGCCCTTTTCCTTGCTCCGGAACAGGTAGTGGTCCGCCACGGCCAGCAGCTGCTGCAGGTCCGTGGCGTCGTCGGGGCACGTGGCCAGGCCGAAGGACGCGGTCAGCCGCACCTCGAGGTTCTCCCCGCGCAGAAAGGGGGTGTCGTGTATTTCATTTTTCATGCGCACCACCTTGGGATACGATTCCTTTCTGCCCTGACCGGGCAGCAGGACGATAAATTCGTCCCCGCCGTAGCGGACGAGATGGTCATCCGGTCCCAGCAGCCGATGCACGGTCTGGGCCACTTCCCGCAGCATCCTGGAGCCCATTAAATGCCCATGGGCGTCGACGGCCCGCTTGAAGTCGTCCATATCGAAAAAAACCAGGGAGATCTTCCGGCCGCCGACATTGTCCGACGCCAGGTAGTCGCCGAGGTATTCGTGCAGGAAACGGGTATTGCGGAAACCGGTCACGTCGTCGGTCAGAACGGCTTCCTCCAGGCGGCTGTTGGTCTCCTTCAGAGTTTTCTGATATTCTTCCATCAGCCGGGTCTGCCGCTCCTGTTCCTGTATGTGCCGGTGCAGTTCCAACTGGACCATCACCTGCCGTGAAAGGGCGCCCAGCAGCTCCCGCTGCTTATCGTTCAATGTTTTGGGTACCTGATCGATGACGCAGATCGTGCCCAGCGCCTCACCCCTGGTGGTGACCAGGGGGGCGGCGGCATAAAACCGGATCTGCGATTCACCCGTGACCAGGGGATTGTCCGCAAACCGCTGGTCTTCGCGGGCGTCGGGCACCACGAAAATGTCCGGCTGCAGTATGGCATGGGCGCAAAAGGCTATTTCCCTTGAGGCCTCGGAAAGGTTCAGGCCGATCCTGGACTTGAACCACAGGCGCTCGCGGTCGACAAGGCTGATCAGGGCGATGGGCGTTTCGCAAACATAGGAGGCCAGCCGGGTGATGTCGTCGTAGGACGGCTCCGGAGGGGTGTCGAGAATCTGAAAGCTTGTGAGCGCGTTGAGCCGTTCAGTTTCGTTTTTCGGCAGAGGTGCTTTCATGGTTGCTCTCCGCGGCGCTGAACAGGAGTGGCCCTGGCCCGTTCAGTGGATCGGGTGCTGGAGGGCGGCGGAAAGATGATCGGTGCCTTCCTCCGGTTCGGGGACAAGTTGGCAAAATACTCCCAACCGCGGTTTTTTTCAAATGAATCTCTCGGGGCGGATGAAAGCCGTCCGTGGGGAGGAGGCAGGACAGCCGGCCTCAGGCTCGGCGGGCCGAAAACGTGCAGTTGCCGGCAATGGATTTTATTTCCCCGCCGGACCGTAATTTGATACAAGTCAAGGAGAAAGGCGGCTCATTGTGCCAGACTGGAAGCAGGACGGGAACGGGAATAACGCAATCTGTTGAGGTGAGTTATGGAATGGAAACGGTGGGATGATTTTCTGGTTGCAGAGCATGAAATGATCGAACGGGCGATGGCGGTTCTCAAAAAGTGCCTCGACGATCTCGACAGCAGCGCCGCGAATCCGGTGCAGATGGGGCGTGCCCTGGATTTTCTGCTGGAATTCGGTGACAGGATCCACAACCGCAAGGAAGAAGAGCTGCTGTTCCCCCTCATGCAGAGCAGAGGCATCCCGGGCGAGGGAGGTCCGCTGGGGGTCATGCTCATGGAGCACAAGGCGGAACGGGAGCTGCTTGCCGCCATGATCGCCCAGGCCGGGCGGCTGCGGGAGGCCGGCGGGGGGGAAAAGGAGGAATACCGGAGCAGGGGTCTGGAATACCTGCGAATCCGCGCCGAACACATCTGGAAGGAAAACGATGTCCTCTACAAGATGGGCGCGAAGGTTCTGGACGCGGATGACAACAGGAACCTTCTCGAGGGGTTTGCCGAAATCGATGAACAGGCATACGGCGCCGCGGCCCGGAGCAGGTTCGAACAGATGCTGCGGGAGGTCGAGGCGGGGGCGGATGTCAAAACCCGGCTGATCAGGAATCTGTCCTACGAACAGATCCACGGCATCATGGAGGCCCTGCCCTTCGAGGTGACCTTTGTCGACGCCGCCGATACGGTGGCCTATTTCAACCGGCTCGACAGGGTGAAGATCTTTCCCAGGACCCGGTCGGTCGTCGGCCGCAGGGTGGAAAAATGCCACCCGGAAAAAAGCGTCGATGTGGTCCGGGAAATTGTTGAGGGGTTCAGGAGCGGGACCCGCGACAAGGCTGAATTCTGGATTGATTTCCGGGGCGACAAGGTCCTGATCCGCTATTTTCCGGTTTATGGCGACGAGGGCGAGTACCTGGGGGTCCTGGAAGTGACCCAGGCCGTCGGCTGGATTCAGTCCCTTGAAGGCCAGAAGCGGCTGCTGGACCAGAAGGATTGACGCCCGTGGCGGACCGGATTTTTCTGCACGGCCTTGGCAGCAGCAGCCGGGGAACCAAGGCGGCATGGTTCAGGAACCATTTCCCCGACATGCTCATCCCCGATCTGGTGGGCGGACTGGACGAACGATTGCGTGACGTGCGCCATCTGCTGGCCGGCCGCAAGGACATGATCCTGGTGGGGTCAAGCTTCGGGGGGCTGGTGGCGACCGTCTACGCCCTGGAGAACGAAGGACGGCTGGCCAGGGTGGTCCTCCTCGCCCCTGCCTTGAATCACCCGGATTTTGCCGATTACCGGGGCCGGAAGACAACCGTTCCGGCCCGGCTCTTCATCGGCAGGATGGACAGCATCTGCCCCCCTGAAATCGTTGTCCCGGCGGCGCTGGAAACGTTCACCAACCTTATGGTCCATGAATCGGACGACGATCACCTCCTGGGCGCCACCTTTCCCGAAATCGACTGGCACGGGCTGCTGGCCTTCTAAGCTACCACTTTTCCCCGTGGACCCTGTCGGCTTTGTACCGGGTCCGGGCGGGCGGGGGATCCTTGGGCCAGCCGACGGCGATGCCGCACATGGGAATGATGTTGTCCGGCAGGTTGAACATGTTCCTGATGCCGTCCATGCGTTCCGCCCGGGGATGAACGCCCAGCCAGCAGGTGCCGAGCCCGAGGATGTTGGCGGCGATGAGAATATTTTCCACCGCCGCGCTCAAATCCTGCAGCATGTAGGATTCAAGCCGGTCGTGGGCCAGGTTGATATCGCCGCAGACCACAAAGGCAGCGGTTGCCTGGCGCAGCATCTGGCCGTGGGTCAGGACATCTGCCAGCCGGTCCAGGGACGCCCTCTGTTTCAGGACGATGAAATGCCACGGATCCTTGGCCACAGCTGAAGGGGCGGCCATCCCGGCTTCGAGAAGGTCCTGGATCATTTCGTCCGGCACCTCCCTGTCGAGGTATTTTCGTACACTGCGGCGGGAAAAGATACAATCAAGCTTGCTGTTCATGTTCTGCACCTCTGCTGATCAGTGGTATGGCGGAAAAGCCGGTTGATCGTGCGGCTCCACGTTTCCCGTTCATCGTATACGAAACAGGGGTGCGGATGCAATGTATTTGGGCGGAGGAGAATTCAGAATGCGGAATGGGGAATGCGAATGAACAAGACGTGCGCTTCGCGGCGCGCAGCAAGGTTGGGTTGAACCGGAGAATTGATACCTTTCCCGGCTCGACCGGATACAGGATTTGATCCCGATGGGTGCCAATTTACCAACACAATCGCGGAAAATATCTCATCGAAACCGGTATCGGGATCGAAATCGAAAAACCTTTCACCAATTGCAGGCCGGTGCGCAAACATGTTATTCTTCTCATTCGTCCCGCAACCGACAACCGCCGACTGCCGACTGCCGACTGCCGACTGCCGACTGCCGACTACCGACTTTAAATGAGGTTCATACATGGTTGACTTTGAACTCTCCGCCTCCGAGGCGCGGGTTTTGGGGTGTCTGCTGGAGAAGGACATGGCGACCCCCGAGTACTATCCACTCTCCCTCAACGGCCTGGTGAATGCCTGCAACCAGAAGTCCAACAGAAATCCCGTGGTCTCCTACGACGAAAATACCGTCCGGGAGGCGGTGGTCGGCCTGAAGGAAAAGCAGCTCGTCTGGCAGAGCGATGCGGGCCGGGTGGCCAAATTTGCCCATCATTTCGATAAACGGTTCAACCTGCTGCCGAGGGAACTGGCGATCATCTGCCTCCTCCTGCTCCGTGGTCCCCAGACGCTGGGGGAACTGCGCGGCCGCGCGGAAAAGCTCCACTCTTTCAAGGATCTGGATGAAGTGCAGGTGGCCGTCGGAAGCCTGGAGGAGATCGGCCTGGTCAGGAAAATGTCCCGGCTGCCGGGGCACAAGGAGCCCCGTTTTGCCCATCTGCTTTCAGGCGAGCCGGAGCAGGGCCCGGCGGAAATTCCCCGGGACCGTCCTTTGACGGATGAACGGATCGATGCCCTGGAGAAGGAACTGGCGGAAGTACGGACGGAACTTGCCGAACTGCAGCAGGCCTTTACCGCGTTCAGAAAACTGTTTGACTGATAGGCCGGAGGATTGACAGGAGCGGCAAAAACCGGGGCCTTGTCCCCCCTGAGGCAGCCTGTCCTGGCCGTCCTCCTGCTGTCGGTCATGATCGCCCTGCTCGGCATAGGCATCATTGTGCCGGTCATGCCGGTTTTTGCCGTCAGCCTGGGGGCCGGAGGATTGGCACTTGGCTCCATCATCGCGGCCTTTTCCATCACCCGCACCGTCCTGCAGCCGGTGGTCGGCAATCTCTCGGACCGTTGGGGCAGAAAAGGCTTTCTGGTCAGCGGCTTGCTGATCTATTCCGTGGTGGGGCTGATTCTGCCGGAAGCGACGACGGTCTTCAACCTGATTGTGATCCGCTCCCTGCACGGAGTCGGCTCGGCCATGATCGTGCCCGTGGCCATGGCCTATGTGGGTGAAATGGCGCCCCTGGGCCAGGAAGGCAGGTACATGGGAATGCTGAACATCGCCATTTTTACCGGCATCGGCGGCGGCCCCCTGCTCGGCGGAGTCTTTACGGACATCTGGGGCATGGCCGCGGCATTCTATGCCATGTCCGGTTTAAGCTTTCTCGCCCTCCTGCTGATCCTGTTCCAGATGCCTTCCCTGGCAGACAGGCAGGTCAGGAGAAAACCCCCGCCGATATTCAGCGCCATGGCATCCATGCTCGCCGACTGCAGGACAAGCGGTATCCTGCTTGCCCGCATGAGCACCATGATCATCATGGTGCCGACCATGGCCTTTCTGCCGCTGCTGATGAACGAATGGTTCGCCGCCAGCGGCAAGCAGATCGGGGCGGTCATCGCCTGCCGCACCCTTGTCAACGCCCTGCTGCAGACGCCCGGCGGCCGGATGGCGGACCGGGGCAACAAGATCGGTCTGCTGACCACCGGCTGCCTGGTCATCAGTGTGGTTATCTGCCTGGTCCCGCTGGCGCAGGGCTTCTGGTGGCTGCTCTTCCTGTTTGTCGTCCTCGGCCTGGGAGAGGCGATCATCTGGCCGGTTCTTGGAGCGTTGGCAACCCAGGAGGGAAGGCGGTACGGGCAGGGAACAATGATGGGCATCTACAGCCTGGCGATGAGCAGCGGCGTTTTTCTCGGCGCCATCGTCGCCGGAATCAGCATGGACCAATTCGGGCTGCGATGGGCCTTTGTCATCAACGGCGTGATTGTCCTGGTTCTGAGCATGGCGGCCGTCGGCCTGATCAGAAAAGGCGGCCGGGTGCGGGGGAAAGAAAAGGAGAGTCGGGGCTGAACATCCTGCTCGGCCCCGACTCTCCCTGTCTGCCGTATTCATCCTCTCCGAGCACTGCCGGCGCCGGATATTCCGGCAATATGCCGTGTGGTCAGGGGTGGGCAGCTTATCGGAGGTCTGCCTTTGCTGCCTATTCTTCCTCAGGGGTCAATACATCACAAAGTCCCTGTACGGCGGTTTCTTGATACTGATTCTGCGCTTTGGTCTGTTTCTTTGCGTGAATCTGCAGTTGATTCTGCTGTTGAGTCTTTTCCCTCGTCTGGACCTGATTCGTATTTCTGATCTGCTGCGTATTGCCGGACTGGGCCAGCGCACCCCGGGCGGTTGCAAGGAACAGGGCTGCGGTAAATATTGCTGTTGTTCGTTTCATTTTCACTCCTTGGGATTGTTGGCTGTTCCGGCATGGTTATCGATTTCAGCGCGCCGGGGGTAGTAACGATCTGCGGGCCTAAAGTTACAGACCGGGAACAAAAAGCCTCCGGTTTTTTTCCCCCGGCCATCTAGCGCCGTTTTTTTGGCGCCCTGTCAAGGGACTTTTTTTGAAATTGGTTTCCGGCAATGGTATCCTGATGGAAAGACGGCTTTTGCGCACCACAACCGCAACCCTTTTTTCAAGTTTTTCGGGAAGGCATGGCCATGGATTTGCCCCTGCTCATCTTTACCGATCTGGACGGCACCCTGCTTGATCATCAGACCTACTCCTTCGAGGGCGCCGGGCAAACACTGCGGCGTCTGCGTGAATGTTCCATTCCCCTCATTCTTACTTCGAGCAAAACCAGGGCGGAGATCCTGAAACTGCAGGAGCGGCTCGGCCTGAACGACCCGTTTATTGCCGAAAACGGCGGCGGGATATTTTTCCCTCCCGGTCATGCCCTGTCGGACGTTGCCGGGGCCATCCCTTTCAACGGGCACCGCGGCGTTGTCCTTGGCAAGCCCTATGCGGTTATTCGCGCAATATTTGCGAATCTGAAACGGAAGTTTCATGTCAGGGGCTTTGGCGACATGACGGTGGACGAAATCATGCAGCACACCGGCCTGAACCGGGAGGCGGCGGCCCTTGCCGCCCAGCGCGACTTCACCGAACCCTTTCTTTTTCCGGCGGAAGAGCTGCCGGAGGAGGTGGAGAAAGCTGCCGCCGACGCGGGTCTGGCCGTAACCAGGGGCGGCAGGTTCCATCACCTGATGGGGGCGGGCCAGGACAAGGGCAGGGCGGTTGCTGAAACAGTCCGTCTTTTCCAGGAGAAGACCAGGGAGCAGATAATAACTGTGGGACTCGGCGACGCGCCCAACGATTTTTCCATGCTCCAGGCGGTTGCAATCCCCGTGCTGCTGCCCGGACCCGACGGCACCTTTGCGGACCTGGACATACCCCGGTTGCGCCGGGCGCCGTTTCCGGGAAGCAGAGGATGGGGCATGATTGTTGCAAGCATACTGGATGAAGTGGCGCAGCAACGGTGCGATGATGGGAATGCCGGCCCGCGCAATACTACCGGCAGCGCACCAAACAGATAAAGGAGGAGGGGGAAATGGCCGATTTTCATCAGGAGGGAGTTGTTACGACCCTGCATGCGCTCTACGAGGCTTTTGACCGCGACGAATATCTCGGAAATCTGGAAACGAAGCTCAAGGAGTATTCCAGGCATATGAAAATGAGTCTGCTGCTGCCCTGTCTGTATTCGGAGCTGCAGAATCGCCAGGTGCTTGACCCCATCATGGACGAGATCGCCGGGGTAGACTATCTTCATTCCATCGTGGTGGCACTTGGTTCGGCCGACCATGACCAGTTTGTCGAGGCCAGGAAATATTTCGACAGGCTGCGCGCCCCCGGGCGGGATGTCAGGGTGATCTGGATTGACGGACCCGGAGTGCAGGAGGTACTGGGCCGCATCCGGGAAAAGGAGATATCCACCGGGGTCGCCGGCAAGGGGCAATCGGTCTGGCTCGCCCTCGGATACATCCTGGGCAATGACCAGGCGGAAGTCATCGCCCTGCACGACTGCGACATCGTTACCTACGACCGGCTGCTGCTGGGCCGGCTTATTGAACCGGTGGCCAACCCCAACAACGACTTTGAATTCTGCAAGGGATACTATGCCCGCATCTCTCCCGTGGAACGGGCGATGAAGGGGAGGGTGACCAGGCTGTTCGTGGTCCCTTTTGTCGATGCCATGCGCAAGATCATGCGGGAGAGGGGGTTCACCGAGCTGGAGAATTTTTTCGGCTACCACCGGTCCTTCAATTATCCCCTGGCGGGAGAGTTCAGCTTCACCTCCTACCTGGCCCGGGGCCTGAACATCGCCTATGACTGGGGGCTCGAAGTCAGCACCCTGTCGGAGGTCTACAGCAAGGTCATCACCAAGAAGATCGCCCAGGTGGACCTGGCCCGGAACTATGAACACAAGCACCAGGAGATGTCCGAGGGAGACGCTTTCCGGGGCCTGCATCGCATGGTGGTCGATATCGGCAAATTCTATCTCAACTACATGCGGTCCCACGGTTTTGCCCTGGATGACGCCATCGTCGACATGATCCTGCACACCTACTATCAGAATGCCCTGCATTTCATCAAGAGCTACAGCGATGACGCCGAGGTCAACGATCTGCTTTATGACCGCTACCAGGAAGAGCGGGCGGCCAATTTTTTCCGGGGTTTTCTCTGGACCGCCTGGGAGCAGAGCAAGGGACCGCATGAATCCACTCAGATTCCTTCCTGGAACAGGGTGCTGTACAGCATGCCTGATATCTATGAGCACCTGATCCATGTGGTCAACCGGGACAACAGCGAGGAGGGACAGGGTTAATCCGACCCTTATGGCGATGGATCGGGCAGAAAGGCGCAAGGCCGCCGTGGACATTTTCCGGGCCGGGGTAGACAGCGTCATGCCGGAGCGGCTGATGCGGCAGGTTGTTGCCCTGGACGGAAATACTCTGCGGATCAATGGGCAGACATATTCCCTGCGCGACGGCCAGAAAGTGCATGTCTTCGGCAGCGGCAAGGCGGCCGCCGGCATGGCGGCAAGCCTGGTGGCCGTCCTGGGGGAGCGGACGGCGGGGGGTGTCATCGTCACGGGACCGGGGTCAGGCATCGAACTGCCGCCCCTGACCGTGGTGGAAGGTTCCCATCCGGTGCCGGATGAAGGCAGCGTCCGGGGAGCGGAACTGCTGCTCAACGGCCTGGCCGGCCTGGCCGGCGAAGATTTGTTCATCTACCTGTTGTCCGGCGGTTCCTCCGCCCTGATTGAAAAACCGCTGCCCGGGGTCAGCCTTGCCGAGATGCAGGAAACCACCAGACTGCTGCTTGCCGGCGGAGTGCCCATCGGCCAGGTGAACATGGTCCGCAAGCACCTGAGCATGGTCAAGGGCGGCAGGCTGGGCCTGAGTACCGCAGCGGCGGGCGCGGTGCTGGTCATCTCCGACGTGATCGGCGACGACCTGTCGGTGATCGGTTCAGGTCCCCTGTACCTTGATCGCACCACCTTCGGGGACTGCGGCGCACTCCTTGACCGCCATTCCCTCCGCGAGCGCCTGCCCCCCGCCGTCGCCGCGGTCATCGCCGCCGGGGAGCGGGGCGGGATCCCCGAGACCCCCAAGCAGGAGAACCCGGCCATCCGCCATTACCTCATCGGCACCAACCGCACAGCCCTGGAAGGGGCCCGCGCCAGGGCCGCCGAATCCGGCCTGGACGCCTATGTTCTCACAACGTCCCTTGCCGGGGAAGCGAGGGAGGCGGCCAGGGTTCTGACGGCTGTGGCCCGGAATATCAGCGGCACCGGCGAACCGTTCCGCCCGCCGTGCTGTTTGCTGTTCGGCGGCGAGACTACCGTGACCGTCCGCGGCGCCGGCCGGGGCGGGCGCAACCAGGAACTGGTTCTGGCGGTGCTGGCGGAGCTGAAGACCGACGAGGCCATACTTGTCCTCAGCGCCGGCACCGACGGCATCGACGGCAATTCAACGGCGGCCGGGGCCTGGGCCGACAGCGGCCTGTACAGGGAGGCCCTCCGGCTGGGCCTGCCCATCGATGATTTCCTGGACCGCAACGACTCCAACGGGTTCTTCCGCCGGGTCGGGGGGCTGCTGGAAACGGGCCCGACCGGCACCAATGTAATGGATATCACCCTGTTCATCATCGACAAGGAGGAAATATGAGCCGCACCGGAAGATTTTCCACCGCGCTGCGGGACCACGCCCGGCGCCAGATTGAACTCCTCGGCGCAGCCGACATCGTGGTGGGCATTCCAGCCTATTACAGCGACGAGTCCCTGGAACACGTCATACGGACGGTGGCCGCCGGCCTTGATCAATTCTACCCGGAGAGGAAATCCCTGATCATCGTGGCGGACGGCGGCTCCACCGATGATACCCGGGAAGTGGCCCGCGGTGTCGAGAACCATCATTTCAACATTGACGTCCTGGTCACCATTTACCGCGGCATCCCGGGCAAGGGCTCGGCCTTCCGGGCCGTCTTCGAGGCGGCCCGCTACCTGCGGGCTTCGGCCGTGGCCCTGTTCGACTCCGATCTCAAGTCCATCAAGCCGGGCTGGGTGCGCAATATCCTGGACCCGGTGTTTGACGGTTATGATTTTGTGGCGCCGGACTACTCCCGCTACAAGTTCGACGGCACCATCACCAATACCATTGCCTACAACCTGACCAGGGCCTTGTACGGAGTCAATATCCGCCAGCCCATCGGCGGCGATTTCGGAGTGTCCACGGCCATGGTCCGCCATTGCCTGAACCAGGATGTCTGGGACACGGACATCGCCAGGTTCGGGGTGGACATCTGGCTGACCATCACCGCCGTCACCGGCGGGTTCAGGATATGCCAGGCCCGGATGGGGGCCAAAATCCACGGGGAGAAAGATCCGGCCGCGGACCTGGGTCCCATGTTCCGGGAGGTGGTGGGCACCATTTTCAACCTGCTGGACAAGGACCGCTCCTATCTGACCAGGGTGGAGAAGACCGTCAACCCCCCGGTCTTCGGCGAGGCGCTGGGCGAGGAGCCTGTGCCGTTCGAAGTCAATCTGGAGCAGCTGGTGGACTATTTCCGCATCGGCCTGAAGAACTTCGGCCCGGTCTGGCAAAACATCATCGAGGAACAGGACTATGCCACGGTCAAAAAACTGGCCATGGTCAAAAAACTGAAAAATTTCAACCTGCCGACCGAGACCTGGGTGCGGATCGTGTACCGTTACGCCGCGCATTTCTGCCGGGCGGAACGGCAGCGCATCAAGATCCTCGACACCCTGATCCCCCTGTACAATGCCAGGGTGGCCTCGTTGATCATGGTGCTGCAGGGAAAAAACCAGGCCGAGGCCGAGGACTATTATGACGAGCAAGCCCGGGTGTTCGAGTCGATGCGCGGGTACCTCATCGATCTGCTCACCGGCTGACGCCGGAACCCGGCTGCGCCGGGAGCGGGCAGTTTGCAGTCGGCAGTCGGCAGTTGGGAGTTTACAGCTTCGCTGGTGGTTTGAAGAACCCCTCACCCGACCTTCGGCCACCCTCTCCCCAAGGAGAGGGGTGATTTAAAAGGGGGTCCGGCTGCCGTCGATTGAAATCGTTATCGGGACAACTCCTGATTGCACAAGACAATGCCAGGAAGTTTTTTTTGCAGGCTTGATTTTTGCATTCAT
>Ga0209269_1000441_pt1 | contig 39486 bp, 41 predicted proteins | sample MTBAKMMethaMetaG_FD_187455 | JGI IMG/M metagenome (GOLD analysis project Ga0209269, IMG submission 187455) | Enrichment culture microbial communities from Arthur Kill intertidal strait, New Jersey, USA, that are MTBE-degrading - MTBE-AKM (Arthur... | ecosystem: Environmental > Aquatic > Marine >... | reverse complement strand
ACGTGATCGTATCCGTTCATCAACTGATCGACGAAGACGCGCAGCAGGTTGTTGACGTAGCAGTAGCAGCCGGGACCTTCCGGCCTCCCCATGGTCAACAGGTCGAAGGTGTCCCCTTCCGCCAATATCTCCCGGAGCTTCAACCGCAGGTACTCCTGCTTGCTCATGTCCCGGGGCGGCTGTCCCTGTTTCGACAGCAGTCCCTCCCGCACCTCGCCAATGGTGCCCGGAACATCCACGCCCAGCTTCTGTCCCAGGTTGCTGTTGGGGTCGGCGTCCACGGCCAGGGTGTTCCCTTCCTCCGAAAGCATGCGCACCAGCAGGGCGGATATGGTGCTCTTGCCCACTCCTCCCTTTCCGGCAACCGCCACCAGGAAGCTCATGCCATTCCGCCCAGGCGATAGCGTTGCCTGATCGCTTCCACGGTGCCATTGAGAAGTTCCAGCACCCTCTCCGCCTTCTGCTCGTCCAGTCCTCCCAGGCCGCATTGCGGGGTGATCAGAGAACGCTCCAGCATCAGGTCCAGGTCCATGCCCTTGCGGTAGAGCATGTCCATGTACCCCTCGAACCTCTTCAGCAGGGTGCCCACGGTCTCCTGGGCCACCTGGTCCTCCATGTTCGGTATTAGACCCCAGGAGATCGAACCCCCTCTCTCCAGGAAGGCCGACACTTCGCGGGGGAACAAGGAGATGGTATGAGCGTAGTTGTAGGCGTCGAAGCTCAGAAGGTCGATGGATGTGGACAGCACCAACGGCCAGTCGGTGTTGCCGCAGCAGTGCAGCCCCTTTATCGCATCAACGCCGTTCAGCACCTCGTCCGTCCATTCCACCACCTGACGCTGGGATATGGAGGCGAAGGGTGTGCCTATAAGCGTAAGCGACGGCTCGTCCAGGAATATGATCGGGCGGTCGGATATCTCGCGCAGCCGGCGGGCCTGCCATTTGGCCTGCATGTTGAGGTTGCGGCGGATTATCTCTCCGTACGCCTCATCGTATATGGCCGCCTTACCGTTCTGGTCCAATATCTGCAGTCCGGCGCTCACCGGTCCGGTGACCTGCCCCTTCACCGCTCCGAACCTCTTTCCCTTGGTGGACTCCAGCAGCGCGTAGAGCCCCTGGAAGTTCTCTCGCGGATGGGCGAAGTGCTCCACGTCCTCGGTGACCACCGCGGTGTAGAACTCCTCGGGGTCGTAATCGCCCAGGTCCACGGTGATCTTGTTCTTCCGCCCGTCCACATTGATACCGGGCAGCAGGGTGGAGAACTGCGCGTACATGTTCTCCCCGAAACCCAGAGCCGGAAGCTGTGGCCAGTATGGGACCTCGTGCATGCTGGAGAGCACTAGCTCCATCGCCCTGCGGGGGTTCTTGTGGGGGAGTGAGCCGATTCCGGTGGCAGCGCAGTTCCAGGCCATAGCCCGAAGTTATACTCCCCGTTATAAAATCATTTGGTGGCCTGCAGGGTGATGTAGTACTGGTCCATTCGCACCACACCGTCCATCTCCTCAACCGCCATGCGGTGACGAAGGCCCTCGGGCATGGAAGCGACCACCCTCTCTATCTCCCTGGCGTCCGCCCCCTCGGCGTTCCAGGTGAGGGTGCTGAGGGGCAGGTGACGGCGGTACTCGTACACGTTCCCCGGTAACAGTCCGGCGCGGCGCAGGGCCGCGTCCCACTCCTTAGCGCCGTACTCCCTTACGTGAGAAGGGTCGTGCAGGCGGTCCAGTAGGTTCATCATATCGTCCACCTCGGGGTCCCCGGGCACGCTGCGGTCGTCGATGACCAGGACGCCCCCGGGCCTCAGCACCCTGGCCATCTCCCTCAGCGCCTCGTCCAGATCGGGGAAGTGATGGGGGGCACGGCGGCAGCAGACGGCGTCGAACGTGCCGTCAAGGAAGGGGAGGGAGCGGACGTCTCCCCGCAGCCAGTTCACATTATCGATCCCTCTCTCTTCTTCCGCGCGACGTGCCAGCTCTAGCATTTGTCTGGTCAGGTCCAGGCCCACGACGCGTCCGGCGCGGGGCGCCAGGTGCAGGGCGGTATGTCCGGTCCCGGTCGCCACGTCCAGGACCAGCTTTCCGCGCAGGTCCCCGCACATCTCCCCTACCCGGCGCAGTACCTCCTGGTCCGCGTGAGATGCGCTGTTCACGTACCCAGCGGCCCTCTTTCCGAAAACCTCCTGGACCTTCTCCCTGTTCACGTTTGTGAATGGCAGCGAGAATATTTCAACGCTGTTGGGTAACTATTATGGTCATTTCGGGGGATAGTGACCACATGCGGCTGATCACCGTCAATCGGACCAAGCCCAACGCCTCCATAGAGTTCTACGGCTGTCCAATGCAGTGCAAGTACTGTTCGCATACCTCCGCCCCGTTCAAGGACTACGACCTGGACAAGGTGGTGCAGACCATGTCCGACAACGGTATCCGCAGCGTGTTCTTGGGAGGGGCAGAGCCTACCCTGCATAGCAAGGAGCTCATGGACCTGGTCAAGATACTTCACGCTAGAGGGAAGGACCTGTTGCTCAAGACCACTGGGTACGACCCCGACCTATTGGCCGCCACCAAGGGGTACATCTCCAGGTACATCCTGGAGGTTAAGGCGCCCCTGGACGACCCTCAGATCCTGACATTGCTCACCGCTTACGACCTGGAAAGGTCCAAGGAATACCTTGAGAACATGCGCAGGACGCTAGACGTCCTGAAGGGCGAGAGGGTCAGGGCCACCCTGCGTATAATCCCTGATCGCTACGACGCGGGGATCGTCGAGAGGATCGCCAAGGACCTGAAGGGTTGTGTCGAAGAGCTTCAGATAACCCAGTTCCTTTCCAGCCAGAGCGACCTTGCCTTTGCCGGCATGTTCAGCCCCGCTCCCGACCAGGATGTCATGATGGAGTACGCCAGGGCCGCCCGCAAACATCTCCCGAGGGTCAAGGTCAAGGGCAACGGTTTCGAGGTCGTCATCTGACGGACGGGAACCGGCTCAGGTCGGTGTGGGGAAGGAAGGAAGCCGAGGAGAAGCGGTCGAAGAACCTCTGGTCCGTCGAAAGCTCCACGTAGGTCATGGAGCGGTGCACGCTTAGTGCCTCCTCCCTCTTCTCCTTCGATAGCATGAACAGTTTCGCCCCGTCCAGGGAGGCATTGCCCAGGAACGTGAAGCGTTCCCTCGGCAGATCTGGCAGCAACCCTATGGCCACAGCATTGTCCAGGTCGATGTGCCGGCCAAAGCCTCCGGCTATGTACACCCGCTCCAGGTCCGTGAAGGTGATGCCGGCGGTGTCCAGCAGAACCTCCGCGGCCGCGTATATGGACGCCTTGGTGCGGATGACGTTGGCTATGTCCTCCTCCGTTACCGTGATGTCCCGGTGGCGTTCGACCTTCTCCGTAGGGCAGCAGCTCATCCCGGTGGCCTTCAGGTCGTAGCCGTCCTTCTCCACGTCCTTGGAGTGAACCAGCACGTACTCGCGGTCGAACTCGCCCTGCCGCACCCGGTCGGATTCCTGCAGATGCCCTTTTTTATCCAGCACCCCAGTGAGGAAAAGCTGCGCGAGCAGGTCTATGAGACCGGAACCGCAGAGACCTTTGGGACGGACATTGCCTATGGTGCTGTACCGCAGCCCGTTCCGAAGCGACACCTTCTCGATGGCCCCGTCCCCGGCCCTCATCCCGTGGCAGACCTCCCCGCCTTCGAAGGCCGGACCGGCAGAGGCCGAGCAGGCGAGCATCCAGTCCTTGTTTCCCAGCACCACCTCCCCGTTGGTGCCCACGTCGATCAGGAGACTTATGCCATCGTTCAAGGCCATTCCACTGGCCACCACGTCCGCCACGACGTCCCCGCCGACGTAGCTGGCCCGGCCGGGGACCAGTCGTACGGAGGCGTGGGGATTGATGTTCAACCCTAGCTCACCTGCGGTGAAGCGCGGTGGGAGGTTGGTCACTGGGATGTACGGCTCGTACCGTATCCCCCTGGAATCCAGACCCAGGAACATGTGGACCATGGTGGTGTTGCCCGAGACGACCGCCGCATTGACCTCCTTGGCGCACACCTTCTTCCCCTTTCCTACGCACGCCTCCTTGGTGGCGCAGGCCCTGGACAGCATATGATTGATGGTGTCAACTATCAGGTCCCGCAGACGCTCGTGCCCGTGGTCCTCCCCGTACATTATTCGGGCCAGGACGTCCTCGCCGTGCATCAGTTGCCGGTTGTAGTCAGAGACCTGGGATATCACCTCTCCAGTGCCCAGGTCCACCAGCTGCAGTGCCACCGTGGTGGTCCCTATGTCTATGGACACACCGAAGTTGCGTGAGACGCAGTTCCAGGGCCGCAGGTCCACCAGATGACGATCGTCCAGGAAGGCGGTGAGCCTCCATTCCCCCTCCTTCACGACGTTCGGAAGTTGCCTCAGCAATGCCAATGGCACCTCCAGGTCCCCGGGTCCGACCCCCATCTGCTTGAGCAGTCTTTCCAGGTCGCCGTCGTTGTCCTGAAGGGTCGGGGTTCTGAGCTGGACGAAGGACCCCCGGACCACCGGGGTCATCTCTTTTAAACCGTTGGCGACCTTGCCTCCAACGATCTGCATGGGATTGAGCTGACTTTCTTCGGGGACGAAAACGGTGCAGTCGCCCTTGACCTTGGATATACAGGCCAGCCGGTACCCTGATTCCCATTCCTCGGGGGTTATGTTCGGGGACGGCCTCGTCTCGACATCCCCGTCCACCACTACCCGACATCGTCCGCAAACGCCCTTTCCGGCGCAGGCGCTATTGATCTCCACCCCAGCCAATATTGCGGCCTCCAGCAGGCTGGTGCCTTCAAGGACCTCGACGGTCCGACCCTTGGGGTGGAAGATGACCTGGGGGCTCATCCCAAGCGAATCCGTTCAGGCGTTATTTAATGCTCTTGACCGAATGAGACGCGGAAAACCTAATGCCATGGTAAATAGGTTAGGAGGTCATGGATGGCCATCATCACCATCACGGCTCGGCCAGATTCCTCAGTTATGCCCTGGCCATTACCGTCTCCTTCGCCATTTTGGAGGTGGTGGGAGGGCTCATCAGTGGCAGTTTGGCCCTGCTCAGCGACGCCGGTCATATGTTCACCGACGTGCTGGCATTGGGACTGAGCCTGGGGGCGGCACTGGTGGCCAACCGTGTGCCGACGGAAAGGCATACGTTCGGGTTCCTGCGCGTAGAGATACTGGTGGCCTTGGTGAACGGCATCACGCTGGTTGGAATATCCCTGCTGGTGGTCCATGAGGCCATCGACCGCTTCTACGACCCGGTGGGAGTGGACGCCGGAGTGATGCTGGTGGTGGCGGTATTGGGATTAGGGGCGAACCTGCTGGGCGTGGCGTTGCTGAGACCAGGATCGAAGGACAACCTGAACGTCAGAGGGGCATTCCTGCACATGATGGGTGACCTGCTGTCGTCCGTCGGAGTGATCGTGGCCGCCCTTCTCATCCATTTCTTCAATTGGCAGGTGGCCGACCCCTTGATAAGCGTGGGCATCGCCGGGGTCATAATGTTGGGCGCATACCGACTGATATCCCAATCCGTGTCCGTCCTGCTGGAAGCCGTGCCATCTCACATCGAGCTCAAAGAGGTGGAGGCGGCCATGCGGGAGGTGGACGGCGTGGTGATGGTCCATGACCTGCACGTTTGGACCCTGTCCTCGGGCGTCTACGCCCTCAGTGGGCACGTGATGGTGACGGACCAGCAGGTCAGCGCGTGCTCCCCGGTGCTCAGGGATCTGGAGAAGATGCTAAGGGAGCGCTTCCGCATCGGACATGTCACCATCCAGATAGAGACGGGGGTCTGCCCCCTTGAGGGCGGTCTCTTTGATGGTCGGCACGGCGATTGAAGCCATAGGGTCAGCGGTTCAATGCCTGAACAGCCTTACGCCGGTGAACACCATGGCCATGCCATGCTCGTTCGCGGCGTCGATGACCTCCTGATCGCGAATGGAACCGCCTGGCTGGATGACCGCGGTCACACCCGCCTTCGCCGCCTCGTCCACCCCGTCGCGGAAGGGGAAGAACGCATCGGAGGACATGACGCTTCCCTTGGCCTTCTCGCCAGCCTTGTGCGCGGCGATCATGGACGAATCGACGCGGGACATCTGCCCTGCGCCTATGCCGACGACCGTCTCCCCTTTCACCAGAATGATGGAGTTGGACCACACGTGCTTGCACACCTTGTTGGCGAACAGCATGCCTCGAACCTCCTCCTCTGTCGGCGCCCTCTTGGTCACCACCTTGAGGTCCGCGGGTGTGATGCTAACGCCCTTGCTGGTCTGCACCAATAGCCCTCCCTTGATGCGCTTCATCTTCCATTCCGGCGATTCGTCATGGGTGATGGGGCCGTTGGTCCTCAGTAGACGGATGTTCTTCTTCCTCATCAGCAGCTCCAGGGACTCGGCCTCGAAGTCGGGGGCGATGACGCAGTCCACGAAGTGCTTGGATATCTCCGTGGCCGTGGGCAGGTCCACGTCGCGATTGAGACCTATGACGCACCCATAGGCCGCCATGGGATCGACGTCGTAGGCTTTCACGAAAGCCTCCGATATGGTGTCGCCGGAGGAGACCCCACAGGGATTGGTGTGCTTGATGACGATCGCCGTCGGTCTATCGAACTCGCGGACCAGTTCAAGCGCGGACTCCAGGTCCAGGATGTTGTTGTACGACAGCTCCTTCCCGTGCAGCTGCTCTGAACGAGAGACGCAAACGCCCCTGGCGAAGGGATCGACATAGAAGGCTGCGGATTGGTGCGGGTTCTCGCCGTACCTCAGGTCCTGCCTCTTCTCCATGCCCATGCAGTAGCTGTCCGGGAACCCGCCGTCCCCGAACTCAGCACCCAGGTGGGAAGCTATCAAAGAATCGTAGTATGCCGTGGAGCGGAAGGCGTCCAGCATCAACGAGCGGAGCGTTGCGGAAGACACCTCACCACCGTTCTCCCCCATCTCCTGCAACAGGGAGGAGTAGCGGTTGGGGTCGGTGACGACGGCCACGGAGTCCGAGTTCTTGGCCGCCGCGCGGATCATGGACGGCCCGCCGATGTCTATGTTCTCAATGATCTCGTCCAGGTCCGTACCCTCCTTCAGCACGGTCTGCTTGAAGGGGTAAAGGTTCACCACGACCATATCGATGCGTTTCAGCCCGGCCGCCTCCAATTGTTGCATATGCTCCGGGGAATCCCTCCGGGCGAGCAGGCCGGCGAATATGGCCGGATGCAGCGTCTTGACGCGCCCGTCCATCATCTCCGGGGAACCGGTGTAGTCGGAGATGTTAACGACATTCATATTGTGGGACGACAGAAGCTTGGCCGTGCCACCGGTGGAGATGATCTCCACCCCTAGCTCACTGAGGCCCTTGCAGAAATCGACGATACCTTCCTTGTCCGAGACGCTGACAACCGCTCTCTCGATCTTGACCATTTGCATTCCTTCGGTGGGGTTGGGCACACCATGAAGGATGGTATGCCAGGGGTATATTGCCCGTTTCCTATTAAAGATAGCGATTGCCGATAGGAATCATGACCGGTCGGCCAGTACGGATTAGCATTTATGACGGCGCATAAGGCCTGTCATTGGTAGGAAGCAATCGGGAACCCTTAAAAGTTAGACGGATGATAGCCTCCCGAAGAAAGATGTTGATCATAAGCGAAAGGATCAACGGCCTTTTCACCGCAGTGGGGAAGGCCATCGACGACAGGGACGCTAGGTTCATTCAGCAGCACACCCTCAAACAGGTGGATTGCGGGGCCCAGACCCTTGACCTGAACGTGGGTCCGGGAAGGGACGATGGACCGGCGGCCATGGACTGGCTGGTCAGGACGGTGCAGGAAGTGACCGATCTCCCATTGTGCATCGATACCCCGGGCATCAAGACCATGACCTCCGGGGTGAAGGCCTGCCGCAACGATATCATCATCAACTCCACCACCGCCGAGGCCAAGAAGATGCAGGCGATCTTCCCCCTGGCCAGGGAGCACGACGCCGATGTCATATGCCTCACCATGGACGAGAGGGGCATCCCTAACGACGCCGAGTCCAGGGCCGAGATGGCCATGCTCATGATGACCACCGCCATGGAGCACGAGATAATGCCGGACCGCCTTTACCTGGACCCTCTGGTCATGCCCATAAAGGCCGCTCAGGACCAGCCCATGAAGGTCATCAAGGCCATGCACCTGTTCCAGACGCTCAACGACCCCGCCCCCAGGACGGTGGTGGGACTGTCCAACATTTCCAACGGCGCAAAGGAGAGAAGCATGCTGAACAGGACCTTCCTGAGCATGCTGATGGGCGCCGGGTTGGGAGCGGCCATAGTGGACGTGCAGGACGCCGAGCTGATGAACATAATAAAGGCCGGAGAACTGCTTAGGGCGGAGAAGCTGTACTGCGATGATTTTCTGAGGGCGTGAAGGAGCGGGGGCGAACGGGTCTGGTCCCTGGCGTCATAGTGAGGAGGGGTCCCTCCGGAGCTGGTTCGAGCGGCCGTCTACTGGGACATTATGTGGATCATCTTGTACAGTTCCGGACCCGGTGGGAAGAACTGAATGACCATGGTCGCCTGACTGGTCATTTCCGGGACGCTCTTGGTCAGGTATTGGACCAGTTCGTCGGGCCTCTCGGTCTCGTATACGCACCATGCCCCGTTCAGTCGTCCGTCCACATGACTTTGGATGATCGATGTTCCTTGGGGAAGGCCCTGCAGGGCCTCGATCACCCTTCTGGCCACTAGCTTGTATTGCTCGGGTTTCCAAGTGTGGGTCACCAAATACAACGCCGTTTTATAACCTCCATTTGTCTCCTTTCGTCGACACCGTCTTAAATCTTACTGCTTTCATCGAATATTATGTTCGTATTTTGTCGATTTTTCCAGGTGGCCTCGATCAGAGGTGAAGAGGTCGCGGGTCAGCTCAAGCCATAGGACCCTCTAGAGAGGGTATCATGACCCACAAGTAGAACCAGGTCATAGGCGCCATTATCGCGACCATCATCACCATCAGCAGCAGGATCACCGCAGGCGGCACACCCGGGGCTGTGATCAGGGGTATGAAGATCGAACCGAATAAGAGAAGGATGATGGCCATTCCGGCAAGGTTACCCCACTTGAACCATGCCTTTTCGCGATAGGTCACCGCCTCCCCGCCCATGAACCTTTCGCGATGGATGGTGAGGAAGTTGTCAGGGTCGTCGTAATCCACGGTGTAGGTGCTCAGCCAGAAGGAGAAGGATTTGGTGCGGTGAACATCTCGTCCCCGGTCTGGCTCCACCTCCCATTTCTCATCTGATGGTCGTACTATCGTGAAGCGGTCGTCCACCCTGGCCCCGCAGTGCGGGCATATTTTCTGTCGATAGCTAAGCTGTTTGGAGCATTCGGGGCAAAGCAGGTTGAGCGCCGTATCCCTCGTTGGATCTTCCACGATTCTTTCTGGGGTCGTCGGTGACTCGGCAGTATGACGCAGGACCTCTTCCAGAACGGCCATGGCCTCATCAGGGCGACCCGCCAGATAGAGCGCTTGGGCCTTGGCCTCCAGAAATCGTCCCTTGAATTCCTGGGCACCCTCCTGCAAACCCCTTTCCGCCCAGGACAGCGCCTCCTGGTACCTTTCCATCTTCATGTACGCTACGGATAGGCGATGGAGCAGTTCCGTCCGGAGCTTCGGATCGGCCTCCAGCTTCCATCGCACCTCCAGGTCGGTCGCCGTGATCGTCCACCGCTCCATCTCCCTGACGGTTGGCTTGGAATCCCTTTCCGCGTTCCAGCGAGCAACGAATTGTTCGCGCTGTTCGAACATTACTTCCATCTTCCCCATCAATAATCGTAGTCGCTAGATAAAAATCCATCGACCCCTTTCGCGTTGTGAGCTCGACCTAGACCGTTTCCCTACCTCTCGCCATCCTTTAAGGTGGCCGTGCCCCCCCGGCGAAAACGGCATCGGCCCTGCCTATTCTTAATGTAAGGATCGATGGACCGGACGGATGGGCCACATCGCCCACAAAAAAAGCGATGCGATCGGAAGGACGCTGATGGACCAGATCGATGCTCCGATGGTCAACGTTTCCATATCCGGGTGTTGCAGGAAGCGGGACACGAATATGATGGCGAGTAATAGGTTGATGAGCACTAGAAATGTGGTGCATACCTTGACGAACCCTTCCCTGGTCGATGTGCTGGTCATGCTTCCGTACGCCCCCACCCGGACCGTGTTGAAGAAATGTTCTGGGTCGTCGTGGTCCACCCAGATGATGCTGAAGAGCAAGGTGAGCTTTCTGATCCTGTGCCTTCTTACCTCGTCGACCGGGTTGTTTTCGGATATCTTGGAAGGGGCCTTGATGCTCCGGTCGCCCCTGAGGCGCCGCACCGCTACGAACCCCTCGCCCACCTCCTTGCCGCATTGAGGACAGGCGTCCTCACCGTAGGTGACCTCGTTCCCGCAGCCGGGGCACACCATCCGGACCTCGGTATCGATCTTCATCGGCGGTCGGTCCGTAGCCGTCTCGACCGCAGCCTTCTCCGCCGGGGCTAGGCGGTCCAACAAAGTCAGCGCTTCCTCCTCTCGGCCGCCTAAGTAAAGCGCCTTGGCTTTCTGCATTGAAAGCCCCTCCTCCCATTCTGGACGACCTAGAGCCAGTCCCTCTTCCGCCGATAGCAACGCCGAGGAATACTCTTCGTTCTTGATGAGAGCGACGCTGAGGCGATGGTACAGGTCCCCTTTGAGAGAGGGTTCTCCCTCCTCGTTCAACCTCTTCCGAAGGTCGTCTATGGTCCTTGGCCACCTTTCCCGCTCAAGCTGACCAGGCCGCGAACATCGCTCGGCCTCCCACCTCTGGACCACCCATCGCTTCCACTCATTTCCCTCCATCCGACCTCCCCGGTTCGGATTCGCCGGTGGCGAGATAAAGATGACGGCTCCTTACCAGGTGCCGTAGGTCCCGAAGTCCTTGGCCGCCTTGTTGAGGGCCATGAGGTTCCCGGGTGGGGTGAAGGGCGGGACCTCGCAGGCGGTCCCGAGGATGTAACCGGACGGGCAATCTCTTCCCTTCAGCAGCTGGTCCCGGCCCTGCTCGTAGATCTGTTTGGGGGTGCCATTGAGCATCAGCTTGGTGTCCACCGTGCCCATGCAGGTGGCGTAGGCGCCGAACTCCTGCACCAGTAGGTCGGAGGGGAAGACCTCGCGACCCTTGTAGCCTATGTGCACGATGGTCATGGGGGACCAGGCCATCTCCTCTTTGAGCACCTTGTAGTCGGTCTCATGGTTCCCGCATAGATGGTAAAAGACCTGCGGACCAGCGCCCTTGTGGAAACAACTGGTGACGAACTCGTGCAGATACTTGGCGGAGAACTCGCGGACCAGGTCGTCGGAGAAGATGTCGTTGTTCCCCAGCACGGAACCGGTGGTGATGGCCGCCAGGCCGTAGCGGTCGGCGATGACCTCCGCCCCGTTGGCGGCGGTCTCCATGTACGTCCTGACCAGCACGTGCGCGGTGTCCGGTTCGCTGAGCGTCCACATGATGAAGTTCTCCAGGCCGCACAGCTGGGCGGCGCTGCCGGTGATGTCCGAGGCGATGGCCAGCGGTGTGAACATCTTGGGCATGTGCTTCTCCACGTAATCGTTCGCGCGGAACAGCTGGTTGATGGTCCATCCCTTGGCCAGTTCCTCCGGTCCAGGGATGTGCAGATCGTCCACTCGCGATGGGTCGGTGACAATGGGGCCCTCGGGCACCGGAGGCATGAGGTCCATGTAGCGCGTCTTCATTCCCAGCTCCACCAGCCAGGGCAGGGAGAAGTACCAGTGGGTCACCGGCAGGAGGTCGTACAGCTCCTGGACCACGGCCACGCAATGCGCCCCCAGCTCAGGGTTCTCGTAGAACTCACGTATGGTCTTGCCACTGGCCACCGCGGCGTGGGACAGCATCATGGGGTCCACCGGCACATGCCCATGGTTGGTGCCCATGAAAGGAGAGGCGAAGCGCTTCCTGGCCTCGCCGAGCCACTTCTCATCTATAGGAGCGAAGATGTCTTCCACGCCGGTCATGGTTAAGTGCAGGGCAACAGGAGGTATTTGGTACCTGTGGTCCGGGGATAAAGAAGATAATCCGCCAGGAGAATGATAACGCATGAGCGGAGAGTTTGGCAGCATTGACGTTCCGGCGCTGAGATGGGAACAGCCGAAATGGACGAGGCGCTTCCACCGCCTCCGTTCCGGGGAGCTCACCTACGCCACCCTGGAATGGCCACAGCCCTTCCGTTCCATGGCGGTATCGTCCTCGCGGGAGGGGAAGTTCACCTTCAAGCGGGGAGGTTTCCTGCACCCATTCATCACCGTCAGAAGGCAGGAGTTCGAGATGGAGCAGGGCCGCATGAATCTGGACTGGAAGGGCAACGGGGAGCTGGTCCTCGCCACCGTCCAGCGATTCAACTTCTCCCGTACGGACATGGTGAGGTTCGATTACGATGTGAGCGATCACCGGGGAGAGATGCTCTTCTCCCTGAGGAAGGACCTCACGTCGTTCGTGCACAGCGGCGAGGTGCACATCACCCCGACGGGAATGGCATGTCGCGAGATCGCGCTGCTGGTGACGTTGTGCTGGTACCTGGCGGTCATGGCCGCGGACGATGCTGCCGCCGTGGTGGCTGGCACCTGAGATACGTTGAGCGCCTGGAGGCGCTCAGTTCTTGAAGATGAGATCCACCTTGGTGACGTCCCAGAGGTTCTCGATCTTCTCCTTGATCTCGTCCTTTATATTGTTGGCGAACTGGTGGTCCTCCGGCAGGTCGATGCGTATGGTCACCACGCCGTTCTTGATGCCCATCTCGGTGACCAGGTTGGTGCGCACGATGTCCAGCCCGGTGAGGGGGTTTAGAACGTTCTTCAGGCGGCGCCGTATGACCTCCAGTGTCGTCGGCACCTTCTCCACCACCAGACCATGCTTCTCCTCGTAGTTGGTGATGGCGTCCCTCAGGCCTTCCACGGCCAGCACGGAGCAGTGGGATTTTATCTTGGGAAGTCCGCCCAGCGCGTCGGATGCCTCCTTCCAGGTGATCTTCTTAGCCTCTTCGAGCGTCTTCCCCTTGGCCAGCTCGGTGATGATCGATCCGGTGGCGATGTTGGAGGCGCACCCGTAGGATTCGAACTTGACGTCGGTTATGACCTTGGTCTCCTCGTCCACGTCCAGATAGACCGAGACCATGTCCCCGCAGGCCGGGCTGCCCACGGTGGACTTCCCGCCCGGGTTTTCGATCTTCCCCACGTTGCGGGGGTTCTTGAAATGCTCCATAACTATGGCGTTGTACGGCAATGGCATGTCACTTTCCTCCTTTCTTCAAGGGGCTGATCTCCCTCAGCCTCCCTACTATGTCCTTCATGGCCCCTACCACCTCATCCGCCTCCTCCAGGCGGTTGAACCGTCCCAGCGAATAGCGGATGGAACCGTGCGCTCGTTCATGGTTCCCGCCGATGCCCATGATGACATGGCTGGCCTCCAGCGAACGACTGAAGCAGGCGGAGCCTGTGGAGACCTCGATCTCCCTCATGTCCAGATGCAGGGTGATCGACTCCCCTTCCACGTAGTGGTAGGTGATGTTGGCGTTGTGCGGTATGCGCTCCGTGCGATGCCCGTTCAGGGTGGTGTCCTCCACCTCCCGGAGCAGCCGGTCGATGAGCACGTCCCTGATCTCCCTCAAGCGTTCGTTCTCCTCCTCGGTGACCAGTTCAAAGGCCTTGGCCAGACCTACTATGCCCGGGATGTTCTCCAGACCGGCCCGCAGGTTGTTCTCCTGGAAACCTCCGTCCATCCATTTCGTGAGAGGGGTGCCCTCCTTCACCACCAGCCCCCCTACCCCCTTGGGCCCATGGATGGTATGTGCGCTGAAGGTGACCAGGTCGACCGGTAGCTTACCGTAATCGGTGGGCACGCGGGCGTAGGCATGGGTGGCGTCGGTGTGAAAGAGAGCGCCCTTGTCGTGCACCACCTCCCCTATGGCCTTGATGTCCTGCAGGGTGCCTATCTCCTGGTTGGCCTGCTGTACCGAGACCAGGACGGTATCCTTGCTCACCGCTCCCTTCAATGCCTCCAGGTCCAGCCTACCATCCTGGTCCACAGGCAGGAAGGTGACTTTGTACCCCTGTCTCTCCAGAGCCTTGGCCGAATTGAGCACCGGGAAGTCCTCGATGGCGCTGACCACGATGTGCTTGCCCTTCTTTTCCTTGAGGGCCAGGGCGACCCCTTTCAGGGCGGTGTTGCTGGACTCCGTGTCCCCGGACGTGAAGATGACCTCCTGTTCCAGCATCCCCAGTCCGCCGCTCACCTTCCGCCGGGCCTCCACCAGCGCCTCTCGGGCCTCTATTCCCATGGAATGGCCGAACTCGGAGGTGGCGACCGCGTATGAATCCAGCATGTAAGGCCGCATGGCCTCCAGGACCTCCTCGTCCAGGCGGCTGGCGGCTGCGTTGTCCATGTATATCATTTCCCTCACCTCAGATGAAAAGGGTGATCTCGGAGCCCTTGGCCTCGTGCACGTACGTTCCCACTGCGCCATACTCGTCTATCAGGTCCTCCCGCAGGTCGGAGCGCGCGATCCCCATCACCTCCATGGTCATCTCGCAGGCGATTATCTTTCCGCCCAGCTCCCGGAAGTCGGTCATGAGCTTGTGCAGCTCCTCCACCCCTGCCCCCTTCATGCGCCTCTTGACCATCCAGCGCCCAAGGCCGAGCATGTTCATCTTGGAAAGCTTGCCCCTTTCCAAACCGTCCTTCTTCAAACGCTCCAGCCCCCAGAACGTGAAGTAGAGGGACACATCCATGCCCATGGACAGCGAGCCGGTGCCGATTATCAGGGCGCTGTAGATCTTGTCCATGTCCCCGCTGTGCACGATTATGCTGGTCTTCTCGGGCATGTGATCACTCCTTCACCTTGCGGATGCGAATGGTCCATTGAGACCCGGACTCCTGAACGTCCACGAGCTCTTGGCCCAGAGACTCCACGGCCATGGGGATCTCCTTCTTGGAGGCGGGGTGGTCTCCGGTTATCTCCACCACGTCGCCCTTGGCGGCCTTCTTGATCGCCTTTCTCATCTCGATCAGCGGGACCGGGCAGTTCTTTCCAGTGCAGTCGACCTTTAACCCTACCATCGTTAACCCTGTATAGGATTGGGTGCTGAGCGCTAATAATACTTGCCGGTGATGCTTCCGTTGAAAGGTCGGGTCGTCCTAGGGCCTTATTCCGGCCTCGGTCACCAGCCGGGGGATTATGTCCTCCCAGGCGATGGCGGTTATATGCACGCCATGCACGCCCCTGATGGACCTCATCTCATCTATGGTCTCCACGCAGAGCCTTATGCCTTCCTCCTTGGGGTCGGACGCCCGGCGCAGACGCTCTACGACATGATCCGGGACGCTCATCCCGGCCACCTTGTTCTTCATGAACAGCGCCGCCTTGTGCGAGCGTAAGGGGATGACGCCGGCGATCATGTGCGTCCTCTCGTGCAGACCGCGCTCCACGGCCATCTGCATGAACCTTCTGAACCGTTCGATGTCCAGAACGCACTGGGTCTGGATGAACTGAGCCCCGGCCTCGACCTTCTTGGCCAGCCTTGTGACCCGGAACTCGAAGGGGTCGGCGAAGGGGTTGGCCGCCGCCCCCAGGTACAGTTGCGGCGGCTGCGGGAGCGTCTCCCCGGACCAGTTGGTACCCTCGTCCCTCATGCGCCGCAGGACCATGAGCTCCTGTATGGAATCGAGATCGTACACGTTCTTGGCCTGCGGATGGTTGCCGAAGGTCTGATGGTCCCCGCTGATGCACAGGACGTTCCTCACCCCCAGGGCGCAGGCGCCGATGATATCGCTCTGCATGGCGATGCGGTTGCGGTCCCGGCATGTCATCTGCATGACCGGCTCCAGGCCCTCCTGTAAACATATGAGGGACGAGGCCATGCTGGACATGCGAACGTTGGCCGCCTGGTTGTCCGTAAGGTTGAAGGCGTGGGCGTAGCCCTTCAACATGCGGGCCACCTCCCGCAACCGCTCGGTCTCGCATGATCTCGGCGGTCCGATCTCCGCGGTGACCGTGAAGCGGCCGTCGTCCAGAGCCTCCTGCAGGAGAGAGGCGCTCATGCCTTCCCCCTCCACTCGTTCTCGGCTTCCCCTGGCCTTGCCTCTTGGTTAACGATGCGCCGCGGACCTCCGCTACGGCTGGGACGCCAGTCCTTGGGAGGGACGTTCGTTTCCAGCAGGTCCGTCCTTCCTTGCATCTCCAGTGCCCGTACGATCTGGTCCCATGCGCAGGGGGTGTCGGGTGAGACCTCGCATCTTCCGTTCTGACTACCGCCGCAGGGCCCGTTCAGCAGGCTCTTGGCGCAGCGGGTAATGGGACAGATACCGGCGGTGAGGTGCAGCACGCAGTCGCCGCAACCGGTGCACTTCTCCGTGAACACGCCCATGCCCTCCGGGGCTCCCATGTTGGAGGTGTTCACACCCGGGACGACGCGGGCGTCGGGGCACATCTCCTGCACCACCTGGGCCCCCACCCCGCAGGCCATGCTGACCACCGTTCCCGAAAAGCCCACCAGGGGCTCCAGGAACTCCTTCTCGCAGGCCCTTTCCACCGTCAGGGTCATCACTTCCCAGCCTCTGCCCTTCAGCTCGGAGTGCAGAGAGATGGCCTCGCAGGTCTCCTTGGCCTCCTTCTCCCCTCCGGCCAGGCATATGGCCGTGCAGGAGCGGCAGCCCAGCACCGCTATGCTGCGGGCGCCTTCGAGCATGGACAGGACCTCGGCGAGCGGTTTCCTTTCGGCGATGATCATGCCTCTTCCTCCTTGCCGCTTATGGTCGATCTCATTTCTTCCACCGCCTTTCTGAAGCGGTCCGCCTGATTCTCGGCCAGATGCACCATGGCCACCCTGCCGGGGCTCATACCGACCTCCACCAGCGTTCTTTCCAGGGAGGACGCCCTCCTTGACGCGACCTCGCTGCCGTAATGGTGGGCGCAGTTCTGCAGAAGGCAACCTACCAGCAACACCCCATCTGCTCCCTGCCGGAAGCAACGCAGGACCTCCCACCCTTCCACGGCCCCGGTGCAGGGGACCTCCCTGAGCAGGACGTCGTCCATACCTCCGCCCTCCAGTGCCCTCAGGGCCGCGGGCATACCTGAGCGTGAGCAGCAATAGCAGACGATCATTCGGTACCGCCTCCCATCCTGGTACCCCCGACCTCGCCTCGCAGGTCCGAGGGCGGCATCTCAATGGCCTGGCTCGGACACATTGCCAGGCACATGCCGCAGCCGCGACACCTCTCAAGGGATATGGACATCCTTCCGTCATCGAGGAAGGGCGCGCGGTAGGGGCAGAGTCGCAGACAGGTGAGGCAGAGCGAGCACTTCGCCTGGTCCACCCGGGCCGATGGCGTCCTTTCCGCGGGGAGAGCCAGTTCTCTGACCAGGGACTTGACGCAGGCGTAGGCGTTCTTCAATGCCTCCTCCCCGTGAAGGGAGGAAAAGGCCGAGCCAGAGAGGAACACCCCGGGCATGCCGCTCTCACCGGGAACGAGCCCGAAAGACGTCCAGGCAGAGGGAAGACCGAACAGGCCAAGGACCGCGTCTGCGGAGGTCGGACGGGAAGAGCTTACGATGACCAGGGAACCGACCGGAAGGAGGACGTCCTCAAGCAGATGCTCATCCCTCACCAGGACGCCCTGCTCCGTGACCCTGGCCTCCGTAGCCCTCAGGAAGATGGCCCCGCGCCCCTGAAGGTCCTTGTATCTCAGCTCGCCCGCTCCGATGAAGGGGGTCTCCTGGGTCACGGCGTAGACATCTTCTCTCTTTTCCAAGGCCGTTTCCAGTTCCTCCTCGAAGGCCTCCTGGCACTCCTCCCCGCCGGCCAGCATCACCACCGTTCCCGGCCGGTCACAGAACAGGTCCCTTTCCACGGCCACGTTCCGGTCCAGAGCGATCATCGCCGCTCCGAACTCGTATAGGGCCTCTCCAGCCTCCAGTATGAAGTTGCCGGGACCCCCTAGCAGACGGCATTCCTCGGCCACCATCTCCTCCGGGGCCACGGACGTGACGGTCATCCCTTCCTTTATGGCCTGGCCCAGTGCGGCCTCTGCCGTGGGACCTTTTCCGATAAGCAGAAGCCCGGTGCTCCTCCTTTCCGCGGGGAAGGAGGCTTCGCGAGGGTCTAACACCCTGGCCAATGCCAGCTCCGCAGCGTTCGCGTTGCGCATGGAGGACGTGACCACCGCCACCCGTGACGATGGAACTCCGGCCGCGACAGCCAGTTCCTGGTAGCGCCCCAGATCCTCGCTCCGGCATCCCAGGACCAGCAATGCCTGAGTGGTCCTTCCCAGCAGGTGCAGCTGGATCTGGTCACGTCCGGCCTGGGAGCAGCAGCTGGGCAGTATCTCCGCATGCCCCACCCGCGGGTCCTTCATGATCCTGCGATAGGCCATGAGGTTGGCGCCATGGGCCCGGCAAACGAACACCGCCGCCTTCAGAGGCTCATTCATGGTTCGCCTCCATGCTCTCGATGGCCTCCCAGGCGGCCTTCACACCGTCGTCCAGACAGTGCTTGATGTCCTTGGGCCCGGTGCAGCTTCCGGCCAGGAAGATGGCCCTCTCTCGGCAGTTCATAGGGATGAGGTTGCCGACAGGGTCCCTGGGCAGAGCCAACTGAGTCACTGCGTCATCATCCTGGTTCGGTGCCAGTCCGATGGCCAGCACCACGGTGTCGTACGTAATGCTGTGGACCTCGGAGCCGGCGGCGAAGCGGACGAGCGGTCTTCCTCCCTCGTCCGTTACCTCTGCGGGCCTGGAACGCACCACCTTGATGTCAGTGGATGACAGTTCCTGCAACAGGCGATCGCTCTTGTCGACCCCGCGCCAGTCCATTATGAACATGGTGATGGACAGAGAGGGATGCTTTTCCTTGAGGCTCAGCGCCTGACGCAGGGAATACTTGCAGCACACCGCCGAGCAGATCGGCGTCCCTATCTTGGTGGTCCTGGACCCCACGCATAGGATGAATGCGAGAGAGCCTCCGATGTCCATACCGCCTTTGCCCTCCAGGAAGGACTCCAGCTGCATGGAGGTGATCACTCCAGGCACCGTCCCCCATCCCAACCGGGTATCCTTCCCGGCGTCGAAGGTCATGGCGCCGGTGGCCACCACCACAGCCTCCCCATTGACGCTGATATGCTCCTCCCCGAAGAGGTCGATGGCCCCGGTGGGGCAGACGGTCACGCACCTCTCGCACTCCAGCCCTTGCAGGGTCCGGCACTTCGAACGGTCCAGTTCGATCTTGCCCCCGGAACTGAACATGGCACCGGTGGGGCAGGCCTCCACGCACTTACCGCATCGGGAGCAGAGGCCAGCGTCTATGGCGTCCTTAATTCGCCGAGCGTCGAAACGGTAACGACCGTTGTTCCTTTCCACCTGCTCCAGCTCGACGTTGGTATGCACCGTCACCAGTTCGGACCGGAGCACCTGGTCCCTCAACCTGTAGGCGCGGCACACGTCGCATTGACGGCAACGGACCTGTCCCTTACAGGATAGGTCGAGGACCCTTCCCCCCAATTCCTCCCGCTTCTCCAGAACGGCGCAGCTCACGCCCATCCCCGCCAGTTCGGCGGCGCATGCCAGACCGGCCGGGCCTCCACCTATTACGACCACCTTGGCTATGCCGCTCCCCCCTGCTCGCAGCGAGCGCGGACGTCCGGAACGGTCCTGTCTGCAGATGGTCCGAAGATGTGGCCCATGACGTGTTTGCCACCATTAGCCAGATATTAAATGTTTTTGCACCGCACCCATTAAGTCATGGACGCGGGATATACCCTCGTGCGCGCCGTGGCCTTCACCGTGGACGTGGACAGGGACGTAAACCAGGCCTGCCAGGGACAGTTGTGCTCCATATCGCAGGGTGGCGGGGCCCGCTTCAGCTCCTCGGCCGATGGGCTCAAGGCGGTCCTGAGGGTGCTGGAGAGAGCGGGGACCAAGGCCACGTTCTTCTGGGAGGGTAGAACGGCCCAGGAGCTGTCAAAGAACATGGACCTGCCCTCGATGATGAAGGGGCATGAGGTTGCATTGCATGGACATGAGCATGAGGACTTCTCCGGAGAGGGGACCGGGATACCCATGGACCGGGGTATGGTCAAACAGGCCCTGGACCAGGGCGATGCCGCCCTGGACGCGGTCTTCGGAAAAGCTCCCAGGGGTTTTAGGGCGCCCTATCAGAGGGTAAGCGTCCCTCTGTTCGAGGAGCTGGTCGCCAGGGGGTGCCTTTACGACTCCTCGGAGACCGCACAGCTGATGGACGGCAGGATCGTTCCCTATCGCAACTCATACGGGCTGCTGGAGGCCCCGGTGTGCTGGGCCAGTGACCGGAAGGGCCGGAAGATCGTGTCATATCTTTGGCCATACCATGAGGGCAAGAGGCCGATGAGCGACTATATGGACCTGGTGGAGCAGTTCGAAGAGGGACTGTTGGTCATCGCTACCCATTCCTGGCATATGGTGGAGAGCTTTTGCGGAGGGCTTCACCCGCAGGAGAGGATCGAACGAGGGATGAAAGAGATGGGCGATCTTCTGGATGCTGTGAAAGGCTCAGGGGCGGAGCTGGTCACTATCAAGGAGTACCTGGAGAGGGAGCATGGTCTGTAACCCGGCCCACCGGCACGCCATGGAGCTAGCCTGGTCCGCCCTACAGGGACTGGCCCCCCGGGAGGTGGCCAGGGCCGCGGGAGGGGAGCTGCGAGACGGCGAGGTCGTCCTTTCATGTTTGGGAGGGGAGGTACTGGTGGACCTGCGTGACCGAATGATCATCACCCCTGACCACCTGGGAGGCGGATGGGGGGTGGTCACCCTGCATCATCTCAAGGGATGCTTGGGCTGGAAGAGCGATGAGAGCTGGGTGTCCTTCGAGCAGTTGGGCGACCTCAGGCCTTTCGCCGCCGCCTTCAGGGAGAGGGCCGTCGCACCTCTGGCCGTCCGGTTCGGAGACGTCCCTAAGGAACTGGTGAGGGCCGCGCGGCCACTGGGAGGACGCCCGTTGGCCATGGGCGATGCCGCGGTGCTCCTTCAGGCGTTCCCCAGGCTGCGGGTGACGGTCGTGGTATGGAAAGGAGATGGAGAGATCCCCAGTGGAGCCAATCTGCTGTTCGACGGAGGAGGGTCCAAAACGCTTCCGGCGGAGGACCTGGCGGAGATAGGAATAAGCGTGTGCCAGGCGTTGCTCAGTACAGCCCGGTGATCTTCCCGTCCTCGTCGATATCGACGTTCAAGGCGGAGGGCTGCGAAGGTAGCCCGGGTATCAGCATGATGCGGCCGCATATGGGGACGACGAAGCCCGCACCGGCGGACACGAATATCTCCCTTACGGTCAGCACCCAGTCCTGCGGAGCTCCCTTGAGCTCCGGTTTGTCCGTCAAGGACAGCTGGGTCTTGGCCATGCAGACCATGAGGTCTCCCATGCTCGAGGCCTCTATGGCCTTAAGGTGCCTCTGGGCCGCGGTCTCATACTCCACGTGCTTGGCCCCGTACATCTCAGTGGCGATGGCGTTGATCTTGTCCCGCAGCGGTTGCTCCAGCTCGTACAGGAAGTTGAAGTCGGGCCCCTCGTGCTCCAGAACTTCCATCACCTGGTCGGCCAGCTCCTGTCCTCCATCGCCCCCTTTCTCGAACACGTCGGAGAGGGCGCAGCGAACGCCTATCTGGCGACAGTGCTCCCGCACCGCCTCCACCTCTTGATCTGTGTCGGCCTGGAAGTGGTTGATGGCCACGACCAGCGGTACGCCGAACCTGCGAATGTTGTCGATATGCTTGTCCAGATTGGCAAAGCCGTTCTTCAGCTTCTCGAGGTTCTCGCACCCCACCTCGTCCAGGCGGCATCCCCCGTGCATCTTGAGCGCTTTAATGGAACATACCAGGACCGCGCAGTCAGGACGGAAGCCGTTGTTGCGGCAGACTATGTCAAAGAACTTCTCTGCCCCCAGGTCCGCTCCGAAGCCGGCCTCGGTTACCACCACGTCCGACATCTTCAGGGCGTACTTGGTGGCGATTATGGAGCTGTTCCCGTGCGCGATGTTGGCGAAAGGGAACCCGTGAATGAAGAAGGGCTGACCCTCCAGTGTCTGGACCAGATTGGGGTTCAGGGTGTCCTTTAGAAGTGTGGCCATGGCACCTATGCAGCCAAGTTCCCGGGCCTTGACCGGTCGGTTGTCGTTGGTATAGCCGACGATCATGCGACCCAGTCTCTCCTTTAGGTCGGCCATGGACGTGGTCAGCGCCAGGATGGCGCTTATCTCTGAGGCCACCGTGATGATGAAACCGCTCTCGTGGGGAACGCCGCCCTCCTTGCGCCCACCGAGCCCCACCACGATGTTGCGCAGCTCGCGGCAGTTCATGTCGATGGCCTTCTTCAGGAAGATGCGGGTGGGATCGATGTTCAATTGATTGCCCTTGGCGATGTGGTTCTCAAGTATCGCCGACAGCAGGTTGTGGGCGGCGCCCACCGCGTGTATGTCGCCTGTGAAGTGAAGGTCGATGTCCCACATCGGATAGACCTGCGAAAGACCGCCTCCTGTCGCTCCCCCTTTCAAACCGAAGGTGGGTCCGAGGGACGGTTCTCGTATGGCGCCCATGACCTTCCGGCCCTGCTTCCCCAGGGCCTGCACCAGTCCGATGGTGGTGACGGTCTTTCCCTCACCGGCCGGGGTTGGGGTGATGGCGGTGGTAAGGACCAACTTTCCATTAGGGCGGTCGTCGAAGCGCCTTAGGACCGAGAGGGGCACCTTGGCGATGTGCCTTCCATAGGGCACTATCTCCTCCGAGGAGATGTCCAGCTTGGCTGCGACCTTGTCTATGGTGAGGACCTCGGCCTCCTGGGCGATCTCTATGTTGCTCTTCATATGCTCCCTACGGCAACCGATATCCAGACGTGAAATAAAAGCATTTATCACCAGGCTTTGGAAATTTTATTAATACAGAGAGGTCATCAAGAGCCCCGGACTGCATATGTGCGCTAGGCTTTTAGAAGGAAAGGGGGTCGCGGACCGGATCAGGGAGGACCTGGTGGACAGGTTGGCCGCGCTGCGGGCAAAGGACATCGTGCCAGGGCTGGCTGTCATAATGGTCGGCGACGATCCCGCCTCCGCCTCCTACGTGAACATGAAGGGCAAGGCCTGCCAGGAGCTGGGAATATATTCCCAGACCTTGCGTATGCCGGCCGATCTTAGCGAGGAGGCCTTGCTGAAGATGATAGACGAGCTGAACGGCGATCCCCAGATCAACGGCATCCTGGTCCAGATGCCGGTGCCCGGGCATATCGACGTCAGCAAGGTCATATCGGCCATCGACCCGCAAAAGGACGTTGATGCCTTCCATCCGGTGAACGTGGGCAAGATGCTCATCGGGGAGGATGGTGGGTTCCTGCCGGCCACGCCTCACGGCATCCAGGTCATGCTATCCTCCTACGGCATCGAGGTGGCGGGAAAGCACTTGGTCATAGTGGGCCGCAGCAACATCGTGGGTAAGCCGCTCGCAGCCATAATGATGCAGAAGGGAGTGGACGCCACGGTTACGGTCTGTCATTCCCGCACCAAGGACCTGAAGGGGATCACGTCCCAGGCGGACGTTCTGGTCTGCGCCATGGGCAAGGCCCGCTTCATCACGGCGGAGATGGTGAAGGAGGGGGCGGTGGTCGTGGACGTGGGGTCAAACAGGATAGAGGACCCTTCCTCCCCCAGGGGCTATCGTTTCGTGGGCGACGTGGATTTCGAGGCGGTCAAGGACAAGGTCTCCGCCATCACACCGGTCCCTAAGGGGGTCGGGCCAATGACCATCGTCATGTTGATGCACAATACAGTACTGGCCGCTGAACGGTCCCAGGAGCGCCAATACCGTCCTAAAGTATAAGTCCATCTTTGTATGTTCGAGGGAGCGTTATGTTAAGGGAATGCGGAGAGCATGGTTATTATCGCGGCGATGCCTGCCCCATATGCGGGGAGGAAGGCAAGTTCCTCATGAACGAGCAGGAGCTGGAGCAGCTGGGCCGCACACTTGCCGGGGTTCTGCGTCACTTCCCGGAGCGCTTCGGACTGGACATGGACGAGCAGGGGTTCGTGAACATCAGAGGATTCATAAACGCTCTGAGGGACAGTAACCGCCGCTACCACTGGCTGAGGCCGCACCACATCATAGCGATCATCGAGACCGATCCCAAGGGACGCTATCAGATCAGCAACGACCTGATGCGCGCGACCTACGGTCACTCGTTGGAACTGGACCTGAGGCTGCCCACCGATAATATCCCGGACCACCTCTACTATCCCGCCACCGAGGAAGAGGCGGACATAATACTGGAGACCGGACTGAGGCCGTCGGACCGCAAGATGGTACATCTTTCGAGAACGTACCAGGACGCCCTGAACGCCGGGAAGGTCCGGGTGGAGTCTCCCATAATTCTGGAAGTGGACGCCGAAGCGGCCATCAAGGCCGGCAACTCGATCTCGCAGGCCGGGCGGACGGTGTTCCTGGCGCAGGAGATACCTCCCGAGTTCCTTTCCAAGAAGGAAGAGGAAGAGACCCTATAGGTCAACTTCCATTTTTTCTATTTAACTTTCAGCGAAGCTATTTCGCGCATGCCTGGAACAGCCTCATGGACATGATATCAATATGTCGTCGTAAAGGTGCGATGGTCCGAATCACACGCTGATGGTTCCCACGATCTCCAGGACCTGAAAGGCGATGGTCATGGAGAACACCACCAAAAGCGGGATGATGGCCGCGTCCAGTGTGGCCAGCACCTTCTTCGAGCTCTTGCTGGAAGCTGATATGAGCTCGCGAGATGATAGAAGCATGATGAGCAGGACTGCTATAAGAGCCCCTCCGACCCCCACACCGATGGCGGTGGTGATGGATATGGCGCTGCTAGCCGCAGCCGTGGTGGTTGCCGCGCTCACCGTGATTATAGACATTGGGAATCATGACCGGCTAACGCATATAAATTAATTATTGACAAGTTTTCAATTTTATTAACGTGCCATGCCTCGCATCGCTATCTCGAGAACTGTTCTGGCTCAACCTTAAAATCGATGGGGACCATGAGGATTCCGTGTTCGAGACCGCCGACGAGATCATGAGGCGCCGGGGATTGATGGCCTACGACCGTCATGCCCTGTCCTGGAGATGGGGAGATTTCCAGCCCGTGCTGTCGGTGTACGATATCAAGGGAAAGGATGTCATCGACGTGGCGTCGCCCTTCTTTCCCGGAGAAGTGCTGGACATCACGATATCCGAGGCCAGGCGTTGCGTCGGCTCCTTTTCCGGAGGTGCCTATAATCCCTGCATGCTGCGTCAGATCGTTTCCGGGCAGCATGATCAATGCCCGCAATGCGCCTCAACCTGGATACCGGTCCAGAACTGTGTTTTCGAGCCGGAGTGCGATGGGTCGCAATGCGTAGCTAAGGGGTTCGAGGGAAAGGGCGGGAGCATCTGCGCCAAGGAGCATCACGTTTACGCCGCTTTCTATGGCGACCTGATCAAGGTGGGAATGACCCTCTCCTCGAGGTTCATGGAAAGGGCGGTGGAGCAGGGCGCTGACGCCGTGGCCAAGCTGGGAACCTATCCCAACCGGATGGAGGCGAGGAAGGCCGAGAACGTCCTTTCCAAGGCCCTGTGGGCCACGCAGTGGGTGCGTAAGACCACCTTCGTGAAGGTACAGGCCAAGAAGGTGGACCGGGAGGCTTACCAGGAACTGCTGGACCGGTTGCTGGAACCCTTGGCCGGGGGGATGGCGGACCCAGGACCGGTCCAGCTGCTGGACCGTTACCCGCTCTCTCCGCCGGACTATGCACGCACCACCTTCGCTCAGGTGCCTGGAAGGCATAGGGGCGAGGTCCTGGGATGCAAGGGGAAATGGCTGTTCTACCGTCTGAGGGATGGTAGCGCCAGAATGCTGGACATGTCATCGGTGCCTTCGCACTATGTGACCCTGGACCAGGGAAACCATAATAAAGAGTAAGAATATCCTTCCCTCTCCATCATTGGAACGCAGGGATGTTATAATGGTGCAACGACTCTCACCTGAAGAGGTCACTAAGAAGTATGGAAAGATGTTCTGTCGGGGCGTCTTCACGCTCGTCGATGAAAAGAACGGGATCGCCCAGGTAATCGAGGAATGCTCTGCCAAAGGACCTGTGGAATGGGACGCATGCAACCGCAGGAGGGCGGGAGGGGCGATAACCAACATCACCGTCGAAGGATTGACCATAATCATGGACGCGGTACTGGGGGAGGGCGAGCTGCACTTCGGCCCGGCCTCCAAGGACCTGGGGGGACAAGGTCTGCGCTCGATCATCGTGGACGGGGAAGAGGTACGGACCAGCTGGGTCGGTCTCGCCGGCGCCAGCGTGGGCGTGGGGGCCTGCATGCCGCAGGGCCCTGGGACCATAGCCGCTGAGTACCAGGACGACGTCCAGATCGGAGGGGCGCACCGCGTGGAGGTGACGGTCATCACCCCTAAGCTCATCCGGGTCATCATATCCGTGGACGACACGGACACCAAGCAACAGGGGGCCTCCTGGTCCATGCTGCTGAAGGTGGCCAGAGAGTGTCCGGTGGGCACCTTCCTGAAGCATAAGATAGTACAGCTGAACCCTAACGTGCCGGAGAAGACCACCAACTGCGTTTCCGTTGGTGTGAGCTTCGCCATCAAGGAGAAGGAGCTACCGGAACTGCTTGCCTACTTCAAGGAGGCCCTGAGGAAGAACACCTACTCCCAGGAGACCACCATGGCCTACTTCGTAGGATTGAAGATACCGCAAGAGCTAGAGGACTACGGCTGGAAGGCCAAGAGCGTGATCTACAAACCGCAACAAGCCGAGGATGTGGCCGAGCGCACCGGGGTGAAGATCGTGGAGATCACCGGCCGCCGGGGCACCATAGGTGCGGTAGCCGCTATCGGATGCTTCGATCTCGGGGTCAAGGCCGCGGGCCTGCCCGAGGACTTCGAAAGTTAGATTACCACCGACCCGATTGGTATAATCAATGTCCAACGAGATTACCCGAGTGATCGCCAACACCGCTTACCAGACCTATGAGAAGCGGTTGTTCAAGGAGGTCATGGAGGGGGTCATCCCCGAACATGTCGCCATCATCATGGACGGTAACCGCCGCTTCGCCCAGGAGATAGGACTGGCCTTGCATCAAGGCCATGCCAAGGGCAAGGATAAGCTGGAGGAGGTCATGGAATGGTGCCAGGAGATGGGCATCAAGGTGCTCACCGTTTACGCCTTCTCCACCGAGAACCTCAACCGTAACGAGAACGAGGTTAGCTATCTTATGGACCTCTTTGAGGAGAGCTTCCTGAAGCTTTCCGAGGACCAGCGGATACACAAGAACCGCATAAGGGTCACCGTCCTGGGTCAACGAGAGCTGCTTCCGGAGAATGTCATCAAGGCCATCGAGGTGGCCGAGGCCTGTACCCGGGATTACGACCATTACTATTACAACATAGCCCTTGCCTACGGCAGCCGGCAGGAGATGATATCGGCGATAAAGCGTATCGCCAGCAAGGTCAAGGAGGGAGAGCTTTCCTTGGACGACATAGATGAGAAGACCGTGTCCAGCTTCCTATACACCGCCGACTTCCCCGACCCTGACCTGGTGCTCCGCACATCCGGTGAGGAGCGCGTGTCGAACTTCCTTCTCTGGCAGATGGCCTACTCGGAACTGTACTTCACCGACGTTTTCTGGCCTGGCTTCAGGAAGGTGGACTTTCTGCGCGCCATCCGTACCTACCAGGCCAGGCAACGGCGTTTCGGCAAGTGATATCGGCCCGGTGGGGAATTTTAAATAGGTCCGATTGTGTCAGCGTGCCAGAGGGTGACGGATTGAGTAAAGAGGATATCATATTCCTGCACGCGCCGAGCGTTTACGACTTCCGAAAGGAGTTCCTGTTCTACGGGCCGGTGAGCGACATGGTGCCATCCACGCCTGTCTTCGAGATGTATCCCTTCGGCTTCACATCCATGGCCGCCCATTTGGCGAAGAGCGGGTTCAAGGTACGCATCGTAAATTTGGCCAGCATGATGCTGAACGACCGTAAGCTGGACGTGGAGAAGCTCATCGCCAAGCTTGACGCCAAGGTCTTCGGCATCGACCTTCACTGGCTTCCGCACGCCCATGGGGCATTGGAGGTGGCCAAGCTGGTCAAGAAGCACCATCCCGAAGCCAAGGTGCTGATGGGCGGTTTCTCATCCACCTACTATCACGAGGAGCTGCTAGGATACCCGCAGGTGGACATGATATTGAAGGGCGACTCCACCGAGGTTCCCCTCCAGAATCTGATGGACGCGCTGAAGGACGGCACGCCGCTGACCGATGTACCTAACCTGTCCTGGAAGGAGGATGGTTTCCATCACCACAATCCCATTACCTTCGTCCCTGACACCCTGGACTACCAGGATGTGGACTACGGATGGATCGTACGCTCGGTCATTCGACACGCCGACCTGAAAGGTCACAAGCCGTTCAAGGACTGGGACCGTTATCCGATCACCATGGTCTTCTCGATCAAGGGCTGCCACTTGAACTGTTCGGTGTGCGGCGGCTCATGTCCGGCCATGCACAAGTTTCTGAACCGTCAGAAGCCTGCGTTCCGCGCCCCGGAGAAGCTGGCACAGGACGTCTACAACATCCAGCAGTACATCAAGGCCCCTACCTTCATCGTGGGCGATCCCCGTCGGGGAGGGAGGGAGTATATGAAACGCTTCTTCACCGAGGTGAAGCGTCTGCGCGTCACCAATTCTCTGGTCTTCGAGTTCTTCACCCCTCCGGACGAGGAGTTCTATAAGCTGGCGAGCACGCACACCAAGGGCTTTGCGGTGGAGATATCCCCCGACTCGCACGACCCGGAGGTACGCGAGGCCTTGGGACGGAGGTACAGCAATGAGGAGCTGGAGGAGTCGATCCGCAACGCCCTGAAGTACGGTGCGGAGCGTTTCGACGTGTTCTTCATGATCGGTCTGCCGAAGCAGACCAGGGAATCTGCGGTGAAGAGCGCCGAGTACGCCAAGCACCTGTACATGGTTGCGAACAAGGACCCCCGACTATGCGTTTTCATCTCGCCTCTGGCCCCGTTCCTTGACCCCGGTTCATTGGCCTTCGAGGACCCAGAGAAGTATGGATACGTCTCGTTGGCGCGTACCTTGGAGGAGCATCGCGTGAGACTGCCGTCCCCTTCCTGGAAGCATGTGCTTTCCTACGAGACCAAGTGGATGACCAGGGACGATATTGCTGAGGTGAGCTACGAGGCTGCGGACGCTATCAACAAGGCCAGGTTTGAATGCGGCCTCATCGACAAGGCCGAACTGGACTTCCGTCTGCAGCGCTCCAAGGACGCTGCGGACATGATGAAAAGGGTGGACGCGGCCATGATAATAACCGACCCGGAGGAGCGTGAGAAGGCCTTCCATGAGCTGCAGAAGCGCTCAGAGGAGCTTATGGAGAGCACCATCACCCACAAGCGGGAGATGGAATGGAAGGCGAAAGGGCTGTTGAGAAGCGTGCCCCGCGCGGCCTGGGCCCTCATTAGAGGAGTTTAAGGGAAAATCGGCTTGCATCGGATGAGGTTGTTCATCCTCCTGGGACCTAGCACCTTCATGGCCGTTTCGGTTCGCCATGCGCTGCCGAAGCATAGGTCGGCAAGGACCTTCGTACGCGCTGCTGTGCGCAACGGCTTGTAAAGGTAGCGGCGCCATTCCTCCTCGTACCTGCTGAGCGGTTGGCCTCTTATGACATGATCGGCCACGGCCTTTCCGGCCACCCGCCCGGCCATGCGGGCGATGGGGATCCCTCCCCCGTTCACGGCCATGACCTGTCCTGCGGCATCACCGACGACTATGGCCCCGTCGGCCACGGTCCTCTTCGATGGCATGGACATAGGAACGACCTTGCCCTCCGGCTTGCCAGCGTTCAACCCCTTCATCTTGATGAACTTCTCGAAGTAGGTCCCGACCGGTTCCTTGGCGAACTTTGTGCTGATGCCCAGCCCGACGTTGGCCACTCCCTTCTTTGGTATGACCCAGGCGTAACCGCCCGGGGCCACAGTGCCGAAGTACATCTCGCAGATCGGTTCGAAATCTCCTTCGATCTGTGTGGTCACGGCCGGGCAAAGGTCCTTGGACCGCGGCAGGCCGAACGACTTGGCCACCATGGAGAGGGGGCCGTCCGCGCCCACGATGACCTTGGCCTTGACCGTCAGGTCCTCGGTCCTCACCTCGCCCTTCTTCACACCGACGACCTTCTGACCGGTCCTGATCTCGGCCCCGGCCTTGATGGCCTGGGAGGCGAAGAACTGGTCCAAACGGTCGCGGTCCGTGGTATAGCCGCTGAACGGGAGGTCGTACTTGGTCAGCTTGGGGGAATAGATGCGTGTGGTCTCCAACCTCATTGAGATAAGGTCGGAGGGCACCTCGAAGAGATCGGCCATTCCGTCATAGCTGGGGAACATGGCCTTCATCTCCTCCACGGATGGCATGAACTCTCCGCAACGGACCGGAACGCCGACCTCGGCCCTCCTCTCCAGAACAAGAACGTTCGCTCCAGCTTCCGCCGCGAACCGGGCGGTGGTACTGCCGGCCGGACCGGCTCCCACTATTACCACGTCGACCTTCATCTCTTCGCTCATTTCGCTCACCTCGGGTGGGGAAACGCATCAATGCTTGCGATCGACGACCGTTTCCGCGAGCTTGCGTAGCCCCTGCCTGTAAATGGAATCGGAAAGTCCGTCCAACGCCAACAGCGCCAGTTCGGCGTACTCCTTTGCCTTCACCCTGGATAGCTCGATGGCCTTGGTCCGACCGATGAGCTCGATGGCTTCGTCCACGTCCGCTTCGGACTTGCTCTTCTTGTGGAAGAGCTGAGAGAGGCGCGGTCCGACCTCGGGGTCTTTCATGGCGTAAATGAGGGGGAGCGTCGCCTTCCCCTCGTCGAAATCGACCATGCGCGGCTTGCCCAGCGTCTTTTCGGAACCTACGATGTCCAGAACGTCATCGACTATCTGGAAGGCCATCCCTATGTTCAAGCCATATTCGCCCATGGCCTGTATGCGGTCCGGTTCCGCCTTTGCGAGATAGGCCCCGATCCGTGCACCGGCCATGATGGGCTTGGCGGTCTTACCCCGGATTATGCCCAGATAGACATCCAAGGGTGCGACCTGCCCCTCCTTCTCGAACTGCACGATCTCGCTTTCCGCGATCGCCGTGCAGGCATCGGCCACCAGGCCGACTATCTCCTCGTTGAAGAACCCACCGATGGAGAAGGCCTTGACGAACAGGAAGTCTCCGCTGACCAATGCCTCCTGCAGTCCGAACCTCTTGTAGGCGGACTGCTTCCCCCGTCTCATCTCCGAACGGTCGTTGATATCATCATGTATCAAAGTGGCGGAGTGGATCATCTCAAAGGCGGCGGCGATCTTGATCGCCTCGGAGACGTCATTGCCCCCGCATGCCAGATAAGAAAGGATGGTAACGCCCGGACGCATTCGCTTTCCGCCGGACGAGATCACGTAATCGCATATCTCAGTGAGTATGGGCTGCTCCGACCGGATACTGCGGTGGATCTCCTCTTCCACCATGCGCAGTTCATCCATAATGGAGGATTCCCAGGCCTGAGACATCGTCGCTGGATATGATAAATCCATACTTAACCGTTACTAGATTTTGTAGCGGGAAGAAGGCTCCAGCGTTTACACCAGACATTAAAAAATAAGAGAAATGAAAAAGGGTTTTTCAGGCGAAAAGAGCCGTTGCCGCATCCCTGCAGAGCTGTATGAAGAACTCAGGGAACACACCGATGCCGATCACCGCCACGACGCAAATGGCAACCGCGGCCATCATGCTCTTGGGGAGCTTCAGCTTCTCGGACGGGGCATCCTCTTCCAGCTCGTCCACGTACATGTACTTGACCACGCGGGCGTAGTAGTACAGGGATATGGCGCTGTTTATGATACCGGCCACGGACAGCCAGATCATCCATTCCGCTCCAGCCACTCCGCTCTGGATAGGCGAGGAGAACAGTACGACCTTGCTGGCGAACCCAGCCAACGGCGGTATTCCGGCCAGTGAGAACAGCAGGACGGTCATGGAGAAGGCCATGAAGTTGGACCTCTTGGCCAGACCCTTGTAGTCCGCTATCTTTTCTCCGATGGCGACAGTGGCCAGAGTGGCCACCACTATGAAAGCGCCGCCCTTCATGAAGGCGTGGGTCAGTATGTGGAATATACCACCCGTGACCGCGAACTCGGTTCCCACCGCCACGGCGATGAGGATGTACCCGGCCTGAGCGATACTGGAGTAGGCCAACATCCTCTTGATGCTGGTCTGGTTCAGCGCCGCCAGGTTACCTACGGTCATGGTGAGTATGGCGAGCACGGCCACAACGATCTCCCAGTCCGCCTTGATGGCCAGCATGGCCACCAGGAAGAACTTGAACATGGCCACGAACCCCATCTTCTTAGAGCCAGCGGCCAGCATCGCGGTTATGGTGGTCGGTGCGCCTTCGTATACATCAGGGGCCCAGGAGTGGAACGGAACCATGGCCACCTTGAAGCCGAAGCCCACTATGACCATGACCAGTGCCAGCCACAGCATCTCCTTGTACGCGTCCAGGGTCCCGACCAGGGCTCCGACCTCCTCGAAGGAGGTGGTCCCGGTGATCCCGTAGATCAGGGAAATGCCGAACAGGGTGAAGGCGGAAGACAGACCACCGAATATGAAGTACTTGGTGGCCGCCTCGGTCCCCCTTATGTCCTTCTTGCGGAAGGCCACCAGGGCGTATGAGGATATGCTCGTTATCTCGATCCCCACATACAGTACGAACAGGTCTGTGGAGGCCGCCACAAGCAGCATACCAACCGTGGCCAGTAGGATGAGGCAGTAGTACTCTGCAGCGTGTTTCTCGCCCTCGATGAACTTGGCAGAGGCCAGTATAACTATGAAGGCCACCGACAGGAACACCATCATGAACAGTCCGCTAAAGTCGTCCAGGACCAGCAGGCCATTGTCGAAGACGGCCGGACCCACCCCATCATAGAAGTGCATGAACACGGCCAGCATGGACAGGCCTACGCCAGCCAGCGAGACGCCGGCAAGGAACTTGCTGTCCTCGACCAGGAGGTTGACCGCCGGTAGGGCGATGGCGAACAGGGCCAATATTATTTCGGGATATATCGCTGAGTAGTCCACTTAGATCCCTCCTAGAAGACCCAGTACAGTGCCGACCGCGGGCCGGATGTAGTCCAGTACCAGAGCGGGGAACATACCGAAGAGGATGATCAGTCCACTGAGCACCGCCAGAGGCAGAGTCTCGAACCAGTACAGGTCGTGCAGGTGTTCGGTGTCCACCTGAGTGGTGAGCGGTCCGAACAGGGTCCTCTGCATCGCCCATATGTAATAGGCGGCGGTGAGGGCCACGCTACAGACCGGTATCAGCAGCAACCAGCCGAAGGCGTCGAAGGTCGCGGTGAACACGGAGAACTCCGGAACGAAGCCCACCATGCCCGGCAGACCCAGTGAAGCCAGGAAGCCGATCATCATGAAGGTTGCGGCGAATGGCATCTTTGCCGCCAGCCCTCCAAGACGGGGGATGTTCCTGGTTCCCGCCTTGTGCTGCACCACACCGCACATCATGAAGAGGACGGCAGTGATGAGACCGTGGGAGAACATCTGGAACACGCCTGCGGCCAAACCGATCTCGGTAAAGGTGGCGAAACCTAGCATGACTATTCCCATGTGGCTGATCGATGAGTAGGCCACCATCTTCTTGAGGTCCTTCTGACCGATGCACATGATGGCGCCGTATACGATCGATAGTATGGCCAGTATTACCATGACCCACTGCCACTCGTGCGCGCCGTCCGGCAGGGCCGGGAGGGCCACGCGGATGATACCATAGGAACCCATCTTAAGCAGCAGACCGGCCAGCAGAACGGATCCTGCTGTCGGGGCCTCGACGTGGGCATCGGGCAACCAAGTATGGAAGGGGAACGAAGGCATCTTCACGGCAAAGCCGAAGAAGAGGGCCCCGAACACCACTATCTGGAAGGTCAGCCCGAAGAGCGGCGAGACCGCGTTGATCTCCTGCATGCTGAAGGAGTAGTACCCGTTGATCGACTCCGCCTCGAAGTACAGGGCGAATATGCCCAGTAGCATGGCGAGACTGGCTATGTGGGTGTATATGAAGAACTTTATCGCGGCGTAGGAACGCCTCGGACCTCCCCACACGCTGATCAGGAAGTACATCGGGATCAGCACGACCTCCCAGAAGATGTAGAACAGGAAGTAGTCCAGGGCCATGAAGACTCCCAGAACTCCCAGCTCTAGCACCAGCAGGAGGGCCATGTACTGATGGGTACGGTGGTCGGTGTCCCACGAGAATATGACCGCCAGGAACACCAGGAGGGTGCTCAGGAAGACCATGGGGACGCTTATGCCGTCGACACCTAGCATATACTGTATGCCAAGGGTCTCGATCCAGCTGAATGATTCTTCGAACTGGTATCCACCGGCAGTCTGCACGTACTCTGTCAGCATGAACAGGGACAGCACCAACGGTATGGCCGAGAACACCAATGCGGAGATCTTGGCCATCTTGGGGTTCTTGCCCATCAAGAAGGTGACCACTGCACCGATCAAGGGGAAGAGTAACAGTAGAGATAATATCGGTATGTCCATGGGATCACCTCAGAGCTCCTACGACGTAGAGAAGTATCACGATCAACGAGACCCCTATCAAGAGCAACGTGGTGTAGCTCTGAACGAAGCCGGTCTGCAGCTTGCGGACCACCCCTCCGGACTTTACCAGGAAGGCGCTTATCGCGTTCACTATGCCGTCGATTACGTAGCGATCGAACTTGTCCAGCAGCAGCGAGAAACCGTACACGCCCACGTAACCTATCTTATCATAGGCAACCGGGAACTTGTAGCGGTCCAGGAGCAGCTGGTGCATGGCCTTGGGGAATCCCTTGGCCACGACCTTCTCCGCGGACACCTTGGTCTTGTAGAAGCTGAAGTAAGCCAGCACGATGCCGCTTACTGCCGCCACGATCGACACATAGGTCAGCGGGGATGTGAAAACCTCAGTGAGGCGTTCACCTATGCTCATAACGTGAGCGTGCTCGAAGTATATGGAGCCGAAGAAGCCGTCCCCGATGAACAGGGAAAGGCCTGAACCGAAGGCCAGAGCGGCCAGCAGTATCAACGGCAGCAGCATGGTGAAGGGTGCCTCGTGCTTGTGCCCCCCGTGTTCCGTGGCGTGCCTGGTGCCCTCGTTGGGCTTGCCCCCGAACACCATGAACCACATGCGGAACATGTAGAAGGCCGTCATGAAGGCGGTCAGCACCCCCAGCACCCATAGCACCATGAAGGTCAGGCCGGCGTCACCGGCTTCAAAGGTCACGGCGAGCACCTCATCCTTGCTCCAGAACCCAGAGAGAGGAGGTATACCGGCGATGGACAGACAGGAGATCAACATGGTGATCATGCTCACCTTCATGTACTTGCCCAGACCGCCCATCTGCTTCAGCTCCTCGGTGTGGACGTAGTGGATTACCGCACCCGCACCTAGGAAGAGCTGGCCTTTGAAGAAGGCGTGGTTCATCAGGTGGAACAGCCCAGCACCGAACGCTATGGACGCCTCGACGTGATGGCCGTGGTGCCACAGGAACGCTCCTGCGCCAAGACCCAGTATCATATAACCAAGCTGCGAGACGGTGGAGTAGGCTAGCACTCCCTTGATCTTCGGTGCACACAGAGCCATGGTGGCGGCTATGAAGGCGGTCACGCCTCCAATGGCGCCAACGAACAGGCTCACCTCGGCGCTGGTGGCGATGATCGGGAAGGACCTCGCGACCAGGTAGACACCTGCGTTGACCATGGTCGCCGCGTGTATCAAAGCGGAAACCGTGGTCGGGCCTTCCATCGCATCAGGCAACCAGTCGTGCAATGGGAACTGAGCGCTCTTGCCTATCGCGCCGCCGAACAGGAAGAAGGCCGCAAAGGCCATCAAGGACTTGTCGGCAGTGTCCAGAGCGCTCCACACCAGTTCGTAGTTTAGGGTGTGCAGCTCGGTGAACAGGATGAACAGGCCGATCATGAACATCACGTCGCCCACCCTGGTCACCAGGAATGCTTTCTTGGCCGCGCGGGCCGCGGCCGGCCTCTCATACCAGAAGCCTATCAGGAGGTAGGAACAGAGACCTACCAGCTCCCAGAACAGGAACATCTGGAAGAAGTTGTTGGCCAGTATCAGTCCGAGCATGACGCCTACGAACAGGCATATCTCGGTGAAGTAGCGGTGGCGCCTGGGCCCCTGGTCATGCATGTAACCTAGGGAGTAGACGACCACCAGGAAGGCGATGAAGGAGACCACGATGAGCATCATGGCCGCCACATTGTCCAGGTACATGCCCATCTCCAACTTGAAGTCGGTACTGAGCACGACCCATTCCATAGAGCTCTCGACGACCCTTCCGGTGGTAAGAAGTTCGTATGCTGTCCACAGCGCCAGGACCATTCCGGTCCCGACACCCAGGACGGCCACGAGGCCTCCCTTGTCCTTCATCTTGCTGCCTAGGAACCCTACGATCACGAAGGCCAGCAGGGGGAAGACCGGGATCAACCATGCGTATTCCAGTATGTCCATCTTTACCACCTCAGCAAGTTAATGTCGTCCACATCCACGCTCTTTCTCAGCCTGTTGAGGTTCAGCAGTATGGCCAGAGCGACTGCGACCTCGGCAGCGGCGATACCTATGGAGAACAGGGCGAACGCCTGTCCAGTACCGTCCTCGAAGTGCGATGAGAATGCCACCAGATTGATGTTCGCAGCATTGAGCATCAGCTCGATGGACATCAGCACTATGATGATGTTCTTTCTCAGGATGACCCCGGCCGCTCCAATGGCGAACAGGACCGAAGACAGTATCAGCACGTATTCCAGCGGTATCATTCGTCATCCTCCTGAGCAATGAAGACGCCGCCCATGATGGCGGACAGGAGGAGCAGGCCCAGCATGAGCACCGCAACCCCGTATTCGTTGAACAGAACCTCTCCTACCTGGGCCGTCGTTATGACCACGGAGCTGATCTCCCCCCATTCCAAGGAGAATATGGAATAGAGAAGCACCTCCAGCAGCAATCCGACGACCAGTAGCTTGGCCACTATGGCCTGGGTGGAGTCGCCGCGTCTCACGGGGACCACCTCCCCTTGTTGCCCTCATCCTCGCATGGGTCCCCTCCGACCATGCGGCGTTTGGTCAGCATGATACCGAAGAGGATCAGGACGTTGATGGCCCCGACGTATACCAATATCTGGATGAGGAACAGGTATTCCGCGTTCAGGAACATGTAGATTATACCCACGCCAACGAAGGTGGCGGCGAGGAACACCACGCTGTGCACGATGTCCTTGGAGGCCACCACCATGATGGCGCATCCGACGGTCAATCCCGAGAATATCAGGAAGAACAATGTGGTCAGGTCCATCACAACACCTCCTTGATGCTAAGGGCCGATTTCGGGCACACCTCGACGCACTGTTCGCACACCACGCACTTGGTGTTGTCGAACTTGGGGTGCTTGATCGGTTTCTTGGTCTTGGGGTTGAGCTCCCCGGTCTCCGCCATCTCGATGGCCCCGGTGGGGCATGTCTTGGCGCACCTGGTGCAGGATATGCACTTCGAACCGTCCAGGACTATGGTGTCGTGGACGTTGGGATCGTTCTTGGCGTAAGCTTTGGCGGACCCTCCCTTAAGCTCTGAGGCCAGAGCGAACTCGTAGTTCACCTCGTACCCGGGCTTGTAAGGGTGCTGAAGCTTGATGGGGTCGAACATCATGTCCGCGCGGTTGTACGTGGACAGCTCGAACTCCGGTGTGACGAGCATGGCGTTGGTCGGGCAGACCTCGGCACAATATCCGCACATCATGCACCTTGCCAGGTTGACCTGGGGGCGCTTGATCTTGCTCTTCTCGTCGGTCCCGAAGGGCACCATCTCGATGCACTGGTTGGGGCACATCTTGGCGCAGCGTCCGCAGCCGATGCACTTGTCCAGCACGATGCCGGGGCGTCCGCGGTAGCAGTCAGGGTAGACCAACTTCTCCCAGGGATACAGCACGGTGTTCGGGCGGTTCTTGGTGGCCCTCCACAACTGTCTGAAAGTGACCCTGAGCGATTTGGCGATGTAGCCGGTCGGGCGAAGGTGGTCCGCCTTGGTGTAAGTCCTTTCCTCGATCTTCATTAGAACACCCCCGCGGTCTTAAGGGCTATTGCGATCAGCAGATTGATTATGGCCAGGGGTAACAGCCTCCTCCAGCCTATGCGTAGGATCTGATCGGTCCTGATCCTGACCATTGCAGCCCTGACCCATACGAAGAAGAAGAACACTATGTACGTCTTCATCAGGTACCAGGCCTCAGCCCATATGAACTCGGGACCGTCCCATCCACCCAGGAACATCATGGTGATCAATCCGCACATGATGTAGGCCCTGAAGTAATCGCTGGCCATGACCAGTCCCCATCTGACATCACCGTACTCGGTCTGCCATCCTTCCACCAGCTCGGCCTCTGCCTCAGGCAGGTCGAACGGTACGCGCTCGGCCTCTCCTATGGCGGCCACGAAGAAGGTGAGAAGACCTATGAACAACGGAACGGCCAGCCAGATGTTCTCCTGCTGCCATGCGACTATGTCCCAGAAGGACAGGCTGCCGGTCATGACGACCACGGAGACGACCACCAGTAGAATGGGTATCTCCAACGCGATCAACTGAGCGGCGGCCCTCATTCCACCTATAAGGGTGAACTTGTTGTTGGACGCCCAACCTCCTATCAGAATGCTGAAGGGGGCGAAGGAGAAGATGGCGATCCCAAGCAAAAGAGCCAGGGGAGGGTCGATCACATAGAACTGCGGGCTCATCGGTATGCAACCGAAGAGCATGAAGGAGGTGGCCAGAATGGCGAAGATGGCGAACTCGAAGAGTCCGCGGTCGGCCGCCTTGGGCACGATGTGCTCCTTCAATATGACCTTGATACCATCTGAGAAGTTCTGGAAGAAACCGAGCACGCCTATCTGCGTACCACGGCGGTCCATGAAACGACCCAGGAACTTCCTCTCCATCCATATGAAGCAGAGGCCGAACATCATCAAGGTGATAAGGTAGATGATAGCGACGATGAAGGTGGTTAAGAAGGTGACGACAGGCTCTGTCTGCAGCCATTGGCCGAACTCTCCCAGGAAGTCAAGCTTGGTCCAGTCGAGGATGGATGCTACGATGCCCAAGAGCCACTCGGTAAAATCTCCTAATTCGGTGTAGAGAGTTGCCATGTGATCACCTGTCCGTCTCTCCTATGCACATGTCCATGACGCCCATGATGGACGGCACGTCCGAGATCTTGTAGCCCAGCAGCATGGCCGGGGCGGCTGATAAGTTGACGTAGTTA
>Ga0209269_1000437_pt1 | contig 39657 bp, 32 predicted proteins | sample MTBAKMMethaMetaG_FD_187455 | JGI IMG/M metagenome (GOLD analysis project Ga0209269, IMG submission 187455) | Enrichment culture microbial communities from Arthur Kill intertidal strait, New Jersey, USA, that are MTBE-degrading - MTBE-AKM (Arthur... | ecosystem: Environmental > Aquatic > Marine >... | reverse complement strand
GCCAAAATGGCGGCCCTCGGTGCGGCCATGCGTAAACTCGTTCACTTGTGCTTCGGGGTGCTCAAGCAGCAGACCACTTACCAGTCCAATTGGGCTGGTGGCTGTTGACAGACGAGACGGTATCTACGCCTGTGCCGAGCTACCGGGGCAGATAGCGTCTAGGCCTGCCGGGGCAAACCGGTCCGGCCCTGCTGGTCGAGCCAATCCAGGAAAGCGTTGTAGGCGCGCACTTTATCCAGCTGAAAGCCGGGCGCCTGTTCCACCACCGCGTAGTAGTACCACTCCCTCCCCTGGACTTCGGTGGCGGGGTGCAGGTACGAGCGCCAATCGCCGCATTGCGGCGAATACTCCCAGCCCGTTTTCCAGAAATAGGGCACCACCTCGTTGCTTCTCAGGGCATCCAGCAGTTCCTGGGGCGCGGCCTGGTCGTAGGCGGTTTCATAGTGGCTGACCAGGTCCTCCTCGGTGCTGACGAGGAGGAAGTAGGGCTTCCCATCGGCGTCCAGCAGCAAAATGCCTTCCGGGATGCCGCTCAGGTAGAACTCGACGATGTTCAGCTTGGTGCAGAGCTGGCGGAAAACGTCGGAAAAAGCCGGGTCCCGCAGAAAGGGATGGGAGCCGAGGGCCAGGGCGTCCATCAGCATGCGCCCCAGGTCCTGGAAATAGGCCCGCTGGAGGTCGGCGATGGCCCGTTTCAGGATCGGGATCACGTCTTCATCCTGCTTCAGGATGAAGCGGTCGATGATGCCCTGGTTGAAGGCCTGGACCGCCACCTTCTCGTCCGCCTTGCCGGTCAGCAGCACCTTTTTCATGGCCGGATTCCTGATGTTGCGGCATAGCTCCAGGCCGTCGATCTCCGGCATGTCGTAGTCCACCACCACCACCGACACCTGTTCGAAGCGCCGCTCGTTATGGACCTCGCGGACGATCTTGTCCAGGTTGAGGTCGATCACGTGGTGGGAAAGGGACAGTTCCTCGCTGTAGTCGAAGAGGGAAAAGAACCGCTCCACCAGGAACTCCTGGCGATAGCGTCCGTTCAGTTCCACCAGGGCATCGACCGGGGAATCGTAAAGGCAGAAAGCAAGGCCGGTGTCCAGCTTGAGGCTCAGGTTCTCCAGGAAGTCCCGGCTGTTGTCCACGAATACCACCGTGGTGGGAAAGTAGAACGGCGGGATGTCATTGCATCCCATCAGGTTTTTGCCGCAGGAAAGGTTAAAACGAACTCGGTGAACTCGCCCTGTTTCGACTCGCATACGATGCTTCCCCCAAACGCCTCCATGACGTTCCAACAATAAGCCAATCCGATTCCCGCCCCGGAACCGCCGTCGCCGCCCTGGGACCAGGAATAGAACCGGGTGAAGATATGGGGCAGCACGTCGGGAGGAATTCCCGGACCGGTATCGCGGAAAATCAGCTTTCCCCCCTCGGGCGTCGGTTCCAGCCGGATGACTATTTCCCCCTTGCCGGCCTTGGCAATGTGATAGACCGCGTTCTTCAGCAAATTGAACACTACGTGCACCACCGGAAGTTCGGTGCCGAGGAAGGAAAAATCAGCGCCCTTTTCCCATCTCACCAGTAAACGTTCCCGTCCGGAAGCGAAAGGGTAGCGCCTCAGGGCGGTTTCGACGCAGGCCTCCATGGAACAGGGAACGAGCGCCGCACGGTTAAGGCCGGCGGCCCGCGTGTTCATCAGCAGCATGTCGATGGCGGTATTGGAATGATCCGCTTCCGCCTCGATACGCTCCAGCACCCCGCGCATCGAATCCAGATGGGCTGCCCGGATGGAAGCCACGTTCAGCCCCGCCGCACGAGCCAGGCGATAGGTCTCCAAAAGCACCGGCAAATGCTCCTTCAAGCCCGCCGCCCCGGCCTTGATGCCCAGCAGCGGCGTGCGCAGCTCGTGAGCGATGGTGCTGGCGGTGGCCAGCATGGCCCGCAGTCGCTCCCGCTTCACCACCTCGGAGCTGTAGTTCGCCACCCCGCCCAGAATCACGATAAAAAGGTAGATCGGCAGGTGCTCCAGGCTGACGAATTCCAGCTGGGGCGCCTCGGTGGTCAGGCTGTAGGCCGCCCAGGCGAGGCCGACGCCCAGCGCGAACTGGATGAACAGGTTCAGCCAGTCCAGCAGCAACACCATCAGGAACACCGCCGCCAGGGCGGACAGCAGCCATACGCTGTTGCCGTTGTTTTTCAGCAGCATGAAAGTGAAAAAGAAGGGCAAGGCGAACAGAATCGCCGAGTACCAGTAGACCGGCAGATAGCGGCGCAACCGGTCCGGCCAGTATTTGGCCAGCATCACCGGCACGAACAAGACGCCGCCCAGGAGGCGCAGGGGCAGGTTCTCGTAGGGCTGCGGGAAGGCGTAATGCCACACGACGTAATAGAGCGGAAAGCCGATGACCGCCACCAGCCCGAAAGGCAGGAAGCGCGGCTCGAAATACTGGACGCTGCGCTCCATGGAAGCCCAGGCCAACGCCGCCAGTTTTTTCATGCCCCCCGTCATTGATTGCCCGCCTAATCCCTTCATTGGTTTTCAGCCCCCACCCTACCCGTGAATCGTCCCGACAAAAAGAAACCCCCCGTTCTAGCGGGGGGCGACCAGCGTGCAGGACAAGGCGAACGCCTCAGAACGGGATGTCGTCCTCGAAATCGTCGAACTCGCCGCCGCTCTTGGCAGGAGCGCCACCGCTGCGGGGAGCGCCGCCGCCGGAGGAAGTACGGCCGCCGCCCCCCCCTCCTACCACTTCGAAGCTGTTTTCACCGCCGCGGGTGCCCAGCATCTGCATTTCGCTGGCGATGATCTCGGTGGTATAGCGGTCCTTGCCTTCCTTGTCGGTCCACTTGCGGGTTTCCAGGCGCCCTTCGACGTAGACCTGGCGCCCCTTTTTCAGGTATTCCCCGGCGATTTCCGCCAGCTTGCGGTAGAACGTCACCCGATGCCATTCGGTCTTTTCCTGTTTTTCGCCGTTCTTGTCCTTCCAGGTATCGGTGGTGGCCAGGGTGATGTTGGTCACTGCCTCGCCGTTCGGCATGTAACGGGTTTCGGGGTCTTTCCCCAGGTTACCTACCAGAATCACTTTGTTGACGGATGCCATTATGTTTCCTCGATTGCAGACCGCAAATATTTACTGCCACCGGCAGGTGGCATGACTAGAGCGCCCAGCAGAAAGGCGAACCCCATTCCATGGCGAGTAGTATACCTGATGGATGGAATTGATGAAGCCAGGCCGTGCAGTTGCCGCAGTCACCTGGCTTCCGCCCTCTTTCCCCCTCCCCGCCAGGGGAAATACGTAGTTCTACTTACACACCAAATTGAAAAATCAGTAGTTTTACCAACTTTCCGGACGGTATCTTAGGGGGATATATTAAGCACCGCCAGTGGGCATGTATTACGTAGAACCTTACGAGCCCATCCCCTTCACGGTGATCTGCAACGATACCGACCAAAATCGCCACGCTGGAGCACCGTTCGAGCCCCCCCACTCAAACGTTTGGAGAACAACAATGAAAATCACCCGAAAAAGCACCCCCCTGGCCCTCGCCCTGGCGGCGGGCCTGACCGGCGGCGCGTTGAGCACCGCCAGCCATGCCTGCCCCGCCGAGCCCCTGGTTTCCAGCATCTGCGTCATGGCCGCGGTCAGCCTGAACGGCGACTTCGGCGGCGGCGTGTATGCCGTGGCCGACGGCCGCTTGCTGCCGATCAGCCAGAATGCCGCCCTGTATTCCCTGGTCGGCACCACCTATGGCGGCAACGGAACCCAGACGTTCGGCATCCCGGACCTGCGGGGCCGCGTCGTGATGGGTTCCGGCCGGGGGCCGGGCATGCCCCTGTTCAACGCCGGTGAAACCTACGGCGCGTTGACCACCGTCCTGACCGCCGCCCAGTTGACCGCCCACAGCCATACCCTCAGCACCGTGGCCGTGAACACCAGCAAGATGACCGCCACCACCACGCTGAGCGGCCTGTCGGCCACCGTGACCGGCAGCCTGGCTCTCAAGGCATCGACCGGTGGAACCACAGGGACCGATCCGACCGGCAAATCCTTGGCGACGACGGCCGGTACAACCAGGATTTATTCCGATGCCGCCCCCACCATCGCCATGAACGCCACCAGCATCGACAGCAGCGGCCTCACGGTGGGCAATTTCACCGGCACGCCCACCACCACCCTCGGCGGCACCGCCACCCTGGCCGGCGCCACCGACGTGGCCGGTGCCAGCCAGTCGGTATCGCTGATGCAGCCGTCCCTGGTGCTGAACTACTACATCGCCGTGAACGGCATTTACCCGACGCGCAACTAAGACCCGCGCCCCGGGCCGCCGTCTCCCCTAGGGACGGCGGCCCGGGGCGCTCCCGATACCCGCGATGCGCAATATCTTCATGCTTATTCTGTTGCTTGCCCTGGCGCCGAGTGCGCTGGCAGGCAAACGGCTCGACGCCGAACTCCAGACCGCCCAGCGGGCGCTGGCGGCGGGCGACTACAAAAAGGCCTACGCCCTGTATGCCCGGCATAGGGCAAAGAACCCGCTGGCCCAGTTCACCCTGGGGCTGTTCCACCGGGAAGGCTGGGGACGGCCGGCCGACCCCGCCGCGGCCTGCGGCTGGTTCGAAAAAGCCGCGCACCAGGGCATCCCCGCCGCCCAGCAGTTCCTCGGCGACTGCCTGGCAGACGGCATCGGCCGCACGGCCGACGGCAAGGCGGCGGAGGGCTGGTACCGCAAGGCGGCGGCCAACGGCATCGCCTATGCGCTGTGTGCCGCCGGCGGCCTGTACGTCAAAGGCGCGGGCGTGGACAAGGACGTGCGCCACGGACTGGATCTGTGCACCCGGGCGGCCCGGTCCGATTCGCCGCCGGCCATGCTCCGGCTGGCCGACTATTACCGGGAAGGGACGGACGTGCCCCAGGACCTGGTCAAAGCGCGCCACTGGTATAAGATGGCGGCGGAGCGCCGTAGCCGCGAGGCCCAATACCGGCTGGGCATCATGCTGGGCGAAGGCCAGGGCGGCGAGGCCGACCCGGCGGCGGCGCTGTTCTGGCTGGAGACGGCGGCAGCCGAAGGCCATGCCCCCGCCTACCTGCCCACGGCGGTCCTCTACGCCAATGCGGCGCCCGACCCCAAGACCGGCGCCCTGGCGCCGGAGCACCTGGCCAAGATTTATCTCTGGATTTCCGCCGCAAAAGCGCGGGCCACCGATCCGGCGGAACTGGCCGAAACCGCGCGGATTGAAGCCATGGTGCTGGCGGTGATGCCCGCTTCATGGCTGCCGGAACTGGACCGAAAAGTGGCGGAACACTTGGCGAAATACGACCGCCGATAGATACCGATGGCGTTTCCCCCCAGGGGAAACCCTTGCTTGCCGCCGAAAAAGACAGAACACGTAAGGAGCGAACCATGAAACGCCATGCATCCCTGAACCGCATCTACCGCCTCGTCTGGAGCCACGTGCTCAACGCCTGGATCGCCGTGGCCGAAACGGCCCGGGGGCGCGGCAAGGCAAGCGGCCGCAAGCTCGTGGCCGCGGCGCTCTCCCTCGCCACCGCCCACGCCCTGGCCTCCCCCGCCGGCGGACAGGTCACGGCGGGCACGGGCACCATCGCCCACTCCGGCACCACCACCACCATCACCCAGTCCAGCCAGAACCTCTCGATCAACTGGCAGAGCTTCAACACTGCTGCCGGCGAAACGGTGAACTTCGTCCAGCCCTCGGCCAGCGCCGTCGCCGTCAACCGCATTTTCGACGTCAACGGCACGAAGTTTTTCGGCAACCTCAACGCCAACGGCCAGGTCTACCTCATCAACCCCAACGGCATCCTGTTCGGCGCCGGCTCCCAGGTCAACGTCGGCGGCCTGGTCGCCTCCACCCTGAACATCAGCGACAGCGCCCTGGGCAGCGCCACTCGCAGCTTCAGCGGCACCGGCAGCGGCAGCGTCGTCAACCAGGGCACCCTCAAGGGCCGCTACGTCGCCCTCCTCGGCAATACCGTCATCAACCAGGGCACCATCACCGCCCCCCTGGGCGCCGTGGCCCTGGGTGCCGGCAGCGCCGTCACCCTCACCTTCGCCGACACCCGCCTGGTCAAGATGCAGGTGGACCGGAACACCCTCGACAACCTGGCCGAAAACGGCGGCCTGATCCGGGCCGACGGCGGCATGGTGCTGCTCACCGCCGGAGCCAAGAACGCCCTGCTGGCCGGCGTGGTGAACAACACCGGCGTCATCGAGGCCCGCAGCGTGCAGAACGTCAACGGCACCATCGTCCTGGACGGCGGCAACCTGGGCACGGTGAGCAACAGCGGCACCCTGGACGCCTCCGGCAAGGACGCGGGGGAGACCGGCGGCACGGTCAAGGCCCTGGGCAAGCAGATCGACCTGCTGGCGGGCACCAAAGTCGACGTCTCCGGCGACGCCGGCGGCGGCACCGCGCTGATCGGCGGCAACTACCAGGGCAAGGGGCCGGAGCAGAACGCCACCACGGTCAACGTCGCCACCGGCGCCACCCTCAACGCCGACGCCCTCACCCACGGCGACGGCGGCATGATCGTGGCCTGGTCCGACGGCCACACCACCGTGGACGGCGCCTTCAGCGCCCGGGGCGGCGCGGCCGGCGGCAACGGCGGCCAGATCGAGACTTCCGGCAAGAAGCTCACCGTCGGCGACCACACCCGCGTCAACACCCTGGCGCCCCAGGGTAAGGCCGGCGACTGGCTGCTTGACCCCGCCGATTTCACGATAGGGTGCGATAGTGCGTGGTCGTGCGCAATAACGATCCCCGGCGATATTCTAGATTCGACGCTGTCAGCGAACCTCGAAGGTGGAAACGTCACCATCCTCAGCGACCAGGGCGGTTCGGGAACCAACGGGGACATCACACTGATCGATGGCGCCAATGTGGCGTGGGCCGCCACAACGACGCTGACCTTGAGCGCCTACCGCAATGTGGACGTGAATGGTTGGATCGACACGATAAACTTTGGCGGCAGCGGCAGCATCGTCCTGCGCGCCGACAACACCGGCACCGGCATCGGCACCGTGAACATCGCCACGGGCGCCTTTAGCGGGGGAACCGCGCTCATCGCGACGCAAAACGCCGGCTCCACCACCATCTACACCAATGCGCCCACCTCGACGACGGGCTATAAGGCTGACGGCCCCGCCGATTGCACTAGCGGGTCCTTCTGCGGCACTTTCAATGTCTACCATTGGGTACACGCCGACACCGCCGGCGTGGTCAACAACAAGACCTACGATGGCGGCACGACGGCAACGATGCAGACGGCGTTCGGGCTGGTGGGAACGCCGGCCGGCGCCACCCTGAACGCCGGCACGGCGACCTTCGACACCAAGAACGCCGGCACCGGCAAGACCGTCACCTTCAGCGGCTATTCCGCCTCCGGCACGGTAGGACTGGCCGGCGGCGTCACGGCCACCTACTACCTGAGCAATCAGCCCGGCAGCAAGACCGCCGACATCACCGCGGCGAACCTCACCGTGACCGGCGTCACCGCCGGCAACAAGACCTACGACGCCACCACCGCCGCCACCCTGGGCGGCGTAGCGGCGGTCACCGCCCTGGGTGGCGATGTGGTCACCGTGGGCGGCACCGGCAGCGGCACCTTCGCCGACAAGAACGTGGCCAACGGCAAGGCCGTCACCGTCACCGGCTACACCCTGGGCGGCGCCGATGCGGGCAACTACACCATCGTGCAGCCGGTCGGCGTCACCGCCAACATCACTCCGGCCAACCTCACCGTGACCGGCGTCACCGCCGGCAACAAGGTCTACGACGGCACCACCACCGCCACCCTGGGCGGCGTAGCGGCAGTCTCCGCCCTGGGCGGCGACACGGTCACCGTGGGCGGCGTGGCCAGCGGCACCTTCGCCGACAAGAACGTGGCCAACGGCAAGGCCGTCACCATCGCCGGCTACACCCTGGGCGGCGCCGATGCGGCCAACTACGCCATCGTACAGCCGGTCGGCGTCACCGCCAACATCACTCCGGCCACCATCACCGTCAGCGGCATCACCGCCGGCAACAAGGTCTACGACGCCACCACCGCCGCCACCGTCAACACCGCCGGCGCGGTGCTCACCGGCAAGATCGGCGGCGACACCGTCACCGTTTCCGCCACCGGCACCTTCGCCGACAAGAACGTCGCCAACGGCAAGACCGTCACCCTCGCCAGCAGCTACGGCGGCGCCGACGCCGGCAACTACACCATCACCGACCAGGCCAACACCACCGCCAACATCACCCCGGCGAACCTCACCGTAACCGGCGTCACCGCCGGCAACAAGACCTATGACGCCACCACCGCCGCCACCCTGGGCGGCACGGCTGCCGTTACGGCCCTGGGCGGCGACACGGTCACCGTGGACGGCGTGGGCAGCGGCACCTTCGCCGACAAGAACGTGGCCAACGGCAAGGCCGTCACCGTCACCGGCTACACTCTGGGCGGCGCCGATGCGGGCAACTACACCATCGTGCAACCGGTGGGCGTCACCGCCAACATCACTCCGGCCAACCTCACCGTGACCGGCGTCACCGCCGGCAACAAGGTCTACGATGGCACCACTGCCGCCACCCTGGGCGGCGTAGCGGCAGTCTCCGCCCTGGGCGGCGACACGGTCACCGTGGACGGCGTGGCCAGCGGCACCTTCGCCGACAAGAACGTGGCCAACGGCAAGGCCGTCACCATCGCCGGCTACACCCTGGGCGGCGCCGATGCGGCCAACTACGCCATCGTGCAGCCGGTCGGCGTCACCGCCAACATCACTCCGGCCACCATCACCGTCAGCGGCATCACCGCCGCCAACAAGGTCTACGACGCCACCACCGCCGCCACCGTCAACACCGCCGGCGCGGTGTTCACCGGCAAGATCGGCGGCGACAGCGTCACCGTTTCCGCCACCGGCACCTTCGCCGACAAGAACGTCGCCAACGGCAAGACCGTCACCCTCGCCAGCTCCTACGGCGGCGCCGACGCCGGCAACTACACCTTCACCGACCAGGCCAACACCACCGCCAACATCACCCCCAAGGCCCTGTCGGTGAGCGGCATCACCGCCGGTAACAAGACTTACGACGCCACCACGGCCGCCACCATCAGCACCGCGGGCGCGGTGCTCACCGGCAAAATCGGCGGCGACGCCGTCACCGTCAGCGCCACCGGCACCTTCGCCGACAAGAACGTGGCCAACGGCAAGACCGTCACCCTCGCCAGCTCCTACGGCGGCGCCGATGCCGGCAACTACACCATCACCGACCAGGCCAACACCACGGCCAACATTACCCCCGCCTCGCTGACCCTGGGCGGCATCACCGCCGACAACAAGGTCTACGACGGCACCACCACGGCCACACTGAACACCGCGGGCGTGACCTTCACCGGCCTGCTCGGCGCCGACGTGGTCACCCTGGGCGGCGCAGGGACCGGCGCCTTCGCCGACAAGAACGTGGCCAACGGCAAGGCCGTCACCGTCAGCGGCTACACCCTGGGCGGAGCGGATGCGGGCAACTACACGGTGGGACAACCCGCCGGCCTCACCGCCAACATCACCCCGGCCGCCATCACCGTCAGCGGCATCACCGCCGGCAACAAAACCTACGACGCCACCACCGCCGCCACCGTGAACACCGCCGGCGCGGTGCTCACCGGCAAGATCGGCGGCGACACGGTCACCGTTTCCGCCACCGGCACCTTTGCCGACAAGAACGTGGCCAACGGCAAGACCGTCACCCTCGCCAGCTCCTACGGCGGCGCCGATGCCGGCAACTACACCTTCACCGACCAGGCCAACACCACCGCCAACATCACCCCCAAGGCCCTGTCGGTGAGCGGCATCACCGGCAACGACAAGGTCTACGACGGCACCACCGCCGCCACCGCCAATACCGCCGACGCGGTGCTCACCGGCCTGGTGGGCGGCGACGCCGTCACCGTCAGCGCCAGCGGCACCTTCGCCGACAAGAACGTGGCCAACGGCAAGACCGTCACCCTCGCCAGCTCCTACGGCGGCGCCGACGCCGGCAACTACACCATCACCGACCAGGCCAACACCACCGCCAACATCACCCCCAAGTCCTTGACCCTGGGCGGCATCACCGCCGGCAACAAGGTCTACGACGGCACCACCACGGCGAGCCTCAACACCGCAGGCGTGACCTTCACCGGGCTGGTCGGCGGCGACACTGTCTCCCTGGGCGGTGCGGGCAGCGGCAGCTTCGCCGACAAGAACGTGGCCAACGGCAAGACCGTCACCGTCAGCGGCTATACCCTGGGCGGTGCGGATGCGGGCAACTACACGGTGGGACAGCCCGCCGGCCTGACTGCCAACATCACGCCCAAGGCCCTGTCGGTGAGCGGCATCACCGGCAACAACAAGACCTATGACGGCACCACCGCCGCCACCGCCAACACCGCCGGCGCGGTGCTCACCGGCTTGGTGGGCGGCGACACCGTCACCGTCGGCGCCACCGGCACCTTCGCCAACAAGAACGTCGGCAACGGCAAGACCGTCACCTTGAACGTCAGCTACGGCGGCACCGACGGGGGCAACTACAGCGTCACGGGCCAAACCAGCACCACCGCCGACATCAGCCCCAAGGCCCTGACCGTCAGCGGCATCTCCGCCGGCAACAAGGTCTACGACGGCACCACCGCCGCCACCGTCAACACCGCCGGCGCCACCCTCGCCGGCCTGGTGGGCGGCGACGCCGTCACCGTCAGTGCCAGCGGCACCTTCGCCGACAAGAACGCGGCCAACGGCAAGACCGTCACTCTCGCCAGCTCCTACGGCGGCGCCGACGCCGGCAACTACACCATCACCGGCCAAGCCAACACCACCGCCAACATTACCCCGAAGGCCCTGACCGTTACCGCCAACGGCACCAGCAAGATCTATGACGGCGCACCCTACAGCGGCGGCAACGGTGTGGCCTACAGCGGATTCGTCGCCGGCGAAACCAGTGCGGTACTGGGGGGCACCCTGGCCTACGGCGGCACCAGCCAGGGCGCCATCGACAGCGGCACATACACCATTGCCCCGGGCGGGTTGACCAGCAGCAACTACGCGTTGAGCTTCGTCGACGGAACGCTGACGATTAATCCGGCAGCGGCGCCGCAACCGGTGCAAAATGCGGTGACGCAGGTGCAGTCGACCATCGCCCAGGTGAATGTCCAACCCCAGACGCTGAGCCTGTCTCCGCCCCTCACGGTGAAGCAGACCGGCGGGACCGGCACCGGCCCGGCTGCCGGCGGCTCCGGCCCGACCGCCAACGGCCCCGGAACGCCCGCCAACGGCGAACCGCCTTCCGACGGCGACCGCGACACCGTGGTGGTAACGAACACCCTGATGAATGTCGGCGGCACGGGGCCGACGCTGTATATCACCAACGGCGGCATGAGGCTGCCGGACAACATGGTCCGCACGAATTGAAGAAAGACTCCATGAAACTTGATTCCCGACGGCATTACGCCGTGAAACCTTCTTTGGCGGCCCTGCTGCTGGCTTTTTCCCCCTTGGCCGCCCAGGCTGCCGGCCCGGTCGCCCCCGATGCGGGGACGATCCTGCAGGAAATCAAGCCGACCTTGCCGCCCCCGCCTTCCTCCACCGGAACGGGGCTGAGCATCGAGCGGGAGGGCGGCGCCAAGATGCCGCCCAGCGCGCCCTTCCTGGTGAAGACCATCCGCATCAGCGGCAACGAAAAAATCGACACCGGGACCCTGCACGCCCTGGTGGCGGACGGCGAGGGGAAAACCCTCAATCTGGTCCAACTGGGAGAGCTGGCGGATCGGATCACCGCTTATTACCGCAGCCACGGCTACCCCCTGGCCCGGGCGATCATCCCGGCGCAGACCATCCAGGACGGCGTGCTGGTGATCGAGGTCATCGAAGCCCGCTACGGCAAAATCCGGCTGGAAAACGGCAGCCGGGTGAACACCCCGCTGCTGGAGGACACGCTCGCTCCCCTGCGCAGCGGCCAGACCATCAGCCAGGCGGAAATGGACCACGCCCTGCTCCTGCTGTCGGACATCCCGGGCACGGTGGTGAACGCGACGTTGCGGCCGGGAGAAGCCGTGGGGACGTCGGACCTGATGGTCGATGTCGCCGCCGGCCCGGCCCTGTCGGGCAACGTCGCCCTGGACAACTTCGGCAACGAATATACCGGCCGTGCGCGCCTTCTCGGAACGGTGAATTTCATCAACCCCCTGCACCACGGCGACGTCCTGAGCCTGGGCGTGCTCACGTCGGGCGAAAACCTGACCTACGGGCGTATCGCCTACGACTGGCTGCTCAACGGCAAGGGCACTGCCGTGGGCGGTTCCTATTCGTCGCTGCGCTACACCCTGGGCGGCTCCCTGGCCAGCTCGGACAGCCACGGCACCGCGGAGATGGAAAGCCTGTGGGCGAAGCATCCCCTGGTGCGGCGCCAGAACGTCAATTTTTACGGCAAGCTCCAATACGACCGGACGACATTGCGCGACCGCTCCGGCACGACGGCGACCGACCGTACCGTGGACAACTGGGCCCTCAGCCTCGCCGGGGACGAGCGGGACGGGCTGCTGGCCGGCGGCGTCACCACCTGGAACATGAGCTGGACCTCCGGGGACGTGGGGTTCGACGATGCGCTGGCCCAGGCGGCCGACGCGGCAAGCGCGAGAACCGAGGGCGGATTCTCGAAATGGAACCTGAACCTCGCCCGCCTGCAGCGGCTGAGTTCGAACAACACCTTGTATCTGGCGCTCTCCGGCCAATGGGCCAACGGCAACCTGGATTCGTCCCAGAAGATGGTCGCCGGCGGCCCCTACACGGTGCGCGCCTACGACATGGGAGCGATGTCGGGGGATAGCGGCTACCTGGGGACGGTCGAATTCCGGCACGACCTGGGCGCCGCCTGGAACGGGCAATGGCAGGCCGTGGCCTTCATCGACAGCGCCCGGGTGACGGTCAACGAGCAGCCCTGGGCCGCGGGAACCAACGGCGCCACCCTGACCGGCGCCGGCCTGGGGCTCAACTGGGCCAATGCCGGCGGGTGGAACGCCAGGGCCTACGTCGCCACCCGGATGGGCTCGACCCCCGAACTGGTCGCCGATGCGGCCGCCACCCGGGGATGGGTGGAAATCGTCAAGAACTTCTGAGCTACCGGGCCGGGCTCCCTGCGTCGGGCGGCGACATTCCCCTACTTGAAGTCCGCAATCAATTCCGTCGCCCGGGCCTCGTCCCAGCGATGGATGTCCACCTTGAGATAAGCCGCCCCCTCCTCGGGCACCACCGCCGCATCCCGCACCCCCTCCAGCGCCAGCAGGCGGCGGGTGATTTCCTCCACGTTGCCGTGGTGCACGACGCCGATGTGGTACATCCTCGTCCGCACCGCCGGCGGCTTTTTCATGGTCAGGGCCAGCCCCAGCCAGACCAGCATCAGGGTGCCGCCGAAGGCGAACACGGCGTCGGGGCCGAACCCGCTGGAAAGCACGCCCCCCGCCACCCCGCCGGCGAACAGGCCCAGAGACTGGGACGTGTTGTACACCCCCATGGCGGTGCCCTTGGACCGGGGCGGGGCCACCTTGGAGATGATGGACGGCAGGGACGCCTCCAGGATGTTGAAGGCGGTGAAGAAGGCCAGCAGCAGGGCCACCAGGCCCCAGAAGTGATGGATCGCCGCCGGCATGGCGAATTCCACCGCCACCAGCAGCGCCACGGCGAAAACGAAGATCTGCTTCAGCTTGGCCTTTTTCTCGCCGACGATGATCGCCGGCACCATCAGGGCGAAGGAGGCCGCCATCACCGGCAGGTACACCTGCCAGTGGTGCTGCTCGTCCAGGCCGCCGGCGTCCCGCAGGGCGAAGGGGATCACCATGAACATCGCCATCTGCGCCGCGTGGAGGGCGAAGATGCCGAAGTTGAGGCGCAGCAGCTGCGTATCCCGCAGCACGTCCTTAAGCCGCGCCGGCTGGGCCTCGGCATCGGAATGGAAGCTGCTTGCCCGGGGGTCGGGAATCACCTTGGCCACCACCGCCAGGGCCGCCAGGGCGAGGAAGCCGGTGAGGTCGAAAATCCCCGGCACGCCGATCCACTGGTAGAGGGCCGGCCCCGCCACCAGGGAGAAGGCGAAGGTCAGGCCGATGGTGGAGCCGATCATGGCCATAGCGTGGGTGCGGTGCTCCTCCCGGGTGAGGTCCGCCAGGAGGGCGGTGACGGCGGCGGAAATCGCCCCCGAACCCTGGATCGCCCGGCCGACGATGATCCACTCCAGATCGTTGCTGGCGCCGGCGATGAAGCTGCCCAGGGCGAACAGCACCAGGCCGAAGTAGATCACCCGCTTGCGGCCGAAGCGGTCGGAGGCCATGCCGTAGGGCAGTTGCAGCATCGCCTGGGTCAGGCCGTAGATACCCAGGGCCAGGCCCACCATGGCGTGGTCGCCGCCCCCGGGCAGGCCTTCGGCGTAGAGGGCAAAAATCGGCAGGATCAGGAACAGCCCCAACATACGCAGGCCGAAAATACCGGCCAGGCCGGCGGTGGCGCGCTTTTCCAGGGGGGTCATCTTGTCGCGGGTTTTCATGGGGCGTGGGGAGAACGGGTCAAAAGCCGAGCATTCTAGCAGGTTATTCCCTCATCCCGCTGCTCAAAACTCGACCCGCACCTGGGCCGGCGCAACAAACCGCTGCTCCCAGAACTCCGCCGGCTGGCGGTTGAAGAAACGATCATATTCCTCCCGGGACACCCGCCCGTCCCGGTCGGCGTCCATGGCGTCGAAGTTCCGCGCCAGTTCCGGGTCCAGCTTCGCCGCCTCGTCCCGGGTGAGGTAGCCGTCGCGGTTGGCGTCGGCGCCCTGGAAATGGGCGGCGCTGTCGCGGATGGTGTCCCGGTATTTGTCCATCAGTTCCGGAATGGTCACGTGGCCGTCCCGGTCCTTGTCCAGGTGGTGGAAATTCTTCGCCGCCCAGGGCCACGTTTTGGCAACCTCCTTGCGATGGAGCTTGCGGTTCTGGTCCCGGTCGGACTGCTCGAAGCGCTGCCCCAGGCTTTCGGGCATCTCGCCCCCCAGGGCCAGCACCGGCATGGCCAGCAGGATGGCCGACAATACCCGCGAAAAAAGAATCCCCATAACGCCTCCCTTTTAAGTGGTCGATGCCCTCGGAACAAAGCGGCAGACACGCAGTTTACACGGGAGTCCCCTTCCTCCCCCATCGGAGGGTTTGAGTTGCCCCCCCAAAGTTGCGTATATTAGCGGATTGGCCTTTTCCCCGAGCAGCACCATGCAATACATCAAAATCCGCGGCGCCCGTACCCACAACCTGAAGAACATCAACCTGGACATTCCCCGGGACCAGCTGGTGGTGGTCACCGGCCTGTCCGGCTCCGGCAAGTCCTCCCTGGCCTTCGACACCCTCTACGCCGAGGGCCAGCGCCGCTATGTGGAATCCCTTTCCGCCTACGCCCGGCAGTTTTTGCAGCGGCTGGAAAAGCCCGACGTGGACGCCATCGAGGGCCTGTCCCCGGCCATTTCCATCGAGCAGAAGGCCACCAGCCACAACCCCCGCTCCACCGTGGGCACGGTGACGGAAATCCACGACTATCTGCGCTTGCTCTACGCCCGGGCCGGCGACCCGTTCTGCCCGGAGCACAACATCCTGCTGGCCGCCCAGAGCGTGTCCCAGATGGTGGACGCGGCCCTGGAGCTGCCCGAGGACACCAAGCTGATGATCCTGTCCCCGGTGGTCTCCGAGCGCAAAGGGGAATTCCACGACCTGTTCGACGAGCTGCGGGCCCAGGGCTTCGTGCGCCTGCGGGTGGACGGGGAAACCTACGAAATCGACGCGGTGCCCAAGCTGGCCAAGACCCACAAGCACAACATCGATGTGGTGGTGGACCGGGTGAAGGTCCGGGCCGACATCAAGCAGCGCCTGGCCGAATCCTTCGAAACCGCCCTGCGCCTGTCCGAAGGCCGCGCCCTGGCCCTGGAAATGGACAGCGGCAAGGAGCACCTGTTCTCCGCCAAATTCGCCTGCCCGGTGTGCAACTACTCGCTCCCCGAGTTGGAGCCGCGCCTGTTCTCCTTCAACAACCCCATGGGCGCCTGCCCCAAGTGCGACGGCCTGGGCAGCATCACCTTCTTCGACCCCAAGCGCATCGTCGCCTTCCCCCACCTGTCCCTGGGCAGCGGCGCCATCAAGGGCTGGGACCGGCGCAACCAGTTCTACTTCCAGATGCTGCAGGACCTGGCCAAGCACTACGACTTCGACATCGAGCTGCCTTTCGAGGAGTTGCCGGAAGGGGTGCAGAACACCATCCTCTACGGCAGCGGCAAGGAAGAGGTGAAGTTCCGCTACCTCAACGAGCGGGGCAACGTGGTCCAGCGTGCCCATCCCTTCGAGGGGGTGATCCACAACCTGGAGCGGCGCTACCGGGAGACCGACTCCAGCGCCGTGCGGGAGGAGCTGGCCAAGTTCCTCAACGGCCAGCCCTGCCCCGAGTGCGAAGGGGCGCGGCTGCGCATCGAGGCCCGCTTCGTCCGGGTCGGCGGCAAGACCATCCACGACGTGAGCCACCTGCCCCTGAAAGAGGCCCAGCGCTTCTTCGACCTGCTCCAGTTCACCGGCCACCGGCAGACGGTGGCGGAGAAGATCGTCAAGGAAATTTCCGACCGCCTGGTGTTCCTCAACAACGTGGGCCTGGATTACCTGATGCTCGACCGCTCCGCCGATACCCTGTCCGGCGGCGAAGCCCAGCGCATCCGCCTCGCCAGCCAGATCGGCTCCGGCCTCACCGGCGTGATGTACGTGCTGGACGAACCCTCCATCGGCCTCCACCAGCGGGACAACACCCGGCTGCTGAACACCCTCAAGCACCTGCGGGACCTGGGCAACAGCGTGATCGTGGTGGAGCACGACGAGGAGGCCATCATGGAGGCCGACTACATCGTCGACATCGGCCCCGGCGCCGGCATCCACGGCGGCGCCATCGTCGCCCACGGCACCCCGGCGGAAGTGAAGGCCAACCCGGATTCCCTCACCGGCCAGTATCTGAGCGGCACGAAGAAGATCGAAGTGCCGCGGCAGCGCCACCAGCCCGACCCCAAGCGCCTCCTCACCCTCAGCGGCGCCGCCGGCAACAACCTGCAAACCCCCACCCTCAAGCTGCCGGTGGGCCTGTTCGTCTGCGTCACCGGCGTCTCCGGCTCGGGCAAGTCCACCCTCATCAACGACACCCTCTACCCCGCCGTGGCGCGCCACCTTTACGGCAGCACCACCGAGCCGGCGCCCTTCGATGAAATCCAGGGCCTGGAGTTCTTCGACAAGGTGATCGACGTGGACCAGAGCCCCATCGGCCGCACCCCGCGCTCCAACCCGGCCACCTACACCGGTCTGTTCACTCCCATCCGCGAGTTGTTTGCCGGCACGCCCACTTCGAGGGAACGGGGCTACGGCCCGGGCCGCTTCTCCTTCAACGTCAAGGGCGGCCGCTGCGAAGCCTGCCAAGGGGACGGCGTAATCAAGGTGGAAATGCACTTTCTGCCCGACATCTACGTCCCCTGCGACGTGTGCAAGGGCAAGCGCTACAACCGGGAATCCCTGGAAGTCCAGTACAAGGGCAAGAACATCCACGAAGTGCTGGAAATGACGGTGGAGAAGGCCCACGAATTCTTCGAGGCCGTGCCCAACGTGGCCCGCAAGCTCCACACCCTGCTGGAAGTGGGCCTGGGCTACATCACCCTGGGCCAAAGCGCCACCACCCTGTCCGGCGGCGAGGCCCAGCGGGTCAAGCTGGCCCTGGAACTGTCCAAGCGCGACACCGGCCGCACCCTCTACATCCTGGACGAGCCCACCACCGGCCTGCACTTCGCCGACATCCAGCTCCTGCTGGACGTGCTCCACCGCCTGCGGGACCACGGCAACACGGTGGTGGTGATCGAGCACAACCTGGACGTCATCAAGACCGCCGACTGGCTCATCGACCTGGGCCCCGAAGGCGGCGACGGCGGCGGCCGCATCATCGCCGAAGGGCCGCCGGAAGCGGTGGCGGAAAGCGCGGTGAGCTATACTGGTCAGTATTTGAAGCCGCTGCTGGAAAGAAAGTGAATTCCATGGACAAGTCCCAAATCCTCAAGGTACTGGAGCTGCACCAGGAAGAAATTCTGTGCCGTTTCCAGGTGCGGCATTTGGGCTTATTCGGCTCGGCCGCCAGGGATGAGATGGGAGAGGACAGTGACGTGGATGTGCTGGTGGAATTCGCCGGTCCGGCCACCTTTGACGGCTACATGGACTTGAAGGATTACCTGGAAAAGCTGTTGAAGCGCCGCGTGGACCTGGTGACTGAAACCGGCCTCAAGCCCCTCGCCCGCCCCAGCGTTGAAAGAGACCTGGTCCGTGTCGCGTGACTGGCTGCTTTACCTCAACGACTTGGTGGAAAGCGCGGAAAAAATCGAGCGCCTGCTGCGGGGGCAAACCTTCGAGAGCTTTCGAGCCAACGAGGCAGTCTTCGATGCCGTGCTCTTCAACCTGCAAATCATCGGCGAAGCCGCCAAGAAGCTTCCGGAAGAGGCTACACGCGCCATGCCCGGCGTCGATTGGTCGCGGCCCGCCCGCCTGAGGGACTTGATCGCCCATCATTACTTCGCTGTGGATGCCGGGATTGTCTGGGATGTGGCGGCAAACCGCATTCCAGAAGTTCGTGCGGTAGCCGGTGCGCTGCTGACCAGCCTTCGCAGCAAGGGGAACCCTCCTCCTTCCTCGTGACGCCCGCAACAAGAAGCCGAATTCCTCGCCAAATGGCCTTTGAACGCAAGCTGATTGTCCAGCTGCAATAGCCATACCCAGGACTCCCATCATCGACCCAACCCCAAGGCCCTGCCTTCCCCTCCCCGTCCTGATCCTGCTCGGCGCCCTGATCGCCGTCGGCCCCCTGTCCATCGACATGTACCTGCCCGCCTTTCCGGCGCTGGAGCGGGGGCTGGGGGTACCCCACGGCTCGGCGGAATTCACCCTGGCGGCGTTCTTCATCGGCCTCGCCCTGGGGCAGGCCGTGTACGGCCCCCTGAGCGACCGCTTCGGGCGGCGCAAGCCGTTGCTGGCGGGATTGGCCCTGTACGCCTTCGCCTCCGTGGGCTGTGCCCTGGCCGGAAGTCTGCCGGCCCTGGTGGCGTGGCGTTTTCTCCAGGCCCTGGGAGGCTGCGCCGGCATGGTCATCACCCGCGCCGTGGTGCGGGACCGCTGCGGCGCCCGGGAAGCGGCGCGGGCGTTTTCCATGCTGCTGCTGGTGATGGGCTTGGCGCCCATCCTGGCGCCCCTGCTGGGGAGCTGGGTGAATGCGGCCCTGGGCTGGCGGGCCATCTTCGTTGCGCTGGTGGCCTTCGGCCTCGCCGGTTTCCTCGCCGTGCTGACCCGCCTGGAGGAAAGCCACGACACCCGCCACGAGCCGCCCCTGCGCCTGGGCAAGGTGCTGCGGGATTACGCCGGGCTGCTGGCGAACCGCTCCTTCCTCGGCTTCGTCCTGGTGGGCGGCTTGTCCATGGCGGGCCTGTTCGCCTACATCGCCGGCTCCCCCTTCGTATTGATGGAGTTGTATGGCATTCCCGCCGGGCAGTACGGCTGGGTGTTCGGCACCAACGCCTTGGGCTTCGTCGCCGCCAGCCAGGTCAACGCCTATCTGTTGAAACGCCATCCCCCTACCGAACTGCTGCGCCGCGCCCTGTGGCTGCCCGCTTTGGCGGCCCCGCTCCTGGCCTTGCTGGCCCTGGCGGAATGGCTGCCGCAGCCCCTGCTGTTGGCCGGCCTCTTCGCCTACATCGCCAGCCTGGGTTTCCTCAGCCCCAACTCCACCGCCGCCGCCCTGGCCACCCACGGCCAGCAGGCGGGCACCGCTTCGGCTCTCCTGGGCACAGTCCAGTTCGGCCTCGCCACCGTGGCGGGGGCGCTGGTGGGTGCGTTCCACGACGGCACCGCCCGCCCTCTGCTGCTGGTCATGGCCGCCTGCGGCGTTGGCGCCTGGCTGGCTTACCGGCTGCTGATTGTACCGCTGGAAAAACGGGCGCACGCCGAACGCCTTTTGTAAAAACTTCCTCGGCTGCTATAACTCACTACACATCCACGCAGCAACCTGTCCTCCCTGCCCTCCCGGCAGGGAATCCAAATCACCACCCGGCCAAGCCGCTTTTCGTTTTCGGGAAGGGTGCCCAGCAGTTTTCCCAAAACGCCGCATCCCGCTCTGGCCGACTACGGAAGGAGAACGCAATGGACCTTAAAAGCCAACACACCATCGCCCGCAACATCGCTTGCGCCCTGCTCATCGCCCCCTTGGCGGTGGGCTGCGCCAGCGACAGCGGGCGCAAATACAGCACCGGGGAAAAAACTGCCATCGGCGCGGGCATCGGCGCGGTGGCCGGCAACGTGATCGGCTTACTGGCCAACCGGGACCGCACCACGGTCACCGTGGTGGGCGCCCTGATCGGCGCCGGTATCGGCTATTGGAAAGGGATGCAGTCGGACAAGAAGCTCAAGCAGGCGGAAAGCTCGTCCCGGGAAATCGCCGAAGTGCAGTCCAGGAGCAGCTACCGTTACGAAAACCCCCAACTCCACGCCCGGGAATCCGACGAAGCCGGCCAGAAGGTGGCCACCTTCGACAAGCTGGAAACCCCCATCCCCTACGACGCGGTGAAAAACCGCTCGGCGGACGCCTCCCAGGTGCTGCACAAGCTCGGTGCCCTGGCGGCCCGCAACGACTCGATGGTGTCGGTCTACGCCCCCAGCGAGGAGGCGCGGAACTACATGGTCGAGGAAATCCGCCGCGGCGCGGAAGGGACGCGGCTCAGCATCGTCAGCAACCCCAGTAAGGAAACCAAGGTGGTGATCGGCGGCGTGCCGGCCTCGTGAGGCCTGCGCCCCGCTCCCTTCATTGAAAGGAGACAATCGTGAAAGAACGCACGCTCTATACCTTGTTCGTCGCCCTGCTTCTGGGCGTTTCCGCCCCGGCCTTCGCCGCCCCGGCCATGGTCACGATCAACTCCCCCGCCGAAGGGGCCAAGCTCGACGCCATGGCCCAGAACAAGATTTCCTATGAAGTGGTGCCGGGCCCCAATGGGGACCACGTGCACCTCTACGTTGACGGCAAGGAAATGGCCGTCTTGCGCCAGCTGAAAGGGACCTACACGATGGACACCCTGGCGGCGGGCAACCGGGAAATCTGCATCAAAGTGGTGGAGAAGAACCACACCCCCATCGGCGTGGAGAAATGCGTCAAGGTGACGGTGCAGTAAGCGCTTATTTCCGTAGGTTTTAACGATGGATGTCCAGAACCTCACCTACGCCCTCACCCAGGTGGTCCACAACTTCGGGGCCGCCACGGTGGTGGGGGCCGCCGTCTTCGCCCGCTGGCCCCAGCCCCTGTCGCCGGAAATCCGCCGCATCCTGGCCTGGCTGGCGCTCACCGGCTGGATGGCGCAGGCCGCCAGCGGCGCCGGCTTCGGCGCCATCAGCATCGCCTTCTACGGCCGGCCGCCGGACATCCACGGCATCGCCGTCGCCGCCCTGCTGGTGAAGGTGGCCTGCGCCATCGCCGGCTTCCTCCTGGCGGCGGCCTACCTGCGCTTCAGCGCGGGATGGACCGACGGCGGGCGGAACAGGGCCTGGAACGGCCTGATCGCCCTGGGCGCCACGGCTCTCACGGCGGCGGCCTTCCTGCGCTGGTTTTCGTAGCGCAGGCGACTCGCCGGCAGCGGGCGCCAGCCCGCCTTCCTGCCGGCGATGCAGGCGGGGTCGCCTGCGCTCCATCTCCCTGTTGCGGCCGACCTCCCCTTGGCGCAGAATGGTTTCCATAACAGGAAACCACACTTAGCCGCAGGAGGATTCATGTCCCAGAAGCACCCCATTATTGCGGTCACCGGCTCGTCCGGCTCCGGCTGCGAACCGGTGATGTCCGCGTTCAAGCATCTGTTCTGGCGGGAAAAGGTTACGGCGGCGGTGGTCCAGGGTGACGGCTTCCACCGCCATGACCGGCAGGAAATGAGAAAGATGGTGGAGAAAGCCGTCAAGGCCGGCAAGCGCCCCATCACCCATTTCGGCCCCGAGGGCAACCTGCTGGACAAGCTGGAGGCGCTGTTCGTCGAATACGGCAAGAAGGGCACCGGCAAGACCCGCAACTACGTCCACTCCGATGCCGACGCCGCCCTCTACGGCCGCCCCCCCGGCGCCTTCACCGAGTGGGAGGCTCTGCCCAAGGGCACCGACCTGCTGCTCTACCAGGGCCTGCACGGGGGCTACAGCGGGAAGGACGCGGACATCGCCAAGCACGCGGACCTGGTGGTGGGGGTGACGCCCATCGTCAACCTGGAGTGGATCCAGAAAATCCACAAGGACATCAACGACCGGGGCTATTCCCGGGAAGCCATCACCCACGCCATCCTGGAACGAATGCACGACTACGTGCACTACATCACGCCCCAGTTCACCTACTCCCACATCAACTTCCAGCGGGTGCCGGTGGTGGACACCTCCAACCCCTTCATCGCCCGGGACGTGCCCACCCTGGACGAGAGCCTGATGGTAATCCGCTTCCGCAACGCGAAGGGAGTCGATTTCCCCTACCTGCTGGAGATGATCCAGGAAGCCTTCATGTCCCGCCCCAACACCATCGTGGTGCCCGGCGGCAAGGCTCTGGAAGCCATGGAACTGATCTTCGGACAAGTGCTCCAGGACATGATGGCGCGCAAGCGCAAGGCTTGAAATCCACCGTTCGCCCTGAGGTATCGAAGGAGCGAACGGTTTTCCCTAGCGCTTCCTGCCCTGCGCCTTCTTCGCCATGCCCGGCCCCTTACCCGGCCGGGCATCGCTTTTCCGGGGTGCCGGTTTCTTTTCTTCCATCCCTCGGTCCGTTCCTCCCGGCTGCCAGGCCGGCACCAGGCATTTCTTGGCGTTGCCGATCAGGTCGGCGCGGCCCATTTTCTTTAAAGTATCCCGCAGCAGTGGCCAGTTCGCCGGGTCGTGGTAGCGCAGGAAGGCCTTGTGCAGTTTCCGTTGCCGCCCGCCGGAAGGCACCGCCACCTCCTCCCCTTTCCGCGTCACCCGCTTCAGGGGGTTGCGGTGGCTGTGGTACATGGTGGTGGCCAGGGCCATGGGGGTGGGCAGGAAGGTCTGCACCTGGTCCGGGCGGAAGTCGTTGGCCTTGAGCCACAGGGCCAGATTCAGCATGTCCTCGTCGGTGGTGCCGGGGTGGGCACCGATGAAATAGGGGATCAGATACTGCTCCTTGCCCGCCTCCCGGGAGTAGGCGTCGAACAATTCCTTGAAGCGGTAATAGGTGTCGATGCCCGGCTTCATCATCTTCGACAGGGGTTCCGGCTCGGTGTGTTCCGGCGCGATCTTGAGGTAGCCCCCCACGTGGTGGGCCGCCAGCTCCCGCACGTATTCCTTGGAGCGCACCGCCAGGTCGTAGCGCACCCCGGAGCCGATCAGCACCTTCTTGATGCCGCGAAGCTGCCGCGCCTTGCGGTAGAGGGACACCAGAGGGCCGTGGTCGGTGCCCATGTTGACGCAGATGTCCGGGTAGACGCAGGAAAGGCGCCGGCAGGCGGATTCGATCTTCTCGTCCCGGCATTTCAGCCGGTACATGTTGGCGGTGGGCCCGCCCAGGTCGGAAATCACGCCGGTGAAGCCGGCGGTCTTGTCCCGCACTTCCTCGATTTCCCGCAGCACCGAGGCTTCCGAGCGGCTCTGGATGATGCGCCCCTCGTGTTCCGTGATGGAACAGAAGGTGCAGCCGCCGAAGCAGCCGCGCATGATGGCGACGGAAAAGCGGATCATGTCCCAGGCCGGAATCTTGGCCTCGCCGTAGGCCGGATGGGGGCGGCGGGCGAAGGGCAGTTCGTACACCCGGTCCAGTTCCTCGGTTTCCAGGGGAATCGGCGGTGGGTTCACCCACACGTCCCGGTCGCCGTGGGCCTGGACCAGGGCCCGGGCGTTGCCGGGGTTGGATTCCAGGTGCAGCAGGCGGGAGGCGTGGGCGTAGAGCAGCGGGTCGGCCTTCACCTGCTCGTAGGAGGGCAGGCGCACCACGGTGTGGCTGCGTTCGGGATGGGGCGGCGCCTGGACCGCCACCGGCTCGCCGGCCTCCTGGGTACAGCCCGCGGGTTCGGCGTAGGGATTGGCATGGAGCATGATGCCGCCGGGCACGTCCACCGAAGTGGAATCCAGCTCCGCCCAGCCCTCCGGGATGCCACGGCGCATGAAGGCCGTGCCCCGCAGGTCGGTGATTTCACCGATTTTTTCCCCCTGGGCCAGGCGGTGGGTCAGTTCCACCAAGGCCCGCTCGGCGTTGCCGAACAGCAGCATGTCCGCCTTGGCGTCCGGCAGCACCGAGCGGCGCACGGTGTCGGACCAGTAGTCGTAGTGGGCGATGCGCCGGAGACTCGCCTCGATGCCCCCCAGCACCACCGGCGCGTCGGGATAAGCCTCCCGGCAGCGCTGGGAATAGACCAGCACCGCCCGGTCGGGGCGCTTGTTGCCCTCGCCGTTGGGGGTGTAGGCGTCGTCGGAGCGGATTTTGCGCTCCGAGGTATAGCGGTTGACCATGGAATCCATGTTCCCCGCGGTGACACCGAAATACAGGTTGGGCCGGCCCAACGCCCGGAAGGCCTCCGCCGAGTGCCAGTCCGGCTGGGCGATAATGCCGACGCGGAAACCCTGTGCCTCCAGCAGGCGCCCGATGAGGGCCATGCCGAAGCTGGGATGGTCGATGTAGGCGTCGCCGGTCACCAGGATCACGTCGCAGGAATCCCAGCCCAGGGCGTCCATTTCCTCACGGGTCATGGGCAGGAAGGGGGCGGTGCCGAAGCGTTTGGCCCAGTAGGGGCGATAGGAAAAGAGGGCTTGAGGGGCTTTCATCAGGCGGGCTATTCTACGCGACATGGGGGACGAGCAACATGGACCGGATGGCGTACCCAAGGTTCCCCGCCGCCACTCTGCGCCAATTTCCTATACTTTGTGGGTAACATCCTGTAACGAGGAGAAAAAACATGGATGAAAATACGGAACAACAAGCGGAAGCCCCGGCCCAGCCCTCCCCCAAGAAGAATCCTCTGGCGATGTTGAAGAACCCCGCCCTGATCGTGGGCGTCGTCGCGGTGGTGGCCGTGATCGGCATCCTGGTCGGCATGTGGGCGTGGAAGAATTCGGCGGTTTCCGAAGTGGAAGCGCGACTCACGGCGGAAAAAGCCCAGGCGATGCAGCAGGCCCAGGCGGAATCCGCCAAAACCAGGGAAGAAAGCAAGACCGCGCTGCTGGCCGCCAAGCGGGAGGCCCTGCTCCTCATGGGCCGGCCCCTGGCCTGGGCGCTGCGGGACCAGGTGATCGCCGACAACCAGCGGCAGATCGACGACTATATCGGCGAACTGATACGGCAGAGCGGCTTCGACCGCATCGTGCTGGCCCGCATCGACGGCTCCATCGTCCTGGCCAGCGACCGCAAGTTGATCGACGGCCGGCTGGAATCGATCTATCCGCCGGAAGTGGCCGCCGCCCTGGCGCCCACGGTGCTGGACGGGCAAGGGGGCAAGCTGATCCTGGCGGTGCCGGTGATGGGGACGGCGGAAAAGCTGGCGGTGATGGCCCTCACCTACGACCCGGCCGCCCCCCCGCAAGCCGCGATGGCCAGCCCCTTCGCGCCTCCTGTGCCGGTAACGCCTGCCGCGCCGGCTGCCCCCGCAACCCCGCCCAAGCCGGCGGGCTGATGTAGCCGACCCGCCTGCATTGCCCGCCGAGAGGCGGGCTGACGCCCGATGCAGGCGGGGTCGCCTGCGCTACGCGCTGACGCGCCGGTCTTCCCAGCGGTAGTCCCGCTCCGCCACTCCCTGCTTCAAAAACGCCGCCCCTTCGGCCACCCGGGAGCGGCTGCCCTTGACGCCGAACTCGATGCGGCGCTCGCCGTGTTCCCCCAGGTGTGGCAGGCTGGAAAAGCGCAGGTCCGGGTAGCGGGCGACGAAATCGTTCATCAGGTCCAGCAGCAGGCTTTCGGTCACGTCGAAGACGGTGAAGATTTCCTCGCTCTCCGGCGCCTGGCCCCGCAGGCCGGGGTAGCGATTGTCCAGCACCCATTCCATCATGGGCCACGCCATCTGGGGAAAGCCGGGAAGGAAATGGTGGTGCCTGAGGGAGAAGCCCGGCACCCGGTTCACCGGATTGGGAATGATGGCGGAGCCTTCGGGCAGATCGGCCATGAGCAGGCGGCGCCGCGCCGCCTCGTCCTCGGCCTTGCCGAAGCGGGCCTCGATCTCCCGCACCGCGTCGGGATGGCGCACCTGGGGCACCCCGGCGGCCTCCGCCGCGCAGCGCCGGGTATGGTCGTCCGGCGTGGCGCCGATGCCGCCGCAGGAGAACACCAGGTCGCCGCCGGCGTAGGTTTCTTTGAGGGTCTGAACGATGCGCGCCGGCACGTCGCCCACGATGCGGCACCAGGCCAACTCCAGGCCCCGGGCGGCGAGCATTTCCACCGTGTGGGCGAAATGGCCGTCCTTCCGTTTGCCGGAGAGGATTTCGTCGCCGATGATGATGAGGCCGATGTCCATGGAAATCCCTTGAACCGCAAAGGACGCGAAGGTACGCAAAGGAAAAGCAAAAGATTTATTAACCACGAATTAACACGAATGTTCACGAATACGGCCATGCCCACTTGGCACGTTTCGACAATTCATGGTTCTGTATTTGTCTTTCCTTTGCGTACCTTCGCGTCCTTTGCGGTAAAACGCTTATTACTGCCGAGGCGGTACCGTTTCCGCGAAGGACGGCCGCGCCAGCAGCTTGTCCATGTGCTGGGCGAGGCCGGGGTGGCCGCGGCGCCATTCGATTTCGTCGCCGAAGCGCAGGTCCAGGTAGCCCAGTGAGCAGCCCACGGCGATGTCGGCCAGGGAAAGATTGTGGCCGTGGAACCATTCCTTTTCCCCCAGCTCCCGTTCCAGCACCCCCAGGCCCCGGTCGACGGCAGCCCGCTGGGCGTCGCACCAGGCGGCGTCTCGCTTGTCTTCGGGGCGCTTGCGTTCGAGGAAGATTTTCACCGCCGCTTCCGATACGCCGTCGGCCAGGGCCTCGATGCGACGCACCAGCATGCGCTGGCGGCCCGGCTCGGGCAGCAGCTTGACCGCCGGGCTCATGGCGTCCAGGTATTCGGCGATGACCCGGGAGTCGAACACACCGGTGCCGTCGTCCAGCACCAGGGTGGGCACCTGGGAGAGGGGGTTGTGGGCGATGACCGGACTGTCTTCTTCCCAGGGGTTGACCACTTCCAGGGCGAAGTCCACGTGTTTTTCCACCAGCACGATGCGGACCTTGCGGGCGAAGGGGCTGGTAAGGGAGGCGAGCAGTTTCATGGTTCCATTCTAGGATGGGCGGCGGTCTTCGGCCACCGCGCCCTCCTGCGTGCGATGTTTTTCTTTATGCCTGGGCCACCGGGATGACCTTGCGGCTGCCGTATTCCGGCATGAGGTGGAAGTTGAGGTAGCGGTAGATGTTCTCCGACAACGGCGCGATCTTGTCCCGCACCAGGGCCAGGTACTCGTCCACGGTGGGGATGCGGCCCAGGCGGGCGCACACCGCCGCCAGTTCGGCGGAACCGAGGTAGCAGCGGGCGTCCTTGCCCATGCGGTTGTCGAAATTCCGCGTGCTGGTGGAGAACACCGTGGCCTTGTCCGCCACCCGGGCCTGGTTGCCCATGCACAGGGAACAGCCGGGCATTTCCATGCGGGCGCCGGCGCGGCCGAAGATGCCGTAGGCGCCCTCTTCCCGCAGTTGGCGCTCGTCCATGCGGGTGGGGGGGGTGACCCACAGGCGCACCGGGATCATACCCGCGTCTTCCAGCACTTTGGCGGCGGCGCGGTAGTGGCCGATGTTGGTCATGCAGGAGCCGATGAACACCTCGTCGATCTTGTCCCCGGCCACGGCGGACAGGGGCTTGATGTCGTCCGGGTCGTTGGGGCAGGCCACCAGGGGCTCTTTGATGTCGTCGAGGTCGATTTCCAGCACGTAGGCGTAGTCGGCGTCGACATCCGGCTCCAGCAGCTCGGGCTTGGCCAGCCACGCCTTCATGGCGTCGATGCGGCGCTGCAGGGTGCGGGCGTCCTGGTAGCCGTTCTCGATCAGGTTCTCCAGCAGCACGATGTTGGAGTTGAGGTACTCCATCACCGGCTCCTTGTTCAGGCGCACGGTACAGGCGGCGGCGGAGCGTTCGGCGGAGGCGTCGGACAGCTCGAACGCCTGTTCCACCTTCAGGTCCGGCAAGCCCTCGATCTCCAGGATGCGGCCGTTAAACACGTTCTTCTTGCCGGTCTTGCCCACCGTCAGCTCGCCCTTCTGGATGGCGGCGTAGGGGATGGCGTTGACCAGGTCGCGCAGGGTGATGCCGGGCTGCATCTGGCCCTTGAAGCGCACCAGCACCGATTCGGGCATGTCCAGGGGCATCACCCCCATGGCGGCGGCGAAGGCCACCAGGCCGGACCCGGCAGGGAAAGAGACGCCGATGGGGAAGCGGGTGTGGGAATCGCCGCCGGTGCCTACGGTGTCGGGCAGCAACATGCGGTTCAGCCAGGAGTGGATCACGCCGTCGCCGGGGCGCAAAGATACGCCGCCCCGGGAGGAGATGAACTCCGGCAGCTCGTGGTGCATCTTGATGTCCACCGGCTTCGGGTAGGCGGCGGTGTGGCAGAAGCTTTGCATCACCAGGTCGGCGGAGAAGCCCAGGCAGGCCAGCTCCTTCAGCTCGTCCCGAGTCATGCCGCCGGTGGTGTCCTGGGAACCGACGGAAGCCATTTTCGGCTCGCAGTAGGTGCCGGGGCGCACGCCCGTCACGCCGCAGGCGCGGCCCACCATCTTCTGGGCCAGGGTGTAGCCGCGGCCGGTGTCCTGGGGGGTTGAAGGCGAGGCGAACAGGTCGGAGGGCGGCAGGCCCAGCACTTCCCGCGCCCGGCCGGTGAGGCCGCGGCCGATGATGAGGGGGATGCGGCCGCCGGCCCGCACTTCGTCCGCCAGGGTGACGGGCTCCAGCTTGAAGCTGGCGATGGTCCTGCCGGAGGCGTCGTGCACCTCCCCCTTGAAGGGGTAGACGGTGATCACGTCGCCGGTGTTCATGGCCGACACGTCGCACTGGATCGGCAGGGCGCCGGAATCCTCGGCGGTGTTGAAGAAGATCGGGGCGATCTTGCTGCCGATCACCACGCCGCCGGTGCGCTTGTTGGGGATGTTCGGGATGTCCCGGCCCATGTGCCACTGCACCGAGTTGATGGCGGACTTGCGGGAGGAGCCGGTGCCCACCACGTCGCCCACATAGGCCAGGGGCAGGCCCTTGTGCTTCAGCTCGGCGATTTTCTCCAGGGAACCGGGCAGGCGGGAAACCAGCATCTCGGTGGCGTGCAGCGGAATGTCGGGACGGGACCAGGCGGCCTGGGCCGGGGACAGGTCGTCGGTGTTGGTCTCACCCGGCACCTTGAACACCACCAGCTCGATTTTCTCCGCCAGCGGTTCGCGCCCGGTGTACCACTCGGCGTCGGCCCAGGACTGCATCAGCTTCCTGGCGGCGGCGTTGCCGGCCTTCATCTTCTCCGCCACGTCGTGGAAGGCGTCGAACATCAGGATGGTCTTGGACAGGGCCGCCACCGCGTGGTCGGCCATGTCGCCGTCCAAGAGGTCCACCAGGGCGCCCACGTTGTAGCCGCCGAGCATGGTGCCCAGGAGCTGCACCGCCTTCTCCCGGCTTACCAGGGGGGAGGACGCTTGGCCCTTGGCCACATCGGCCAGGAAGGACGCCTTGACGTAGGCCGCCTGATCCACCCCGGCGGGAACGCGGTTTTCCAGCAGGTCCAACAGGGTCTGCTCCTCGCCGGCGGGGGGAGCTTTCAGCAGTTCCACCAGGGCGGCGGTCTGTTCGGCGGACAGGGGAAGCGGCGGCAGTCCTTGGGAGGCGCGCTCGGCCACGTGGCTACGGTAGGCGTTAAGCATGGTTTCTCACGTTCGGCTAAAGACTACGAAGCGCGCCGGAGCGCGCTTCGTGGGACGGTTATGTTAAGCAACTCGCGGGATTATAACATTCCCCATCGTCAGAAAACCCAAATGCAGGACCGGCCGGCGGCATCCGGAGTTCGAGGGTCGGCGCCCCGGGGCCGAAGGAAAAGTTTCCTTGACCGGGCGCAAGGAGTTTCCGAATTAGACAAAGGTAAAATATTTGGCGATTTAAAAACAACGGATGGACACCCTTGAAGCTGCTGTCGCGCCTGCGCCCCTATCTCGTTTCCGAACCCGGCCCCCTCAGCCAGGGAGAAAAGCTGCGCTCCACCCTGGCGGCCTTCGTGGCCATGCTGGCGGTGGGCTGGGTCAGCGGCCATTTCCTCCACGGCATCGGCGTACCGGTGATGATCGCCTCGGTGGGGGCCTCGGCGGTGCTGCTGTTCGCCACTCCCCACAGTCCCCTGGCGCAACCCTGGCCGGTGGCCGGGGGCCACCTGATTTCGGCGCTCATCGGCGTCACCTGCGCCAAGCTGGTGGCGGACCCGTGGGTCGCTGCCGCCCTGGCGGTGTCCCTCTCCATCCTCGCCATGCATTACACCCGCAGCCTGCACCCGCCCGGCGGCGCCACCGCCCTGCTGCCGGTGCTGGGCAACAGCTACATCCATGCCGACGGCTATCACTTCGTTCTCGTCCCGGTGGCGCTCAACGTGCTGCTGATCCTGGCCGCCGCCCTGGCCATCAACAACCTGCTTCCCGGCCACCGCTGGCCCGCCCGCCCCTACCCGGAAAAGGACAAGCGCCACCGCCACGACGACCCCACCCCCCTGGGACGCCTGGGCATCGACAAGGACGATCTGCACCGGGCCCTGCAGGATATGGACATCTACCTGGACGTGAGCGAGGAAGACCTCAACCAGGTCTATAGCCGCGCCGGCATGCACGCCTTCCGCCGCAAGATGGGGCACATCACCTGCGGCGACATCATGTCCCGGGACGTGGTCACCGCCGAGTTCGGCACCGAGTTGGAAGAGGTGTGGGCCCAGCTGCGCTTCCACAAGGTGAAGGCGATGCCGGTCATCGACCCGGCCCGGCGGGTGATCGGCATGGTCACCCTGGTGGACTTCCTCAAGCGCGCCAACCTCAAGACCTACGAAACCTTCCAGGACAAGCTGGTGAAGTTCATCCGCCGCACCCCCGGCGTTTATTCCGAAAAGCCGGAAGTGGTGGGCCAGATCATGGCCGCGCCGGTGGTGACGGCCCGGGAGGACATGCACATCGTCGAGCTGGTGCCCCTGCTGTCGGACCGGGGCCTGCACCACATCCCGGTGGTGAACGAGGAACGGCGGCTGGTGGGGATGGTGACCCAGTCGGACCTGATCGCCGCCCTGTACACCGACGACGTCAACCGCTGAACTGCCGAGAGGGTCGTCCCGGAACGGCCCTTTGGGGTAGAATGCCGCTTTTGTTTTTACTGCGGAATTCGCCATGTCCCTGTCCCCGCTCACCGCCCTTTCTCCCCTCGACGGCCGCTACCACGGCAAAGTGGACGGCCTGCGCCCGTTCTTCTCCGAGTTCGCCCTGATCAAGCACCGCATCAAGGTGGAAATCGAGTGGCTCAAGGCCCTCGCCCAGGAGCCCGCCATTGCCGAAGTGGCGCCCTTCTCCCCGGAGACCGTGGCGCAGCTGGACGAGGCCGCGGCCCACTTCTCCGAGGCCGACGCGGACGCGGTGAAGACCATCGAATCCCGCACCAACCACGACGTGAAGGCGGTGGAGTACTGGCTCAAGGAGCGCTTCTCGGGCAACCCGGAGGTGATGAAGGCCAGCGAGTTCATCCACTTCGCCTGCACCTCCGAGGACATCAACAACCTGTCCCACGCCCTGATGCTCAAGGGCGCCCGTGACACGGTCATGCTGCCCGGCCTGGACAAGGTCATCGCCAGGCTGCGGGAACAGGCCCGCGATTGGGCCGAGCTGTCCATGCTGGCCCACACCCACGGCCAGCCCGCCTCCCCCACCACCGTGGGCAAGGAATTCGCCAACACGGTGTACCGCCTGGAAAAAGGCCGCGCCAAGCTGGCGGCGGTGGAAATCCTGGGCAAGATCAACGGCGCCGTGGGCAACTACAACGCCCACCTTTCCGCCTACCCCGACTTCGACTGGGAAGGCTTCGCCAAGCGTTTCGTGGAAGGCCTGGGGCTGAACTTCAACCCCTACACCATCCAGATCGAGCCCCACGACTACATGGCCGAGCTGTACGACGCCGCTGCCCGCATCAACACCGTCCTCATCGATTTTGACCGGGACGTGTGGGGCTACATCTCCATGGGCTACTTCAAGCAGAAGGTGAAAGCGGGCGAAGTGGGCTCCTCCACCATGCCCCACAAGGTGAACCCCATCGACTTCGAGAACTCCGAAGGCAACCTGGGGGTCGCCAACGCCCTGCTCAAGCACATGGCGGAAAAGCTCCCCATCTCCCGCTGGCAGCGTGACCTGACCGACTCCACTGTGCTGCGCAACATGGGCGTGGGCCTGGGCTACAGCCTGCTGGGCTACGAATCCTGCCTGCGGGGCCTGGGCAAGCTGGAAGTGAACCCCGCCCGCCTGGCGGAAGACCTGGACCACAACTGGGAAGTGCTGGCAGAGCCGATCCAGACCGTGATGCGCCGCTACGGCGTGCCCAACCCCTACGAACAGCTCAAGGAGCTGACCCGGGGCAAGTCCGGCATCACCCGGGAAACCCTGTCCGCCTTCATCGACGGCCTGGCGATTCCCGACGGGGAAAAGGCGCGGCTCAAGGCGATGACCCCCGCCAGCTACATCGGCAAAGCGGTGGAACTGGCCAAGCGCATCTGACGCGGCGTCAACCCACCACGGCGACGGCCCGCACCGGCGAGCCGTCGCCTTTTTTTATCGGCAGCAGAGTAGGTCGGGCATACATGCCCGACGTCGGGGTGCGAATTGGCTGGGTTGTCGGGCATGTATGCCCGACCTACAATGGCCGGATGCGTTACCGCCGCTTCTATGCCACTAATGCAATTTGGTTTTTTACCCTCGTTACCGACGAGCGGCGGCCGTTTTTGTGCCAGCCGGAAAGCCTTGTGCTGTTGCGGCAATCCTTGCGCTACGCCCGGCGCAAACATCCCTTCGCCATCGAGGCATTTGTCGTGTTGCCCGACCATTTGCACTGCATCTGGCGCTTGCCGGAAGGAGACGCGGATTTTTCCACGCGGTGGATGCTGGTCAAAAGCTACTTTAGCCGCCATTGTCCGCCATCGTTAAAAGGGGAAATTTCCGCGGTTCGCCGAGGAAGGCGAGAACAGGCGGTATGGCAGCGGCGGTTTTGGGAGCACATGATCCGCGACGAGCGGGATTTTTCCGCCCATTGCGATTACATCCACTGGAACCCGGTTAAGCACGGATACGTCGGTGCCGCCGCTGCTTGGCGGCATTCCAGCTTTTCCCGCTTCGTGGCCCAGGGCGTTTACCCGCCCGACTGGGGCGGCGTTCCTGATTCCGCCACCTTCACCGCTGGGGAATGACCCGTAGGTCGGGCATGTATGCCCGACATCGCGTGCCGCCAATGGGTGGAATGTCGGGCATGTATGCCCGACCTACGATTCTCCCCGCGAATAATCCCGCTGGTTCAGGTAAAGGCTGTTGCCCGGAATCTTCTTCGCCATCTTCTTGGTTTCCGCCGCCACCGCCGACAGTTCCATGCAGGAGGCGAAGGCCCCCGGCTCCGCCGTCACGGCACCGATGGACAGGGTGGTGAGGGGGTGGAATTCCTTTTCGCCACGGCGGTTTTCGGTGACGTAGCCGCCCCGTTCCCGGTCGCCGCTGCTGAAAAACACCGTCACCTCCCGGCCGAAGCGCTCCAGAGCGCTCAGGCAGCGGACCTCCCAGTCGTCGCTGCGCAGCACCAGGATGAAGTCGTCGCCGCCGATGTGGCCGACGAAATCCTGGCTCGAATCCACCACCTCGCACAGAATGCGGCCGGTGAGGCGGATGATTTCGTCCCCCTGGCTGAAGCCGTACACGTCGTTGAAGGGCTTGAAGTGGTCCAGGTCGCAGTAGGCGACGCAGAACGGTACCCGGGCCTCCAGGTAGTGGTCGATGCGCTCGTTGACCGGCACGTTGCCCGGCAGTTGGGTCAGGGGGTTGGCGTAGCGGGCGGCGTCGATCTGCAGCGCGGTGATCTCCCGCATCAGGTCGTGGCCGCTGCCCATGCCCAGGTAGCGCCCCCGGTCGGTGATGATGAAGCCGTTGGCCAGGTGGCGGCGGTCGCCCCCGGCCACGATCTTGCTCAGCTCCTGGATCGACAGGTGTTTGTCCACCACCAGGGGGTCGGCGTCCATCAGGGCGGTGCAGGGCTTCTTGCCGTACAGTTCCCGGTGGTAGGGGCGGGCGAAACGGTCCACCAGGAAATGGCGGTTGATGAGCCCCACCGGGGTGCCGTCCTCCTTCACCACCGGCACCGCGTCCAGGTCAGGATCTTCGTCGAACAGGCGGTACACGCCGTCGTTGGGGGTGGTGGCCAGCACCGGTGCCACCTTGCGCAGCAGGCGCTTTTCGATGGCGCCGTTGTGCCAGCGCCCCTGTTCGCCCCGCCCTCCCGCCCCATCCTGGGCCAGGGTCTTCACCACTTCCGCCGCCACCACCGTGGACGGGTCCGCCGAGGGGCGGGCGATGTGGTAGCCCTGGCCGGCGCAGACGCCGAAGCCCTTCACCACCACCAGTTCGGCGTGGGTTTCGATGCCCTCGGCGATCACCCGGGACCCGGCGTTGTCGGCGATCTCCTTGATGGAGCGCACGAACTGGGCCTTCACCGGGTCCTGGTCGATGTTCTGGATGAAATGGCGGTCAATCTTCACGTAGTCCGGCCGCAGCTCCGACCACAGGCGCAGGCTGGAATAGCCCTCCCCCAGGTCGTCGATGGCCACCTTGAAGCCCTTGGCCCGGTAGCCGGCGGCGGCCCCCACCAGCATGTCCAGCTGGCAGTCGTAGGAGGGCTCGTTCTCGGTCAGTTCGATCACCACCCGGGACGGCGGCAGCGCCGGGTGATGGACAAAATCCCCCATGGCGCGGATGTCGTGCTGCAACAGCACGTCGGGGCTGACGTTGATGAACAGCATCCCCGGCAGGTTCAGCTCCACGAAGCGCTCCACCACCACCTGGCGGCACAGGCTCTCCAGCTCGAAGGCCAGGCCGAACTGGCGGGCCACCGGGAACAGCTTGCTGGGGGAGTGGAGGGGGCTATCGGAAGGCCCGCGGATCAAGCCCTCGAAGCCGAGAATGGCGCCGCCGCCCATGTCCACGATGGGCTGGAACAAGGCCGTCAGCTCCCGGTTGTCCAGGATGTGCTCCAGGCACTCCAGCACCGCGGATGGGCTTTCCCCCGCCGCAGCCGGGTTTTTGGCGAACGCTTGCGCGGAAAAATCGTTCATCGCTCTCTCAGATAGATCAGTAGGCAAGAGTACCTACAACGGAAAGATGACGACTGTAACAATCCTTTATGACTGTAATATTTCACTCCGCCCCCGGGCCTGCCGGGCCTTCCGCGCTTTGTTAAAATAAGGCCGAACCCCTCATTTAAGGATCAGCCCCATGTCCCCCTACGCCCTCGACATCACCGAAGCCGATTTCGACCAGCAAGTCATCGAAGCCTCCAAGACCACCCCGGTGGTGATCGACTTCTGGGCCGAATGGTGCGGCCCCTGCCGCGTGCTCAAGCCCATGCTGGAAAAGCTGGCGGAGGAATACCAGGGCAAGTTCATCCTGGCCAAGGTGGATTCCGACGAAAACGCCCGCATCGCCGGCCGCTTTGCCGTGCGCGGCATCCCCACCGTGGTGGCGGTGGTCAACGGCGAGGAAGTGGACCGCTTCTCCGGCGCCATCCCCGAAGGCCAGGTGCGCAAGTTCCTCGACAAGCTCATCCCCTCCCCCGCCGCCGAACTTCGCCGCCAGGCCACCGAGGCCTACCACGGCGGCGACACCCAGGGCGCCCTGGCCCTCCTGGCCCAAGCCTCCCAGCTCGCCCCCGAAGACACCGACACCCGCCTCCTGGCCGCCGAAATCCTGCTCCACTCCGGCAACCCCGCCGAAGCCCGCCAGCTGGTGGACAGCCTGCCCCCCCTGGTGCGCATGGAAGACAAAGTGGTGACGCTGCTGGCCCGCCTGGACTTCGCCGAGAAAGGCCAGTCCCTCCCCGGCGCCGACGACCTCCAAGCCCGCCTCCAAGCCGACGAAAACGACCTGGAAGCCCGCCTCCAGCTCGCCAACCTGTACGTCTCCCGGGAACAGTACGACCCCGCCTTGGAACAACTGCTGGAAATCGTCAAACGGGACCGCGCCTTCCAGGAAGACGTCGGCCGCAAGACCATGCTGCAGGTATTCAACCTGCTGGGGGGTGAAGGGGAAGTGGTGAGCAAGTACCGCAAGCTGCTGGCGTCGGCGCTGTACTGACACCCCTCAGGGACAAGGGCGGGCAAGGAGAACAGCTCCAATGGCCGCCTTGCCATTCCCATTACGACAGCCCAAAAAATCCTTGCCATGACAACACCCTAAACTAGAGTGAAGTGTGTGCATTGGCAATAAAGGAGGGGGCGCCGGGGGTAATTTATTCGGCAGCCCTATCGTCGCAAGGATAGAAGCCGCCGTTCTCTTGTTCCTGCGGCGCGTGATTCAGAACAGCTTGGTAACGAAACAAGCTGCCGGCCATGGCACACGGCCTGAAAGAAGAACCTCTTGGCCGTATCCGTCGATGAAGGGGATTTGTGAATTAATCACTCATCAAGGAGCACAACCATGACACTACTCAATCGCTTCACCACCTTGTTCTTCGCCATTTTGCTGGCGTCCCTCCTCGGATGCGCATCCACGTCCACGAAGGAGGGGACCGGCGAGTACATCGATGACTCGGTCATCACCACCAAAGTGAAGGCGGCGATTTTCAACGAACCCACCTTGAAATCGGCCGAGATCAACGTCGAAACCTTCAAAGGAGAGGTTCAGTTGAGCGGTTTCGTCAGTTCCCAGTCCGACATCAACAAGGCGGTCGAAATTGCCCGCAGCATCAAGGGCGTGACCTCCGTCAAAAACGCCATGCGGCTCAAGTGACGCCAAACCCACCCTCCTGAACCCGCCAGCCCCCTGGCCCAGCCAGGGCGCACTTTAACCAAGGAGAAATGAAATGACACTGGGAACAATACTGCTGGTGATTGTGATTCTGCTCCTGATTGGCGCAATACCGACCTGGCCGCACAGTAGGGGATGGGGGTATGCGCCCAGTGGCGTTCTTGGCACCGTGCTGTTGATCATTTTGATCCTGTTCCTGCTGGGCAAGATATGACGTACAACAGCGCAACGGGGCCTTGCCGTTATGAACCGCCCCCTCTTTGCACTCCCTCAAACGGCCTGTGCCAGCGGCTTAAGGGCCGTTGAAGCGTCTCGCCGCCGGCCGCCAAGCCGGGGCGATTCCGGTCGTGCCGCACCCAGGCAGGGCCGCAGCAGCAAACCCGCACCGAATCAGGCTTCCGGCTTGTGTTTCTCGGTCAATTCACCAAACGTAATTTGGAGGATAGAAAAATGAATACCCTGAAAGGATTCAAATTGGTCGTGGTTTCAATGTTCATTGCCGCAGGGCTCATCGGGTGCAAAGAACCTACTCCCCCGGAAACGGCAGGCCCCGCGGAAACGGCAGGGCAGAAAATAGACCAGGCGGCAGAAAAAGCCGGCGACAAAATAGAACAGACGGCTGAAAAGGCCGGCGACAAAATGGAACAGGTGGCAGACGACCTTAGCGCGCAAAGCGAAAAAGCCGGCAAGGAACTCGATGACGCGACGATCACCGCCAAAGTCAAAGCAGCCATTCTTGCCGAGGAAGGCCTCAAGGTTCTGCAAATCAGTGTTGAAACGATGAAAGGGGTGGTCACACTGACCGGATCGGTCGATTCGCAGCAACACAGCGATAGGGCCAAAGAAATAGCGGGTGCCGTGGCAGGCGTGAAAGACGTTGAAAACAAGCTGGTTGTTAAGTCGGCTGGTTGAGGCTTGATTCAAAAAGGGGGCAACTTGCCCCCTATATGGGTTTGGTTTGGCTTCTCTACCGATCAATGACAGGGGCCAGCACCGACCCGCCCACTCGAAACCCGCCCCATGGCGGGATTTTCTTTCCTGGCGTTGTGCCGCATGATGGAAACCATTCGGCGGATTATGCTACGCCAATCCGCCCTACACGGGCGGTACGTCGCCCGGGAACAGCTGCTGGAAATCCTCAAACGGGACCGCGCCTTCCAGGAGGACATCGGCCGCAAGACCATGCTGCAGGTGTTCAACCTGCTGGGGGGAGAGGGGGAGCTGGTGAGCAAGTACCGCAAGCTTCTGGCATCGGCGTTGAACTGACCCCCTCGGCTCCGCCTCCGCCATCCAGCCCCGCTTTTCGAAAAATCCTTTTCTCTTCCGCTTGTTGCGACACAGCGGAAGAAGCCTTACCATTCCAGCGGAATAAACGGCTTCAGGACGACGCGACGGACAATCGCCGCGCCTTACAAGGCACCGCTTTTTAGGCGGCACTAAAAATTTATAATACATTGATAATAAAAATTAAATTGGCAACGCAAGCGGCTATATCATCAAATATGACGCAATATTTTCCATCAATTAGGATGGCTACTTTACGTTGGGGGGCTCAAGCACATGAATAGGACTCTCATCGCTTTGCTCCTTTTCCTTGGCGCAAATGTCCATCTTCATGCCGGAACCAAAGAGGGCCTTGCCGCTGTCGATCGAGGCGACTACAAGACTGCCTACGTCGAGTTCTTAGAAGGCGCCAAGAATGGGGATGCTGAGGCTGCGAAGAATCTTGGATGGATGTACCAATATGGCGTTGGTGTGAAAGGCGATTTTGCGGAGGCAATGCGGTGGTACCGCATTGCTGCTGACGCAGGCAATTCCATCGCGCAAAACAATCTCGGCCTAATGCTCAAGACGGGGTATGGCGGAGTACGCAATCCAGTTGAAGCGATGAAATGGTTTGAGAAGGCCGTAGCACAGGGATACGCGGAAGCAAAAGCCAATATCGGCCTCATGTATTGCAACGGTGAAGGGGTACAGAAGGACTTCGATGCTTGTGCATCCTGGCTCAGGAGAGCCGCCGATGAAGGCGTGGCGCAAGCTCAGTTCAGTCTGGCTGTTCTTTACATCGGTGGCACGGGTGTTGAAAAAAACGAGAACGAAGCGAAGAAATGGGTAGCCAAAGCGGCGGCTCAGGGACACCCGGAAGCAATTACTTGGCTCCGAATCATGAGCCAAAAGTCGCGCGACGATACGCCCCCCAACCCATCCATCAACACGGACGCTGCGCGATGAAGCCGCGCAGCGCCGGTTATGTCAGACGTTAGGCGTCACAACGAGAGGCCGCAGCTGCGAGTGCCAAAGCAGCTCAGTGCCCAAGAAGAGAGCAGTTCCAAAATCTGGCATCAATCAAACTGGGAGCAGAAATGAGCGCGTATGTGATCTTCGACGTCCAGACCATAATAGGGGACAGACCCTGAGGTTTCCCCTCATATTCAAGCCCCACGACAAGCAGCCTGAGCCTGTTCGCGCAAAGCAGGCAGGGCATCAGCGAGATGCAGTCGTCGCAGCCAATCCCCGCCAGCATCAATAACACGACGAG
>Ga0209269_1000436_pt1 | contig 39702 bp, 44 predicted proteins | sample MTBAKMMethaMetaG_FD_187455 | JGI IMG/M metagenome (GOLD analysis project Ga0209269, IMG submission 187455) | Enrichment culture microbial communities from Arthur Kill intertidal strait, New Jersey, USA, that are MTBE-degrading - MTBE-AKM (Arthur... | ecosystem: Environmental > Aquatic > Marine >... | reverse complement strand
TTAAACCAACAACTGGCCCGCGCGGGCCAGTTGTTTCTTGATGGTTCAATGATTATTTGGTTTTGGCTTCGATGCGTTTGCCGCTGCTCTTATCGACCACGCTGATGCGGCGCGGGCGGGCTTCTTCAGCCTTGGGCAGGTGCAATTCGAGGATGCCATTCTCGTAGCTGGCTTCGATCTTATCATGCGCGACCGGATCGGGCAGCGAAATGCTGCGCAGGAAGCGGCCAAAGCGGCGCTCACGCATGTGGTAGCGGTCACTTTCCTTGGATTCCTCTACTTTGGTTTCGCCCTTAATCGTCAGGGTGTGCTCGCTGTAGGTGATCTCCAGGTCTTTGGGGTCAATGCCGGGCACTGAGGCGCGCACCACATAGCCATCTTCGCGCTCGACAACATCCAGCGGTAATTTCCAATCGAAGTCCGTTTCACCCCGCATGGAAGGGTAATCGCGATAGAATAGATCATCCATGGCGCGGCTGAGTTCAAGCATCTCACGGAATGGGTTGTAACGAGTAATTTCAGACATACGAACACCTCCTTTGAAGTGAGTAAAGATTTGTTTATTTCCTTCTGATACACCCTTATTAAATCGCTTAATTATGAGAAAAAGATAAGCAAAATATTTATAATTTATATGAATCAGAGGAAATGAAAGGAAGCACTCGATGAGCACACTTCTCACCTGGTACGGACACGCCGCCCTCGGTTTGCAAACTGGCGGATTTCACCTGCTGGTGGATCCATTTTTAAGCGGAAACCCGGCCGCCAGCAGTTCCAGTGAGGCGGTTAGAGCGGATTATATTCTCATCACCCACGGGCACGGCGACCATGTGGGCGACGCGCTGACCATCGCCCGGCGCGATCAGGCCAGGGTGATCAGCGTGTTTGAAATCGCCAAATGGTTCGAAAAACAAGGGGTGGAGGCGCACGGCCAGCACCTGGGCGGGGGATTCCACCACCCGTTTGGTTATCTCAAGCTGACCCTGGCGCTGCACGGCTCTTCCCTGCCGGATGGGTCTTATGGCGGCAATCCGGCGGGTTTTTTGCTCACCACCCTGGAAGGACACAAGATCTACATTGCCGGGGATACAGGCTTGTTTGGCGACATGCGTCTGATCGGCGAAGAGGGCATCGACCTGGCAGTGCTGCCGATTGGTGACAATTACACCATGGGCCCCGCAGACGCCTTGCGCGCGGTGAAGCTGATCGCGCCCAAACATGTGATTCCCTACCATTACAATACTTTTGGTCTCATCCAGCAAGACGCGCCTGCTTGGGCGCGCCAGGTGGAAGCCGAGACCAACACCCAGGCCCACGTGCTGCAACCGGGTGAAGCGTTTGAGTTGGGGTAACCCTTGTGCACCCCCTCCGACTCCCCCGCGTAGCGGGGGAGTGAATCATGGTCGCGAAATCAGCGGCGCAGCCGCGGGGAAGGGGTTATTCTCTGCACAATCGTGGGGAGGGCTGGCTAATCGATCAAAAAAGACACCCCCTCCGGCTCCCCCGCAAAGCGGGGGAGTGAATCACGGTTGCGAAATCAGCAACGCAGTCGCGGGGATGGGGTCATCTTTTGTGCAATCGTAGGGTGTGTGGCCACCCACTGAAAGAAAAAAAGACACCCCCTCCGGCTCCCCCGCACAGCGGGGGAGTGAATCACGGTTGCGAAATCAGCAACGCAGTCGCGGGGATGGGGCTATTCTTGATAGCTTTTGCCAGTGATTCATGTTTAAGATTGGGACAGTTACACTCTGCAGGGAGGCGGCATGCAACCAAAATCGCAAAAAAGTGGAGCGGTAAAATTTTATAACCTCAGCGTGGAAGAACGCCTGCGGGTATTGGCTGAAGAAAGCGGTCTGGAAGAAGACGCTTTGCTAGCCTTCACCGCGCAAGGCGGTCTTAATGTGGAGCAGGCCGACCACATGATCGAAAACGTGGCCGGGCTGCACGCGCTGCCGTTGGGCATCGCCCGCAACTTCATCATCAACGGGCGCGAGGTGTTGGTGCCGATGGCCATTGAAGAGCCTTCGGTGGTGGCCGGCGCGTCGTTTATGGCCAAGCTGGCCCGCCCGGCGGGGGGCTTCTTTACCCACGCCGATCCCCCGCACATGATCGGGCAAATGCAGATCTTAAATGTTGTTCACCCGCAAGAGGCGCGCCTGCGCCTGCTGGAGCAAAAAGAGCGCCTGCTGGACGATGTGCGCGAGATCGACCCGCTGCTCAAGAAACTGGGCGGTGGTCCGCGCGATCTGCAGGTGCGCGTGATCGAAGACTCGCCTATCGGGCCCTTCCTGGTGGCGCACCTGATCTATGACGTGCGCGACGCGATGGGTGCCAACGCGGTCAACACCGCCGTGGAGCGCATCGCCCCGGCCGTGGAAGCCATCACCGGCGGGCGCGTGCTGCTGCGCATTCTCTCTAACCTGGCCGACCAGCGTCTGGCGCGCGCGCGCTGCACCATCTGCTTGCAAGACCTGGGCTTCAACGCCTTCACCCCCGCGGAAGTGCGCGACGGCATCATCGCCGCCTGGGCTTTTGCCGCCGCGGATCCCTACCGCGCCGCCACCCACAACAAGGGCATTATGAACGGTGTGGACGCGGTGGTGCTGGCTACTGGCAACGACTGGCGCGCCGTGGAAGCGGGCGCGCACGCCTACGCCGCTCGCGCGGGGCGCTATACCAGCCTGAGCACCTGGGGCAAAGACGCCGAGGGAAACCTGGTGGGCACGCTGGAAATGCCCATGGCCGTGGGGCTGGTGGGCGGGGCGACCAAAGTGCACCCCACCGCGCAAGCCGCGTTGAAGTTGATGGGCGTGCAAACCGCCGCCGAACTGGCGCAGATTATTGTGGCGGTCGGCCTGGCGCAGAACCTGGCCGCTCTGCGCGCCCTGGCGACCGAAGGCATTCAGCGCGGGCACATGAGCCTGCACGCCCGGCAGGTGGCTATTGCCGCCGGCGCGCCGGTAGACCTGGTCGAGCGCCTGGCGCAGCAATTAGTGGAAGAAAAAACGGTACGCATCGACCGCGCGGAAGAAATTCTGCGCGCGTGGCAAAATAAATAATTCGCGGGGAGATCGCCCCGCTTCGTAAACAAACATTCCGGGAGAAGACTGTATGGAAACACCTGAAACCCAACCCAAACCCTCGCTGGCGCTCAAACCCAACCGCGCGGTCGGCATCGCCGGCTATGGCGCGTACGTGCCGCAATACCGCCTGCCCGCCGCGGAAGTCGCGCGCATCTGGGCCGGTTCGGACGAAGACGGCGGCGGTCCGGTGATCGAGAAATCGGTGCCGGGCATGGACGAAGACGTGATCAGCATGTCGATTGAGGCGGCCCGCAACGCGCTGGCGCGCGCCGAGATCTGCGCCTGCGAATTGCGCGCGGTGTGGGTTGGCTCCGAGTCGCACCCCTACGCGGTCAAGCCCAGCGGCACCATTGTGGCCGAGGCCATCGGCGCGGGAAATCACATTCAGGCCGGCGACTGGGAGTTCGCCTGCAAGGCCGGCAGCGAAGCCATGATCGCCGCCATTGGTCTGGTGGGCTCGGGTATGGCCGACTACGCCATGGCCATCGGCATGGACACCGCCCAGGGTCGCCCCGGCGATCATCTGGAATACACCGCCGCGGCTGGCGGAGCGGCTTACATCATCGGCCCGGCTGAGACCGCCCTGGCCACCATCGAGGCCAGCTATTCCTACGTCTCCGACACGCCGGACTTCTGGCGGCGCGCTTATCAGAAGTACCCCGAGCACGGACAGCGCTTTACCGGCGAACCGGCTTATTTCAAACATATCACCAGCGCCGCCAAGACGCTGATGAAAGAACTGGGCGCGGAACCTGGCGATTTCAAATACGCCGTATTCCACCAACCCAACACCAAATTCCCCACCCGCGTGGCCGGACTGCTGGGCTTCAGCAAAGAGCAGATCCAGACCGGGCTGCTTTCGCCGCGCATCGGCAACACCTACGCCGGGGCGGCGCTCATCGGTTTGACGGCGGTGCTGGATGTGGCCCAGCCCGGCGACCGCATTTTGATGACCTCGTTTGGCTCGGGCGCGGGCTCCGACGCCGTGGTGCTCACCGCCAGCGAGGCTTTGCTGGTGCGCCGCGAAAAAGCCCTCAGCACCGAGCAGTATATCGCCCGCCGGGTGGCCATCGATTACGCCCAATACGCGCGCATGCGCGGCATTCTCACCTTGAAGTAAGGGGGACGCATGACCGAAGTGATTATCGCCGGAATTGGCCAGACCCCCGTGGGCGAGCATTGGGAGCTTTCGCTGCGCAGCCTGGCCGCGCGCGCCATTCGCGCCGCCCTGCGCGACGCGGGCGACCTGCAGCCGCAGGCCGTCTACATCGGCAACTTCCTCAGCTCGCAGATCCTCCACCAATCGAACCTGGGCGCGTTGATCACCACCAACAGCGGCCTGGAAGGGCTGGAAGCCTTCACCCTCGAAGCTGCCAATGCCTCGGGCGCGGCCGCCTTCCGCATGGGATATCTGGCCGTGGCCTCTGGCTATGTGGATACGGCCGTGGTGGTGGGCGTGGAAAAGGTCAGCGACGTAGCCCCCCAGGAACTGGAAGCCTACGCCGCCCAGGCCATGGATTACGACTATGAGATCATGCAGGGGCTGACCCTCAGCGCGCAAGCCGCGCTGCTGATGCGCCGCTACATGCACGAATTTGATGTGCCGCGCGAGGCCTTCGCCGCCTACCCCATGCTGGCGCACGCCAACGCGGCTGGCAACCCCAACGCCTACTTCCGCCGCCCGATGAAGCTGGAATCATACCAGCGCGCCGGGGTGGTGGCCGACCCGCTCAACCTGTTCGATACCGCCCCCTTGCTGGACGGCGCGGCCGCGGTGGTACTGACCCGCTCGGGCAATCTGCCCACCGGCTTCCCCCACCCGCTGGTGCGCGTGGTCGGCTCCAGCCTGGTGACCGACGCCATCTCGCTGCACGACCGCCCCGACCCGCTGGCCTTCCGCGCCGCGGCGCTCTCGGTGGAGCGCGCCTGCCGTCAGGCCGGCATCCTGCCCGAAGATATCGACTTCTTCGAGGTGAGCGACAACTACTCGTTTTACGCTCCGCTGTCCATTGAGGCGGCCGGCTTCGCCAAACGCGGCGAGGGCTGGAAGCTGGCGCAGAGCGGCGCGCATGCCCGCGGCGGACGCCTGCCGCTCAACACCATGGGCGGCGCGCAAGGGCGCGGGAATCCGCTGGCGGCCAGCGGCGTGTACCAGATCGTCGAAGCCGTACAGCAGCTGCGCGGAAAAGCGGGTGCCAATCAACTGGCCAGAGCGCACCGCGCCATGACCCAGAGCCTGGGCGGCGCGGCCGGTACCGCCGTCACCCATATTCTGGAGCGCTGGCAGCCCTAGCCTTACGGGATTGAAAGCTTTTTAGAGCCTTCTGATAGCTTTTGATAGGGATTCCTTTTTAAAATAGGCGAGCAACACAAAAATAAAGGTTCCCCGGCTTGTTTAGCCGGCCGGGTTTGATTAGAAGGAGCAGTACACATGGAAAATCCACGCCACTGGAGACTGAAAAAACAACGCTACGCCCTGGTGGGCGAAGAATGCCCGCATTGCCACGTCAAACTCTTCCCCCCGCGCGACGTCTGCCCGCACTGCGGCGGCGAAGCCAAAGAAGAATTTGCCTTCAGCGGCAAAGGTGAAGTATTCTCATACACTGTGATGCACGACGCCCCCACCGGCTACCAGGAAGCCACCCCCTTCACCGTGGCGCTGGTCAAACTGGCCGAAGGCCCCGTGGTCACCGCGCAGCTCACCGACCTGGGCGACCAGCCCGTGCGCATCGGCATGCCGGTCGAAATGGTCACGCGCAAAATCCGCACCGACGAAGGCGATCGAGGCATGATTTTGTACGGGTACAAATTCCGGCCCGTTTTGAGTGCCTGATCTGGTGATTATGAGGAACGCCCCGGCTTGAAAAGGTCGGGGCGTTTTTATGTATAATATGAACATGGATATAACTGCTTTGCAAACATACCGTCAAGGTTGGCAAGCCGTCGAGGAAGTGGAAAAGCAGGAAGCTCGCCAGGCAACCATTGAAATGCGCTGGCTACAGCTAAATTCGCTGGTTGGAATGGCTATCGCGCTGGAAATTTTGCCTCTGAATGATCGTGAGGAAGAAGAAGTGCGAACTCGTTGGAATCAGTTAAAGAAAGCCCGTAATGACAGAACCTGATCAAATGCTGACATTTCTGGCACCATTAACAGCGCTTCAGAAATTGTTGGATCATTTTCATGGACGCGGGGTCATTATCGGGGGAATTGCATCCAGTCTTTTGGGGAAAGCCCGCCTGACCGCTGATCTGGATGCTATGCTTCTGCTATCCACTCAGAATATTCCCGAAGTGTTGCAGGTTGCCGAGCAACTGAGAATTTACCCCCGCGTGGACCAAGCCGCATATCCGGGTACCCACAGGGCTCCCTTCGGTCGTGCTCTGCACTCCCTTCGGTCGTAAATTCCGGCCGGTGATGGGACATTAGAAACTTTGTGAGTGTAAATGCGAAACGCCTTCCAGAAATGGAGGTCGTTTTTTGTTGCGTGGAATTAGAGGGTGAGTTATAATCTGTCGGGTTGGGGGAAAATGATAATTATAATCCTTTCCCTAACCAAGCCTATGCTCGCCCACACGCAAGCCTGTACCCCGCAGGGGTGAAACACCCCGCTGGGGTGTAACGCAAACCTTTAATTGTTTGTCTCGCGTTCTTGGCAGCTTCTCAAAATTCAGGCATCAAACGAAAGGTAGAGGATATGAAGACAAAAACCACAATCACTGAAGCGCTGCAGGAAGTCAAAACGATTGACTCACGCATCAAAAAGAAAAAGGAATTTATCTTCAACTTCCTTTTTCGCCAGAACAATCAACGTGACCCGCACGAAAGAGATGGCGGATCGGCTGCCTTGATTGCACGTGAACGCCAGTCAATCAACGACCTTTTAGAACGCAAGATTGCAATTCGCAATGCTATCAATGTCGCCAACACTGAAAATTCGATCACTATTAAAGACCAAACGCGCACAATTGCAGAATGGCTTGTATGGAAACGCGACGTTGCACCCATTATGAAAGAAGTCCTGAATGAAACGGCAGCCAAGCTTAAATCCATGCGGCAGGATATAACCCGAAAAGGTTTTACAATCACGCAAAACGCGCCCACCGAAGTCACGCTGGATATGATTGTCAATGTCAATGAGGCTGAACTGGCCATGCAAATCGAAAACCTGGAAGAAACGCTGTCAACGCTCGATGGTCAATTCTCTTTGAAAAACGCGACCATTACAATCGAATTTTAGCATCGTTATTTTGCCTTCCGTAGCGAAGTGAGAAAACGACTAGGACACCAACTTTTGATTTTCTTATAGAAAATCGCTGACAGTCCCTTGTGGATTTGTCTGCCGAAAGGCAAATCTAAGAAGTTTATAAGGTGAAAATTCAAAGTTTCTTTACCTCAACTTCTAAAGATCAAAGGGAAAAGTTCTGTAAAATCCATCGATTATCTGGTTCGTTTGGCAACAAGCGAAATGACCTTCCTAATCAGGTCAATCTCAGGATGATGGCTGTTACTCGAAGGCAAAAAATAATAGAATATCCGGCATGCCGGTCGAGATGGTCACGCGTAATATCCGCACCGATGATGGCGATCGGGGCATGATTTTATATGGGTACCCACAGGGCTCCCTTTGGTCGTAAATTCCGGCAGGTGATGGGCTAAGCTGTTTACCAATTGGTTATCAATAGAAAACACTCTCCATTTCTGGAGAGCGTTTTTTTGTTGCGCGGATTTAGGGGGTGAATATAATAAATAGCAGTGGGGAAATGAAGAATGCTCTTCTCCCTCACCATATTCACGCCCGTCCACACGCAGGTAACGCAAGCCGTTAGCCAGCAATTATAGAATAATCATGTCATTTCAACATTATTTACCAGCAACCTATATCGCTTGTTTCTCAAATGGGAAAGAACCCAGGAGGAGAGATAGGGTAGTTTCTATTGGCGATAGAAAAAAGGGCGAAATAAGGGAAGCCAAATCTGGAAATGTTGCAGGGATAAATGATATATATGCAATAAGTGGAACTCCTGAGCAGACCAATATTGTTGATGAGAATTGGTCATTCTACGAAGCACCATTAGCGGATGCTTTTGAAAGCCTGAAACATAGTGATATAGACGCCGAGACCTGGGGACGGGTTATCGTTCCATTTGTAGCAGGGATTTTTGTTCGCGGTCCAGATTTTACTGAGCGATACACCAATCGATTAGGCGACCTCGTAAACGAAATTAGCCCGGATTCAGTAAACATCTCTCGTGTATTTGAATTTCAAATAATGCTTGCAAATCTTCTTTCTTCAGAATGGATAATTGCTTCCGTAACTGGCAATGATGAATTAATAACCAATGATTTAGGTTACGCACCCTTTATGCTCAGTCATTCTAGGGAAATTGGCATTTCAATTCCAATTGGCCATAGACACATGATCCAAATAATTCCAAAAAGAAAATCTAGAGCAGCTATTTTCAGTGATGGACGATGGATACCAAATTTGAAATACGTGGAGCTTGTTCGAGACAATCATATTGGATTTAACAGGGCGCTTGCACAATACTCTCAACATTACATCTTTGGATCGACAAAGGAGGAGATTCAAAAATATCTTAACACCGAATCAAACAACCTAAAGCCACTTGAACCTTATCAAATAGGTTTTAGGTTCGGCGGTGATGAAGCTAAATATGCTTGGTATAGATTCATTAGCATGGTTTCAAGAGAACCAACAAATTCTTCATCATCAAATCCATTGGATCAGGATGCGCTCCTTTCTGCTCCAATTCCTGCCATCATGTTTGTTTCATCAGATCTTTTCACTCACAGAACAACAGTTTATCGAAAAGGACATTCTATATATATCAATCTCAGTAATTTCTAAATATAATTATTGCTACCTAGTAAAGCGTGCGCCTTACATTACGTGGCTTCAAGCCGCTTCGCGTCCTGCTCCCAAGCAGAGTCCACGCTCCTACCCCAAGCAGGTATCCCCTACAGGGACATTGCCACAAGCCGTTGGGCGTTTGTCTTGAAAGTCAATGTCTTGGAATTTCAAAAATGAAGGTAGAGTTTCATGGACTTATCTTGGCTTTGTTTTGTCGCCGCATTATTGATAATGATTCCTATTATCTAATATGGCGTTACTTCAAGGTTGAAAAACGGGAAACAACTTCTCAAGGGTTTTTCATTGTTCGGTAATCCTAAAATCATGAAAATCAAAACGCGGTTTTCAAAATTAGAAGAGTTTTATAAAGCGATAAATGTTTTAATCGAATCGCTCAAAAAAGATGGTCATCTTGAAGAGGCGCAAGAATTAAGTACAGCAATGATTGCTGGCGCAACAGGCTCAGAAATACTTGGCGACATAATGCGTGCGCTCAAAAGTATGCAAGGCAAATATTCTTCAGAGTTGAGAAATGAAATTAACGAGTGCTTTGCGTTTGCGCTAAATCACCGGAAAATTTTAGGGCTAGACAGGTAAAACACTTTTACTGTCAGCGTTTTGGCAAGTAATATTTCTGGTAATTGCATAAGATTAAATTGTGTGTAAAACTTAGGCGTGTTGGCGGTAGTATCTTGTTTTGGTCAGCGAGTCTTGTACAACAAAGAACGCCAAAAAAAGCGTGCACCTGATCCTGGGGATTCTACAGCATTTTCAGGCATTTTCCTCGCTTCGAGTTTTCTCTGCTCCCAAACAGAATCTACACCTGCCAATAGGCAGGTAAAGCTCACCCTTAGGCGTTTCCTTCCTACAGAAGTCAGGCACTATGACATTAAATTTGCCACAAATCCAATACCAAGTCGAAAAGCTGGCGAAAAGAATTGAAGCGCCAAGAAATATATTGCCGACTTTTGGGTATTCTGAACAAAGCGGGCGGCCCCACATCGAAGTTGATTCAAGGGGTTATCATTATGTCAATGCTGAACGAGGTCATGAATTCAGCCGACAAATCACATTGGATTTAGACGAACTCCTTTACCTGATTTTTGCTGATGTCACTTTTTCTCTTTCTGTAGAATATGAATTGGCCAATCGCATTGAAAACCAGGATGGTCGAAGGATTATGTTCCCCTATCAAGTAGAACTATTATCGCTGCTCTCTCCCAAATGGAGTGAGCGAGAATCTTTGGAACATGAACGAATACTCAGACAGCATCCATTTGACGACAATGCAGGTATCCGAGCCACACTAGCAGGCAATTTGAGAAAACAGGGCTATGCTGAAGAAACGATTTCAAAAATGATTTACGAAAAGTATCCATTACCAATAGAACGCGCCTAACCTTGTTTGCAGCGGACGCAGCGTGGCTTCGATCTGCTTCGCATCCCGCTCCCACGCCCACCCCAGCGCGGATATCCCCTACGGGGACGATCCCCTGCGGGGATGGTGCCGCAAACCGTTAGGCGTTTCGAAGTACAAAAGAAAAGGATTTTCAAAATGAGGACCTCCAATCATGTCAATGCAATTCACCAAAGCCTGGAATATCGTCGTTTTTACTTATTTGCATGCATCGGATTTGTTTTTATTGGGTTGACCTATCTTTTTCGAGAGATGTTATTCCAGACAAATGAAGGTCTAACTGTGCTTTTTGGAATCATGCCAAGTTTGGCAGGTTCATTTGCAACACCCTTTGTCCTGCTGATCTGGGTTGCTTTGCAAAGAAGTAATCAGGCATTGCTTAGAAATAGTAAAGTTTTCTGCCTGATTAACCTGTTCGTCCTTGGGATGTGTGTCCTGATTGAGTTCTTGCATTTATGGCTGAACCTGGGTGGCTTCCATTGGAATGATATTGTGGCTTCTCTCGTTGGAATGTTCGTGGCGTTATTAGCATTCCATCTGGTATTAGCGAACAGGCAAACGAATCCACCCTTGGTTTCCGAGCGATCAACTAAATGAGGACCTGAAAAGATTGAAAGTAATTGTGGTCGGGCTTTTCAGGCGGTGAGCCTTGCGCAACACAAAAACGCCCAACAAAGCGTGCAGCGGACGGTGGGTACGCGGCGCGTTTTTTGAGCGTTTCGCGCAGCGTGGCCTTGGGCTTTTTTGTTTCGAAGGCGAGTCCACGCCCGCCCCAGCGCGGGTATCCCCTAGGGTGACGATCCCCTTTGGTGATAATCCCCAACAGGGACATTGCCGCAAGCCTTAGGAAATAGATAAGCATGTCACTGTTAATCCATGAAGTTCCGGTAATTAATGCCCCAATCGAGCTGCTGCTCCTTGCCGATCCTTCGGAAGAAAAGATCCGCTCCTATCTAGCCTCCTCAAAGTGCTTCGTTGCTTCAATTGATGGAGTTGTGGTGGGTGCATGCGTTGTACAGCCACGCGGCAATGGCACCCATGAACTGATGAGCATCGCTGTTCACCCGGCCCACCAGAAGTCCGGTTACGGCACAGCGTTATTGAAATGGGTGATTGATTTCTTTCGCAACGCTGGCGCACGGCAGCTGGAGGTGGGCACCGGTACCTTTGGCTATCAACTCGCTTTCTACCAGCGGCAAGGGTTTCGGGTTACCAGCATTGACCGTGACTTCTTTGTCAAGAACTACCCTGAGCCCATCTTTGAGGACGGAATACAGCTCTTTGACATGCTGCGTCTTACATTGAGATATTCGGGGAATGATGCCTGACCATTCACTCAAGCCGGCGCTGCGCCGCAAAGCGGCTTAATTCAGGCGTTCGATTGACACTTATCCCCCGCGGACCGAGTCGGATGTGCGGGTACGCGAAGCACTCCCTTCGGTCGTAAGTTCCGACCGGTGATGGGCTAAGCTGTTTACCGATTGGTTATAAATAGAAAGCGCTCTCCGCGAAACACACAACGTGCTGTGTTGGAGGGCGCTTTGTATGTTGCGTAGAATTAGGGGGTGAGTATAATGAACAGTAGTGGGGAAATGAAGAAAAGGTAATTTGCTCTCCAATTCCCGTCCTTGCCAGGCACGCAAGCCGTTGGGCAGAGTCTTTCCACAAGGTTCAAGGAGGTAAATAACCTTGGGAATGTTATTATACTTGGGGTGTTAAAATGAATAATTTTCTTTCCAAAATCGATCTAAAGAATACTCTCCTTAATTCCTGGAAAAATCAACTTCCTAAAATTCGTCTGACTTTGTTGATAAGTTTTGCGATAGGTTTGGGAGGAATCATAATTGTTTATATATTGAGCCTATTGATGGGTGTCCCCCCTGCCTGGTTAACGAGGGACCCCGCCGATATCACTGGCTCAGGTTCTTATATCGGTATGCTCTCTAATCTTGGCATCATGGGTTGGACTGCAACGACAACAATATGTTTTTGGGCAGCTTTTCTTCTGAGACAAGACAATCGTTCTCGCAAGTCAATGTATTTTCTGTTTGCCTTTGGGTTTCTTTGTCTGCTGTTGACCTTTGATGATGCTTTTTTGTTTCACGAAAGAATATTGCCTCGATTACATATTCCAGAGAACGGAATTTTTTTTGGATACCTGTTCATCATGGTTGGTTACTTGGGGTATTTTTTTCGTCGAATTTTGAAGACAGACTATCTCATACTTATCTTAGCCTTTTTCTTTCTAGGGTTATCGGTGGCGATGGATCAAATTCTTCCCTTTTCTGATCTTGAATCTTTTTTGGAAGATTGTCCGAAATTTTTGGGGATAATGTTGTGGTTGGCATATTTTTCTCGGACTGCATTTTTAATGGTTAAAGACAGCTTTGCTGGGAGAGTAGTGGAAGGATAAGAAAAAATCACTAAAGTGTTTAAGAAGGTTCAAAGAAAAAGATCCGCCCAACAACCGCATGTAGCTGAATGCCTACCCCCGGTTGTTTGGGGATTCTGCGCCTGCACAGGCAAGTAGTCTTGCTAACCCGGCGCCGGCTGATGCGGAGGCGTTAGGCGCAGTCCGAAAAAATTATCAGAGTTATCTTATGAAAAAAATGCCGTATGCTAACAAGTGGCAAATAATATTGACAGAATTCTACGATTTGTCAACTTCGAAGATTCTCATCTCAAATGCGCAAACTATCTATAAAAAACTCTATTCTCTCTATGCAAATCGTAAAATTTTAAATCAACAGGCAATCTTAAATTCTAAAATTCTTCCAGGACTGTCTATCTATCAAGCGTTGTGCGCCGAGAATCAAGACCAAAACAAGGTTCTCAACGAAGTCGAAGTTTTGTTCAGAAGAACATTTTTTACGAATCGCTACCAAGGTATTCGTTTCTTAAATAATTTCTCCAATCCCTTCCCAATTATCAAGTTCGGATTACGGTTGATGGCATCTAAAGCGTATTTGCCAGGTTCGCAAGAGACTATCGTTGATAATGACGACTGTTTTGCAATAAATATCTATCGTTGTTTGATTCTTGATGTTTTGACCGAGAATAATGCAAAAGAACTTACTTCCCTATACTGCAAAACTGATGATTGGTTAGCACAAGCTCTACCCAAGATAAGTTGGGAACGAACAAAAACACTGGAACGCGGAGATAGTTGTTGTGATTTTCGATGGTGTCGGGTTCAAAAATCTGCGCCCAGCAAACCGTGCAGCTGATGTTGTTTAGCTTCTAGCCGCTTCGCGTCTTGTTCATAAGCCAAATCCAATCGCGGCTAACGCATGCCGTTAGATTGACACTTATCCCCCGCGGACCGAGTCGGATGTGCGGGTACGCGAAGCACTCCCTTTGGTCGTGCTCTGCACTCCCTTCGGTCGTAAGTCCCGGCCGGTGATGGGCTAAGCTGTTTACCGATTTGTTATCAATAGAAAGCACTCTCCGCGAAACAGAAGGAGGGCGCATTTTTGTTGTGCGGCATTTTGGGGTGTGTATAATAAAAGCAGTCAGTAAATGAAGAAAGGGATCACCCCCGAATAAGGTCCCCGCCCACCCCAGCGTGAACAACGCCAATCGATGGGCAGTGTATTGATGTTCATCCTTCAAAGCAGGAGGATCAATTTGGAACCAGCCCCTGGAACAAAAGCCTGGTACGCCCAAATTACGGAAGACATCCTCGAAGCGGAACGACCGATTATCGACCCCCACCATCATTTATGGTTTGGGGGTGGAGCTCCGGATTACTTGTTGGCAGATCTATGGAACGACACGGGATCCGGACACAATATCGTTAAAACGGTCTTTATTGAGTGCGGGGTTGGTTACCGTGAAACTGGGCCCGATTATTTAAAATCTGTTGGCGAAACCGAATTCGCGGCAGATATCGCCATGCAAAGTGCCGCCGCTTCCCCAACCAGAGCTGTCATTGCGGGGATTGTGAGTCATGCGGATCTCACCCTGGGGGATAAACTGGAAGAGACGCTCGAAATCCACAAGACAGCAAGCAAAGGGCTGCTTCGGGGTATCCGGCATGCAGGTGCTTACCACCCTCATCCTGAAGAAGCTTTTATTTCTTTTACCTATGGCCCCGGGCTATTCTTAGATGAGGCCTTTCAAGCGGGTGTGCGTCTCCTCGGGCGACGTGGCTATACTTACGAAAGCTGGCATTATCACACCCAACTCCGCGACTTTATCACATTGGCCAGGGCGGCGCCAGACACGACCATCATCCTTGATCACTTTGGAACGCCCCTGGGCACAAAATCTTTTCGAGACCACCGGGAAGACATATTTCAGCAATGGCAGATGGACATTCGAAAACTGGCCGAATGCCCGAATGTCTACGCCAAACTCGGCGGTCTTGCGCAACCCGACAATGGTTTCGGCTGGCATGAGGCCGCCCTCCCGGCCACATCAGATGATCTGGTCAACGCCCAAAAGCAATACTACATTCACACGATCGAGTGTTTCGGCGCGAATCGATGTATGTTCGAAAGTAATTTTCCAGTTGATAAGATGTCGATTTCTTATGCGGTATTGTGGAATGCATTTAAAAAAATAGTCACTGATTTCTCTGAGGATGAAAAACGGGCTCTATTCTACGATACGGCTGCGAAAGTGTATCGGCTTTGAGATAGCGTAACCGGTTTTTAGCCTCAAGTGATAGTGAATCATGGCGAACGACTCTGCCCCGGCGCCCAGCCAAGCAGGGATTTGCAGCCGTTGGACTGATAATCAAAAGCAAAGCCTGGATTTGAGTTATTTTCAACCATCAAAGGAGAAGTATTCCATGCTCCACATCATTACAGACCGATTGGTATTGAAGCCGCATACCCAAAACAGCCTGACCTGGCTGAACACCACATTCAACAATCCAAATGAAGATTACTTCAATAGCGATGATCCCCCTAGAGAAGGCCCCGAGACGCTGGAAGAAACCCAAAAACTGCTGGATCGAATTCTCAACCGGCCAGCCGACGCAGACATTATTGACTTTGCCATTCATAAAAAGGATAACGATGAACTGATCGGGTGCGGAATGATCGCTCATCTCAACCGCTATAATCGGCGTTGCGATCTGGGCATTGGGCTGGGATGGAACAAGGCAAATTGGGGCAAAGGATACGCAAGTGAAGCCCTGCAAGCGATCATCGCTTATTGTTTTCAGGAATTACAGCTGAATTATATTGGGGCGGAAATTTATGAATTCAACGCGCCTTCAATTCGTCTGGTTGAGCGGAATGGATTTCACCGGGATGGGATCAAACGGCAATACATTTTCAAGGATGGTGTTTTTAAAGATTTGTATCTGTACAGCCTGCTCCGAGAAGATTGGGAGAAACTCCGCTAGCGCGTGGCACAGGGTCGAATCTCAGCTGTGACCCCGCATCGCGCGCACCAGACTGACAGATCTGTGCTCTGCAGGGGGTTACCGTATCCGGACAGGTACTTATCGCATCAATAACAATTTCTATGCATATCACAATTCTTGCTCTTGGTTCGCTCGGTGACATTCAGCCCTATGCTGCTCTTGGCAATGGGCTGAAATCTGCGGGGCATCAGGTTCGTTTGATTACCTTTGAAAATTTTGCTCCCCTTATTGCCGAGCATAAACTGGATTTTTTTCCAATTCAAGGAAACGCGCAAAAATTAGTCGCCAACGGAGGGACAGACATCCTTGGGCTGGTAAGATCTTTTGGTTCTCTGGCAGAAGGGTATGCCCGCGACTTGTCTGCGCCACAATTGGGTGAAACAGACCTTATCATCAATCAATTACCGGTAGGGTTATATGGTTATGATTTGGCAGAAAAATTTGGTGTGCCGATGGTGCTGGCGTCTGTAATTCCCTTGGCTCGAACTCAGACGTTCCCGCTGATGGGTTTTCCTAAACTTCCCTGGCAGGGCTACAACAAAGCAACTTACTATTTTGGCGAACAAATGGCATGGCAAATGTTTCGGATTAAGATTAATGGTTGGCGAAAAAAAACGCTCAATCTGAATCCCCTACCTTTAACAGGCTACTTTGGAAAATTAGGCACCAGCCAAATTCCAATTGTGAATGGTTTCAGCCAGCATGTAGTTCCACGCCCGAAAGATTGGAATGAGCATATCCACACGACCGGCTATTGGTTTCCAGAAGAGACGCATTGGCAACCGCCACGCGATTTATTAGCCTTTATTGAAGCAGGCTGTCCACCCGTATTTATTGGATTTGGAAGTATGCCAATCCGGGACTCGCAAAGAACCACGAAGATTATTCTCGAAGCCCTTAAACAGACCGGGCAACGAGGAATTTTGCATACAGGCTGGGGCGGTCTTGGAAATCAATCATTACCAGATTATGTATTCAAAATTGATTATGCCCCTTACGATTGGCTATTTCCACGAATGGCTATGGTGATTCATCATGGTGGTTCGGGCACAACTGCCTTTGGTCTTCGCTCTGGCGTACCCTCCTCCGTGATCTCATTTGTGTTTGACCAGCACTTTTGGGGAGAACGGATTGCTGAGTTGGGAGTAGGATCAAAACCGATTCGATTTAAGGAATTAACCGTTAACCGTCTGATTGAAACCATTCATTTTGGGGTTGGCAATACGCAGGTAAGGCAAAAAGCCATTGGACTTAGTGAATCTATCAAGGCTGAAAATGGAATCCAAAATGCGCTGACCTTCTTTGAAAAGTTGTTATCCTGATGGCCTTCAAAATGGCGCCCAACACAGCCCGCCTGACAACCTGATCTGCGCTTTGAGCATGCGATATTTCTGAGCGTGCCTTCGCACAGGGAAGCGCTCTCCACGAAGCACGCCCTGGGCTGAGATGGAGGGTGCTTTTTTTATGTTGCGCGGAATTGGGGGATGAGTATAATGAATGGCAGTGGGGAAATGAAGAAGGAATTTCTTTTCCTGAGAGAAGTCTACGCAAGCCAGCATGTTATTCACATCTTTGATATGAGATTGTCTTCAATATAAAAAATCAATGTAAGGATATCAATTAATTGGTGAAAATATGATAATAACTAATTACTCTGTTCCTTCTGGAAATTCAAAAAGGGCGCTTCTTATAAATCCGCCAATTTATGACACAAGATATTGGAATCGTTGGAGTCAGCCTTATGGTTTATTAAGAATATCAAGTCTCCTAAAAAAGAAAGGATACAGGGTTGAACTAATTGATTGTTTATCACCCCGCAACGGGTCACAAGTGCAAAGGAAAAAACTTGGGATGGTCCAAGTCGATAGCGTCTCAATGACAATGTATCATTTCGGGATGGACCTGGCAGAATTATCAAAGAAACTTGATCGTTTGGATTATATCCCTGATTGCATATATGTTACATCTATAATGACTTATTGGTGGGAAAGCACTCGTGATGTCATTGAGCTTGTGAGGATTAAGTTTCCAAGATCAGAAATCCTATTAGGTGGAATTTATCCAACCCTTTGCCCTGATCATGCAGTTCAAAATACAAAAGCAAATTTGGTTGTGGTCGGTGAAATTACTGAAGCTTCTGATGAGTGGACCGATTTATCTGTTTATACTTCACCGCCAGACTATGCGATTATAACTGCCAGTCGAGGTTGCCCGTACGATTGTGCGCATTGTGCACAAAGAAAAATAAATGGAATAGGTGTTAGGCATCGTGAACCAGAAGATGTTGTAAGTGAAATAGTAGATAAGAATCAAAGATTCGGAATTAAAAAGTTTGCATTCTATGAAGATAATATACTTATAGACTGTAATAAGTATTTCGAAAAAATTTTAGATATATTATTAGAAAAAAATGTGCGCTTGTTCTTTTCTGCACCAGAAGGCTTTGAAGTAAGGCTTTTATACACCAGATTATTAAGAAAGATGAGAACAGTTGGTTTTAGAAGTATTTATTTACCACTTGAGGTTGCATCCCTAGATGACAAAATGCATCTCGATCAAAAGGACGTTTATTTAGAAGAATTTGATAGAGCAGTGGAGTATTGTAAAGAAGCAGGATACGAACCTGGGTTACGGCAAGATCTCAATGCTTTTATCCTTTATGGTGTACCGAACCAACCAATAGATAAATTGGTAGAAGCTATTCTATATGCGGCTCATCGTGTTGGAAATGTAACTCCTATGCTTTATACGCCTGTTCCAGGATCAAGACTATACACAAAATATGAATCCTATTTTAGAGAAAAAGGGTTTGGTCTTGAGAAATTAAATGGAAAATTATTCCCGTTTTGGGAAATGAATGGAATTAAGCCCAGCGACTATTTAGCAATACAGAGACTCATGTATGCGTTTCATACTCAACTTCGTGGACGAGCCTTTGATCTATTAGAAGATTCAATCATACCCAGCTTAGTTCGCAAATATCTGATAAATTGGGAGAGTCATAATTTGTAATTTTGATTATGGTTATCTGGCATTCATGGAGTTTACTTAATTAATTAGGGAGAAATGATCAATGAATCCAGCAGATGAATTTATGATAGAAGAGTATAAACAAATAGCGAATGGCTATCAAGATTTGCATGCTCAACAAAACGAATTGATTAAATTCTATCTTTCCCTTGTTGCCGTTCCTGCGACAGTCTTGGCTGTAGTCGCGCAATTTACATCTAAGCTTCCAGAAACAATTGCTGCACAAAGTGCCACGCCAGTGAATACTACTCCTTTCATTATTAATTCAACAGATCAAGCAATTATTAATCCAACTACTTCTATTGTCCCTACAATCCAAGCAAACATTTTGGATTTGCCAGTAACTCCACCTGCTCTCCTCCCTTTAGTCCAAAACACATTAAGTGCCGCCTCACCTATAGAAATTATTTCTTTGGTAATGCCTATTCTGATTGCATTGTTAGTAGGTCTATCAGTAATTGGTTATGCCGTTGTTCGTGCTCTAATAGCCTTACGGTGGGAAGCCCTATTATATGTGAAGACAGTTAACGGAATTAGACGATATTTTGTAGAAAATGATCAAGGTTGTAAACTTTATAAATACCTCGTTCTTCCAAACTCCGATACGGAACCAAAATTTTGGGAAGGACCACATTCGCGAGCATTTTGGAATGTATTAATGGTAGCGTTTCTAAATGGTGTCATTTGCTTTGCTACAATTTATGCAATATTGCATTGGCTTAGAATCACACAATCAATCGCCATTTCAACGGTAGCTGCTTTTTTATGGTTTTTTATACAAATATGCATTTATTATAATCAAATGGATAATTACGATAGGGATTATGTGCCAAAATTTGAATCGTCCTATTCAATAGAGAACCAGACGATCGGAGTTGATTTAGATGGAGTTTTAGGAAATTTGGCGGAAGGTGTAATTGAATATGCTTATAAACGCTTTAACCTGCGAATAGAACTAAATGACATTAAAAGCTATCGCCTTCAAGAATGTACACCTTTAACTGAAACCCAATGCTGCGAAATATTTACGTCAACTGATATATTTCAATCACTTTCTATTATCCCTTATGCGATTAAAGCATTAGATGTACTTCATTCAAAAAATTGGACAATTCATGTTTTATCAGATAGATTTTGGGGATATCAAGATTGGTCAATAGCAAAAACTTGGCTAAATCAAAATGGACTACAATGGGATTTCTTAAATCTTATAAGAGCAAAGGAAAAAGCGCTCTATGCCAAAACTTATGGCCTTAATATCTTTGTTGAGGATAATTACGACACAGCTATAAGTCTTTCGTCTGTATGCGAAAAGGTGTATCTTATTGATTGGCCTTACAATCAAGGACGATTGCCCGAGAATGTGATTCGCGTTAACAATTGGAATGAGATATTGCATCATATCCTTTAAGTATTGGATTAAAGATGATTTATAGTTAAACGCCCTAGCTTATTATCTTCACATGTGAACAGAGATTGGAATAAACTTTATTTAATGAGCTGAAAGGAAAAAAGATTGAATAAGACCACGCTCAATAAAGCCTACACCATCTTCTTTCCGAAGGCAGCGCACGACAGCCCTGCTTCCAGACACGCCGCTTCGTGGCAGTTTACAAAGACCTGCTTACAGGCTGCTATTCCCCATAGGTTTAACGCAATACTTTTGTAGCTTTATTATCAGGAGATATTATGTTTCATAAGGGCATAAGAATGGCTGGTGGGGATCTCCCTAACGAGTTACAGCAGTCTTGCTATAAACTTCTGGACGAATTTATAGATACTGTAGTAAGTCAGTCTCAAATGATCCAGATACGGCGTGCAATTATCAGGGCACAACTCATTTGTAACATGTTTGTTGTTCTTGATAAGAACTCATTGCATGTTGGAGCAGAAAAAGCATCTGGTATGGCGTCTTCAATTTACATTGACCATAGAACAAACATTTTTTCCCAGCAACAAATTTATGACGCTGCGAAGTGGGAATTTGGCTATGATAGACCATTCGTTATTTCGTTTCCAGCCAAATTAATTGACCAGAGTAAAGAAGAACGTTTACCAGCCTTAAACCAAATTGCAAAGGCATATATAGAATCTGAAGTAAGAAGGGTTGAAAAAGAAATGAATCTTATTCAAATTAATCCAATTTTTGGCCCTGCTTCATATGAAATTGATCCTCGATTGGCTTTTGTTCTTATGCCTTTTATGGATGAACTTACTGAAATTTACACTACAATTATCAAGCCAACAGTTGAAAACAATGAGTTTGGTTTAGTATGCAAACGTGCAGATGAAATTAAATCAAACAAGGCAATTATGCAAGATGTTTGGAAATCTATTTGTGAAGCCAGGTTAATAATCGCAGACCTTACTGGACTAAACCCCAATGTAATGTATGAACTTGGGGTAGCGCACACGTTAGGTAAGGAAACACTAATAATTTACAGGAAAGATGAGAATGTAAAATTTCCATTCGATATTGCTCACATCCGCCGGATAGAATACGAGAACACTCCAGTTGGCGGTACAAAATTAGTTACAGAATTAAAAGCTACTCTTCAAGCAATATTTGCTCCAGAAAGAATCGGCTCCTAACAAAACATGCACCTGACGTGTGGAATACTATTCATGCGGCTTTTTTGATGTTTTCTCCGCCCTCGCAGTTGTATATTTCTTACCCCTATCCAATCAACCTTAATCTATTTCCCAGTTTCTGATAAATCATCATGCCGCACTCCCCAATTGGTAATCAGGGAGTGCGGCGGTTTATGCGATAAGGCGTTATGCGGTTAAGAAATGGATCGCTCACCAATCCTTCCGATATGGCTGAATTCCAGGGTTCCGGAACATTCCATAGCAGATTCCATCCGCCAACCCGAGGGTGAGCGTGGGACTATCCCCGGACATGCCGGCTGGCAGCCTCCTTTACCTGCCTGGATCTTCATTACCGCTTGGGCGTTGTGGCTGTTACGATATTCGAGTAGTCTGAAACACCACTGGCGTTGTAGGCCTGAACACGATAGCGATAGGTGGTGTTTTTACTCAAGCCGGTATTTTCGAAGGTGGTCACATTCGCACCCACAGTCGCGATGCGGACGAAGTTCGTGCAGGTGGAGCCCTTGCAGCGCTCGATGTAGAAGCCAGTTTCGTTGGTGGCATTATCCGACCAGGTCAGGTTGATCTGGCTCTTGGAGATGACAATCGCGGACAGGTTGGTAGGCGCTGCGGGTAATTCCACCGGAGCGTTTACGGTCACACTCTGGCTGGTGGAGCCAGTGGCGCCATCATCGTCGGATACTGTCAGGCTGACTGTATAGGTGCCAGCAGCAGCATAGGCATGCGTGGGATTCTGAATCAGGGCTGTGCCGCCGTCGCCAAAGTTCCAGCTCCAGGATGCGATACTGCCATCGGAATCACTGCTGGTATCCGTAAAGGTTGCCGTCAGACCGTTGGTTGTATATGTGAAGCTGGCGGTGGGTGGTTGGTTGGTGCCTCCGCCCCCATTGCCAGGCACCAGTACCGGATTGAAGATGGCTGTATTGCTCACATCCAGCAGCGGCTCTTTGATTTCATCGCCCGAATCGTCGGTCCAGTTGTAATTTCCATTCGTTTTGATCTGGTTATAAAGGGCGTACACATCTGTGGCGTTGTTCGGGTTGTTAACACTGGCGAGCAATGCCAGGGCGCCCGCTACGTGCGGGCTGGCCATCGAAGTGCCGCTGATGGTGCCATATTCGCCTTGTTCGAGTGGGTAGGTGGACAGGATGCATACACCTGGGGCGGCAATATCCACCTCGGAGCCCCAGTTGCTGAAATCAGCCAGCGTGTCATCCTGGTCGGTCCGGCAGGTAGGGCTGCCCAACCCTCCAGGTACGCCATCGAAATCAGCCAGGGCGCTGACCGAAAGCACGTTGTCAAACCCCCCAGGGCTGTAATTGTTGGCGTCGTCATCTTCGTTGCCGGCTGCTACTGCAAAGGCAACGCCCGCATTCACCGCGCCCTGGATGGCGTCATACTCGGCCTGGCTGAAACCGGCCCCACCCAGGCTCATATTGGCGACTTCGATCGTGTTGGCATTGGCGGCAACCCAATCGATGCCGGCGATGATCCATGAGCTCCAACCACTGCCGCGCTTATTAAGCACTTTGACTGCCCACAGGCGCGCTCCGGGCGCCACGCCTACCACCCCTATCCCGTTGTCAATGGCGCCGATGGTGCCGGCAACGTGCGTGCCATGGTAGTGATCGTCGTCCCCTCCGGATGCGCAGTAAGCGGAGAAGATCGACAGGGTGCAGTTAACGCCCCCCACCACATTCAGATCGGGATGCTGGAAATCAATGCCAGTATCAATCACCGCCACATCGACATCGACCCGGTAATCGTCACTGCCATCGATCGCAATCTCCGGGTTGGTATTGGCGAAAATACGCTGGATACCGGTGGGCATGGACTGTACATCGATGCTGCGCTCCATGTCTGCCATCACATAGGCCACGCGTGGATCGTGCTTAAGCGCTTCCAGCCGTCCCTCTGGCACAAAGGCGGATATGCCTTTGAGCGCATGTTCATAAATGAAGCCGGTTTGCAGCCCATAAGCTTTCGCCAAACCCGGAGCTTCGGCACTTGGATTGGTTGTGTCTTTGAATACGATGATGTAAGACGGCCCAACTGGATTGTCTGCCATCACTGATCCGCCTGGTAAGGCCAGCACCAGCACCAGGACGAATACGACAATCGCTGAGAGCACAAAATTAGACAAGCTGCTCATGCTTTTGATGGTGATTGGTTTCATCATCATTCTCCTTTCGACGATTCAAAAATTGGTCGTTCGCCAGCAGGGTCATATTGATGAGCAGCGGTTGATTGTGGTTTTCTTGATGATTTTGTTTATATATAGAGTTGCTGCTGGTTATGAAAAAAAGGAAAAATTCGATAACGATAAGATTTATCTGCTTTGGAATCTGGGGGCAAATAGTGGGTGCCGTGGGCATCAGGCAAAAATGTATCGCTAAAGTGGAATTTTATTGATTGAGCTTGAACCAAGGCTTTCAAAATAGTCCCCAAATCGCCAAATGATTAATTTCATTGTACTGCGATGTGAAAGACACAACAATAGAAAAATTAGGACCTTTCGCCAAAAAATGGAACGCATATCAGGAAAAATAAATAATGGCAGTCTTTAACCTGGCAGCGGGTGCAGCTAAAAAAGCCATATCGGAGGCGGCCATCAAGGAGTTAGTCAAAAGGTAAACTGACAGCCAACCCAACACCTGAAAATAGATTCAGGTATGCCCTCGGCGCAGGTTCACGCGCTACCACCTGCGCGTGCCTTAAGGAAAATAACGCAAGCCGCGGGTCTGCTGATTGTTGTACAATGAAATTGTGCCCAATATTAACCGGAGGTGAAATATGCGTCAGATCGAACTCGAAAACTGGCCCAGACGCGAACACTTCAACTTATTCAGATCCTTTGAATTCCCGCATTTCAACTTATGTGCCAATGTAGATCTGACCAACCTTTACTCTTTTGTAAAAGAAAATAAGGTTTCGCTCAATGTGGCTATCGTTTATCTGGTAACGAGAGCGGCCAATAAGGTACCCGAATTCCGCTACCGCATCCGCTCTGGGACTGTTATTGAGCACGAAGTTGTCCACCCATCCACGACGATCATGGGGAAAGATGATGTTTTTAGTTTCTGTACATTAGACTACACAACGGATTTCTCGCAGTTTCTGGCGAGAGCGGTTGAAAAGATCGAAAGTGTTCAAAAGCGGCCGAGATTGCTGGAAGAAGATCAAGAGCGGGATGATTTGTTGTTCATGACGGCCATCCCGTGGGTATCCTTTACCAGTATTATGCATCCGATGCGTTTGCAGCCAGAAGACTCTGTGCCGCGCTTTGCGTGGGGGAAGTATTTCGAAGAGGGGGGCAGGATCAAGATGCCATTAAGTGTGCAAGGGCACCATGCGGTAATGGATGGTTTGCATGCTGGCAGATTCTATGAAGAAGTGCAGCAAACCTTTTACGATCCCAAGGCAGTCATCCCCAGTGTGTGAGAAAGGCAGGGCTCAACGTGGCGCGCCCTCGGATGGTTGGATTCCAAAAAGATCGGGCCGTAAAAATAGGGAAAGAAAGAAATTATCCTGTGAGCAGAATGGACGACGGACAAAATGAGCGCGGAATCAGGAGATTGGTTCTTCTACTGATATGAATGGAAGTGGGTATGAAAAAACAATCCTGGAGATTAATGCCAAAAACCACATTTGGCAGGTGGTCGGTGGGGCTTATTGTCGCAATGCCAATCTTGTTTTCCATCGGCGCCTCATTCACCGATTGGTTATACCCGTCGGTCCCGGCCGGCGATAGCATCCTGGCAGATATAGGCGCGAGACCGGCGCTGGCGCTTACCATGCTGGCTGGAATGGCTGCTGGAATTTCGGCCTTCATCACCGGTCTGCTGGCTATCCTCAAGCAGAAGGAAAAGGCGCTGTTGGTTTATGTGGCGACTGTGATTGGCGCATTTTTTATCCTCTTTCTTGCCGGCGAATTCTTGTTTCCCCATTGAGACTGGCTGCGCCTGGCTGTCTGCAACGGCGGTGATCAGCCAACCGGGGTTTGTTGGTCTTTGTCGCCAAGGGTGTAATGAGTCAAAAATGGGGTGAGATCAATCAAAGGTGCTTAATAAGGAGGCAGCATGCCTGAGGTAAGGCAACATACACCTGTAAGATCTATTCTGCTGCACTTGCTTCCGGGTATATCTGTTATTGGATCTATCCTGATCTTTTCTCAGCCTTTGTTCGCGAAATTAACCGGAGTGGATGCGCGGTTAAGCCCGGTTTTGGGATACCTGCTAAGCATTGTTGTTGGGCTGATCCCCGTCCAATTGGGAATCTTGTTATTCGCGAGTCGAAATGAGACCGGAAAATATGCAATTGGGAAAATGATCAGCTACACAGAAAAAAGCCCCAGGAAACAATATTTTCTGTATGTTCCAGCATTTGTTTTGTATTTCCTGTTCTTATTTGTGGTGATCGCTCCAATGTTTCAGCCATATATAGTGCAAACTTTTTTCTCCTGGTGGCCGGAACAATACAACTTCCAACTTATTCTCCAAAACCCTGTAACAGTAGCCGGATATAACGGGATCAAAAGTTTGATCCTTGCTTACCTGCTTCTCAGCTGCATTTTGGGTCCCCTGGTGGAAGAATTGTACTTTCGCGGGTATCTGCTCCCCAGAATGGAAGGGTACGCGGGAAAATGGGCGCCATTTCTGAACACGGTGCTTTTTTCGCTCTATCACTTTTTTTCTCCCTGGGAAAATTTGATCAGGGTCATCGCGTCGTATCCTTTAATATATCTGGTATGGAAGAAAAGGGATATTCGATTTGTAATCATTGTCCATATTCTGGTAAATACCATCGGCGGGGTGATTGCTGCCATCATCATTCTCAATCGTTGAGAGAAAAATGTTCATCGCAAGGTTAATCAAAATTTATTCGATAACCATTTAGAAGGGATGATAAATACCCTCCCAGCCCAGAGTAAGCCCGGCTGACTGACGGGTTTCATAATCCGCGTTACAGCCTTTGGATTGTCTGGTTTTTGTTAAGCCAAACCCTCCCACTGGCCTGTGCCCTGAAGTGGGAAATACTTCATGTCGTTGCGCGGATAACCGAAACAGGTTAGATGATTAATTAGGGAGTTTTTCGTTATGATCCCCAAGATAGACACAACGTCAGATAATAATTTGTTTGCCGCTATCCCAATTGAAAAACGGATTTGGAAATTTTGTCTTATCACGGGGATGGTATTGTGGGGGATTGGGATCGCCTTGTGGATCGAACAAGGAATTGATCAAAAGGTTCTCTTTTACTTTAACGCCGCTCGAATTGCACATGGCCCCGGCATCGTGTTTCAAGAATGGCTGTCACAATATGGGATGGCGGTCATATCGAGCATGTATGTGATCTATTTAGTGGCGTCACACTTCAACCGACGGCTAGACGTCTCAAAAACGATCTTTCTTTATACAATCTGTTCATACGGGATTAGCAGTATCGCGGGGGATTTACTTAAAGAAGTGCTTGCGCGCCCAAGGCCGCTTGTCACTTATGGCAGTGAAATATTGGTATTAAGTCAATCGTTAACCCCCGCAATCCCTTCTGGGCACGCCACGAAAAGTGTGGCGTTGGCACTTCCTTTTATTCTGTTGGTGTCGAATAAAGATTATCTACATCGAATAATGAAAGGGTTGATGATCCTTTTAGCAGGTGGGGTGTGCTTCAGTCGAATAATTTTGGGTGCGCATTACGTCAGCGATGTGTTTGCCGGAATCGGCATGGGGATCATCGGCTTGCCCTTTACGATGTTGTTTGCGAAGCTGATCTTGAAACAAATGAAACCTGAGCAACTGCCGGTTTTGTCGATCGTGTGGGGAGGGTTGTTGATATTCCTCACATTCGTATTTATGGCAATGTGAGGTTGAAATCTACCCCAGTGTGAATCCCGGTAAAAACTAGCCCTGTCGTTGGCTTGTACCTCATAAAGGGTATTTTGCCCCTGATGGGGTATTATGCCCCTGACGGGGTATTATGCCCCTGACGGGGTATAATGCTAACGAATTGATTGTCCCAATAATACCCTGTAAGGAATTTCAACTTTAATGAGCCGAAATCATCTTTCATCCATTATTCTAGCTTTGATTGCTGCTCTTTTATTTGGTGCAAGCGCACCTTTAGCAAAAATCCTTTTAGGTGAAGTTGAGCCGGTTTTGCTTGCGGCATTTCTTTATTTGGGGAGTGGATTTGGCCTATTAGCAATAAAGATTTTTCAGCGGATAAATCAACAATGGCAAAACGACGAAGCGAAGATTGAAAAATCCGATTTCAAATGGTTGTCAGGGGCAATTCTTGCAGGTGGAGTTGCCGCACCAATTGTATTACTTTTTAGCTTGAAGAATACACCCGCCGCAACTGCATCATTACTATTGAATTTTGAAGGTGTTGCTACAACGCTGATTGCTTTTCTTGTTTTCAAGGAGTCAATCAGCCGTCGAGCGTGGGGGGCAATTATATTAATCACGATAGCAAGTATTTTTCTTTCGATAAATCTAGATTCAGAATGGGGATTTTCTCTTGGAACATTGGGAATTGTAGCCGCTTGTGTTCTTTGGGGAATTGATAATAATTTCACTCGAAATATCTCTGCAAAAGATCCTTTGGTGATTGTTACGATCAAAGGCATCGGAGCTGGAAGTTTTTCGTTAATCATGGCGTTGTTTCTAGGGGCTGATTTTCCTTCAATGAAGGTTATTCTGGGGGCATTGGTCTTGGGTAGTTTGAGTTACGGCGCAAGTATTGTATTGTTTATTCATGCTATGCGTGGTCTTGGCGCGGCTCGCACAAGCGCCCTCTTTAGCACAGCCCCAATCACGGGCATTGTTTTGTCTATCCTGATATTCAAAGAGTTCCCCAGCTGGTTGTTTTTTGTTGCATTTCCTTTAATGATTGTTGGCGCGTACTTGCTGGTGAAAGATGACCATGAACATCATCACATTCATGAAATGGTTATTCATGAACATTCACATTCGCATGATGATGGTCATCATGATCACGAGCATGCAGGAAAATTTCCAAAAAAACATTCTCATATTCATACCCACGATGAATTATCTCATTCGCACCACCACATGCCCGACTTGCATCATCGACATGTCCATCTTCCAGAGAAGTAGCCCGATTAGGTTCTGAACAATAAAAATGGAATCCATACAGCACACCCATCTCCGCGTCATTTCGAGTGTCGAAGGGTCTAAGTTTCTATGGGGTATAGTACCCCATAGGGGTATACCATACCCGTTAAGGGTATACCATACCCGTTAAGGGTATAATGCTTTCCGTTATGCGCGCCGCATAACCATCTCATTCTGCGGGTAGGAAACGATTGAAAAAGGAAATTGACATTTTAGAGGTACGCCAAATCTGCGCCGAGCATCAGATCGAAATCAAGGATCTATCATCAGTTTCAGGGAGTTTTGGTAAGAAAATATTTTTTATCAACCAGGAATTCCTGTTACGCATGTCAGAATCTCCGATGACACAGGAACAGGAGAAATTCAGCCGGGTAGCTACGCTCGATTCTGTGCCAAAAACAATTCACACCGGTACACTCACGCGGGAGGCTGGACCTCTCTACTATACCCTGTTAACTTTGCTGCCGGGTAATGATTTTGTTAATGTCTATCCAGAGACCACGGAAGCGCAGCAAAAACAACTCGGGAACGATGTCGCGCGTTTTCTGGATCATTTGCAGCAATTAACGGGTCCGCATTATGACATTGGCCTGTACATTCCGGTGCTGCCAGGCTTTTCTGGAAGCTGGCGGGAAGGTCATCAGAAATATTGGGAACTCCTCAAGCAAGATTCCGAGAAATTGCCCTTAAAACCTGAAAGTGTCCGGGTTTTCGAAAAAGCCTATCAGTTCCTGCAAACATCTTGTGGAGCCTTGGATTATCAGACTGGTCCCAGGCTTTTGCACAACGATTTTCATCCCAGAAACATTTTGCTCCAGCAAGGGATATTTTCTGGGGTGATCGATTGGGAATGTTCGCAGTTTGGTGAAGCGGATTTCGAATTGTGCCATCTTATCCATTGGTGCTTATACCCGCTTGAATCCTCTATTGATTTCAGACCATTTCTGCGCGCGTTATTCGAGGCGTCCCCCAGGTGCGCCCAGGTACCCGACCTTGCGCAACGCTTGACGATCTATCAAATTGAACACGACATCCAGCAGATCATCTGGAGTGGCGGCCAGGCAGAATCCTTGAGGGTTCCCCGGCTTGTGCGCTGGCTGGATGGTTACGTAACGGATTTATTTAAAGAAATTGCTGCATAAAGTAGCACATTAAATCGAGAAAAATCGCGTATATTAAACAGAAGAGGGTGAAAAAAATAAGTGTAAAGCAATACAAGGGTGAAAAGTGCCAGAAAGCTGGCGTTAATGAAAATTGACCATCGATACGCGCGTTACTCAGCAGTGCAAGCCCCTCTATTCAACCCAGCCATGGGTTCTAGATGAAGGACTGAAAGGAAAAATGATGGCTCATCCCAAACTGCTCATTGGTCTTTCTTTGCTGGCAATTCTGATTTCCGGGTGCGCAGCCGCCCAGCCCACGGCGGTTCCTGCCACCGCGCAACCCAGCCTGCCAACAGCCGCTATCACTTCCACACCGCTTCCTGCGCAGAGCGCCAGTGGTGGAGGGGTGATTGTATTTTCATCTGACCGCAGCGGCCAACCCGGCATTCATATCATGAACGCAGATGGGAGTGACCCCCATTTGGTGACTGACCGGGAGAATTCATCGTATCCGGCTTTCTCACCCGATGGCAATAAAATTACCTATATTTCCTCGGCAGCTTACAAAGGAGCTCTCAACACGATCAACGCCGATGGTACGAATCATTTCGAAGTGGTTTCGCGCAATCGTTCTATGAGTGATCCGGATTGGTCGCCAGACGGCAAGCAAATAGTCTTCATTTTTCACACTCATCAGTATTTCAGCATCTCTGTTATCGATGTGGGCGGGGGAAACTTTCGCCAATTGACCGATCAGGTAACCGGTCAAATCAATGGCTCTCCGGATTGGTCACCAGATGGCAAGCAGATTACCTTCTCTTCAGACCGTGATGGGAATAGTGATATTTACATTATGAACGTCAATGGCAGCGGCGTGCGCCAAATTACCGACAACGACGTCACGGAATACTGGCCTACCTGGTCTCCCGATGGATCGCACATCGCATTTACTGCCAATCGCGATGGCAACTGGGATATCTATGTGATGGATGCCAATGGTGATAATCTTCAGCGGCTGACAGACGATCCGTCTGATGATTGGTATGCGTCCTGGTCTCCAGACGGCACACGAATTGCTTTTGCATCCAGGCGCGATGGCAATTGGGAAATTTACACCATGAACGCTGATGGCAGCCAACCCACGCGAATCACCAACAATGAGAGTCAAGATACTGACCCTGTCTGGCGTCCTGATTGAGCAATGTGTTGGGGCGGTGAAGCCAAAGGGTTGTTAATCTAGAAAACCCAGATTAACCCCGCGTAATGGTTTGGCAATACGATGCGTATGCGACAGACCCTTCGGGTGGCAAGCTTTTCTGCGATAAAGCCCGAAGGGTTAAATATGGAATGGATGTTGTTTAATGAAACCACTGAAGGATTTTTGACGAAATGCTGAAAGAACAGATTACCATAAACTCAATTCCGGCGCTGATATGGGGTGAATCCTCGGCCAATGTGTATATCTATGTTCATGGAAAAATGTCACAAAAAGAAGAAGCTGCAGGATTCGCAGAAATCGCAGTAAGCAAAGGCTATCAAGTAATCAGCTTTGACCTGCCTGAGCATGGCGAAAGAAAGACGGAAGACTACAGCTGTACTGTCCAAAATGCTGTACATGATTTGGAATTAATCAGTGACTTTGTATTTTCTAAATGGCGTAACGTTTCATTATTCGGGGGCAGTATTGGAGCGTATTTCAGCCTGGTTGCTTATCGAGAATTGAAATTTAATAAGTGTCTTTTTCTTTCGCCGATTCTCGATATGGAAAATTTAATCCAGTCTATGATGAAGTGGTTTAACGTAACTGAAGAATTACTGAGAGAAAAACAAGAAATACCGACCCCGATGGGCGAAACCCTATCCTGGCCATATTATGCATTTGTCAGAGAAAATCCGATTGTAAAGTGGAACAACCCAACGTATATATTGTATGGAGCGAACGACAACCTGACACCGAGAAATATCGTTGATGCTTTTGTGGTGAACTTTGATTGCCACCTGGACGTGCTCGAAAATGGAGAACATTACTTTCATACACAAGATCAAATTGAGGTTGTGAATCAGTGGCTGACTTTGAATATTTAGCAGGAACCCGGAAGATTGAAATGCGCTTTTAGCCAAAGCTGACTTGCCTGCATTACGGGCAGAAGTATTTTTTGTAACTTTATTACACTTTTGACGCGGCTGATGACAGGGGTAATGCGCCCGGGCTGGTGACCAGGTGGTATTGTAAAGCGCCCTCCATTTCTGGAGAGCGCTTTATTGACTAGGGTGCTGAATGAAGGAGCAGCTTCACGGTTTATGCGCTGTCTGGATTCCATCCAGGTGTTCGGCCAGGCCGGTTTCCAACTCCAACCTATAAATCCAGCTTCTCAAAAGCATTTGCTGACCGGCGATACGCAATCAGGTTGAGCAAGGCAAAGATTAGCATCCCAGCTATCAGTACGATGATTTGCGTTGGCGCATAGACAGGGTCGATGGTATCCAGGGTCTGCTTCAACCCGGGGGTAAGTTGAATGACCAGTTCGGCAGCCACGATCACCAGCGTCATAACAAGGGTGGCCAGCAGATAGGGTGTTCCGGTTTTATAGGCGGTGCGATAAAACATTGGCAAGAAAACAACGTTGAAGACACCGAACATGATGAACACCAGGCCAAACAGAGCTAAATTCGCATCTAAACCAACCAGGTTTTCCGCAGGTGGGATTAATCCGCGCAGGATGGCAAACGGCACGGCGATGATGATCTGCAGCATCTCCAATCCGATCACGGTGGCCAGGCGGGCTTTGACTACGTCGCGCTTGCGCACAGGCAGCAAAGTGGTGAAATATACATCATTGTTGGTATTGCCATTCATAAAGGTAAAGAAGACACCCAATGTCTGGTAGAAGAAAGCCACATAATACGGATAATTAGGGATGAGCAGCATCGCGCCCAGGAGTAAGAAAATGTACCCGGTGGGATGGATGGCCAGCTTCCACTCTTTATAAAACAAGTTTTTCATGTTTAACCTCTGTCAGTGCATACCATAATGGATTCGAGATCTGCCGGGGCAATATTAAGCCCACTGACGCCACGCGCGTCGGCTTCAAGAACCAGCCCGTTGAACTCACCTTTCCGCTCATGAAAGCCAATGATCTTGTCTTTCAAGCCGGAGGGAAGGTTCGCCAGGCTGCCTTCTACCTTACGGTAGGAGTTTAAGAAGGCATCTTTTTCCCCGCTGGCAATGATTTCGCCGTTTTTAATGAAGGTGATATCATCAGCGTTTTTGTCCAAGTCGGATGTAATGTGCGTGGAGAAGAAAATACTGGCGCCTTCACGGTCGACGATATCTTCGAAAATGTGCAATAATTCATCGCGCGACACCGGGTCCAACCCGCTGGTGGGTTCATCGAGGATCAGCAATTCAGCATGATGCGACAGTGCCAAAGCCAGCGCGAACTTAATACTCATACCTTGAGAGAGCTGCTTGATCTTTTTGGTGGGGTCTAGCGCAAAACGCTGCAGGTAAGTCTGGTACAGGGCGTCATCCCAGGAAGGATAAAACCGGCGGTAGACATTGGCGATGGTATTCAACGAGCTTTGCGCGTAATAATTCGCGGCACCAAAAATGCAGGCAATCCGTTGTTTAATCTCAAACTCGTGCGCCGGCATATCCAACCCAAAGAACTCAATTGAACCCCGATCTGGATGCACCAGGTTTAAGATCGACTTCATGGTGGTAGTTTTACCAGCGCCGTTGCGTCCGATAAAGCCCATAATACGCCCAGGCTGCACCCGAAATGAGACATCGCGCAGTTGAAAATTTGGATAGTGTTTTTCTAAATGACAAACAGATAATGCGTCCATTTTGACTTTTATTCCTCTTCTGAAGTCTGAGGGGATCCGGTTGATGATTCCTGTGGTCGGCCGCCCTGCAAGAATTGGAAGAAATGGGGGTTCTTATCCAGCAGCGCTGAGGCTTTCATCAGCGCTAAGCCCTGTTCCAGGTCACCCAATACTAACAGCTTGTCTCCAACTTCGATATTGAAATCGCGGCGGGCGTCAGCCGGGATTACAATCTGCCCGCGTTCACTGACCGTGACTGCGCCGTAAAAACGTTTGTTTTCTGGTTGTTCAGGCATTCGTTTCTCCTCGCAAGATAAGTAAGATTTACAAGATTAATCTTACCATTCTTTTAAATTTGTCAACCTCCCCAGTTGGGTAGGATTTTTGCTGGAAATCCGCATAGCGCAGAATGCTGATCCAGAGATGGCGGGCAGAAAGCAGGCGAATCAGCGAAAGGAATGAAAAACTTTGCCTGGTGATAGGGTTAATGGTCTGCCCGCTGAGTTATCGCCTAATCCGCTTCTCAAGGGCATGGTGGTTATTTAGGTTGCGAATGCACTTTGTGCAAGTATAATGATGTGGGGCTGGACAATGAATGAAATTTTTTTCCTTACCAATCCTACACCAGCCCTGCCTTCAGGCGGTGGTTATTATCGGGAATGCGAATGCCATATCGCTGCTCAATTTCAAGAATCAGCATCATGAAAACGAACCTGGTCGGTATAAGAACCATCTTAAAATTGATAAAGGCCATTCTCCTGGCTCTGATTGGGATTTCATATCTGTTTTTCCTGACGGGCAGTATCTATGAGGCGTTTGTTTTTCCGCGAACTCCGCAAAAGGTCACGCTGGCCCAGGCGGTGAAAGCGGATCTGATTAACACGCCAGATTTATTGGTGTTCGACCAGGCGCTCTACGTATCCATCACCGATGCGGTCTGGCAGTGCGCCAGCGTCAGGCAGTCTGGATATAGCAGCATTTTTATCGACAAAAGGCGCACAGACGCGCAGTTCACGGATGCTGAAAAGACAGCTGTGGTCTTTATCCAGTTAAGAGGTTTTTATAGTTGTCAGGAACTTAAAGAAATTGAAATTTTAGGCGAACTGGACCAGGTTGTCTCGCGACCGGTCAAAATTCAAAGCGACCCAGGCGGAACAACCATAATCGCTGAAGACTCAGATGTGCTTGTCTATTGGATTCGCAATCGCACACCGCTTGACGCTCTGCTGCAAGCCATATTCATGGCTGGTTTTCCACTTATGGTATGGGGGTATTATCAATCTCAAAAAAACCGGTTGTAGCAAACGGGTTTACGGAAACACCTCTCCCAAGGGAAACACAATACAGCTCAGTGAGAATTTTTAATGATCTGGCCGCTTATACATTCCGCTTGACAGATCCCTGCAGTAGCAATATTGTAGAAACATGAAAGAATTACAATTATCTCCAGAACAAAGTGAAGAACTGCTCAACACATTAAAAACCCGTTTTGAAAAAAACATGCGCCGCCATCCAGCCATTGAATGGGCAGCCGTCCAGACAAAGCTGCAAGCCAGGCCTGAAAGACTGGCCTCGCTGTATGAGATGGAAAGAACCGGTGGCGAACCAGATGTGGTTAGCCTGGATGAACAGACCGGTGATACCCTTTTTATGGACTGCTCAGCGGAGACCCCCGCAGGCCGGAGAAACCTGTGCTACGACCGCGAAGCCCTGCAGTCTCGCAAAGAAAACAAGCCAGAAAATTCTGCGCAGGACATGGCCGCCGACATGGGCATCGAGCTGCTCAGCGAAGAACAATACCGGGCGCTGCAGCAGATAGGCGAATTTGATTTGAAAACCTCCAGCTGGCTCAAAACCCCGGCGGCCATCCGCAAGCTCGGCGGGGCCATCTTCGGCGACCGGCGCTACGATCACGTATTTGTGTATCACAACGGCGCCTCTTCTTATTATGGGGTAAGAGGCTTCCGCGGGTTGTTGAGAGTTTAGATTAATTGATGCGAAGAATTGCGTGCGCCCTCCAGGTTAGGAGGGCGCGTTACTTTCCAATGAATGTTTCCTTACTTAGCCTGGAAAAATTGCACGCTCAGGCCGTTTGGGTCTTTGACGGTGAAGAATTTTGAAGCGGGCGTTTCAATAGGTCCGCTGTGCACCGGAATATTTTTGCTTTTCACCGTCTGTAACATCGCCTCCATAGAATCGACCGCGAATCCGATCGACACAAATTCGCCGGGGCTGCCAGCACGGTTGCTGCTGTCTGCCAATAGTTCCACCGTGGTTTCACCCTCCACGCCGTTGCCCATGAACGCGATTTCCATGCCCGGTCCTGCGGGAAATCGCCGCAGCAGGCGCAGCCCAACCAGGTCGGAATAAAAAGCGATCGATTCGTCCAAATTGGTCACGTAGATGGTTGTCCATAAGAATTTCATGTTAGCTCTCCATTTAAGTTGCATTTCTAGAATGAGGATAATATACAGGCGCTCCTGTTGCAAGGCATAAATTTATGCTCGGATAAATTGGTGCAGGCTGGGCGAGCGATGATTGCGGGTGGTGTGGGGGTGAGTATAATTAAGGGAATGGTGTGGGGAGAAACCAAGAAAATAGTCTTTTTCCCAAAAGATTCCGAACTCATACCAGTTGCTACAGGCTGCCGCCTAACAGCAAGCATCATTTTCAAGCTCTTCGTTGAATAGTGGGAATATTATGATTAATCTCTGTATTCAGGATTTTCAATGGATCAATGGAATGCAGGATGATCCGGATGACCAATGTGCTCATGGCCGAGTGTTGTTTCATATTAATAACACCTTATATATCAAGCCAGAAGAGGGAATATGGACAGTCAGTGCCTGTGCTCTCTACTTGCTAAGAACATTAACAGAGGATCACACGATCAAAAACCCGGTGGCAGAGAGCAACTTTCTATTTCCCTGCTGTGGTTTCAACGTCTGGCCTACTGGAAACCTCTTTAAAGTAATCTGTATAGGCTGCAATAATGGAATTGATGTTGAGATTGTCCATCATCAAGATATGGTCACTATCAAATCACTGGCAGGATCAGAAAGTGTCCCTCAATCTGAATGGGTTACAGCCGTATTAGGTTTTTCGAAATCAGTCCAAGAATTCTATCAATCGTCTTCGTCGAAAGCGCGTCTAGAGGATAAATTAGAAAAACAAGGTTGGGCTTGCTTTTGGCAGGAATGGTACGAAAGATACCAACTTGCATTAACAGCGTAATCCTTTCTTCAACTACGACTATCAACAGACCGTGCACTGTTTGATGGTTGTTAATTTTTTTCATCATTTCTTCAAAAACAGATTCGATTTCCGAGCCTAGATAACCGTAACTGTTAATATTTGTCGATGGATAATAATGAGTCAGCTTCCTACCCATTCGATTTTCACTCTTTGAGCAAAAAGCAGATGCTGATCAAATTTATTTGGAAACATTTCGCGAAAAGTGATTCAGGAAGTTCCCAGGTATGAAATCCAATTGACGCATCCGAGCCATGAGTTTAAAATTAAAAACCAACCTGGCTTTACGGTTTCATGGAGGAATTCAAGGTGGCTCACGATGTTTTTATCAGTTATTCTCATGTCGATAAGGCGTATGCCGATTATGTCTGCAATTATCTGGAATCTGAAGGAATTCGCTGCTGGTACGCCCCCCGCGATATCAAGTATGGTGATGAATGGGCTGCCGCGATCACTGCTGCCATAGAATCTTCCAAAGGGTTCATCCTTATCTTGACCCAAAATTCCAACCTTTCCAATCAAGTGTATAAAGAGGTGAACCTCGCGGTTACCCACAAGGCATATCTGTTCACGCTGAAATTGGAATCCATTGAGTTGCAGAAAGGCTTGAATTACTATCTTAGCGACACACATTGGATTGACGCGGATAAAACCTCTTTTGAAAAACACCTGCCTGCGCTAGTAAGCTATTTAAAAACAATCCTCACCAGTGAGGGCCAAGCCATTAATATTGGTTTTGAGTACAAGCTGGATTATTATGCCAGAGTAGGAGATATTGGGCTGATTAAGAAGTCGTTGCAGTTAGGTGATACCCCCGACAATCCGCTCTATGTCGATCCGGACGGCAATACGCCGATTCACTTTGCGGCCAAGGAGGAGACCGGCACTATGCTGGAATTGCTCTTACCGCATTCCAATAAATTTGATGAACCAAACAATGAAGGGTGTACGCCGCTGATGTGCGCGCGTGCTGGAAAATCGGTTCAGATGTTATTGGAGAAGGGCGCCACTGTAAACGCTCAGGATCGCAGTGGAAAAACAGCTTTAATGTATCCCACAAATTTGGAACGGTCGCGTTTATTGCTTCAAGCCGGCGCGAATGTGAACATCAAGGATCATGAAGGAAATACAGCACTGCATCATACCTGCTGGTTTATCGGCAACCGCAGTGAGATCGAACTTCTTTTGCAATATGGCGCGGATATCAACGCGCGCAATCAACGCGGCGAAACACCACTTGGCAGGTGCACAGTGCTGCAATTCAATACCAAAAAAATGCTTATTGAAATGGGTGGAAAATACTGATGTCTCAACAATATAACTTGTGTCAAAAATGTGGTTCAAGCCGGCTTTCAGCGTGGTCACTATTAAAAGAAAAATCTTTAGAGAACCCTTTGTCCGCTGTGGCTAATTTAGTCTTTCAGGGTGGCAAGCATTTTCTGCTTGGTGAACTATCTGTTCGAGCGAAAGTGTACGATAAAAGAAGCAGAGAACTGAAGCGATGTGAAAATTGTCAGGCGTGTTATCTGGAATGCCCCGTCTGCGGGCAATTAATTCCGGTGGATATGTCTGCTCTGATTCTCGATAAGACCACCGTCCAGTGTTCTAATTGCCGAAAAATAATTCTTTTTGCTTCCTCTGAATCATACAACATGGAAGGCGGTTGATCGCAGGCTTATTTTCCTTTCTACCTCAGCGTGAGTTGCTGACCCACCCGCATGAAATAAAAGCAAGATGGTGGGTTGGCTGCGTTTAATATGCCGGTCAACATCGTGGGCGTGTCCATCTCGCCGCGGATTCGCAGCCAATACCACCCTGCCGCTTGCGGGGATTTTGGACGCGGGTATAATCAAAACGGTAATACAAACAAAAACCCAACCACACCCCAAAGAATCGAGCACCCCATGACCCTTCCAAACATCATCATCCGAGACGAAACCCAGACCGATGCCGCCGCCATCACGGATTTAACCATCGCGGCTTTTGAAACCCTGGAGATCAGCAGCCACACCGAGCAGTTCATCGTCACAGCGCTGCGGCGTGCCGGGGCGTTGAGCCTTTCGCTGGTCGCCGAGCTGGACGGGCGCGTGGTGGGGCACATCGCCTTTTCGCCCGTAATAATGTCCGACGGCACGCCGGGCTGGTACGGGCTGGGACCGGTCTCTGTGCTGCCAGCGCTGCAGCGCGCGGGCATCGGTAAAGCCCTCATCCATGCGGGGCTGGAGCGCCTGAAGGAGATGGGCGCCCACGGCTGCTGCCTGGTGGGGCACCCCGATTATTATCGCCAATTCGGTTTCGAAAACGCGGACGGCCTCTCGCTGGAAGGCGTGCCGCCCGAAGTATTCTTCGCCCTGTCGGTTGACGGTCATATTCCGCAAGGCACGGTCACTTTCCACGAGGGCTTCGCGGCAGCCGGCGAATAAGCGCACCGATATCCTTTTCAACTTTCCAACAGGAGTGAAATTCTCTTGATGAATGAATCTCAAATTTCCCTGCGCCCGGTGGATCAGGATAATTGGCGAGCGGTGGCGAATATTAAAGTCAATCAAGATCAGCGCGATTTTGTAGCCGAGACGTGCTATTACCTGGCGCTGTGCACCTATGGACAAACCTGGCAGCCGCTTGCCATCACCCTGGACGAGCAAGTCATCGGATTTATGATGTTTGCTATCGATTCAACGGATGAGAGCTGCTGGTTTGGCGGGATCATGATCGACCAGAGTATGCAGGGGCGCGGGTATGGGCGCCGGGCGGTGCAGGCCGCGATCAGCAAATTCAACAAAGAAGATGGGCGCAAAAACTTCGCGCTTTCATACGCCCCGGCGAACCTTGCGGCCAAACATCTTTACCACCAATTGGGTTTTGTCGAGACAGATGAATGGGAAGACAACGAGGTCATCGCGCGCCTGACGCTGGGGGAGTGATCGGGAAGCATTTGATACAAACGACCAGCCCAGACCAGCAGCGGAATCCCCCATCCCGCCGCGAGC
>Ga0209269_1000435_pt1 | contig 39840 bp, 41 predicted proteins | sample MTBAKMMethaMetaG_FD_187455 | JGI IMG/M metagenome (GOLD analysis project Ga0209269, IMG submission 187455) | Enrichment culture microbial communities from Arthur Kill intertidal strait, New Jersey, USA, that are MTBE-degrading - MTBE-AKM (Arthur... | ecosystem: Environmental > Aquatic > Marine >... | reverse complement strand
CCCTCGGACGCGGGAACGAAACGGGATCTGCTTTCCAGGGCGGACCAGGCCATGTACGAGGCCAAGCGTTCATCAAAAGACTGCGTCAAGAAGGGGGGACGTCCTTAAATAATTCAATAACTTTTTTTAAAAAAGTTATTGAATTATTTAAGGACGTCCCCTTTTTGAAGCTTTTTAAAGATACCAATATGTATTAAAATAATTCCCATCTCGGGGAGCGTCCCCCTGTTAATCGTCAAAAAACATACGGATATGTATTAATCAACAATCTGTATGACCGTTGTGTTGTATCTCTCCTGCCGGCTGTATGCGCCTTGTTGGTAATATAATAAGTAATTCAGATGTGTTATGGCTTACCTTCCCTGGTGGCATGCCGATTGCTATCTCCATCACTGTCCTTGTTTCGTTGTCGAAATAATAAATCGCAGTGGAGGTGAGTCATGAATGCTGGTGACACAACGTGGGTTCTTGTCTGTTCCGCCCTGGTCTTCCTGATGACCCCGGGGGTGGCCTTCTTTTACGGCGGAATGGCACGGCGGAAGAACGTCCTGTCTCTTCTGATGCAGTGCTTCTTTATTATCTGTCTCGTCAGCCTGCAGTGGGTCCTGTTCGGTTACTCCCTTTCCTTCGCTCCCGATATGGGAAAAGGTTTGATCGGGACTCTCGAATGGATGGGCCTCAGGGGGGTGGGATTCGATCCCAACCCGGATTATGCCGGGACGATCCCCCATCTTACGTTTATGATCTTTCAGGCCATGTTTGCCATCATCACGCCCGCTCTCATCGTGGGCGCCTTTGCGGAAAGAATCAAGTTTTCCGCCTTCGCGATTCTGGTCCTCCTGTGGACGACCCTGGTATACGATCCCATCGCCCACTGGGTCTGGGGTGTCGGGGGGTGGCTCCGGGATATCGGCGCCCTTGACTTTGCCGGGGGTATCGTTGTTCACGTGAGTTCCGGGGTCTCCGCCCTCGTCATGGCCATTCTGATCGGGAAAAGGGTGGGTTATGAAAAACAGGCTTTTGTGCCCCACAACCTTCCCTTTACCGTTCTCGGCGGTGCCCTGCTGTGGTTCGGCTGGTTCGGTTTCAACGCGGGCAGTGCCCTCGGTGCCGGCGGGCTGGCGGCCAATGCCTTTGTCACGACAAACACGGCCGCGGCGGCCGCCGGACTGACGTGGGCCCTGGTGGAGTGGCACCAGCATGGGACGCCCACGGTCCTGGGCATTGTGACAGGGGCTCTGGCGGGTCTCGTGGCGATTACCCCGGCCTGTGGTTTCGTGAGTCCCATGTCGGCCATCGCCATCGGTATCCTGGCGGCCGCATTCTGCTACCTTGCCGTGACGGTGTTGAAGCCCAAACTCGGGTATGACGATTCTCTGGATGTCTTCGGGGTTCACGGTGTCGGTGGAATGTGGGGAACCATCGCTACCGGTCTGTTTGCCGAGACGGCCGTCAATTCCGGAGGGGCTGACGGGCTTCTTTTCGGGAATGTCCATCTTTTTCTCGTCCAGTGCGTCTATCTTCTCGCCTGCGTATGCTACGCGGTGGTCATGACCTGGGTTCTCTTCAAGTTAGTTGACGCCCTCTTCGGGGTGCGGGTGAAAAAGCAGGATGAACTGGTGGGCCTCGATCTGACGCAACATCACGAAGCGGCCTACACCGTTTTGGAATAGGAGGAACGAACGATGAAATACATCATTGCCATCATTCAGCCCCATAAGCTGGAAGAGGTCACTCAGGCCCTCGAGGAAGTGGAAGTGAACCTCATGACCGTATCCACCGTCCTCGGGCGGGGGCGGCAGAAAGGTCACACCGAGGTCTACCGGGGTGTGAAGGAAGTGGGAACGCTCCTGAAGAAGGTGAAGCTCGAGATCGCCGTCAACGAGGACTTCGTGGAACCCACCATGGAAGCCCTGATCAGAGGGGCCCGTAGCGGAGACGGGGAAGTGGGGGACGGGAAAATCTTCGTTCTCGATCTTTTCGACGTCGTCCGGATCAGCTCGGGTGAACGGGGCGGCAAGGCGATCGGCTGAGAGAAGGGAGAAATCGATAGGAGAGCGAAGGATTTTAAGAAACTGGAAATAGACGGGGTCTGGATTTCACGAAAATCGGCGAAAGGGAGGAGGCGTTCCTGTCCCGATTGGAAGTGAAACAATGACAGTCAAAGAGGCCCCCGCCGGCGCGACGGGGGCCTCCTCCTGTGTTCAAACGTTCAGGGGATCTGCTTGGAGGATGCGATTTTATCCTATCCCAAACCGAATTCCCTTCTTTCAGAGATTAAGTTCAGTCGTTTCATCTTTTTTCTGAGTCCTTCCCGGCTGATTCCGAGGATCCTGGCCGCCTTCGTTTTGTTGCCGTTGCTCTTCCTGAGAATTTCCACAATGACCTCCTTTTCCCCCTTCTGGAAGGACGGGGCGGGAGGCTCCAGGAGCTGCCTGTTCAAAAAGTCCTTTAAATCTTCCGAGAGGTCCCGGAGTGTGATCGTATCGGAACATGACAGGGCGGTGGCCCGCTCCACCTCGTTTCGAAGTTCCCTGACGTTTCCCGGCCAGGGGTAATCCACGAAGAAATCAAGGACCGTTCTGGACGGTCTTTTAAAATCCCGTGCGTGTGTGCGGCCGCATTCCTTCAGGAAATGGTCCGCCAGAATGGGGATGTCCTCCTTTCTTTCCCGGAGAGGCGGAATGTGAACCTGGATCACATTCAAACGATAAAAGAGATCTTCCCTGAATCGCTCTTCCCTCACTTCTTCCTTGAGATTTTTGTTGGTTGCCGCGATGATTCTTATGTCCACGGGGATGGGCTTTCGGGCGCCCAGCCTTTCAATCTGGCGGTCTTCAATGACTCTCAGGACCTTGGCTTGAATGTTCAACGGCATATCGCCGATCTCGTCGAAGAAGAGGGTTCCCTTGCAGGCCATCTCCATTTTTCCGATTCTTTTCCCCACGCCTGTGGCGACGCCCTTTTCTATTCCGAAAATCTCGCTTTCGAAGATGGCTTCCGGGACGGCGGCGCAATTGATGGCAATGAAGGGCATGGTCCTCCGCCGGCTGTTATAGTGAATGGCCTTGGCGATCAGTTCTTTACCTGTTCCCGTCTCACCTGTGATGAGGATATTGGAGGAAAGATCGGCGATTTTTTCGATCCGTTTCTGGATATTCCTGATTTCCTCGCTTTTCCCGAGAATTTCGATCGGGCAGGGGCATTTTCCATCGACCTCCTTCCTGACAGGCCGACGGTCCATGAGCCTCGGTTTTCTCGCCGGGGCCGCGGGTTGACCCGTCACCATCGGGTTTTCTTCGATTCCTTCCCGATACAAGGCATGGGCATCAAGTCTCACCATCATCATACCGAAAGCCTCGGCCAGTCTCGATACCACGGGAGGGTATTTCCCCGACTTCGTGAATTCGAAAATATCATCTTTCGCGCTGTGTTTTCTCATGGGGATTTTCTCACAAAGATCCACAAGATTGCTCAGAACCCCCTGCGTACGCTTGTCCATCTCCATATTGACGTCCATGTTCCGCTCCTTCTTCCCTTTTTCCCCGTCCCCACAGGGACCCTCCATCCGATGGTTGGATACTAAGACATCATTTAAGGGAGATCAAAGCATATTGGACGAATCAGACATAATATGTGGTGAACCGACCTTGAGGGCCAATTTCAATTGTCAACTGCCAACTTGACGTGGCCAACCGGCGGGGGGAAATCCATGAAGATCAGGGCCTGAACTCGATGATGCTGCCGATGACCAGTTCCCGGAAGCGCTGATAACCGGCCCGCCCCAGGGAAAAGGGAGTGGGAATGTCCGCCAGGTAGATTTCGGCTTTCCGGGACTGGGTCGACCAGGAACGAACATGGTGCCGGTTGATCATGAGGGAGCGGTCCAGGGTGATGAAAGCCTCCCCGGGAAGTCGGTTTTCCCAGACCCGCAGCGAGCATCGGATCATGTATCGTCTGCCCCGGATATCGATCACGTGAGTGTAATTCCCCTCCGTTATAACGGCGGCGATATCCATGACGGGCAGGAAAAGTGCTTTTTTCCCCGTGTTCAGGAACACCTGGTCGCTGGAGGAAAGAAGCGTTTCCGTTTCCGTAGGGAGGGATGAACGGGCGGCTGCCCTTTCCAGGGTGCTTCCGAGTCGTTCCGGGTCCACGGGTTTCAGGAGGTAATCCAGGGCATTGACCTCAAAGGCTCGTATGGCGAACTGGTTATAGGCCGTGACAAAGATGGTCAGCGGGGGGTCCTCCAGCCGATCGAGGAGATCGAATCCGGAACCCCCGGGCATCTGGATGTCCAGGAAAAGAAGATCGGGGTGCGTCGCGGCGATCCCCTTTTGCGCCTCCGCGGCATTCCGGGCTTCTCCGACGACCTGGACCCGGGGATGGTCTTTCAACAGATCCCGGAGATTTTCCCGGGCCAACCTCTCATCGTCGACGATAAAGGCACGAAGGGGACTTTCAGGCGACTCTTTCATTTTTCTGATCCTTCAGGGGGATTTCCACGGTCACATGGACCCATCCGTCTGTTTCTTCGCGGTTCAGCCGGTAATGACCGTCATAAGCCAGATTCAGCCGCTTCCGGAGATTGTCGAGTCCTACGCCGTCTCTCTTCTCCGTCCGCTCTTCCCGGGGAATCCATCGGCCCGTGTTGGCGACCTCGATCCTGAGCCTCTCACCGGCGATCCATCCGTAAATCCGGATCGTGAGGGGCATGGCCGATGTCTTCATGCCGTGCTTCACGGCATTTTCCACCAGGGGCTGGAGGAGGAGTTCGGGAACGGGGATGTTCTGGATTTCCGGAGTCGCATGGATGGTAATGGCAAGATCCTCCTCAAATCGGACTTTCTCCAGGCTGAGGTAGCTTTCAATGGTTCCCAGCTCCTCCTTCAGGGGAACGAAACCGGAGACGCTGGCGGAAAAGGTGGAACGGAGATACCGGGAAAGCTGATGAATGAGCTTTGTGATCCGCTCCGGGTTTTTTCTTGACAGTACGTCCAGGGAGTTCAGAACATTGAACAGGAAGTGGGGATTGATCTGGTACCGGAGGGTTTCAAGCCTGGACTGGACAAGACGCCGTTCCGTTTCCTCCGCCCGGCGCAATTCCTCCTCTCTGGCCTTCTGCTCCGTCCTGTCGTCCAAAATGCCCTGAATCCGAAGGATTCTTCCCTTCCCGTCCCGATCCGCCCTGGCGTAGATCATTCCGCACCGGGGGGTCCCGTCCCGGCGATGGAAAAGAATTTCAAAATTGGTTACCACGCCGCGGGAACGCAAGGCGGCGATGAGCACATTTCTCCGTTCGATCCTGTAGAATTCCGTGACGCTTCTGCCGATGATCTCATCCGGAGCGTCATAACCGAGCAGGCCCGCCAGGGCGGGATTGGCGTTGATGAGGATGCCGTTGGGGTCGGTGATGAAGATCCCTTCCACGGCGTTTTCGAAGATTCCCCGGTACATCCGTTCCGCCTTCTCCAGGGCGACGCGGTTTCCCTGCAGGTTTTCCGCCATGGCATTCAATCCCAGGCCGAGGCGGACGATTTCATCGTGACCTGTGAAGGCGAGTCTCCGTTCCAGATGCCCCGCCCCGATTTCCCCGGCGAAGGCGATGCATTCCTGGAGTCTCCTGAGAAGAGGATGGGCCATGAGAAAAACGGTGGCGGACATGGCGACGAGCATGATGACGAGAGTCACCAGGGTTACCTGTCCCATCGCCTGAATCGGAGCGAGGACCTCTTTCAGGGGCCTTTCCACGACGAAGAACCACTCCGGTTCACGGTTCTTGAGAAACGCCGCCAGCCGGGGTCCCGATTTCGATTCATACTCGATGAATCCTTTTTCCCGGTCCATCTGCTCTGCTGAAAAGGGAATTTCCGGAGGTTCATAGGGCCTTGTTCCCATGACATTGATGACCGGATGGTCTTCAGGAATATTGCCGTCCATCCCGGGATGGAAGAGGTAAGCGCTGCTTTCGGGGGTGATCTTGTGGAACCGGAGGAAGTTTTCGTTGAAATACTCCAGATCGACGACGGACCGGATGACGGCGGTGGTCCGGCCGATGTCTTTCACGGGGACGTTGACGACGATGCAGGGACGTCCGGTGCCCTGGCTGACGAGAATCGGGGAGATCCGGGTCTCACCGGCCAGGGCGGCCTGGAAGTCGAAACGTAAGGAGATGATTTCCTTCATGAATGTCAGGCCTATGCGGTTGGGGAAGGAGGAGGCGATGCATCGAGCCTCACGATCGATCAGATTGATGGACTGTATAACTTCTTACCGGACCCCATGTTAATGAACAAATAAAACAATGGTTTAAGGTTAACTTTCAAACCCCCGTTTCGGTCTCTGTGACCGTTTTGTGACCGGTCCCCGAAAAAAGGGTGTTTTCCAACCGTTGAACGGCTTCCGGGTTGGAGTCTTTCATAAGGTGAGAATATACGTTCAACGTGATAGTCGGGGATGAATGGCCTAACTGTGATTGAATGTATTTGATGTTTTCTCCCTGGCCTATCATGAAAGACGCGTAACAATGCCGAAGGTCATGAAAACGGATGGTTTCCGGCAAACCGGCCTTTTTCAAGATAGGTCTGAAAATCCGATTCAATATGTAACAACTGTCAATAGGTGTTCCGGCCCGGGTTGGAAAAACAAGGTCCGCCTCATTCGGTCCGCTTTGGAGCTTCCACTTCGCAAGCTCTGAAACAACCATCGGAGAAAGGTCAACCCTCCGTACCGATGTTTTTGTCTTTGGTTCGAAAAATCGCCTATGGTTGAAGGTCCGTTTAACATGGATTTGCTTCGTTTTAAAATCAACGTCCGCCCATTTCAACCCCAGGATTTCCCCCTTTCTCATGCCGGTCATGACCGCTAAAAGAAACAGGGTTTTATATTTCGGGCTTTCCGTTGTTTCGAGTAGCCGCCCGATTTCTTCCGGGGAAAGAATCGTAATTTTCAGTTCCGCTTCTAAGTGATCCCCGGACCGCCGCGGCCTTTCGGCATCCCTCACCGGATTGTAGTCAATTGTTCTGTGCCGGACCGCGTATTGAAACACCTGGTTCATGGTCGTGGTAACTCTCCGCAGGGTAAGAATGTTCATCCCCGTTTTTTGCATTGCCGTTATGAGCTTTTCAACGTCCGCCGTGGTAAGTCGGTCAATCCGCGAATTTTCCCATTCTTTGAAGTGGTTTTTCAAATGACCGACATAACCGCCCCATGTGCTTATTCGGACCTTCGGCTTTTTGTATTCAAGCCATTTCCCCGCCACTTCTTTGAACGTCTTCGCCCTCTTTGCCGGGACGTAGGTCCTCCGGGAAACTTTGTCTTCCATTTCCCGGAGCTGGTCCCGGGCCTCTTTCTTCGTGGTCCCTTCGTCAAGGGTGATTCTTTGCCGCTTGCCGTCCTGGTCATAAAAGTCAAGAACGTAGCGGCCCCGCCGTTTCGTGATACAGGCCATGTTTTTTCTCTCCTTTCCCGGGTCCTGGCCCGGGGGTTATTCTCCTAATTCCTCCGATTCCTCTTTTAATTGCCGGGTAACTTCGGGGTCCAGGGGGGGATAATTTTTCTTCGGAAAGCTCCTCATAAGTCGCCGCCTCCACTTTGGAAGGTCGTATATGAAGGGGATATTAAGGCTTGACGAAAGCTGATAAATTTCATCCCTGTCGGTTATTTCCCCCCTGGCAATCAAAAGCCCCGCCACCTTTTCAACGCCTTCCCATACATGGGGGATTTTCAGCATTTCCGCCGTCCACCTGTCGGCAAGGGTCAGGATCCTACGTTCCGGCATATATGGTCTGGACATAATACGGGCAACACGATGAGCTTTTTCAAGGTCAGTACCCATTTCATCAAGTCCGCCTTCTTCATAGTAGTGGTCAAAAACATTTTCCCATTCCGTATTCTGAATTACCATTTCTACCCGATGTCCGGAAAGTTGATCCAAAAGGAGTAAAATCCCATTTGCCCATTGGACCTCTGGCGGGTAAATTTCAAGATAATGTAGCGCAAAGGGTCTTTCCGCCGTCACCCGCCCCAGTATTTCACCCCGGGGAATGATTGAAATGGTTACAACGTGGGAAAGTTCAAGCTGTGTGAAGGCCCTCGTCACAAAATGACCGGCCTCATGGTATGCTGTAATTTTCACCCTTTCGCGGACATATTGCCGGTTCTCGGGTTCAAGGGTCCAGGGCTTCCCCCCGGCGGGCAACGCCTCAAGAAAACCTTCGGCAAATCTCTTTTCAACTTCGGTTAATTCGTCTTCCATCTTGCCCCCCCTTTTTTATGGTTCCCCCAGGGGAAAGCTCCCCCAGGGGTCCCCGATCCTCCGTCACGCCTCCGTGATAGCGTCCTTGAAGTATTTTTCAAGGGCCTCCGTGCCGTCATGGGCTTCAAGCCACTCCATAGCCTCTTCCGGGGTCATGGGAGTAATGTCTTCCCCGCCGCCGGTCATGTTTCCGTGGGGGATGGCATACTTTGACAATGCTCCCCCTTCACCATGAAGAAAGAAGGTCCCCTTTCTGGTCCGGTAAAGGGCCTCTTCGCATTGATGGAAGTCCCCGGCATGATAACCATTGTGCCATGAATGGACCATTTCCGCCGTTTCCGTGTCGTAACGCTTGCCGTCGATGATTTTCTTCATGGTCACGCCTCCGCTGTCTTTTCCGCCGCCATTTTCAGGGCTTCCCCGCAGATTTTCTCCCAGGTCTGGATCGCGCCGTACACTACGCCGTGAAGGGCCTTACAGGGGTCATTCATGGTTTCGGCTTCATTCATTTGCACAAAAAGGTCGTTCATAAGTTCAAGTTGCGGGGTAAATAACGAATCAACGACATTCACAAAGTCCCACACTTCAGGGGCTTCCTTGAAAAACACTCCCTTTCCTGCCTTTCCATTTTCCATGATTCGCGCCTCCCTTCGGGCAATAAAAAACCCGTGGAATTGCTCAAGGTGCATAAAGTCACCTTCCCGGCCTTCACAGGTAACGGATTCCACGGGTAACTGGTTAAGGGTTTGAAATTAAAAATGGTCACTTTCGGGGACCTTCCGCTTTATGGATTTTGAGCATTGATATTTTCCCTCATCATCCCGAAAAAATCAACTTTTTTCTTATCCTTTCCGGCTCCCAGGTCAAGAAAAAACACGCTGTTTCGAAATTGCTTTTCGGATCCATGAAAAACCGCCGCGCCTGAAGGTCCCCGGCTTTCAGGTCTTCGAAGGCCCGGAAGACCACCGCGGCCCAAAGCCGCTGAAGAGGGGAAAGGCCCACTTCGCTCATGATGATTTCAATGGGATTTTCCGCCTCTTCTTTGTGACCCCCTATGGTCACACCTTGCCCCCCGGGGTTCATGTCCTCAATCTGTCTGTGGAAGGCGATTCAGGACAAAGCCGGGGGTATTTCGTACGGCCTTCATCCTTTCCCTGGACCTTTCCCGGGCTTCCGGGGAAAGGCTCCTTTTTTTCCGGGTCCTGTTCGGGTTGAAGGGCATGAAGGGGAAGAGCGGGCAAGTGGCAATTTCGCATGATGTAACCCCGTCCGCATAGAAACCCATGCAATCGAAACATTTTGCGTATATGGCCCGGAGGGGGGAAGGGGGATCGCCTCGGAAGTAACTTAAAATCTCCTTCCGGCCCCTGGCCCGTTTGCCATAGGTCAAAACGTCTTTTTCTCTTTCAATCATGCCATTTCCTTTCGGGGGAGGGGTCCCCCGGCAATCGGAGAAAACCGGGGGACCTATGGCGGACAACCTCCCGTCAATCCATTGTCAAAAGAAGGTTCATAATGCGGGCCTTTAGCTCATCAACGGTTTCGTTTTCCTCATCTGAAAATTCCCCCTGGCCCTTCGCAAGCTCTCGGAAAACAAGCTCAAGGTATGCCCTGCATTTTGCCATAAGCCCGTCAAGGGTCATGGTTTCGTCAAGCCGGAAGTGATCCGCCGCGGGCTTTGCCTTTTCCGGGAGGGGGTCACCGAAGGCCGTTTCAAGAATCCGGACCGCCTCGAAGCCGTTAACGCTCCCCCGCCTTTCGATGATTTTAGCAAGGGCTTCAACGGCGCGCCGGCTCCGGGGGTCCTCCATGAAGGCGCGGACCTCCCCGGAGAATTGACGGAAAAAGGCTTCGGGGTCCGGTTCGGGGTCCCGGAAGAAACGGAAAAGCTCACCCGTGAAAGGGCTTTGTAAGAGGGTTTGCGCTTCCCGAAAGGTTTCGGCAAGGTCAACGCTTCCGCCCCGTGAATCATCGAAAAAAAGCTCCGTGGCAACTCTTCCGGCAAGGGAGGCGGAAATCTTGTCCCGGATCGCCTCCGGGGTAACTGGACCGCTACCGTGGTAACGGCAATGCGGACCGCGGCCCTTCAGGGGATCGCCGGGGAGAGTCACCGTTTCAATTTTTTGCCCCGTGGCCCAGGCAAAAAAACAATGCCCGGCCTCATGCCGGCTCGTCATTTCCACCGTCCCCGCCTTCGGGGTTTCACCTGAACCGTTGGCCCGGAGGGGAGGGGCTTCTTCGCTGCCTCGATGATTTTCTGATTTCGTTTTTTCCACTTTCGCAAATCCGTCTTTCGCGCCGTATGGGTTCCATTCATTTTGAAAATAGGGGGAGGGTCCACAAGCTCCCGGCCCCATTCCGTCATATTGCCGGGGTCCGTGCCGATGTAACCGGCGATTCGGTCAATGCCCCGGAGAAAAAACCACCCGATAAGCAACCGTTCCAGGGTATTCATAACGAATATTCAATGTCGAATTTGCCGGATCCTTTTTTCATAAGCCCGGGGTGACGGGACAACCAAAGGCGAAAAGCCGCCTTGCTAACTTCATAGAAGCCCGCCCGTAACTTCCGAATCGGGCAATCCGCCCAGGCTTTTAACCACCCCTGGACAACCGCAAGGGGGATGTCACCCAGGGCCTTTGAAACGGCACCCAGGGTTCCTGAAACGATTTCTTCTTCGGCTTCCGCCGCGGCTTCGAGTCTGGCCCGCTCGTAGTGGGAAGAAACCCGGGCATCGGTTATGTCTTGGAGTATTCGCCCCCGTTCACGCGCCCAGGTCTGAAGGTCCGCCTGGTTTCCGCGCCATATGCCGCCAATTTTCTTGATAGGAAATCCAAAAAAGTTTCGCCATTTCAAAAGGTTTTCGTGCCGCTGTTTTGAAAATTCCGCAATCGCGTCAATGCCGTTTAAGTCATACTCGTTCATTTTCTTTTTCCTCCTATGGTTTTATTTTTATTCATGTTTTTGGCAATTTCTTTTAAGTCAGGATTTGCCATTTCCGCGCGGATTTCATAAATGCCCCTATCAAGTGCCGCCTTGATTTCAGGGATGGACATGCCAAAACACATCGGCGCAAGCCTTGAAGGAAGAGCCTCCAATTTGCTAACCATGCCTTGAAGGACCGCCCCCCAAAGCGACTGTGCAACTTCGGTTCTTATTAGTTGGCCCCGTTCCTGTTTCAACTGCAACTCGCGCCGGTCCGCATTGATCCGGGTCAACCTGGCCCGCTGTTTTTGAAGTTCGGGGTCAACCCCGGCGCGGGCCTTTTCCCGGTCCTTTAACCACTTTTCACACTCCCCCAGGATGAAGGCCCAGGGCCTCCCCCGGTCCCCCTTTTCAACGTAGGGCATCCCTTGTTCAACGTAACGCCGGACCGTGTTTTCACCCCTGCAAATGGCCCGGGAAAGTTCGATAAGTGATAAGGTTTTGTTTTCAATGGACATATTCAACCCCTGAATTTTTGTTACTACCTAACCGAATATCGAGGTTTGAACTACTCGTATCAACGCTTTCCCCCTGAAGGCCCCGCCGTTCACTTACGCCTTAACGGGTCCGCCTCTATCTTATCCGTTCAAGCCCTTCGGCAACCTTCGCGCCGGCCCGGGCAACTGAATAGTTCAACGGTTCATCTTCCGCGATTCTTTCCCCCAGGGTTAAAATGGCGCGGGCAAGGGTTAAAATCGCCTCCGCTAAAAGTTTAATGTCTTCCGAATCCATTGATTGACCTCCGTTTCTCATTTGTACCAACCGCCCGTGGGGACAAATTTCCACCCCTTATGAACGTCAAAGTTTATCTTTGTCAGAGAAGGAAAGGGGTCCTCTTCCCGGAAACGATTCTTGATGATTTCGATTTTCCCCCAATCCAAGGCAAGGGCAAGAGTCGCCGCCTTGATTGAATAAATGCCCCCGGTTCCCATAGTCGCGCCCGGTTTCTTTTGAATCGTAATCAATGCAGTCCCTTTGCTTAATCGCCGGATGATGGCGGAAATTACCCCGTGGATATTAAAGGGCTTGTCCCCTTCCGGCTCCAGGTAATCAACGACGTTGAAGGCATCCGGTTGGATTTTGTCGGGGATATTGTGGAAGTCCCAACCATCCACTACTTTTATTTGACGCGCCCACTCGGAAACGTGGGTCGGAAAGTATTGGAGCTTTTTCTTCAGGGCTTCCGCGCCCATTTCGCTGTTAAAATAAAAGGTCGGGAAGCGGCCTAAATTGTCGTGGATAGTGTTTAAGGCGAAGAGGGTTTTTCCCATTCCACTAACGCCGGCAATTACAACCACCGCCTTTGGGAAGAGCTTCGTCTTTAAATGAAGGTTCAAGGGAAGACGGAGGTCAACGGAGTTCCCCGGGTCCGCGTTTTCAAAGTTCAGGAAATCAAGGTTTGTGTCAACGCGCCTGTAAACCCCGTCCCGCCCCCCGTGCTTCTCGATGATCCCGGCCTTACAAAGCCGATGGAAAGCAACCCGGACCGCCGTTTTATCGGCGGGCTGTAACACCTGTAACGCCCCGTAACAATCTGTAACGGAGATGTAACCGTCTGTAACAGAAACCCACTCCCCAACCTCCGCTTGAAAGTTCCTGTCACGCCGTTCGGACCGCTTCAAAGCACTTTCGATTTTCGCCGGAATCTCTTTTTCAGGAAAAGGGGGATTGCAATTACTGGCAAGGATTTTAAGCACTTGAAGGGCTGTTTCCTCTTTCGCGCCACCCTTCAGCATGGTATGGCAAACGTGGAAAAGGTCTTCGTCCCGCCGGCCCTCCTGGAACATTCCCCCGGGGTTTTTTTCGGCATTGCCTGTAACACCTGTGCATAAAGAAAAAGATATTTTTTTATATAAAGCATCGGGGACCTGGCCCGGGTGGACCTCTTCAATGCTTAACCCCTCCGCCCAGGCGTACCCCTTGCCGTCCCCGTTAACCGATGGCGCGGCGATGATGTAACCGCCATTTCCGCGTATATCAACCCCCGGGAGCAATGCGGATTTGGTCCCGGAATGGCCCTTCAGACTATCGGGAAATCGAAAGAACAAATGCCAACCGCCCCGGGGAGTTTTGGAAAGAGGGGTTTCAAGCGAATCGGGCAAAAGTTTCTGAATTTCCGCGAAGCCCTCCGCTGTGTCGCAATCCACCACGAAAAGCCCGCTAATTTCCCCCGTGACAACCGCAACCATTGCTTTAGGCCACTTTTGCCACCATTGCCGGATTTCTTCTTCCGTGGCACGCCGGCTTTCAAATTCTTTCCAAGATAGGAAGGGCTTCTTATCTCCGGGCTTGACGGGGATGACCGAAAAACCCCGGCGGGCATATTGAAGGGCACTTTGAAGGGTTTCATTCATCGAAAACGGTCCTCCCACCTCACCGCCTGGTCAATCCGAAGTGAAAGCCGCCTATCAAATTGCTCGGGGTCAATTCGTGCTTCCAGGCACCGCCGCCATGCCCGGACCCCCACCCGGAGAATCCGCCGGAAGCACCGCCGCGCCCTGGCCGAAAAGGAAGGGGAAAGAAGAAGGTCCACCGCCTCCCGGACCATCCGGGTCTCAATCTCTGTTTCAGCTTTTAGATAAATGGCGCGGACCGTCCCGGAGGGGGAAAAACGGATCATGGCGAAAAAGTCATTTTGCATTTTACGCCCCCCTTCGGTCCTGAAGCCCCCTCAACCATGCGATCACTTCGGGATAAAAAAACCTTAAATGCTTCCCGGCGCGCACCGCGGGGATTGAATCCGGCCTTCTCTCCCGTGATTTGTGATAGACCCAGGAAACGGGGACCTTCAGCCTTGCCGCCAACTCCGGGACCGTCAGCAATTCCAGGTCCTCCGGGTTCTTCGGCTTCAATGGTTCTCGGGAAATGGAATCTTCCGGGGTCATTTCGACACCTCCACCGGGAAAACTTCGTCCCCCAGGACCGCATTCAGCCGGCGGGCTTCGGCGGGTTTCGGTTCGATAAGATCATTTTCAATGAGGCTTAACCGGGAAGGGTGAAGACCCACAGCCCGGGCAAGCTGAAGCTGTGTAAGGTCCCGGGCAATTCTGGCAAGGCGGGCTTGTTTGCCCTGTTTTAAATTTTTCATACTCACCCCCAAAAAAAATGGACTTGTTGTTCGCAAGTCCACCATACAACGCTTTGAAAATATTATTGTTATTTCGGTAAAGATTTTTTTGACGTGAAAAGGAAATTTACAATTCGTCGGCCTCTTCGCCTGAACGTTTTAACAATTCTTTGTAATGATTATAAAAGTCATTGTTCGCTTTTTCAAATGGTAGTCCCAGGATTTCCGAAACAAGGCTTATCGTGTCTTTGCGGTTACATTTTTTTTCTCTAAAACCATCGGTTATTCGCTCTCTTATCCCCTCAATATGCGCCACAAGGTCATAAATCATTTCCTTTTTGACCGTCCTCGATGACTTACGGGACCACTTCTTTTTCGTGGCAATAGGCTTCCTCAACCTGTCGGCCTCTTCACCCAGGATCTTTCTCAATCCCGGGTCAACCAGCTTATGACGGGATAAAGCCGTAAGCCCCGCGATCGCATCATGCCGGGGGTCCCTTTTTTTTCTCCGCCGTGGTCCCGGCCTCTGGACCCTTAACATTTGTTCAAATTGTTCGGGGGTCAAGTGAACGACAGCGCAAGGAATGTTTACATATACTTCGTCCGCCCTTTTTTTTCTTATAATCGCCTCAAGATCGCTTTCCTTCAGGCCCCGGGCAATAAGTTTTTCAAGAAAAGAACGGTTCTTTTGTACCTTACTGAAAAGCTCCATCGTTTCCCCCCGATGGCTTCCCGTGGGATGGCGGGGGAGGGGCCGCGGGAATTTCGGCCTTTCGGGAGCTACCCTACCCCCCGCCACTTCTGGATTTCAGGTCAAGAAAATTGTGACCACTTTGTGACCATAATAATCAAAACCAACTAAAAACAACCTACGCTTCCTTTTCCGAAATTGGAAGGTCAACCTTGATTTCGTTGAAGTTCCTTCAAGTCCGTGTAAGTGGTTGATTTAACTAAAGGCATTGATGGACTGATAGACTTTCCCTTCATTCACGGCGGCCTGAAAATAACGGCAGGTTGTGGCGACAAGATCCGGGTTGTCCGGGGACTGAATGGTCTGGTGCACCAGGGGGAGTTCCGCCATAACCTGAAGATCCCTTTTCAGAAAATCCAGGGTGGTTGTGCTTTGGGCGGCGATGAGGAGGACGATGCGTTCCATTTCCGCCCGGGCTGTGGATTCCAGCTGCTTTTTTGCGAAGAAGTAGGTCGCAGCGGAGGAAAGAAATATACCGGAGGTGATGATCAGTCCGAGGACAATGAGGAATTTCGTTCTTGTCTTCATAGTCGGAATAGTGAAGAAGGAAAAACATTTACACGACATTACCAGAGGAGCGGCAATTTCGGCAAAGTATTTTTGTCCAGGGAGAATTGCATCGCCGGCAAAAAGGAAATATATAATACATCATCGTTGATTTTACGGAACGGGGGAACCCCATGGTTTTTCGCAGCGACAAACCCATGACCTTCGATACGGTGGCCCGCATGGCGATCGGTGCCGCCCTGATCTACGGAACGATCCGCCTTCTGGGATATCTGAGTGACGTCCTTATTCCTTTTGCGGTGGCCCTTCTTCTGGCCTACATGATCCATCCCCTCGTTCTGATGGTGGAAAGAAAATTGAAAAACCGCTTCTTATCCGTCCTGGCCGCCCTCCTCATGGTCATCGGGGGGATCACGGCCCTGATCCTTTTCATCGTACCTCTGGTGGCGGACGAGGTGAGCCACATGGGGCAGATCCTCGCGGGAATCGTCAATGACTCGGCCATCGCGGAACGGGCGGCGAAATATCTGCCGGCCAACTTCTGGGAGGCCCTCCGGGAATATTTTGCCCGGGAAGACGTCCAGGCCTTTTTTCGAACCGACCGGTTCATCACCCTCCTGGAAGGAACGGCCCGGAAATTCCTTCCCGGCCTGTGGGGAGTCATCACCGGCACGGCGAGTTTTCTCCTCGGGCTTATCGGCCTTTCCATCATCGGCCTCTATCTCGTCTTCATATTGATGGATTATGAGAAAGTTTCCGATGCCTGGCGGAATTCCCTGCCGCCGAAATACCGCCACGGGATCATTGCCTTCGTGAATGATTTCAGGCTTTCCATGGACCGTTACTTCCGGGGCCAGGCCCTCGTGGCCTCCATCGTGGGGCTTCTCATGGCGGCGGGGTTCTGGCTCATCCATCTTCCCCTGGGCGTTCTCCTCGGTCTTTTTATCGGTCTTCTGAACATGGTTCCCTATCTTCAGCTGGTCGGGCTCGTTCCGGCCTTCATCCTGGCCCTGTTTTATTCCCTGGAAACAGGCACGAGCCTGTGGTTCTGTCTCGGAATGACGGGCCTGGTTGTTCTTGTTGTCCAGGTTATTCAGGATACCGTTCTCGTTCCCCGGATCATGGGGAGGGTGACGGGACTGAACCCGGTCATGATCCTTCTTTCCCTCTCCATCTGGGGCAAACTCCTCGGCCTTCTCGGGCTCCTCATGGCCATTCCCGTGACCTGTCTTCTCCTGGCCTATTACCACCGCATGATGGGCCGGGGCGATCCTGAGGCGGCCGGGAATATCCAGCCGTAATCCCCTCGTTATCGATCTCCCGCCGGAAGAAAAGGGCCTGCCCGTTGAAATCCCTTTTTCCCCATGGTAAGAGACTCCATCCATTCAGAAAAGGGGAATGCCATGAAAGGGGAATATCCCGTCGTTGTCGCATCGGGCCAGGTCACCCTACATCCGGAGGAAATCGACTCCTCCGTCCATGCCCTCCAGGTGGCGGCCCTGGCGGCCGGGAAGTGCGCGGAAGATTCGGGAGACCCCTCGATTCTCCGCCGGGTGGACAGCCTCACCCTCGTCAACATGTTTTCCGGATCCTATGAGGACCCGGCGGGTGAGTTCTGCGGGATGCTGGGAATCCGTCCTTCCATCCGCGAATATACGGCCATCGGCGGAAACACGCCCCAGTGGCTTGTGAACCGCGCCGCCGACAGGATCGCCCGGGGGGAGATTTCCATGGCTCTCCTGGCCGGTGCGGAGGCCATGACGTCTCTTCCCCGGAACCGGAAGGAGAACTGGCTGAACCCGCCGTCGGAAGAAGAGATGGCTTCCCTCGGGATGGTCGGCGACACCCGCTGGGGATCGGATTCCCATGAAATGCTCCACGGCCTTCATTATCCCATCCAGGCCTATCCTCTCTTCGAAAACGCTCTCAGGGCCCGCTGGGGAATGTCCCTGAGGGAACACCGGTCCTTCCTGGCCCGTTATTGCCACCATCTTTCCATCGTGGCCGCCGGCAATCCCCTGGCCTGGTTCCGGACACCCCGAAGCCTGGATGAACTTGAAGAAGATTCCCTCGAGAACCGGATCATTGGTTTCCCTTATACGAAACGGATGAACCCCATCATGCAGGTCAACCAGGGGGCGGCGGTTCTGGTGACCGGTGCCGCGACGGCCCGGAGGCTTTCCATTCCCGAAGAAAGATGGGTTTATCTCCACGGGGGGGCCGACAGGACGGAAGCGTGGTTTCTTTCCCAACGTCAGGACTTTCACTCCAGCCCCGCCGCCCGGGAGGTGGGCCGGGAGGCCCTGCGGATGGCGGGGAAATCTCCGGAGGACATCGACTTTTTTGACCTATACAGCTGTTTCCCCAGCGCGACGGTCCTTCAGGCCCTGGAACTCGGTTTTTCCCGGGAGACCCTTCCCGCGTGTTCCATTACGGGGGGTCTTCCCTATTTCGGGGGCCCCGGAAACAATTATACGATGCATGCCATTGGTCACGCCGTGGAGCGTTGCCGGCGGGAGCCCGAATCCTTCGGTTATGTGAGCGCCATGGGATGGTACCTGACGAAGTTCTCGGCGGGGGTCTACAGCTGCCGTCAACCTTTGAAGCCCTGGAATCGCCGGGACGGGGCGGTTCCGAATAATCAGACGGGTGCGACGGCGGGTCCGGCGTTGGAGATGATTCCCCGGGGACCGGTTGTTGTGGAAACCTACACGGTTATGCATGATCGGGGGGGGGAGCCCGTATCGGCCCTTGTCGTGGGCCGGCTTCCCGATGGAAAGCGCTGCTGGGCGAACACGGAGCGGGATGCGGATCTCTTCCGGGCCATGGAGTCGGAGGAATTTGTGGGACGGCAGGGATGTGTCCGGCCGGGAAACGGGAGTTCCCCGAACAGGATCCGATTCTGATCGGTGAATCCTCCGGGGCCTGCTTTGTTGCAGGATCATGGGAATCGTGCCGAGACTCCCGAATCCGGATTCGAGCGTACCTCCGCCCGCTTGATTACACAGGGAATTTCCAGCCCATGCAGAGGCCCCTGACGGGTAGCCATTTCTTGGATTTTTTTCTTCATGTTTTTTTCTTCATGGCGGAGGATTCTTTTTTTATCTATAATACCCGTCAACGGTTCAGAGGTCCGTGAAAGGAGGTGCCGTTCATGAACTGGTTGAGGCGGAAAGACTGGTCCCCCTATTTGGCCGGGGCCCTGGCGGGGCTTGTGATGGCGGCTTCCGTCTGGGTTTCGGGACATTATTTCGGGGCCTCCACGAGCTATGTCCGGACGGCGGGCTATATTGAAAGGGCCTTCGACCCGGACCGGGTGTCGTCGAATGATTACTTCACCAAGACGAAAATCAAGGTGGACTGGCAGATGATGTTTCTCGTCGGCATCCTCCTCGGATCCTTCGTTTCGTCACGCCTGTCCGGAGATTTCCAGGTCGTCATGGTGCCGCCCATGTGGCGGGACCGGTTCGGGCCGGGTGCGCTGAAAAGGATTTTCATCGCTTTTTCCGGCGGCGTCCTGGCCATGTTCGGGGCCCGTCTCGCCGACGGCTGCCCGAGCGGTCACGGTCTGGGCGGTCTGGCCCAGATGTCCGTCAGCGGGTATATTTCCCTCCTTTGTTTCTTTGCCGCCGGTGTCCTTGCGGCAAGGTTTCTTTATGAGAAAGGAGGCCGGTGATGGATCTTCTATACGGCATCATGACGGGTTTCCTTTTCGGTTTTCTCATGCAGAAGGCCCATGTCATCCGGTACGAAAAGCAGGTCGGGGCCATGCGCCTTCTCGACTTCACCATTTTCAAATTCATGCTGAGCGCCGTCATCGTGGCCATGATCGGGATTTATTTATTGAAGGACCACGGTCTGGTGGAATTGAGCGTCAAGACGACCATTTTAGGGGCCAACATCATCGGCGGGATCTTCTTCGGCATGGGCTGGGCGGTCGTGGGATACTGTCCCGGGACGGCCGCCGGCGCCCTGGGGGAGGGGCGGTGGGACGCGCTGGCGGGAGTCTTAGGCATGCTCGCCGGGGCGATGGTCTATGCCGAGGCTTATCCCCTCATGAAGAAAACAGTCCTGACCTGGGGGAACCTGGGAAAGATCACATTGCCTGAGGTGCTCGGATTGAATCCCTGGGCAGTCATCGGGGGACTGTCCGTTCTGTTTGTCCTGCTTTTCGTCGTCTTTGAAGCGCGGAAGAAGTAACGGCGAAATAAAAAAAATTGACAGGACCGAAAAACTCTGTTATCCAGACCGAAACTGCGGGTCCGGTGAATAGATCGATGTCACAGAGATTGAATCATATCATGAACTGGTGGTGGTGGAGCCACAGGGAGGGGTCCGTCCACCGCTGAGACGCATGAATTGTACATGAAAGGCCGTGGAAGATCCTGACTTCCACGGCCTTTTTCTTTTCGGAAAGAAATAAGGAAAAGGCCGTGCCGACGATCATCGACACGGCCTTTTTCATGTCAACGAGGAGAGAGATGCATTACCCGAAATTCGAAACCTTTGAGAAGATGGCGGTGAAGGGAAACCTGATTCCCCTTTGCCGGGAGATCCTGGCGGACCTGGAAACGCCGGTGTCCGCCCTGAGAAAACTGGCCTCCCGAAAGCACGTGTTCCTCCTGGAAAGCGTGGAGGGCGGTGAGAAATGGGGACGGTACTCCTTTCTCGGAGCCGATCCCCGGATCGTCTTCAGCGTTCGGGGTGATGAGGTTCACATCGAGCGGAACGGGGCGACCAACACCCGGAAGCATGAGGGAAATCCCCTGGGTCTCCTGAGGGAAGTCATGGCCGCCTACCACCCCGTTCCTCTGGAGGGACTGCCCCGGTTCTATGGGGGGGCCATCGGGTTTCTCGGTTATGAGATGATCCGTTTCTTCGAGAAGATTTCCCTCGGAACGGACGGGAAAAATCGGGATGATGCCGTATTTCTTCTGACCGACACCGTGGCGGTTTTCGACAACGTGAAACACACCATCAAGGTGGTGGCGACGGTTCACACCGACGAAAGGGGAACCCTGAAGGAACTCTACGACGAAGGGATCCGGAAAATCGATGCACTCATTGAAATCCTGGAGGGCCCCAGCCCGCCCGAAACAAGACCTTCAAGGAAGGGAAAGGAGACGGATCCCCCCTCCGTTCAATCCAACATGGACCGGGAAGGTTACGGGGCCATCGTGAGGAAGGCGAAAGAGAGGATTGTCGAGGGGGACATCATCCAGGCCGTTCTTTCCCGGAAGATCGAGGGCCGGTGCGAGGCCGATCCCGTGTCCCTCTATCGGGCGCTGCGGTTCATCAACCCCTCCCCCTATCTTTTCTTCCTGAAACTGAGGGACCTTTACCTCATCGGATCCTCCCCGGAGATCCTGGTCCGCCTGGAAGAGGGGGTGGTGGACCTGAGACCCATCGCGGGAACCCGGAGGAGGGGAGGAAGCGAGCAGGAGGATCGCCGGCTTGCCGACGAGCTTCTCCGGGATGAGAAAGAGCGGGCCGAGCACGTCATGCTCGTTGACCTCGGGAGAAACGATCTCGGCCGGATCGCCCGTACCGGGTCCGTTCAGGTGACCCAGTACATGGTGGTGGAGAAATATTCCCACGTGATGCACCTCGTGTCCCATGTCCAGTCGGAGCTGGCCGGCGGGAAGGATGCCTTCGATGTGATCTCGGCGGTCTTCCCGGCGGGGACCCTGACGGGGGCGCCGAAAGTGATGGCCATGAAGATCATCGACGAACTGGAGGCGGCGCCCCGGGGAGCTTACGGGGGAGCCGTCGGGTATATCAGTTTTACCGGAAACATGGACCTGTGCATCACCATACGGACGATGGTCCTTCGGGAAGGCCGCCTGTCGATCCAGACGGGCGCCGGGATTGTGGCCGATTCCGATCCCTCTGCGGAGTTCGACGAAACGGAAAGCAAGGCGAAGGCTCTCCTCGAGGCGGTGCGGATGGCTTCGACGGGTCTCGATATCCGGCATAAAATGGAGGAGAAACGATGATTCTGATGATCGATAATTACGATTCCTTTACTTACAACCTCGTCCAGTACCTCGGACAGCTCGGCGAAGACGTCCTGGTGCGCCGGAACGACGAGATCACCCTGGACGAGATGGAGGCGATGAGCCCCGAGGCCCTCTTTCTGTCCCCCGGGCCCTCTTCGCCGAAGGACGCGGGGATCACGGTGGATACGATCCGGCATTTTTACCGCCGTCTTCCCATCCTGGGGATCTGCCTCGGCCACCAGGCCATCGGGTACGCCTTCGGGGCCCGGGTGGTCAAGGCGCCCCGGCTGATGCACGGGAAGACTTCGCCGATACTGAACGACGGCCGGACGATTTTCCAGGGGCTTCCCAACCCTTTCACGGCCGGCCGGTATCATTCCCTCATCGTGGAGCGGGAGTCGCTTCCTTCCTTCATTGAGGTCAGTGCTGAAACGGAAGAGGGAGAGATCATGGCTATCCGTCACCGGGACTATCCCGTGGAAGGGGTCCAGTTTCACCCCGAGTCCGTCCTGACCCCGAACGGGAAGCGACTGATTCGGAATTTTCTTAATTCCGTGACTTGAGGATCCACTCATCGTGCCGTCTTCGGGGGCGCCATGAAGCCCGCGCAGGGCGGCCCTTCAGGGGTGCCGTTTTAACGACGAAGGCTGTTTTACCATTAAGGAGGAAGATATGATCAAGGAAGGAATTGCTAAAGTGGTCGGGCGGGAGGACCTGGCGGAATCGGAAATGATGGACGTCATGCGGGAGATCATGGAAGGCCAGGCGACGCCGGCCCAGATCGCCGCTTTTATCACGGCGCTCCGCCTCAAGGGCGAAACGGTGGAGGAGGTGACCGGAGCGGTGCGGATCATGCGCCAGAAGGCGACCCGGATCGACGCCCGCGCCTCCGTCATCGTGGATACCTGCGGCACGGGCGGGGACGGAAGAAGCACCTTCAATATCTCGACGACCGCCGCCTTCGTCGTCGCCGCCGCGGGGATCACCGTGGCCAAGCACGGCAACCGGGCCGTCTCCAGCGGCTGCGGGAGCGCCGATGTCCTCGAGGCCCTGGGGGTCAATGTGGACGCCCCGCCCGATGTGGTGGAAGAGTGCATCCACGAAACGGGCATGGGGTTCCTTTTCGCCCCGAAACTGCACGGCGCCATGAAGTACGCCATCGGCCCGAGAAGGGAGATCGGGATCCGGACCATATTCAACATGCTCGGGCCCCTGACGAACCCCGCCGGGGCCAACTGCCAGCTTATCGGGGTCTACGACGCCGGCCTCACGGAAATGTTCGCCGGGGTCCTGAGAAACATGAAAGCGAAGCGGGCCTTTGTCGTTTACGGTTACGACGGCCTCGACGAGGCGACGGTCACCGGCGAGACCCGGGTTTCGGAGCTGAAGGACGGGCTCGTATCGACTTATAACATCAACGCCGCCGAGTATTTCGGGGATGTCTACCCGGCGGAATCCCTCCGGGGAGGCGACGGGGCGACCAACGCCGAGATCACCAAGGCCGTCCTGGCGGGCAGGAACGGGGCCCCCCGGGCGGTGGTTCTCCTGAACGCGGCCCTGGCCATCGTCGCCGCGGGAAAGGCCGGCACCGTGAAAGACGGCATCGCCCTGGCGGCGGAAGCGGTCGACTCCGGGGCGGCCATGAAAAAACTCCAGGCCCTCATCGAGGTGAGCAACCGGTGACCTGTTCATGATCCTTGAGAAGATCGTCCAGTCGAAGAGGGAAGAAGTGGCCCGTCTGAAATCCCGGGAGAGCCTCGAAACGCTCCGGGCGAAAGCGGCGGATCTTCCGCCCTGCCGGGACTTCCGGGGAGCCCTCGCCGCCGGGGGCGTCTCCGTCATTGCGGAGATCAAAAGGAAATCGCCGTCGAAAGGGATCATCGCCCGGAACTTCGACCCCGTCGGAACGGCCCGTCTCTATGAACGGGAAGGGGCCGCGGCCGTTTCCGTCCTCACGGACCGGGACTTTTTCGGCGGGGAAAAGGAGCACCTGGCCCAGGTGAGGCGGATGGTCCGCCTTCCCCTCCTCCGGAAGGATTTCATCATCGACCCCTGCCAGGTCTATGAAAGCCGCCTGCTCGGGGCCGACGCCCTTCTTCTCATCGCTTCCATCCTCGGAACGGAAGAGCTCACCGGGCTTATTCGACTGGCGGAGGAAACGGGCCTGGAGACCCTCGTGGAAGTCCACGGGGAAGAGGACCTGGAGAAGGCCCTGGCCGCCGGGACCGGACTCCTCGGGATCAACAACCGGGATCTCGGGACATTCGTCACGGACCTGTCGGTGAGCGAGCGCCTGGCCCCTCTGATCCCTCCGGGCCCGGTGGTGGTGAGCGAAAGCGGCATCCGGAACCGGGCCGATGTGGCGCGGCTGGAACGGGCGGGGATTCGGGCGTTTCTCATCGGCGAAGCCCTGATGTCCGAAATGGACCCGGGGAAGAAACTCAGGGAGTTTCTCGGAAAATGACGGAAATCAAGATCTGCGGAATCACCTCGTTACGGGACGCCCTTGCGGCTGCCGAGGCCGGTGCCGACGCCCTGGGGTTCATTTTTCATCCTGCGAGTCCCCGCTTCGTCCCGCCGGAAACGGTGAAGGCCGTCGTCGGGGCCCTGCCGCCGGAAACGGTGACCGTGGGTGTTTTCGTGGACCGGGACGCCCGGGAGATCGAGGCGATCCGCGCCTATTGCGGCCTGGACCTGGTCCAGCTTCACGGCAGAGAGTCCCTGCCGACGATCCGGCATTTTTCCCCGGGACGGGTCATCAAGGCCGTCAGCGGTTTCGCCCGGGGATCACGTGAAGAGCTGAAGATTCTGGCGGGCTTTGTCCGGGCCCTTCTCGTCGATGCCTCAACAAAGGAGAGGCCCGGGGGGACGGGGCTTCTTTCCGATTGGGAACTGGCCCGGGAACTGGGCCGGCTCCACCGGCTCATCCTCGCCGGCGGACTGTCCTGCGAAAACGTGGCGGAGGCGATCGAAGCCGTTTCCCCCGATGCCGTGGACGTGAACAGCGGCGTCGAGTCCGCCCCGGGGGTCAAGGACCCGGTCAAAATGAAGAAAATTATTGAGATCGTGAAAAAAAATCACAGGGGAAATATTAGAAACAAAATATTCGTGAAACCGTAAAAAGTCTGAAAAATGGGTTTTCTCGACGGCTTCGAAAAGAGCGCCGGAGGAAAGGCGCCCGAATCCCGGGGAATGAGCCGTCAATATCCGTTTTTTTCAGGACAAAAGGAGTCATCTTTTATGGAGACCATGGAATTCAGGAACAAACGCCTTCCGGACAGGAAGGGCCATTTCGGGATTTTCGGCGGCCGGTATGCCGCGGAGACCCTCATGACGGCCCTCCTGGAGCTGGAAAATGCTTACGAGGAAGCGAGAAGGGACCGCCGTTTCCGGGAAGAGCTGGGAAGATGCCTCCGGGAGTACAGCGGCAGGGAAACCCCTCTTTATTTTGCCGAGCGCCTGACGGCCCGGGTCGGAGGGGCGAAAATCTACCTCAAGCGGGAAGACCTGAACCACACCGGTTCCCATAAGATCAACAACACCCTGGGGCAGGCCCTCCTGGCGAAGCGGATGGGAAAGAAGAAAATCATCGCCGAAACCGGGGCCGGGCAGCACGGGGTGGCGGCGGCGACGGTGGCGGCCCTCTTCGGCATGGAATGCCGGGTTTTCATGGGCGAGGAAGACATCCGCCGGCAGGCCCCGAATGTCTTCCGCATGAAGATCCTGGGCGCCGAGGTGGTGCCCGTGGCCTCGGGGACGGCCACCCTGAAGGACGCCATGAACGAGGCCATGCGGCAGTGGGTCACCGGCGTCCGGGACACCTACTACATGATCGGCTCCACCGCCGGTCCCCATCCTTATCCCGTGATGGTCCGGAATTTCCAGAGCGTCATCGGAAAGGAAGCGAAACGGCAGATCCTGAAAAAAGAGGGACGCCTTCCCGACGTTCTCGTGGCCTGCGTGGGCGGCGGAAGCAATGCCATGGGGCTCTTTTACCCCTTCCGGAAGGATCTTCAGGTCCGGCTGGCGGGCGTCGAGGCGGGCGGAAAAGGAATGAAGACGGGCATGCATGCGGCAAGCATCAGCGGCGGCCGGGTCGGCGTCCTCCACGGGAACAAGACCTACCTCCTCCAGGATGTTTACGGCCAGGTCCACGACGCCTATTCCATCGCCGCCGGGCTGGATTATCCCGGGGTGGGTCCCGAGCACGGTTATTTCCACGCCACGGGAAGGGCAAGCTATGTGACGGTGGAAGACGGGGAAGCCCTCGAGGCTTTCATGACCCTGTCCCGAGCGGAAGGGATCATCCCCGCCATGGAGAGCGCCCATGCCGTGGCCCACGCCGTAAAAATCGCCGGGACCATGGATAAGGAAGCCATCCTCCTGGTGAACCTGTCCGGCCGGGGAGACAAGGACGACCGGATCCTTGAAAAGGAGATGGGAGGGACGATCCATGTCGAGAATTGAGAAAAAACTGGAGGTCTTGAAACGCTCGGGGGAGAAAGCCCTGGTCGCCTTTGTCGTCGCCGGGGACCCCGACCTGGAGACGACGGCGGAATTGATCGTCGCCCTCGACGGTGCGGGGGTGGACATACTGGAAATCGGCGTCCCCTTCTCCGACCCCACGGCGGACGGTGTCACCATCCAGGAGGCCTCCCAGAGGGCCCTGAAACAGGGGACCACTCTGCCGGCGGTCCTCGAGGTCATCCGGTCGGTTCGGGAGCGGACGGATATTCCCATCGTCCTTTTCGGGTACTACAATCCCATCTTCGCCTTCGGGAACGAGGCCTTCGCCCGGGAGGCCAAGGCCGCCGGCGTGGACGGGCTGCTGGTTGTGGACCTCCCCCCGGAGGAATCCCTGGAGCTTCGCCGGCATACGGACCGGAAAGGCCTGGATTTCATCTCCCTCGTCGCCCCGACGACGCCGGACGGGCGGATCGGAGAGATCGCCCGCAATTCGAGCGGTTTTCTCTATTACATCTCCATGACCGGCGTCACGGGGACGGGAAAACCCGATGCGTCCCAGGTAAAAAGAGACCTGGAGAGGATCCGGAAAGAAACCGCCCTCCCCGTGGTGGTCGGGTTCGGCATCTCCACCCCCGGTCAGGCCGGGGAAATCGCCTCGTTCGCCGACGGGGTGGTGGTGGGGAGCGCCCTCGTCCGGCTGATCCACGAAGAGGCCGGAAGGGGCCATGGGGTGGAAAAAGCCTGCGAGTACATAGGGTTGCTTAAAAAGGCCCTCGGCCTGTCAAAAAAAGCTTGACAGGCCGTGAGAGCTGTGTTCTTCTGTTTATCGTATTACAGAGTCGGAAGGATATTTTCGATGGATATTCACAAGCAGTATTGCGGCAGCTGGTTTTATTATTTTTACAGCGGACCGGTCTGCCCGTCGCTTGTGAGACACTGAAACGCGCGACATAAAAGGCGAAAGCCATGGGCAGGTCGGACGATCTGCACCATGGCTTTTTTTTCGTCCGGAAAAAGGCCATGGCGGCGGAAACTCCACCATGGCCTTTTTCATTGGAGGAAAGAACTTATGATTATCGTCATGAAGAGAAGCGCCACGGATGAACAGATCAATGCGGTGATCCACTGGATCGAATCGGTGGGGTACAAGGCTCACCCCTCCCGGGGGGTCGAGCGGACCATCATCGGGGCGGTGGGGGATCAGCGCGGGAAGGAACAGCTCCGATTCGTCGAGTCCCTGTCGGGGGTGGAAAAGACCCTCCCCATTCTCAAACCTTACAAACTCGCCTGCCGGGAATTCCATGAAGCCGACACCGTCGTTTTCGTGGGGGATGTCGCCGTCGGAGGCGACGGCGCCGTCGTCATGGCCGGGCCGTGTTCCGTGGAAAGCGAGGAGCAGATCATGGAAAGCGCCTACATCGCCCGGAAAGGCGGGGCGGACATTCTCCGCGGCGGCGCCTTCAAACCGAGAACGTCGCCCTATGCCTTTCAGGGCATGGAGGAAGAGGGGCTGAAGATCCTCAGGCAGGCGGGCGAATCGGTGGGACTGCCCATCGTCACGGAGGTGATGGACACCACCAACGTGGATCTTGTGGAGGATTACGCCGACCTGCTTCAGATCGGCGCCCGGAACGTCCAGAATTTCGCCCTCCTGAAAAAGGTGGGCAAGGCGAAGAAGCCGGTGCTGCTCAAACGGGGCATGATGACCACCATCGAGGAACTCCTCATGTCCGCCGAGTACATCCTTTCCTCGGGGAACGAAAAAGTCATTCTCTGCGAGCGGGGGATCCGGACCTTCGAAACGGCCACCCGGAACACTCTGGACATCAGCGCCGTCCCGGTCCTGAAGGCCCTCTCCCATCTGCCCGTGATCGTCGATCCGAGCCACGCGGCAGGGCACTGGCAATATGTCCAGCCCCTGGCGCGATGCGCCCTGGCGGTGGGGGCGGACGGCATCATGGTGGAGGTCCACCCCGAACCGGAGCGGGCCGTGTCCGACGGGATCCAGTCCCTCAAACCCCAGCGGTTCTATCAGATGATGGAGGAATTCCGGGTTATGGAACGGTTGATGAATCAGCATTTAGGAAAGGTCCGATGAAAAAGATCAAGGTCAATCTCAACCGGAAAATTTCGGCCTCCTACGAGGTCCTCCTCGGCCGGGACATCCTCGCCCGGGCGGGAATCATTATTCAGCGGAACAACTGGGCCCGGCGCTGGTTCCTGGTGAGTGACGACACCGTGGCCGCCCTCTACGGGGAAAAGGTCCGGGAGGTCCTGAAAGGCATGGGTCTGGAGGTGAAAATCCTGTCCATTCCCCCGGGGGAAGCGCACAAAACCATGGAAACGGTTCTTGCCCTCGTCGAAGGGCTTCTCGAAGCCGGTGCCGATCGTTCCTCCGGTCTCATCGCCCTTGGCGGGGGCGTGACGGGAGATATCACGGGGTTCGCCGCTTCCATCTTCATGCGGGGAATCCCCTGCCTCCAGATGCCCACGACCCTGGTCGGCCAGGTGGACAGCAGCATCGGCGGGAAGACGGGGGTCGATCTCAAGGAGGGCAAGAATCTCGCGGGGACCTTCCACCAGCCGAAGGCGGTGATCATCGACATGGAATTTCTCCGGTCCCTTCCCGACCGGGAATTCAGGAACGGTCTGGCCGAGGTCGTGAAATACGGGATCATCGACGACCCGGGGCTTTTCGAATACCTTGAGAATGAGAGCGAACGCATCCTGACGAGGGACATGGAGTGTCTTTCCGAGGTCGTATCCCGATCCTGCTCCATCAAGAAGGGGATCGTGGAGATTGACGAAAAGGAGTTGGGACTCCGGAAAATCCTCAATTTCGGGCATACCCTGGGACATGCCGTGGAGGCCGAATCGGGATACGGAATATCCCATGGCGAAGCCGTGGCGGTGGGTATGCTTGCAGCGGCGAAGATATCGGAGAAGAGAGGCTATCTCCCGGAAAAAGAACGGGAGCGGATCGAAACGCTCATCCGGCGGATGGGCCTTCCCGTCCGCATCCCCGCCGCCGTGCGGCCCGAAGGGGTTCTATCCCGGCTCCGGTATGACAAGAAGAAAAAAGACGGGGAAGTGTCCTTCGTTCTTCTGAAAAGAATCGGGGTTCCCTTCTCCAACGGCGGGGTGGACGAGAACACCATAGGGGAAGTCCTTGAGGAACTGAAGCAGAAATGACGAAGCGGTTGGAACAACTCAGGAAGGCCATCGGTGTGAAAGATCGGGAGATCCTCGAACTGCTGAACAGCCGGGCGGCACTTTCCCGGGAAATCGGGAGGGTGAAAAGCGAAGCGGGGATTCCCGTGTATGACCACGGGCAGGAAAAGAACGTTTTCCGAAATCTTGCCGGGGAAAATCGCGGTCCTCTCGAAGCCCCCATGGTAGAGGCCATTTTCCGGGAGATCGTTTCCGCCTGCCGGGCCCTCCAGGCCCCCCTCCGGGTGGCCTGTCTCGGGCCGGAGGGCTCCTTTTCCCACGGCGCGGTCCTGGCCCGTTTCGGCTCGGGCGCGGACATGGTTCCCGGGGAGTCGATCTTTCATGTTTTCGATGCCGTGGAAAGAAAGCGGGCGGACCTGGCCGTCGTTCCCGTGGAAAACTCCCTGGAGGGAGCCGTCCACTTCACCCTGGACAGGCTGGTATCGACCCCTCTCAGGATCACCGGGGAGATTCTGCTGCCCGTTCATCACTGTCTCCTGGCGCCGGTCCCCTCCAGGGAGGGCCTGAAACGGGTGTATTCCCATCCCCAGGCCCTGGCCCAGTGCCGGAACTGGCTTCGAAAAAACCTTCCCGCCTGCCGCTGGATCGAGACGGCAAGCACCGCCGAGGGAGCACAGAAAGCCCAGGAAGACCGGGAAGGGGCGGCTCTGGCGAGCCGGGAGGCAGCGGCCATTTACGGCCTTCATGTGCTCGAGGAGAGAATCGAGGACCATCCCTCCAATGTCACCCGGTTTCTCATCCTGGGATGGCGGGACACGAAACCCACGGGGAAGGACAAGACGTCCGTTCTCTTCGGGACGAAGCACGAACCCGGTTCTCTCCACCAGGCCCTGGAACCTTTCGCCTCCGAGGCGTTGAACCTTCTCAAGATCCAGTCCCACCCCTGGAAGGACCGGGTCTGGGAATACTTTTTTTTCGTGGATTTCGCGGGTCACGAGGAAGATGAAAAGGTCGGCCGGTGCCTCAAGTCTCTCGAGAGGGCGGTCACCTTTCTCCGGATTCTGGGATCCTATCCCGCGGAGGAAAGAACATCATGATGTGCGTGTCCCTCAAGCCTGAGACCAGACAGGAGGCGCGGTTGCTCATGAAGACGTGCGCCGGCCTTTCCCGGGCCGTGGAACTGAGGCTCGACCGGATGACCGAGCCCGGCCTTGAGGGCCTTCTCCCTTTCGAAGGATTGAAAGTCATCGTGACCAACCGCAGGCGGGAAGAGGGCGGCGCCTTTACGGGGACGGAAGAGGCGAGAACGGCTCTTCTGGCCGAGGCCGTCGATTCGGGTGCCGATTATGTCGATGTGGAAGGCTCCACGGAGGAGAGAAGGATCGGGATGATCCGGGAAAGGATTGCCCGCCGGTCCGGGCGGACGGGGCTCATCCTCTCCTACCATGATTTTTCCCGGACCCCGGCCCTGGAAGAACTGCGGCGGATCGCCCGGAAGGCCCGGGACCGGGGGGCGGAGGTGGTGAAAATAGCCACCCTGGCCCGCACCACGGAGGATAACCTGGTCCTCATCGAACTCCTCCGGTACGGGAAACGGGAAGGGATTCCCATGGCGGTCCACGGCATGGGGGAACGGGGAAGACTGAGCCGGATCGCCGCTCCCTTGTTCGGGTCCCTCATTTCCTATGTCTCTCTCCCCGGGGCGGGGGAAACGGCCCCGGGACAGCTCACGGTCGATGAAATGAAATCCGTGGCGGAGATTCTCCGTTATGAAACCTGAAGAAATGCAGTTCGCCCTTTTCGGCCATCCCGTGGCCCACAGCCTGTCCCCGGCGATGCATAACGGCGCCTACCGGGAAATGAACCTGTCCGCCCGCTACCGGGCCTTTGCCGTGGAGGATGCGGCGGAAATCCCCGGGATCATGAAAAACGGGAACATCCGCGGGGCCAGCGTGACCCTGCCCCACAAGGAGACGGTTCTGGGGTGTCTCGACGGAGTTTCACCGGCCTGCCGGTCCATCGGGGCGGCGAACACGGTCCTCCTGAAGGAGGGACGGCTTTACGGGGAAAACACGGACTGGAGCGGATTCGTCCTTTCTCTCCGGGAGTGCCTCGAAGTCCGGGGAAAGATCTTCGCCGTCGTCGGGGCGGGCGGCGCCGCCCGGGCCGCCCTTTACGGTCTCCTGGAAGAAGGGGGAATTCCCGTGGTGCTGAACCGGTCGAAGCAAAGAGGGCAGGCCCTGGCCGACCGGTTCGGGTGCTCTTTCCTTCCCCTGGAGGATATCGGGCAGGTCAAAGCCCATGGGCTCGTTCACGCCACCTCGGTGGGGATCACGGCGGCGGGCGGGGACTGGCCCCTGAAAGGAAGAGTCCTGTCCCGCTTTCCCTGGGTCATGGACATGGTGTACACGCCCCTTCGGACGGCCCTCCTCGAAGAGGCCGGGAAGGCGGGTTGCCGGATCATTCCCGGGTACTCCATGTTCGTCTACCAGGGGGCCGAGCAGATCCGTCTCTGGACGGGATTGAACCCCCCGGTGGAACGGATGCGGAAAATCGTCCTGGAGAGGCTCTCCCCATGAAGGAAATCTTAAAAACGGACAACGTGCGCGGGACCGTCCGGGTTCCGGGATCGAAGAGCCATACCCAGCGGGTCCTGGTCCTGGCGTCTCTTGCCCGGGGGGAATCGTACCTGAGAAATCCCCTCCATTCGGAGGACACGGACCTTCTCATCGGGGCGCTCCGGGCCCTCGGTGCGGAAATCCTCGTTTCTTCCGGTGACTTTATCATCCGGGGCGTCGGAGGGAAATGGAAAAGCCCGGGGAAGCCCGTTTTTTTGGGAAATAACGGAACGGCCCTTCGTTTTCTCACGGCGGTGATGTCCCTTGCCGAAGGGGCGGTGGTCCTGGACGGAACGGAACGGCTCCGGCAACGCCCCGTGGGGCCTCTCCTCGAGATGCTCCGGTCCCAGGGCATTTCATGCCGCTGCCTCGGGGAGGAGGGCTATCCGCCCGTGGAGATCGCCGGGGGGCGGTTGCGGGGCGGCCCTGTTTCCCTCCGGAAAATGGACAGCAGCCAGTATGTGTCCGCCCTGCTTCTGGCGGCGCCTTATGCGGAACGGGACGTGGAATTGATTCTCCCGGAACGGTCCGTTTCCCTGCCCTACCTCGACATGACCGTTCAGGCCATGGAGCATTTCGGGATACGGGGCATCGGGAAGGCGGACCGCCGCTTCTTTGTGCCTGCCCGTCAGGCCTATGAGGGCCGGAAGGTTCTCATTGACGGGGACGCCTCCAGCGCCTCCTATTTCTTTCTTGCCGCGGCGGTCGGAAAAGGGGAGGCGGTCGTCGAGAACTGGAATCCCGGAACCCTTCAGGGCGACCGGAAATTTCTCGATATTCTCGCCTTGCTGGGCTGTACGGTAGAGGAGAGGGAATCCTCCGTGAAGGTGACGGGCGGTGTCCCGAAGAGGGGAGATTTATCCTTCGACCTGGGAGGGATGCCCGACATGGTTCCCACCCTCGCCATACTCGCCGCCTTCCGGGAAGGAAGGACCGCCATTACCAACGTTTCCCATCTGCGGATCAAGGAAAGCAACCGGATCGAAGCCCTGGTGACCGAACTCGGGAAGATCGGGATTCAGGCCGAAGAGCGGGAAGACGGCCTGGTCGTTTCCGGCGGAATTCCCCGGGGGGCTGAAATCGAAACCTACAACGACCACCGGATCGCCATGAGCTTCGCCGTCGCCGGGCTCGTCACGGGGGGCATGAAGATCCGGAACCCGGGATGCGTGAAGAAATCCTTTCCGGGTTTCTGGAGGGAACTGGAAAAGCTGGCGGCTTCGTAAAAGGTCCATATGCCGCGTTGCCCCTTATCCCTTGTCACCGCGGAGAACCGGTCAGTGGGCCTTGTCTCCCGGGATTCATGAAAGATCACACCATGACGAACATTATTCTGATCGGTTACCGCGGTACGGGAAAGACGGCCGTCGGAAAGGCCCTGGCCCGAAAAATCGGTTATGTCTTTCTCGATACGGATGATATAGTCGAAAAGCGGGCCGGGCGGACTATCGAGGCGATCGTCGGGGAAAAGGGCTGGCCCCGTTTCCGGGTTTTGGAACGGGAGGTTCTCGAGGGGCTTGCCGGTGCTGAAAGGACCGTGATCGCCACGGGCGGCGGGATCCCGGAAGATCCCGGAAATCGGAAAATCCTGGCCGCCCTGGGACGGGTCATCTGGCTGACGGCCGCGATGGAGGAAATGGTTCGGAGGATTCAAACGGACGGGACCACGGAAACCCGCCGTCCCCCGTTGGAAACGGCGGATCTGCCGTCGGAGATCGAAACCGTCCTCGGAAGGAGGATTCCCTGCTATGAGGCTGCGGCGGACTGGATGGTGGATACCACGGGGAAATCCGTCGAAACGGTGGCCGATGAAATCCTGAAAAAGCTTGAAGGAGGGCGGTATGGGCGGTAACACGATGGGTGTCCTGTTTGCGGTGACCACCTGGGGGGAGTCCCATGGCGAAGCCCTCGGGGCCGTCGTGGACGGCTGCCCGCCCCGGCTTCCCCTGTCCGAGGCGGATATCCAGGGGGAGCTGGAAAGGAGGCGGCCGGGGAAAGGCTCCGGGGCCACCTCCAGAAAGGAGACGGACCGGGTCCGGATCCTTTCCGGGGTGTTCGAAGGCGAAACGACGGGCACGCCCATCCTTCTCGTCATCGAGAACCGGGACGTGAGGAGTTCCGATTACGAGGACCTCCGGGATGTCTTCCGCCCGGGGCACGGGGATTTCACCTATGACCGGAAATACGGCATCCGGGACCACCGGGGCGGCGGCCGGGCGTCGGGACGGGAGACGGCGGCCCGGGTGGCGGCGGGGGCCGTCGCCCGGAAGATCCTCGAGCCCCGGGGGATATCCGTGGTGGCCTATACGAAAGAGCTCGGGGGGATCGAGGCCCGGGGGTTCGATCCTTCGGAGATCGAAAGGAATGGCCTCTTCTGTCCCGACGGGGCGGCGGCCCTCGGAATGAAAAAGCGACTGGAAGAAGTGAAAAGAGAAGGGAATTCCATCGGTGGAATCGTGGAAGTCCGGGTCCGGGGCTGCCCCCCCGGCCTGGGGGAGCCCGTGTTCGACAAGATGGACGCCGATCTGGCGAAAGCCCTCATGAGCATCGGAACGGTCAAGGGCGTGGAGATCGGAGCCGGTTTCGAGGCGGCCCGGATGACCGGCTCGCGGTGCAACGACCCCCTGGTGCCCGGGGGATTCGCTTCCAACCATGCCGGGGGGATTCTCGCGGGAATCACGACGGGCGGGGAAATCGTCCTCCGGGCGGCCTGCAAACCCATTCCATCCATCGAACTGCCCCAGAAGACCGTCGACCGGGCCGGGAAGCCGGCGGAACTCACCATCCGGGGCCGGCACGACGTATCCGTCATCCCCCGGATCGTCCCCGTATGCGAGGCCATGGTGTGCATCGTTCTGGCGGATCACCTCCTGAGACAGAAAGCGGTGGAGAAATGAAAAATTATCGGGTCGGCATCATCGGCGGTACAAGGGGCATGGGCAGATGGTTCGCCCGCTTTCTCGAGGGGGAAGGGTACCTCGTTCATGTCCGGGGGGAGAACACGGGCATGGATCTCGAGGAAATGGCCGGAACGTGCGCCGTCATCGTTGTGGCTGTTCCCATGGGGATCACCCTCCCGGTGATCCGGGACGTGGGGCCCCTCCTGAAGGAAGATACCCTTTTCATGGATCTCACCTCCCTGAAAAAAGGGCCCGTGGAGGCCATGCTCCGGTCGTCCGCCGCCGAAGTCGTGGGCTGTCACCCCCTTTTCGGTCCCGACATTTCCTCCCTGGAAGGCCAGAACGTCGTCCTCTGTCCGGCCCGGGGAACCCGGTGGTTTCCCTGGCTCCGGGAGCTTTTCCAGGCCCGGGGGGGGCGCGTGGTGGAGACCACTCCGGAGCATCACGACCAGGCCATGGCCATGGTTCAGGGGCTGACCCACATGATGACCATACTCATGGGCCATGTTCTGAAAGAGGGAAATCTGTCCCCGGAGGAACTCGAGGCCTTCGCCACGCCCGTTTTCCGGGCGAAGCTCGCCATGATGGGAAAAGTGGCCTCTTCTCCCCGGCTTTATGGGGAAATCCTGACCCTGAACCCGTATATGGGTGAGGTCGTAAAGCGCTGTGACGAATGCTGGCGAGGCCTCAAAACAATGCTGGAGGGAAAGGACCCGGACTCGCTGATCCGTTGGAGCGGGGAGCTGGCGAAGCTTTTTTTAAACAAGGGGTCAGGGGCATGAACGATCCGGTCAGCGGGAAAAATGACAGGGTGGTTCGGTTTCACGTCCGGTACGCTCTCCTGTTGTTTTTGATTTTCGCCATTCTCATGGCCGCTTTCCTGATCCTTCTGACGAGACAGTATAAACTGCATGATGCAAGCGAAAGAAGGCTCCTGCTGAATCGATTCATGGAGCGTTCATCTTCCCTGGATCATCTGCTTGCCGATGTGATCGCCCGTGTGGAGGGAATACGCATCACGGCGGAAGACGATCTGATGCAGACGCGCCACGTCAAGACGTTAATCCAGCCTCTTGCCTTCAATGACCTGAAGGAATCTTTTCATGAAGACGGGAAGAGCTTCAATCTTGACGAATTCAAGCCGCCCGTGACCGAGTCGACGACAGGCAATTTGACCGGCGAAGGCTCTGTTTTGAAGCGCGATCCGTCATTTTACAGGGAAATCCACATGGCCCTGAATCTGAACCCCCAGTTCGCGGCCGTCTCGAAATCCCTGAAAGACGCCGCCTGGGTCTACTATACTTCGGCAAACGATTTCATCAACATCTACCCCTGGGTATCGTCGAAGGACTTCCGGTTTTCAAAGGAATTGCAGTCCCACGAATTTTTTGTCCTCGGACTTCCCCGGAACAACCCGGAAAGAAAAATTTTCTGGACGGACGTCTACATCGACGAGTACGGGAAAGGGCTGATGACGACCTGTGCGGCTCCCGTATATGACGGCGATACTTTTTTAGGAACGGTGGCCATCGACCTGACGGTGGATTTCCTGAATACGATCATTAAGGACTTTGAGGGAGGACAGGGTGTCCTGTTTCTGGTCAATGACCGCGATCAGCTGCTGGCCCACCCGACACTGGTCACTTCCCGGGACAAGCAGACAAAATCCCTGAGGGAGGCTCTCCCCGGGGCCCTTGGAAACTCCATCGACGGATTCCTGCGGATTCCCGATAACGAAATCGCGGAAATGGATTCTTTTTCCGTATTGAAATCCCATCTTCATAACGCAGCCTGGCAGATCGCCTACGTTAAAACGATCCCCTCTTTCGGGACGGTTCTGGTCGAAAGGATCGGTACGGGAGCGCTGATATTGCTGTCAGGACTCTTGATCCTCGTCGTGACCATATCGGTGGTCACGCATACCCTTTTCATTCTGCCTTCGGAGAAATTCGTCAACTTCATTCTGGCCCGGAGCGGGAAAGATAGGGTCCCCATGGACCGGGACGTCCCGAAGGTGTGGGAACCCTGGTTCAACACGATTGAAAACATTTTCAGAGAGAATGAAGAGCTGACGGAGAAAGTCCGGAAGCAGAACGAAGAACTGGAAGAGCGGGTGGAAGAACGCACGGCCGAACTTGGAAGGATCAACGATCGACTTATGATTTTACTGGCCGAGCGCAAGGGGGCGGAGAAGGCGCTCCGTGAGAGCGAAAGCAAACTGGCCGGTATCATCGAATTCCTCCCCGACGCCACCTTCGTCATCGACCTGGAAGGAAAGGTGATCGCCTGGAATCGTGCGATTGAAGAGATGACCGGGGTGGGCAAGAAGGACATGCTCGGGCAGGGAGATCATGCCTACACGGTTCCCTTCTACGGCGAGAGGCGGAAACACCTCCTGGATCTCATCGATGCGGACGATAAGGAGCTCGAATCCCGATATCAGAATGTGCAGAGAAAGGGAAGCATCCTTCATGCCGAGGCATTCACCCCTGCGCTGTACGGCGGCAAAGGAGCCTATGTTTTTGCGGCGGGGGCATCGCTGTTTGACATTCAGGGAAACCGGGTGGGGGCCATTGAATCCATCCGCGACATCACCGACCGCAGGCGGGCGGAAGCAAAGTTGAAGGAGGCTTATGACATCATAAGCAAAAGCCCGGTGGTGGCATTCCTCTGGAAGAACGCCCCGGGCTGGCCGGTGGAATTTGTAACGGACAATGTTGAAATGCTTTTCGGCTACAAGGCGGGTGAGTTTACCTCGGGAGAGGTGCCATACTCCGGGACCATCCATCCCGATGACCTTGAAAGAGTGGCCGGAGAAGTCGCCGACTTCAGCCGGGATAAGGGGGGGGTTGCCTTTGATCATGAGCCTTACCGGATCGTAACCAAAGACGGTAAAACAAAATGGGTGAATGACAGCACGTTCATAAGAAGAAACGAAAAAGGCGATATCACGCACTATCAGGGACTCCTTTCAGACATCACCGACCGCAGGCGGACGGAGGAGGCGCTGATCGAAAGTGAGGAGCGCTATAAGACCTATGTTGAAAATTCATTTGCGGGTGTTTACGTTGTTCAAAATGGCCGTTTTGTCTTCCTGAACAGCAACGCGGCCTCTTTTGCCGGTTATAAACCCGAAGATCTCATCGGCCGCCTCTCGGAAAGCATCGTTCATTCAGAAGATCTGGCCGTCACCAAAAAAAACGCGAGGAGGATGTTAAAGGGCGAGAATCTGTCGCCCTATGAATTCCGGATCGTGACGAAGGACGGACAGATCCGCTGGATCATGGAAACGGTCACCCCCATTAAATACGACGGCAGGGACGCCGTTCTTGGAAATTCGATGGACATCACGGGGAGCAAGGAATCGGATGATGCGCTTAAAATCAGAGACGAACTGGAGAGATCGATTTTTCTGTCCGTTCCTCATGCCCTGTTCGGGGTGGAGCAGCGGCGCATCTTTTTTGCCAATGACGCCATGGAAGATGTCTTCGGGTGGAAGCCGGAGGAACTGATCGGCAAGAGTACCAGAGTCATTTTCCGAAACAACGAGGAATGGGAAGAATACGGCGTCCTGCTTTATTCACAGTTACAGAAATTGCCGGTTTTCAAATTCGAATCGGGCATCCCTTTCATGAGAAAAGATGGCCGGGAAATATTCTGCCGCATGAGCGTCTCCCGGGTCGGTAAAGAATTGGGGGAAAGAAGAAGAATCGTGGCAACCTTTGAAGACATCACGCACCTTAAGAGGGAGGAGGAAGAGAAGAGGAAACTTGAATTCCAGCTCGTCCAGGCCCAGAAGATGGAGGCCGTCGGGACCCTGGCCGGGGGAGTCGCCCATGACTTCAACAACCTCCTCATGACCATGCAGGGGAATACATCCATGATGTTGCAGGATCTTGACCCGTCCCATCCCCATAATGAGTATTTAAAAAGCATCGAGAGACAGATCAGGAGCGCCGCGAACTTGACCAAACAGCTCCTCGGCTTTGCCCGGGAAGGCCATTATGACGTGAAACCCACGGATATCAATGAAGTCGTCGAGAAGACCGCCTTCATGTTCGGCAGGACGAAAAAGGAAATCACGATTCAACGGAAGTATGGAGAAAATCTCTGGTCGGTGGACGCGGACGCGGACCAGATGGGTCAGGTTCTGATGAACCTCTTCGTCAATTCCTGGCAGGCCATGCCGGCCGGGGGGAATCTCTTTCTGGAAACGCGGAATGTGATTCTCGATGAATCGTATGTCGAGCCTTACAAGGCGGTTCCGGGACGATACGTGAAAATCTCCGTGACCGACACCGGTACAGGAATGGACGAAAAGACGAAACAACGGATCTTCGATCCTTTTTTCACCACCAAAGAGCTTGGGCGGGGAACAGGCCTCGGTCTTTCCATGGCCTACGGGATCATCAGGCGACATAAGGGTTTTGTCAATGTATACAGCGAACCGGGCCATGGAACGACCTTCGATATTTACCTCCCGGCCTCGGAAAGGGAAGCCGTTCCGGAAGCGGCCACCTCCCAGGACATCATACGGGGAACGGGCACGGTCCTCCTGGTGGACGATGAAGCCCAGGTCCTCAAGGTGAGCCGGCGGATGCTGGAACGCTTGGGATACACGGTCATATCGACACAGAACGGGAAAGAGGCCGTCGAACTTTACCAGGAAAGGAAAGACGGAATCGACATCGTCCTGCTGGATATGATCATGCCCGGAATGTCCGGCGAAAAGGTCTTTCAGGCTCTCCGGGAGATGAATCCCGCCGTCAGGGTTATCTTATTGAGCGGTTACAGTATCAATGGTCAGGCCAAAAGCATTCTTGAGAGCGGATGCAACGGCTTCCTTCAGAAGCCTGTTTCCCTGAGAGAGCTTTCCCAAAAAATCGATGAAGTGCTGCGCCTGAAGACCGAGGAATAACGCCTCATAATACCCCAAGGGGCGAGGGTGGTCACATCAAGTTAGACAAGTGATTTTCCCGTAGCGAAAGCGTAGCCAGAAACAAAGGAACGACACAAAAAGAAAAGGGTCAGCGAAATGCTAACCCTTTGTTGTTTCTATGGTGCCGGAGGAGAGAATCGAACTCTCATGAGCGCAAGGCCCGGGGGATTTTGAGTCCC
>Ga0209269_1000427_pt1 | contig 40206 bp, 41 predicted proteins | sample MTBAKMMethaMetaG_FD_187455 | JGI IMG/M metagenome (GOLD analysis project Ga0209269, IMG submission 187455) | Enrichment culture microbial communities from Arthur Kill intertidal strait, New Jersey, USA, that are MTBE-degrading - MTBE-AKM (Arthur... | ecosystem: Environmental > Aquatic > Marine >... | reverse complement strand
ACCATCGAAGATTGGATCAGAGAGTACAATACCGAGCGGCCCCATCAGGAACTCGGATACAACTCCCCGGTCGATTTCAAACTTAAAATAGCCGCGTAATTGGTATTGATTCTAGGGGGTCATTACACTTTGAGGGCCGGGACACACGATATCTCGCCCCAGTGAAGACCCTGCTGGACAACCGATACGATTACGGGATGCTGCGCCTCGTCGCAGCCCATGTCAGAAGACAGCGAACTCAAAACGCATCCGGGAATGCCGATACTGGTGGTGCAACCTCCGTGTAACAGAGATACCGCTCGCCTATCACATGCGGCTGTATTTCACGGACGATCCGTTCTATTCCGCAAAATGTGTTATTGCAAGACCTGATCCCGAGCTTTTTCCCGAAATGCAAAAAACAAGACCTGACAGAGTCATTTAATGGGTGCCCCCCGGAGTTCTCTTTTTAGGATAAAACAGCCCAATTCTTGGGGGCAATCTCCTTGATACGATTTTCTCCAAGTTGATAATTGAATAATGATAAAAGTCTCCCATATCTGCTAGCTAGCTTTCTATTATCTAGAGACTTAAACTTCAAATATTCATTTGAAGCAAAGTTGTAAGCAATTGGAATGAGCTCATTTTCGTATTTATCGATCTTCCTTATTTCTTCACAAAGAAAATTGAGAATAATTTGACCATCAAAATCAGTTGCAAAAAGATTCAGACATTTTTCAGCCATGCCTCTTGCCATCTTGCCGAAAGAAGTTTCAGATTCTTGATCTTTTACTGTGTGAAGGTATGAAAGCAATTCATTGCCGATCAGAATGCGAGGGTACTCCGCAAAATTACTTTCAAGTGAATAGGCACGTTCAATAGCTGAACCATATATTTCATCTGGTTCAATATTGATTCCCCAACCAACATCGACACCGCCACGGATAGGATGACCCATCGCAAGAGAAGTAAGAACCATACTACACGCCCCGAGTAAGGCGATATAAGTGTCGTTCATGGGTATACAATGTTCATTATCATTTTTCATCTGCACACTGATTATTAGTGAGTCAGAAAAGCCACGGAATTTTAGCTCCGATTTTCTCATTTTAATATAATCTTTTCTATGTTCTCTTGGAATGCATGAGATATTACTTGGAGTGTTTGACGTAGAATCATAGAATTGTTTGAATAGTTTTCGGGTTTGCATTACTACCGCCGCTGTTTGTCTCAGTATATTAAGAACATCACCTCTTTCTTCTTCATTGATTGGGAGATGCTTCAGATTTCTGATGTTTTCTTTTTGACCTAATATATCTATGAAAATAACCACATGATAAGACAGATCAATATCATGGGGTTCCTTTTTCTTTCTTTTCATTGTCTTTTTTCTTTTGGCAGTTATTTATAAAGTTCTTCCACTGTATGCGAATATGCTATAGATAAAACTTCTTAATGCGGCTTAATTTTTTATTATCAATATAAAGAATGTCTCCCATTGGGACAGTATTGGGACGTCCTCAAATAATTCAATTGGATCAGGCCAAATCGTAATCATGCTGCTGCCTGCCCGAAGGGATCCACTTTACGGGAGCGCTGTGAAGCTATCCACAAGTCCAACTTGGCCTGCATGTACAACCAGCTCTCGGGGGAGGTGCTGGTTGCCTGCGCGATTCGTAATGCCATATCAGGACTGAGCGCTGCCTTAGTATTAATCAAAGCCGACAAGGCTTTGCGGGTCACTCCCAACCGTTTCGCGGCTTCGGTTACGGTCAACCCCAGCGGTTTGATCACGTCCTCTCTCAATACCTCGCCGGGATGCGTTGGTCTGCGTTTATCAATCATGCGTTTATCCTCTGCTTTAATGATAATCACGATAGTCAACGACTATCGCATCATTTCCCTGGAACGGAAACGTCACGCGCCAATTGCCGTTTACCCATACGGACCAGGTGCCTTTCTCTTTTCCCTTCAGAGCATGCAGCTTATAGCCGGGCAAGTTCATATCATGCGGAGTGGTTGAGGCATCAAGTCGATCGAGAATGCGGGCTATCTTTGGTGCATGTTCCGGATCAATGCCTTTTGTATTACCGGAGTGAAAGAACTTCTCCAAGCCTTTATGCTTGAATGATTTGATCATTCACCGGCCCTCTTAAAAATGGAGCGTAACCTATAGCGTTACAAAATTCAAGCGACAAGAAATGCAAAGCTAAAAAGAGATCCTTCACTGCGTTCAGGATGACGGCACGCATGACCGGGGAGACGATAAATCGGGATCTTTGATCTAAAAAATATCGCGCTGAAATGCTCATATTCGCTTTTCAATAATCCGGCCTGTATCATTCTCTATTCCGCCCTGATATTGAGCCTGTGACCCAAATAATCGCCAAATTTCCTTCCTGAGCACTGTCCTTGAAAACACACCTTTCCTCCCCCCTGTTTAATCGTGGTTGTTTTTCATGGGGACATGATTGGAAGCGGTCGGGTTCATCGGCTTACTTATGATCATGCCCCCATCCTTCACCCCCTTTGTGATCAAAGGGGGCCGGGGGATCAGAGTTGCTATCGTTCTTCTGAATCTTCTGCGGTTTCGTTGGTGGGTTTGTCCACAAATTCGCCGGTTGGTTCGCTGACGGTTTCGTCGGTGATCGATTCATCCATGGGTTCATCGACGGAGATGTCGGTCGGTTCTTCTGCAGGTTCGTCGGTGATGTACTTGGTGAAGTCCACGATGCGTTCGCCCTCGCTGTCGCGCAGGCGTAGCGTGCGCACGCCCTGGGCCGAGCGTCCGGTGGTGCGGATCTGGTCCACGGGCACGCGGATGATCTGGCCGGAGCTGGAAATGACGATGAGCTCATCGGTTTCCTTGACCATGCGGATGCCGACCAGGTCGCCGGTCTTGTCGGTGATCTGGGCCGTGATGACGCCTCTGCCGGCGCGGTTCTGGACCGGGTACATGGCCACGGGGGTCTTCTTGGCGTAGCCGTTGGCGGTGAGGTTGATGACGAAGTCTTCGGGGGACTGGACCACATCCATGCCGATGACGGTCTCTTCGGGGTCGAGCTTGATGGCGCGCACGCCCTGGGCCTGGCGTCCCATGACGCGCACATCCTTGGCCGGGAAGCAGATGGCCTTGCCGGCGGACGAGGCCACGATGATGTTGTCGCGAGCGTTGGTCAGGCGGGCGGAAACCAGCTGGTCGCTCGGGTCAAGCGTGCAGGCGATGATGCCGGTCTTGAGGATATTGGCGAAGTCCTTGAGCTGCACGCGTTTGATATTGGCCTTGGCGGTGACCAGGACCACGGCGGCGCTGGCGGTGATGTTCGGCGCCACCAGGATGGCGCAGATGCGCTCTTCCTTCTGGATGGGCCGGATATTGTTGATGGTCATGCCCCTGGTGGCGCGATCGCGCTCCGGGATCTCGTAGACCTTGGTCTGGTACACGCGGCCGGTATTGGTGAAGTAGAGGATATTGGCGTGCGTGGAGGCGATGAAGACGTGCTCCAGGAAGTCCTCCTCGGAGGTGGAGCCGCCCTTGACGCCCACGCCGCCCCGGTTCTGGGTGCGGTAAGAGACCAGCTCGGAGCGTTTGATGTAGCCGCGGTGCGTGATGGTGACCACCATCTTTTCATCCGGGATGAGGTCTTCCATGTTGAAGTCGGCCACGGTGGTATAGTCGATGGTGGTCTTGCGGGGGTCGCTGTACTTGTCTTTGATCTCGACCAGCTCGGCGCGGATGACCTTGAAGAGCTCCTCGCGGTCGGCCAGGATCTTTTCCAGGCGGGCGATCTCGGCCATGAGCTCCTTGTATTCCTGCACCAGCTTGTCGCGTTCCAGACCGGTCAGGCGCTGCAGGCGCATATCCAGGATGGCCTGGGCCTGGATCTCGGAGAAGTCGAAGCGCTGCATCAGGTTGACCCGGGCGTCCACGGGCGTAGCCGAGGCCTTGATCAGGGCCACGACCTCGTCGATGAACTCCAGGGCCTTCAAGAGCCCTTCCAGGATATGGACGCGGGCCTTGGCCTTGGCCAGCTCGAAGATGGAGCGGCGGGTGACGACCTCTTCGCGGAAGTCCAGGAAGGCCTGCAGGAACTCCTGCAGGTTCATGACGCGCGGGCGTCCGTTGTGGATGGCCAGCATGTTCATGGAGAACGAGGTCTGCAGGTTGGTGAGCTTGAAGAGCTGGTTCTGGAGCACGACGGCCTGGGCGCTCTTCTTGAGCTCGATGACCACGCGCATGCCGTCCTTGTCGGACTCATCGCGCAGGGCGGAGAGGTCGTCGATCTTCTTTTCCTGGGCCAGAAGCGCGATGCGCTCGATCAACTCGGCCTTGTTGACCGCGTAGGGCAGCTCGTCAATGATAATGCGTTCGCGGCCCTTTTCCTCTTCGATATGCACCTTGCCGCGCAGCGTAATGATGCCCCGGCCGGTGGTGTAGCCCCGCTGCAGCTCGGTGCCGGCATAGACGATGCCGCCGGTGGGGAAATCCGGCCCAGGCACGATCTTCATGAGCTCGGCCAGGGTGATTGTAGGCGTGTCGATCATGGCGATCAGGGCGTTGACGATCTCTTCCAGGTTGTGCGGCGGGATGGACGTGGCCATGCCCACGGCGATGCCGGATGAGCCGTTCAACAGGAGGGCCGGGATGCGCGCCGGCAGGACCACGGGTTCGAGCAGGGACTCATCGTAGTTGGGGGTGAAATCCACGGTCTCTTTTTCAATATCGTCCAGCATCTCCTCGGCGATGCGCGACATGCGGATTTCGGTATAACGCATGGCCGCGGGCGGATCGCCGTCGATGGAGCCGAAGTTGCCCTGGCCGTCCACCAGAGGATAGCGCAAGGAGAAGTCCTGGGCCATGCGCACGATGGCGTCATACACGGACTGGTCGCCGTGGGGGTGGTATTTACCGATGACATCGCCCACGGTGCGGGCGGACTTGCGGTAAGGCTTGTTGTGGGTGTTGCCGGACTCGTTCATGGCATAGAGGATGCGGCGATGCACCGGCTTGAGGCCGTCGCGCACATCGGGGATGGCGCGACCGATAATAACGCTCATGGCGTAATCCAGGTAGCACTTGCGCATTTCCTGGTCTATGGCAACGGGTGTAGTCGACATGCTTCGTTTCCCTCTTTTTTTAAGCGCTTAGATGTCCAGATTGGTAACCCGCAGGGCATTGGTCTGGATGAAGTCACGGCGCGGTTCGACTTCATCGCCCATGAGGGTGGAGAAGATATTGTCGGTCTCCACGGCGTCTTCGATATTGACCTGCAGCATGGTGCGGTGGGCCGGGTCCATGGTGGTGTCCCACAGCTGGTCGGGATTCATTTCACCCAGGCCTTTATAGCGCTGAACCGTGAAGCCTTTTTTGGCCTCTTCCAGGATCTTTTCAGCCGCTTCACGTAAGTTGGTGACCTGATAGGAGGTGTTGCCGCGCTGGATGGTAAAGGGCGGTTTGCCGATCTTGATGAGCTGGCCGTGGATCTTCATGAGCTCCTCGAAGCCCTTGGTTTCGAAGAGCTTGGCATCGATGATGGTTTCTTTGCGCAGGCCGTTCTTGACGGAATGGAAGCGGATATGGTCCTCGCCCAGGTCGCTACGCACCTGGCCTAAATACGGGAACCAGGTCTTGATGACGTCCATGATCTTCGCCTGCATAACCGCCGGCACAAAGGGCGGTTGGATATCGGCCGGATCAAGGTAGGAAGCGCTCTGGATGATGCGCTCGTCCATGTTGCGCATCTCGTAATTGGCCAGGCTGCTGCCGCGGCGGATGATGAGGCGGATGAAGCGCACCAGCTCCTTGTCCGTGATGTCGATAGCGCCCTTCAAGATGCATTCCCTGCCGGCGTTGTTGAGCAGAAAGTCGTCCAGGGCGTCTTCATTCAAGAGGTAGTTGATCTGCTTGCCCTTGGCAATCTTGAACAAGGGCGGCTGGGCGATGTAGAGGTGGCCGCGCTCGATGATCTCGGGCATCTGGCGGAAGAAGAAGGTCAGCAGCAGGGTGCGGATATGGGCGCCGTCAACGTCGGCATCGGTCATGATCACGATGGTGTGGTATCTAAGCTTAGAGATATCGAAATTATCGCTGCCGATGCCGGTGCCCAGGGCCGTGACCAGGTTCTTGATCTCCTGGTTGGAGAGCATCTTGTCCACCCTGGCCTTTTCGACGTTGAGGATCTTGCCTCGCAGCGGCAGGATGGCCTGGTTTTTGCGGTCGCGGCCCTGCTTGGCGCTGCCGCCGGCCGAATCTCCCTCCACGATGTAGAGCTCGCACAGCGAGGGGTCGCGTTCCTGGCAGTCGGCCAGTTTGCCGGGCAGGAAGGTATTTTCAAGCGCGGACTTGCGCCGCGTTAGTTCGCGCGCCTTGCGGGCCGCTTCGCGCGCCTGAGCCGAATCGATGATCTTCTTGATGATGACGGCCGCTTCGGACGGATTTTCATTGAGATAGGTGCCGACGACATCGTTGACCACGGTTTCGGTAATGCCCTGGATCTCGGAATTGCCGAGCTTGCCTTTGGTCTGGCCTTCGAACTGAGGATTGGGCAACATGACCGATAAAACGGCGCACAGACCTTCCTTGGTGTCATCGCCCTGGATGGAGATCTTGTCATTCTTGAGGAAGCCCTTTTCCTTGGCATAGGCGTTGATGGTGCGGGTAAGGGCCTTGCGGAAGCCCACCACGTGGGTTCCGCCGTCGTGGGTGTTGATATTATTGGCGAAGGAGAACAGACTTTCGGAATACGAGGTGTTGTACTGCAGCACGCATTCGATCACCACGTCGCCCTTTTCCTTCTTGAAATAAACGGGCGGGTGCAGGGCCTTTTTCTTGGAATTGAGATAATTCACGAAATCCAGCAGGCCGTCCTTGAAATGGAAGACGTTGATCGTATCGCTGCGCTCGTCTTCCAGGGCAATGCGCAGATCCTTGTTGAGATAGGCGGTTTCGCGTAAGCGATTGGCCAGGACATCATAATCGAAAGTAGTGGTTTCAAAGATATCCGCATCGGGCTTGAAATGCACGGTGGTGCCGCGTTTTTGGGTCTCGCCCATGACGTTCAGCGGGGCCAAGGGCACGCCGCGTTCGTACTTCTGGGTATAGAGTTTGCCGTCACGGTGAATAACAACATCCAGGGATTCGGACAAGGCATTGACGACGGAAACGCCCACGCCGTGCAGACCGCCCGAGACCTTATAGCTGGAATTGTCGAACTTGCCGCCGGCGTGCAGGGTGGTGAGCACCACCTCGGCCGCCGAGGTGCCGGTTTCGGCATGTATGTCGGTGGGAATACCGCGGCCGTCGTCGGAAACGGTGATGCTTTCATCCATGTGGATGATAACCTTGATATTCCGGCAATAGCCGGCAATGGCCTCATCCACGCTGTTGTCCACGACCTCGAAGACCAGATGGTGCAGTCCCTGGGCCGACGTGGAACCGATGTACATGGCGGGCCTGAGGCGCACGGCCTCGAAGCCACCTAAAACTTTAATGTCTTTTGCGGTATATTCCTGCATGGTTTCCTTATCCTTGAAACATTAAAAGCGCATGGGCATGATGACCCATTTACTGTCCGTGCGTTCCAGAGGCGTGACCAGACACGGTCCCTGCGGGCCCTTCAAATGGATCTCGGCCTCGCCTTCGATGTAGGCCAGACAATCCATGAAATAGCGAGGGTTAAAATTGATCTCGATTTCCTCGCCCTGATGGTCGCAGGGCAGCGGAATCTCTACATCGCCCTGATCGGGGTTGTGGGCAAAGAGCACGGTTTGCCCCTGCGTGAATTGAAAGCGCACGCAGCTGGCGATGTCGGTCACCATGGTAGCGCATACCCTTAAGGCGTTGAGCAGGGTCAGAGCGTCGATACGGATATAGATAGGGTAGGTATCGATCTTAATGATGCCCCGGTAATCAGGAAATTTTCCATCGATGAGACGTACGGTAGCCACGGTATCGGGCGATGTATAATAGATGGAATCTTTGGTCAAGAGGATAGAGGCATCCTCTTCCTGAACATCAATCAGGCGGCGAAGCTCCTGCATGCCCTTGCGGGGAACGATAATGCCCTGACTCAAATCTATTTTCTCGGCGATATCGTTGCGGATCACGGAAAGACGGCGACTGTCGGTTGTCACCATCTCGATAAAAGGCACCGAGGTCTGCTCGTCCTCGCCATAGGTCAGAAGTGCGCCGCCCAGGGTATATTTGGTATCGCTTTCGGCCGAGGAAGGAATGGAGAATATGGTCTTATCGATCATGCCCTTGATGATGAGCGGATCTATGGTAAGGCCTATTTCGCGCTCGCCGAAATCGATCATGGGGAATTCCTCGGGATCCATGATGTTGAGATGGGTCTTAAAATCACCCACTACCACGTGCGCCCGTAAACGCTCTTCGGTAAAAAGCGTCAAAAGGTCTTCAGGAAGCTCTCTAATAAGATCGAAGAAGCTCTTGCAGTTGATGGCGCAGGCTCCCTGTTCTTCGATTTCGCACTGCGTACGCACCTGAATGGAGGTATGGAGATCGGTGGCCTTGATCTTAAGACCCTCAGTAGAGGTCTCCAAGAGGACATGGCTGAGAATCGGCAAGGTCGTTTTGCGGTCGGTAAAACCTTGCACCTTGGAAAGCATACCCTGAAGAACACTTTTTTGGATTTTGCATTTCATATGCTTTTACCTCTCAAAAGAAAAACATTATAAAGACCATGTCTATATGTTCAAACATGCCACAATCACCCGAGATCATACATGAATGAATTGTCCAAACTACGTACAAAAAACCGGCGCCAAAACCGGTGACCAAAATCCGATGTATATATGAAGAAAGATTGTTCATAACTCATACGGGGACCTCTTCAGAGGCCAGCGTGTGGGCGATACGAAGCAACTCATCACGGGAAAAGGCCTCGATTACAATCTTACCTTTTTTGGTGCCCCACAAGCAAGTAACCTTGGTTGCAAAACGCTCAGAGAGACCCAGAGATATTTTTTCAAGAGTAGGATCGATTTTACGACGCCCTTCCTTAGGACGCTGCTTTGAGCGGGTGGCCATTTTCTCTGCTTCACGCACATTCAAATTACGGGTACGGATGGCGGAAAGCAAAGCAAGCTGATCGTTGACGCCTGAGGCCATGAGAATGGCGCGGGCATGGCCGGTGGAAATTTGACCATCACGAAGGGATTGTTTGGCTTCCTCAGGCAAACCCATTAAACGCAGGGCATTCGTAATGGTCGAACGGTCCTTGGCTACCGAAGCAGCAATATCCTGGTGGGTAAGATGGAACTGTTTCACTAGGGTATGGTAGGCCTCGGACTCTTCCATGGGATTTAGATCCTCACGTTGGAGATTTTCAATCAACGAGAGACGATAAGCCTCGTCATCAGGACATTCTCTGACAATAACAGGTATGCGATCAAGACCGGCCATTTTTGCGGCTCGGAAACGACGCTCGCCGGCAATGATCTCATAGCGGGAATCGACACGGCGAACCACGATGGGCGAAATAAGGCCATTGACTCGGATGGAATCCGAAAGCTCGGCAAGTGAGGAATCCTCGATGGTTTTACGGGGCTGAATAGGGTTAGGAACAATCTCATCAAGGGAGAGATCGACCAAGGTACCGGAATGTTCGCCGACCGATTCAGAAAAAATGGCGTCGATTCCTCGGCCGAGGCGCGATTTAGATTTCAATGAACTGCCCTCCGTTCAATTTCTTTTGCCAACATAAGATAATGCTGGGCGCCCTTGGATGAAACATCATAGAGGCAAATGGGCAAGCCATAGCTGGGGGCCTCGCATAGACGAATATTGCGAGGGATGACGGTCTGAAAAACCTTGGAGGAAAAATGACCCTTCACGTTCTGCGCGATGTCATGAGAAAGACGAGTACGCGGATCGAACATGGTGAGAAGAAAGCCCTCGATAGACAACGAAGGATTCAGCCGCTGGCGCACGAGATCAAATGTTTTGAGAAGACTCTTGAGTCCCTCAAGGGCATAGTATTCACATTGTACCGGAATCAACAAAGAGGTACAGGCAGTCAAGGCATTAAGCGTAAGGAGGCCCAACGAAGGCGGGCAATCAATCAAGACATAGTCAAATACGGACGCCAGAGAAGAAAGCGATTTAGAAATGATACGTTCCCGCAGACGCTCCTGCTGAAGCTCGACTTCGGCGCCGATTAAATCTGGATGGCTGGGAGCCAAGAAAAACCCCTTAACCGATGTGGCAAGAGTGACATCGTCAAGGGTCTTCTTGCCGATCATGACATGATAAATTGTAGAAGGCAGACTGTCAGGATCAATTCCCAAACCCGATGTGGCGTTGGCCTGCGGATCAAGATCGATGAGCAGGACGCTTTTCCCCAGGAGCGCCAGAGAGGCGCCAAGATTCACTGCCGTGGTGGTTTTTCCCACCCCGCCCTTCTGATTGGAAATACTGATCACCTTACCGGACACAACCTTGAAGTAGCATAAAAAAAGACAAAGAGGAACAGGAAAGTTTCACGTGAAACACTCGTTTAACCATTCAATATTAATGCAATATTGAATCAATCGAGACAAAACTTGGATGGTCAGCGCGGCAGGTAGCGGAAGGTGATTATGGTCACTAGAATGGCTACCGTCAGCCAGGCCGCGATCGTATCGCCGGAACGTGTCAGCGGGTTCTGTCGGATATGGGTAAAGCCTTCCTTGATGTGGTCTTCCGGTACCATGGCGCTTAACTCGTCCATAATGCCAGTGAAATCGGTATAGCTGTTCTGGATCAGGTGCGAGCGTTTGCCCACGATCAGCGAGATGAACTGCCTCTGTCCGACGGAGAGTCCGTCCAAGGCGGTGATATCGGCGCGGGTAATCGTTTTGCGGCCCATGAAATTGCCGATGGTAACGCTGTCGGGAGTGATGATCACACGCCTGATTACGTTATTTATGGCCATGAGGTAGAAAAACAGCATCAGGATCGCGATGAGTATGATGTGCCCCGTTTCCATGCCGCGTCCCATTAAGTCGGCGAAGACCGGTATGGATAGGATTACCGCCAGGGTCATGGGCATGCGCAGGCTGTTTTTTATCTTGTAAACCTTTTCCATGTCTTTTATGGTACACGAAGAACCGGCCGTTTGGCAAGATGCTAATTCGCCGCTTGCGAGGCCTGCCCGCCCACGGCGCTTATAAGGAAGATATGAAGATGCTTGAGTTCGCCACCTCCCTTGCGAGACAGACCGGAGACTTTATCCGTTCACGGTCGGCCTCGGACTTCACGGTCGAACATAAAGGTCGCATCGACTTGGTGACCGAGGTCGATAAAGAGGCGCAAGGACGAATTGTCTCCGCCATCGAGAAGCACTTCCCCGATCATGGTATTCTGGCCGAGGAGAGCTACAGCAAAGATGGCGGAAGCGGATATACCTGGATCATCGATCCACTGGACGGCACCACCAATTTCGTCCATCACCTGCCGGTTTATGCGGTCTCTCTTGCCGTCTACCTTCAGGGCCGCCCGCTGGTAGGCGTTTGCTATAATCCGGCCGCCGGAGAATTGTTTGCCGCCGAGGCTGGACAGGGAGCGACCCGTAACGGGAAACCCATCAAGGTCTCCGCCACGACCGAGATCGTAAATGCACTGGTAGCCACAGGTTTTCCCTATCGTTCTCAAAACCTCGACCAGGTTTCCGCGCGCTTCTTCCGTGTCATTACCCAGGCCCAGGGTGTGCGCCGCCTCGGCGCCGCGGCCCTTGATCTGTGCTATGTCGCCTGCGGCGTTTTCGATGCCTTCTGGGAAGAAGGGCTGGCCCCATGGGATATGGCCGCCGGGGCCCTGATCCTCACCGAGGCCGGCGGGAGAATCACTAACCTGGATGGGACACCTTTCGACCTCGAGCGCGGCACGGTGGCGGCCAGTAACTCCCTCCTGCACGATGCAATCCTGAGGTGTATGTAATATGCGGCTGGCCGATTCCCATAACCATATCCACTTTGATGAGTGCGATACCGCTGCGTTGCTGAAGCGCGCCTTGAACGCCGGGGTTGTCAACCAACTGCTCGTCGGCATCGATCCTGATGATTGCCGGCGCGCCCTGGATGTGGCAATACCCGAACCCGGGCTGTATGCCGCCATCGGTATACATCCCCAACTCGCAGGGCAGTATACCCCCCCGGATGTCCAATCCCTTTCGGCGCTGGCCGGACCCAAGGTCGTGGCGGTGGGCGAAACCGGTTTTGACCTCTACCGCACCCCCGCCACCGAACAGGCCCAAGCCGAGCTCTTCCAGGCCCATATCGAGCTGGCCCGCCGCTTAAAGCTGCCGCTCGTCATCCATGATCGCCAGGCGCATTCTCAGACGCTCTCCGTGCTGGATGAAACCGACGGCTGGTCCCTGGGCGGGGTCATGCACTGCTTTTCCGGGGATGTAGATCTGGCCCGGACTATCCTTGACAAAGGCTTCTATCTCTCCGTCCCCGGCGTCATCACCTACAAGAACGCGCGAGACCTGGTCGCCGCGGCGGCCTATGCCCCGGCCGAGCGGCTCCTGATCGAGACCGATGCCCCCTACCTTTCTCCGCAGCCCTATCGTGGAAGGCCCAACGAGCCCGCCTATATGGTAGAAACCCTGGCGTGTCTGGCGCGTATAAAGGAGATTGATATTGACGAAATGGCCGCAATCACCGTACATAATTTCCACGCACTCTTTTTAAAGGACAGTGATGAGAGCCGGAGGAGGGGATGATTAAACGATTAGAAGTCAAGACCACCGCCGCCGCGCAGATGATCGATATCACCGCCCAGGTCAAGGGCCTGGTGCGCGCCCAGAACATGTCGGCGGGCATGATCGTCGTGTATGCCCCCCACACGACCTGTGGCGTGACCATCAATGAGAATGCCGACCCTGATGTGAAAGATGATATTATTGATAATCTGGAGCGGTTGGTGCCGAGCGGGGCGCGCTATAAGCACAGCGAAGGCAATTCACATGCCCATATCAAAGCCAGTCTGATCGGTGCCAGTGTGAACATCTTTGTGGAAAGCTCGACCTTGGTGTTGGGTACCTGGCAGGGGATATACCTGGCCGAGTTCGACGGACCGCGCCAACGCTCGGTGCTGGTCAAATTCATCCCGGATTGACCTGCGCCTGTGCCTGCACGCTACGGCCGCACGCGGCGTTGCCCATGGGCGACCGATGGTAGTTACGATCAGTTCGTCTTGGACAGCTCGCGTTTGGCCCAGTCCGCGAAATACTGGATTTTGCCTTTGCTGGCCTTGAGCAACAGGGCCTTGCCTTCGGCCTGATCTTTATCGTCACCTGATTCCAGAAGAACCAGGCCGAGATACAGCTGTCCTTCAGGGTTGTCGGGAACGAGGCGCTGGGCCTCGCGCAGATATTTGAGCGACTTCTTATTGTCCTTGAGCGGCCAGGGCAGGATATTCCACATCCGCCCCAAAGCGGTCAGCGGCGCGCCCCACATATAGATTTTATCAATGGCGTAGGCCTTTTCGAAGCTCTGCCGGGTCTTGGCGACGAGACCTTCCTTCACGGCCGTAAACATGCTTACGCCGTCGGCATAATTGCCAACGCTGAGGCCGTAGTAAATCCATCCTTCAACGCGTTGAGCGTTGAGCTTGACGGCCTTGTCACCATAGTCCATTCCCATGCGGCCGTAGCGCACGCAGACTGGCTTCCAAGCTGCCTCATTCTTGAGGTTTTCGCGCTTGATCTCTTCGGCATAGGATCGGCAACCACGTGCCGCGCGCCAATAAGTTTCATAGCTCTGATCGCCGGCCTCTATGGCTTTGATTGCCAGATCGAGGGCGGCTTTGTGGGTCTGGCTTCCGCCGTTGTAGTAGGCCTTGATGAAAAGCTCGTCGCACTGTTTGAGCATATCCTGTCCGGCCAACGGACTGACCAGGATGGTGATCGCTATGACGGTTAAATATAGGCTTCGCATGAGGCCTCCCTTCTTTCAGGTGCTGCTTATATGATCGGATCGATTGTCGAATGGCTTGACTTTTTCTGTGCGGATCTACAACGCTTCATGAAAAAAGCATGAATAAGCCGGCAATTATCAGATTGTTGAAATATTGATTGACATATCAATTTGTTTTTATTATAAGGCATTATCGTGAAATGAATTATGGTCACAACAGGAGGATTGCTAACAATGTCTAACGAATACTTTGGTGAATCACATCAAATGCTCCGCGATAGTTTGAAAAAGTTTATTGCCCGTGACATAAGTCCTTTTGTTGACGAGTGGGAAGAGAAAGGTACCTTTCCCAGGGAACTATATAAAAAGGCAGGCAATGAAGGTTTTCTGGGCATGGGGTATCCTGAGGAATACGGGGGCACTCAAGCCGATGTATTCCATCAGATAGTCTTTGCAGAAGAAATGATGCGCTGCGGTTCCGTGGGACTTGTTTGCAGTTTGGGCTCAAGTGCCATTGCCGTCCCGCCCATACTTGCCCTGGGTACCGAGGAACAGAAACAGAAGTATGTTCCACCGGCGCTGGCCGGCGACTTGATTGCCGTTCTTGGCATCACCGAACCCAGCGGAGGTTCCGATGTGGCCAATCTGCTGACCAAGGCAGTCCGCAAAGGTGATAATTATATTGTTAACGGGTCCAAAACATTCATCACCAGCGGGACACGGGCCGACTTTGTAACTACGGCGGTGCGTACGGGAGGACCAGGGTTTGGGGGGATCAGCCTCCTGATCATTGAGAAGGGAACCCCGGGATTTACCACGTCCAAAAAGATCGAGAAAATGGGCTGGTTGGCCTCGGATACGGCCGAGCTTGCCTTTGACGATTGTGAAGTGCCGGTAAAAAATCTCCTGGGGGAAGAGAACCACGGCTTCCTCGGGATCATGGTGAATTTCCAGAAGGAACGGCTCTATCTTGCGGTTCAGGCCTATTCCGTTGCCGAGTATGCCCTTGAGCTGTCCATTAAGTATGCGAAAGAGCGTGTGGCTTTCGGGAAACCGATTGTCGGTTTTCAGGTTACCCGTCACAAGTTGGCGGAGATGGCCACGCTCGTGGAAGCATCTAAACAATTTACCTACCAGGTGGCAGCCAAGCTCGCCAAAGGTCAAAATGTTTTACGGGATGTCTGCATGGCCAAGAATTTTGCCACAAAAACCTGTGACCGCGTAGTCTATGATGCCGTGCAAATTCACGGCGGATATGGGTATTGCAGAGAGTATATGGTAGAGCGGCTCTACCGTGATTCACGGCTCTTTTCCATTGGTGGCGGGACCTACGAGATAATGAACGAGGTCATCAGCAAGCAACTGGGATTGTGATGGAAGCATACCACCCGGTTGAGACGCATATGTGCGTCGCCAAGGTCTTACCCTTTGGCGACGGCACGCGAGAGGTTCAGAGGTTGACCATCACCAACATACTTTAGATAAGGACTACCCTCCTTATATTCCCGGATGCCTGATTCCCTGTAGTCAGGCATCCGGGACCTTCCCTCTGAACAAATTTTATGCCATACATGCCTTAATGCCCATCTAAAAAGGAGCTTTCGCATGCATGAACTACCGGTTACCGAGAGCATTCTCAACATTGTTCTGAAGCATGCCGCTGCCAATCAGGTTCGCACCGTGGTTTCGATAAGTTTACGGGTCGGCGAGATGAGCGATCTGGAGGATGAATGGATCCAGCGGTATTTCGATTACTTGAGCAAAGGCACGGTGGCCGAGGGCGCCAAGCTCAAGATCGAGCGGGTCCCGGTGACGATCCAGTGCTCAAGCTGCCAGAACGCCTACACCGTCAAGATACGCGAGGAGAAGGATCCGAAATGCCCGCAATGCGGCGCTACGGGCGGGAAGCTCATCGCGGGCCGGGAATATTATATCAAGGATATGGAGGTGAGATGATGGAAGAGATCCGCCTGATCGAGGTCAAAGAAGAGATCTTGGCCGACAACAAGGGCTTGGCCGATGATCTGCGCGCCAATCTGAAAAAGTCGCGCACCTTCCTTCTGAATCTCATGTCGTCGCCCGGCGCCGGCAAGACCACCTTCATCCTGGCCACCATCGCAGCGTTGAAATCCAAGCTGCGACTAGGAGTTATCGAGGCGGACATTGACTCCGTGGTGGACGCCGAGAAGGTGGCCCGCACCGGCGTCACGGCCATTCAGCTGCGCACCGGCGGCTTCTGTCACCTCGATGCCGCCATGGTCTCCAAGGGCCTGGAGGCGCTCGATCTTGATAGGCTCGACCTCGTCATCATCGAGAATGTCGGCAACCTTGTCTGTCCGGCCGAGTTCGACACCGGCGCCGTGAAAAATATCATGATCCTCTCCGTGCCCGAGGGCGACGACAAGCCGCTGAAATATCCGCTTATGTTCTCGGTCTGCGACGCGTTGATCGTGAACAAGATCGACTATCTGCCGTTTTCCGACTTCGACCTGGCCGCCATGCGTGAACGGGTCCTCAAGCTTAATCCCGGCATCAAAATCTTCGAGGTTTCGGCCAAGAACGGCACGGGGATCGAGGCCTGGACCTCCTGGCTGGAAAAAGAAACCCGCGCTTTTATCAACCCTTAAGGGCTTGGGTCCTTATGCTTTGAGGAGCGGCTCGCCACGAAAATCAGTGCCTTGGGCGGGCGATGAATCACCGAGCTCGGCAAGCTGTGCGTACATGCGCGGGTAATAGTGCTTGAACTCCGCGCACATGGTTTCAAAGGGAAAGTCATCGAAGAGACCATAGTCGTGTACATACTCCATGTGCCGTTTCCCCTCGCGATCATAGGGGTGGAAGATTGAGTCGGTGCGGCCGTCGAATTCAAGCGGTATGACGCCGAACTTTTCGCATAAGGCCAGATCAAAGGCCGGCGTGGCCTTTACCCAGGCGCCGTCGATCTGCATAACCGTGTATCCATGGAAGACAAACAGATCGGTCTGCATGATTTCGATCAGTTTCTGCGTGGCCAAATGGTTCTTTACGATGGCGTATCCGAGGCGGCACGGCACACCTACGGCGCGGGCGGCCGCAGCCAGCAGGATGGCCTTCTGGACGCAGAATCCCTGTCCCGCCTGAAGCACGTAGCTCGCGCGGTAGTGGGCCTTGGTCAGCGAGGTGCAGTACGGATTATAGCGAATGCCATCGCGTACGGCGTAGTAGAGCTTGATCGCTTTTTCCCGGGTGGTAGCCGCGGTTAAGATCGCCGCTTGTGCAAAGCGCACGATGGTCGGGTGAGTGCTTTCAATATAGGCGGTGGAGCCAAGGCCTGGCGTGGTCATGGCGCCATTAAAGCACAGCCAGCGCGTTACGGCAATGCCGGCTTAGTTTTTTAAGCCGATTCCGCGGTCTTGAAATTAAAAAAATCGGTCCCTATTACTGGCTTGAGAAAAAAATTGATGGAGGTGAGCACAATGTTCAGGATATGGGATCCGTTCAGAGAAATCGAAGGATTGGAGCGGGATGTCAACCGGCTCTTTTCAGGAGAGCGGACCTACGGGAATCCGCCGGTCAACGTGTTCGTCGGCGAAGAAGATGTGATCGTCACGTCCGAGATACCGGGATTGGACCCCGACGGGATCGACCTCTCCGTAACCGGAGACATCCTGACCTTGAAAGGCGAGCGCAAGCCGCTCGAGTTCAAGGAAGGCGATGCCTGGCATCGTCGCGAACGCGGATACGGGGGGTTCACCCGAACGGTCCGGTTGCCCTACAGCGTTGATGGCGCCAAGGTTCAAGCCAAATACGACAAAGGCGTTCTGCGTGTCACGTTGCCGCGGGCCGAAGCGGATAAGCCGCGCAAGATCAGTGTACGCACAACCGAAGCATAAGGGAGGAATATAATCATGGCGGACGAAGCAATCAAAAAACCCGAATCAAAAGGCACCATGACCGAGCGCACCAGGGACAGGCGCACCTATGTCCCGCGCGTTGATATCTATAGTGAAAATGAGAATCTCTACCTTGTGGCCGATATGCCCGGCGCCGATGAAAGCACGGTCAGCATCACGCTGGATAAAGACGTGCTCACCATCGAAGGTTCAGTGGACGAACCAATCTCCAATGGGCGTAAACTGAGCCACGGGGAATACGGTATCGGGGACTACTACCGCTCGTTCACGCTCTCGGAAGAGATCGACCGGGAGAAGATCGAGGCCAGCATGAAAAACGGGGTCCTGCGCGTATACCTACCCAAGGCCGAACCGCACAAGACCAAAAAGATCTCAATTCATGCCGGATAATAAGCGAAAGGAGGGATGAGAAGATGAAATACATGGCTCCATGGCGATGGGGAAGAGATATGGGCTTGAGGAAAGAGGCCGAAGACAATCCGATCGTCTCTTTCCAGAGGGCGATCAACACGCTCTTTGACGATTTCTTCCGCGGGGTGGACTATGGTCCCCTGGACGCGGGCATGGCGAAATTCAACCCGCGGGTGGACATGGCCGAGGACGACAAGAACATCACCATCACAGCCGAACTGCCCGGCTTGGATGAAAAGGATATCGAAATCAATCTGAGCAAGGATATCCTCACCATCAAAGGTGAGAAGAAAGAGGAGAAGGAAGAGAAGGGCAAGGAACGCTACTACATGGAACGCTCCTTCGGCTCCTTCCAGCGCATGATCTCCATCCCGGCCGAGGTCGATACGACCAAGGTTGATGCCACCTTTAAGAAAGGCGTGTTGAACATCACCCTGCCAAAACAGGCCAAGGCCAAAGAGGCCCAGAAGAAGATCCAGATCAAGGCCGATTAACAGTCGGCGTCATACCCTACCCCCCTGAGACTGTCAGGGGGGGATGATTTATTCTGAAAACCCCAGCTGCGACGATAATTGGTGCGTGGTGAAACGCACGGCCGCGATGATGTCCTCGCGCTGACGCGTGATATTATCGGCATTGCCGGTGACGGCAAAGGCCGCCACCAAGGCGCCTGCACGATTGAAGACCGGTCCGCCGATGCCCGCCATGCCAATGATCATTTCCTGGTTGTCAAAGCTGGTGCCCGAGGACCGAATTTTATCGAGGTCCTTCATGAATGCAGTCTTTGATGCAATGGTGTTGTCTGTAAATTTTTCAAAGGCATATCCGGACAAGATGGCGGCGCGCTTGGGCTCCTCCATATAGGCTAAAAGCATCTTTCCGATGCAGGTGGAGTGCAGCGGTATCATCGGGCCGGCCTGCGGGAAAACCATGAAGTGATTCTCGGGTTCGATGCGCATGATGATGGTGGCCTTATCGCCCACGAGCGTTCCCACGTTGACCGGTTCCCGGAATTGGAAGCATAGCCGCTCGATCCAGGCGCGTCCGGTCGTAATGACGTCCATCGTCGAGGCACACTGCATTCCGAGCTGGAAAATCTGAGGCCCGAGTCGGTAGCGGGGGCTCGCGGGGTCCTTTTCGAGATAGCCGATAGCCGCCAGGGTCTGCACGATGCTGGCGATCGTGGTCTTGGGCAGGTTTAAGCGTTTGGCGAACTCGGTAATTCCAAGCGGCTTCTGCTCGACAATAAACAGCCCCAGGATATCTGAGGCCCGTTTGATGGATTGGATCAAACGCCGCTCTTTTGCCATTGCATGCATGCTCCCGTGTTAGGCGTTGACTTCCAGGGTATGATAGCATAAAATATCGGAACATGGTACGATAATATCGTACATTCTGAGCGAAAGGTGGCCTATGGAAGCGATACAGGCTTTTCAACGGGTAGTGGACGATCCGGGCGGATACCTCCAGACCATCACGGCGAGGCGCAAAATCATCGGTTATTGCTGCACCTATACCCCGGAAGAGATCATTTTCGCCGCCGGCGCACATCCGGTGCGGCTCTTTGGGTCTAAGGGCACGATTCAACGGGCGGATGCGCATCTGCAGGCCTATAGCTGCTCGCTCGTGCGCGGCGTGCTCGAAGATGCCCTGGCCGGCAACCTCGAAGCCCTGGACGGCATGGTCTTTCCGCACACCTGCGATTCCATCCAACGCCTCTCCGATATCTGGCGGCTCAATATCGCGTCCACCTGGCATAACGATGTGGTCCTGCCGGTCAAGCTCAACACAGAGAGCGCCCACGAATATATGCTCGATGTGCTGAAGAAGTTCCGGCGTGAACTTCAGGCCTGGATCGGCGCGCCGCTGACGGATGCGGCCTTGCAGGAATCGATTGCCACCTACAACCGTCTCAGGGGTCTGCTCAAACGGGCATATGAAATAAAGAGCGGCGATCCCGGCCTCTTGAGTGGTCGCGCGGTCAATACCATGGTGAAAGGCGCCATGATCATGGACCGTAACGAGGCCATTCAACACCTTGAAGTCCTTGTTCCGGCGCTGGAGGCCGGAACCGGAAACACAGCGCGCAGCACAGCCAAGCGGGTCATCCTGGCCGGCAGTATCTGCAACCATCCTGAGATCTATGACATCGTGGAAAGCGCTGGCGCCCAGGTGGTCTGGGATGAGCTGTGCACCGGGTCGCGATTCTTCGAGGGGCAAATCGACGTAGACGGCGATCCTCTGGCCGCTATCGCCCGGCGGTATATCGGCCGCATGAACTGCCCGGCCAAACATAAGGACTTAAGGTCCCGCGGCGAGACCCTTCTCCGTATGGCCCAGGACCATACGGCCGGTGGCGTGATCTTCCTCAATTTCAAATTCTGCGAACCGCATGCCTTCGACTATCCCTATCTAAAGGAGATGCTCCAGGGCCAAAATATCCCCAGCCTCCTGCTGGAGATCGATCAGGAACTCCCCGCGGCCGGGCAGCTGGCCACGCGCATCGAAGCCTTCATCGAGACCATGTAAACCGCTAAGGAGCGAGTATGGCTGAAGACAAACCCAGAGATCCGGAGAAGGACAAGCTTAAGATCAAATCCGCCAAGAAGATGCGGGACATTATGACCGCCTACTACATTGACGCCAAGACCGCCCGCGACAATGGCAAGAAAGTAGCCTGGATCACCAGCGGCGGGCCGGTCGAGGCCCTGCACGTCATGGATGTCATCCCGGTCTATCCCGAAAACCACAGCGCCATGATCGGCGCCACCAAGATGGGCGGAGGGCTGTGCGAGCTGGCCGAGAACATGGGCTACTGCTCGGATATCTGTTCCTACGCCCGTTCGGACATCGCCTGTGCCACGATAAACGGCGGGCCCATCGGCGGCCTTCCCGCCCCCGATTTCCTCGTGTGCTGCAATAATATCTGCGGCACGGTTATGAAATGGTACGAGGTGCAGGCGCGCTATTTCGGCGTCCCGCTCTTTATCTTCGACACCCCCATCTGCCATACCGATTTCCCGGAAGAGACCAGAAGCTATGTGGAGAAACAGACCATAGAATACATCACCTTTCTGGAGCAGGTCTGTGGCAAGAAGTTCGATTTCGACCGCATGATGGAGGTTGGCAAGCTCTCGCTGCAAGGCCAGCGGCTCTGGCAGGACATCCTGGATACGACCATGAGCAAACCCTCGCCCATGAGCGCCTTCGACGCCTTCTTCCATATGGCCATGATCGTGACCTTGCGCGGCACCCATACCGCGGTCGAGTATTATCAGGAGCTCCTGGCTGAAATGAGGGAGCGCGCGGCCAACAAGATCGGGGTCGTGCCACACGAAAAATACCGCCTGCTGTGGGACAACCTGGCCATCTGGCACAAGATGAAATGGCTCTCGGAGAAGTTCGCGGCCCACGATGCCTGCCTGGTGGCCGACACCTATACCTCGGCCTGGTGCAGCTCCATGAAATACCTGGACGAGGGAGATTTTCTCAAATCCATGGTCCAAGGTTATACCCGCATCTACCTCAATATCGGCGTCGACCAGATGGCCGACATCATCAAGAACATGATCACGAAATACGACGTGGACGGCATCGTCATGCATTCCAACCGCAGCTGCAAGCCGTATTCCCTGGGTCAGTACGATATCCGCAAGCGTATCCAGGACGAGTTCGGGCTGCCGATCCTCATGATCGAGGCGGACATGGTGGACGAGCGCGCTTTCAGCGAAAGCCAGATTGCCACCCGCATCGACGCCTTCATGGAGGTTATTAAACAGCAGAAAGGATGAGATACGCAATGAAGCCTCTGAATTTGAAAACCATAATCCGCACCTGGCTTGGTTTCGTCAATTTCCGGACCATGATCAAGGCCACCATGTGGTGGCTTAGGTACCGGCGTGAACGCACCTTTTTTATCTTTGAAGGCCGGGCCTACACCTATCGCGAGGTCTATCTCAGCGCCGAACGCTACGCCAACTTCTTCCTGGCCGAGCGCAAAAAGCTTCTTGGGAGCGGCACACTGGAACCCAAAGACCGCCTGGCCGTGGGGATTTACATGGACAACACACCGGAGTTCATCTACGCTGCCTTAGGGGCCGGTCTCTCCAATTCGGTGCTCTTTGCCATCAACACGGGCTTCCGGGGCGAGACCCTGGCCAAGGTCATCAATCAGGCCCAGATCAAGCACCTGATCATGAATGCCAGCACGGCCCCCGAGGTGGAGCGCGTCCTGTCGGACGTGACCGTCCTGGGTCCCGGCGATATCCTCTATGCCGGCGCGCCAGACGAGAGTGCGGGGAAAGGCTACCGGGTCCTGGACCAGGCCGTAGCCAGCGCCGAACCCCATGTCCCGCGCCGTTACCGTGTGAGAATCGACAACTTCAGCCCCGTGATCGTGATCTATACCTCGGGCACCACCGGCATGCCCAAGGGCGTGCCCTGCACGCATATCAAGATGGTGGGAGCGGGCGCCGTGGTCCAGCGGGCCGTCAAGCTGACCAGGCATGACCGTGGCTACCTCTCCATGCCGCTCTTCCACTCCAACGACTGGTATATCGGCATCCTACCGCAGATGATCGTGGGCGGCAGCTTCGTGCTCAAGCGCAAGTTCTCCGCGCGCGCCTTCGAGGAAGATATGCTGGCTCACGGCGTGGCCTTCCTGAACTACGTGGGCCAGCCGCTGCACTATATCCTGGACGCCCTGGAAAAGAAATACGGCGGCGCTGAGGCTGTGGAGAAGGCCCTGGCGCACGATCCACGCAACAAGTTCCGCCTGGCCTACGGCAACGGGGCCTCGGTGGTGGACCGCCAGAAGCTCATGCGCTACCTGAATATGGACCATATCTTCGAGATCTACGGTTCGACCGAAGCGGTCATCACCACCGCCAACAAGCCCGGCGATCCGATCGAGTCCGTAGGCGAGGTGGACAAGTCTATCGTGATCCTCAACGAATTGGACCAGGAGTGCGCCCCGGGCATCACGGATACCGGCGGCAGGCTTACCAACTATGACCAGGCCGTGGGCGAGATCTGCCGCAAGGTGGGCGAGTCCAACCTCAGGTTTGAGGGCTACTTCGGCCAGGCTACGGCCACGGCGCAGAAATTCCGGGGCGGGATCTACCATTCCGGGGACATCGGCCATATCCGGATCGTGAACGGCAAACGCTACCTGTATTTCAACGGCCGCACCGATGACTGGATCCGCAAGGACGGCGAGAACTTCTCGGCCGAAAACGTCCTACACTTTGCCCAGCAGATGCCCGGCGTGGACACTGCCATAGCCTATGGCGCGCCCTGCGATGTCTCGGATGAAAAAGTCATGGTCACGGTGCAGCTCATGCAGGGGGCGACGTTCGACCCCGATACCGTGTATGCCTGGCTCATGAAGCAGCAAAAAGTGGGCGGCATGGACCCCAAGTGGATGCCGGACTTCATCCGCGTCATCGATCAGTTTCCTGTCACCGACACCCACAAGATCGTGGTGCGTCCCTACAAGCGAGAGCACTACAATATCGAGAATACCCCCGGGATGCGGGTCTACTACCGCGCCAAGGGCGACACCACCTATCACCTGCTGACGCCTGAGAAGTTCCAGGAGATGAAGACCTGCTTCATCGCCAATGGACGCGACGCCCTGCTGGGGTAAGAATCCAGATATCCTGGATCGGAGAAATCCATAGGTGCGATGCATGCATCGCACCTATGGATTTATTGTATCTTCCGGCACTCCATGTAGAAGCGCTTTTCGTCGGCATGGCCCATGGAGAAGGTCTTGCGCGGCAGGGCTCCGTCCAGGACAATGGTCTTGAAGAAGGTGTCCTTGGAGATCGTTGGCATATAAAACCCGATGTTGCCCGGCTGCGAGCCGAGCTCGGTCACGATATCCTCGCCATGCACGTAGTCGATCCTGGTTTGTCCATGGCTGGAGAGGTAATCGTCCAGGAAGGTCTGGATGGTGGCGTATTCCAGATACTGTTTGGGATGTTCGACCGTCAGCACGCCGAAGCGGCCCTCGTTCACGAAGGGGAAGATATGCGCGCCCGTTTGTGTCTTTGGATAGGCCTTAAGGGCGGCCAGACTCTCCAGAGGGCTTGACGAGCACTGCGCGCCCTGGGCCTTGCAAAAGGCCTGCAGGGCCGCGAAAAGCGCGACAAACGCGCAGTTGAAGAGCACGCGGTGGATAGGCTCGAATTCCAAGCCCGGGTCATGGATGTTCACCAGCTCGACCAAAGCGTAGCGAGCCGGATGCCGCATGAGGGCCGCCTTGTCTTCAGCCTGTTCTTTCAGCCGTTCCCAGATGACCTTGGCCGTGGCCAGGGAGTGATTGCCGTCGCCCATGGCGTAGAGGAGCACGCGCGTGTCTTGCACGCCGTACCTTTTCTGGAAATACGCCGGATCGGCCAGGCGTTCAAGGCTGTCGGCAATGGCGTTCATCTGCTCTTCATTATCGACCAGGTAACCGGTCAGATGGCCACTGTCCATCATCAGATCGAAGTCATAGAGCTTTGAAAGGGGTTTTTGAAAGAGCGGCTCGATCACGGTCCGTTCCGGATCGTCGATCAGGACCATGATATGCGGTGATTCCAGGGCGGCCTGCTCGCGGATTTTAATCCGGGGCGGCAGGCGGTCGATCACCGTGCCTTCGGTGGCCCGGATCAAGGTCTTGGCCGTGGCGCTGAAATCATAGTGCTCGAGGTCGAGCGCCACCACCAGACCCTTACGGGAAGGGGCATGGGCGGTCCGGCGTTCGAGCAGGACAAAGCCCGGGCTCTGCTCCATCAGGATGCCATCCTGCAGATACCGCGCCATGGTGCGATTGATGGAAACAATGCGCGCGTCCTTATCGCTGTCTTCCAGATAGACTTCCGGAAAGATTATGTGCAGGGTCGAGGGATCATCACCCACCAGGACTTTGATCTTTTCCCATACCTGGGGTTGTGAGGTGTACTGGTCGCAGGCCACCACGGCCCATTTCTTTCGGTCGATCCCTTCCCTGGGAAGCAGGATATGCGGGACGCCAAGGGCAATCTTTTCAAAATTCATCGTCGTACTCCTTGATCTTGTGCTGTGAGGAGCATTTCCTCATGACGCTATATTTACCACAGCTCGGGCATTTTTTTCATCACAGAAAAAAACCTTGCCATGCCGGGTAAAAGCGATTATGGCGTTATTATCCTGGAGGATTGAAGGGAAAAGCCTCCAGGTTTCCGGGCGTAAGCCGTAATTTTAAAAAAAGGGGGAAAGATCATGAAACAGGTAATGCATGCGATCGCCATATTGGTAATAGCCAGTTTTCTCATCCCTGGCTGCAGCACCGTCAATCCCTATACAGGCGAGAAGCAGACCAGCAAGTCAACGTGGGGCACCGCCATTGGAGCGGCTTCCGGCGCCGCCGTAGGCATGATCGCCGGCCATAACAGCAAACAGCGCCGCCGCAACGCCCTGATCGGCGCCGGTGTAGGTGCTCTGGCGGGCGGCGGAGTAGGCTACTATATGGACCAGCAGGAGGCCAAGCTGCGCCAGAAACTTCAGGGCTCGGGCGTGAGTGTCACCCGCCAGGGCGACCGCATTATCCTCAACATGCCCGGCAATATCACCTTCAGAACCGGTAGTGCTGATATCAATGCCAGCTTCTTTGATGCGCTCAACGCGGTGGCCCTGGTGCTCAAGGAGTATCCGAAGACCATTCTCGATATCTACGGACATACCGACAGTGTCGGCAATGATGCCTCGAACCAGACCCTCTCCGAACAGCGCGCCGCCAGCGTCGGCCGGTACCTGACCACGCAGGGGGTCGATCCCATGCGTATAGCGACGCAGGGTTTTGGCGAGACCAAGCCGATCGCCAGCAACGATACGGAGGCCGGCAAGCAGCAGAACCGGCGCGTGGAGCTGGAGATATCGCCGTTGACCCAGCAGTAAAGGATGGAAACAGGTTCTCGTCGCGGGCCTGTGCGGCGCAAGAAGGGACGAGATCCCGGCCCGCGATAAGAGATGAAAAAATCCGGCGTGAATGACGACTACGATAAGCGGCCGCCATTCACGCCGGTGCTTTATTTACCCTGAAAGCGCGGTTCGCGCTTCTCGAAAAACGATGTCCATCCTTCGCGCATGTCCGACGTGCTGGTGGCCAGGCCCTGGTAGGCAGCCTCGAAGTCAATCTGGGTCAACAGATCGGAATCAAAGGAGCGGTTCAAGAGCCGCTTAATCATGCCGATGGAGCGCGTCGGCATCTGCGCAAGCTTCCCGGCGTAAGCGAGGGCTTCATTCATCAACTGATCGTCATCGACGACCTTGTTGATCATCCCCAGGTCAAGGGCGGTTTGCGCATCCACGGCATCACCGCTGAAGAAGAGCTCCTTGGCCTTGGCCAACCCGATGAGGCGCGGCACGAAATAGGTCCCACCGCAATCCGGGCACATGCCGCGCTTGACAAAGATCTGGATAAAGCGCGCGCTCCTGGCGGCATAGATGATGTCGCAGGAAAGTGCCAAGTTGCATCCGGACCCGGCCGCGATTCCATTGACCGCGGCGATGACCGGTTTTTCCATGGTGGCCAGCGTAAAGCAGATCCGGCCGTAGATATGGGCGCTGAGCTTCATCCCCATGGGCGTGGTGACGTCGTGCCGGCCGCCGCCCCCCGACAGATCGGCACCGGTGCAGAAACCTCGGCCCGTGGCCGTGATGAGAACGGCGCGCACGCTATCGTCCTGCTCAAAGCCGTTGAGCTTGATTATCAGCTCTTCCAATTGGTTCAATGTTACCGAATTGAGCTTCTCGGCGCGGTTCAGTGTGATGAGCGCGATCGAATCCTTAACCTCAAACAACGTATCCGGCATTAAAGACCTCCTTCAAGGAATATGCATATGGAAGTGATTGAAGGAGAAAAGCAGCTACAGGTCAAGCGCAAATGTGCGCATCGTTGATAATCGAGATGGTTGTAAGGGCAGGACGATGGTGCGGAGCCGCTATTGATCAGCTCCGCCGATCGATCATGTAATTGCTGCCCGGCAGGGTTTTGATGTGCTCTTTGATCTCGGTGGCGTCACGCGAGGCCTCGCCGTAGTGCTTGTACTTGGCGCCGCGGTTGAGGACCGCGGCGATGGAAACGGTCATGATGGGGAACATCTTGGTCTTGCCGCTGCGGTCGCGCGAGACGATATGCCCCTGGAACAGGTCATCGTCGTTGTAGAAATTCCGGATTACCATGTCGAAGAGCGCGATGATCTCTTCGCACAACGGTTTCGTAGCGTTCATGGCGCAGATGATGACGAAGTCATCGCCGCCGATATGGCCCAGGAAGGATTGCTCGACCTTGAGCTCCTTGATGGCGGTAGTGATGACGCGGGCGGTGGCCAAAAGGACTTCATCTCCGCGCGCAAAGCCGTAGTAGTCGTTGTAGGGCTTGAAATTATCTAGGTCCAGCCAGGCGATGGCGATCTCCTGCTCCTGGTCGAGCATGCGCTGGATGTGGCGGATGATGGATTCGTTCCCCGGCAGGCGGGTGAGCGGGTTGGTATCGAGATCCTTGATGGCCCGGCTGACGATAAAAGGCAGGCGTGCGCTGATGGAATCATGGCTGTCGGAGGTCAGGATAAAATCCTCGATGGATAGCTCGTTCCAGGCAATGCCTTCCAGGTCCTGCGGATCGAGCAGGGCCACAATGGGCAGATGTCCATAGAGGGTGTTGCTTCGGAACTCCTGGATGACCCGGCCATGGTTTTCCAGCACATAACTTTTATCCACGATAATAATATCGGGCGGGTCGGTATAGATGAGCGATATGGCGTCATTGGGTTGGGAGATGTGATAGAGGCTTTCACACACGGCCCCCAAGACCGATGAAAGCTTTTTGCCGAGCTTTTTTTTGCTGACGATGATCGCCTTCACCGTCCCCCCTCTTGCACTAAAAACTGAAGGTGCTGACTTCTTCCAGATCCGTCATGACTTGCCGCATGAGGGCGTCGAGGTCGTGATGGTCCATCTCCAGCGTGGCCCAGGCGGCCCTGGAGATCTTCGGGACCCAGGGATCACCGCCGAAGCCAACGCCGAAGGCCCGCGCGATACTGTCCGCGATATGGATGACCGCCGCGCGGTCCTTGAGCCGGGGCGCTTCCTCCGGTTGATGATGGTAGGTGATGGGGGTGATGAGTTTATCGGGCAGACTCCATTCGTTCGTCAGCCAGTTGCCGATATCGGCATGATTCACACCGAGGATGCGCTCTTCGGCTTCACGAAAGGAGAGCTTATCCCTCTCCACCAGAGAGATGATAGCGTCGTAGTCGTCACTCAGGGAGACCTTGACCAGAACCTTGCCGATATCGTGCAGCAACCCGGCGGTGGAGATCTCCTCCGGATCGGGCAGCCCCAGCCTGCGGGCGATCGTGCCGGCGGTGACGGCGCACCCCAGAGAATGCTCCCAGAGCCCCAGCATGGAACGCTCCATGAGGTCGAAGACCGACGCGGAGAGGACCACGCCTTTGATGACGTTAAAGCCCAAGAGGATGATGGAGTGAGAGATGGAGGAGATGCGGCCGGGAAATCCATAGAAAGGCGAGTTTACCAGCTTGAGCACCTTGGATCCCAGGACCTGGTCGGAGGCGATCAGCTTGCCGACTTCTTTGGCGGTCGATTCCGGACTCTCCACGACCTTGGTGAGCTTCTCGACCACGTGCGGCAAGGTCGGCAGACTCTGGATCTTTTTGGTCAGCGTCTTGATCTGCTGGTCCTTACTCATGGGGGGCGCGCTCCTCTTCTTCCTCGGTCTGAGCCGAGAGAATCGCCTTGCCGATTGATTCCTTGAGCCTGTCCATGATGGCGTCGCCGCTAACCGGCACGAAGCGGGCCTGCATGTCTGCCAGGAGCTCCTCCTTGGACTTGGCCGGTATGCCCGTATCGATGGGAGAACCCTTCACGACCAGCGAGGAGACGCACATGCGTTTGAGCCGCTCGATCATGGCGGCGCTCAGCTCGGTGCCCTCAGCGCACAGCGTCATGCCCTTTTCGTTGACCACGGCTTTGGCGCACACCATACCCGGCTTGAGCATGTCCAGCGGCACCCGTTGCATCTTAAGCCTCCTTTTTTAGCGGATCCGGCCTCCCACGGCGGGCGGCCGATCAAAGGCCAGCAGCGTCAGGCCCTTTTCCGGCGTATCAGTCGCCAGGAGCATGCCCTGGCTTTCAAGACCCATGAGCTTGGCGGGTTTGAGATTGGTCACCACGGCTACGTACTTGCCGACCAGGTCGGCCGGCTCATAGGCCTTGCCGATCCCGGCCACGATCTGCACGGTTTGACCCACGTCCACCTGCATGCGCACGAGCTTGTCCGATTTCGGCACCCGCTCGGCCTGCATGATCCGACCGGCCTTGAGCTCGATCTTGGCGAATTCGGATATGTCGATGAGGTTTGCGGCCGGGATCGCACTGGGTTTTAGATCGGGGGTATTCTTTTCGATGCGGGGGAACAGGGCCTTGGGCTCGCCGAGGATATTTCCAGGGTTGAGCGCGCCGAAGGTTTCGATGGCGTTGATGCTGGCCTCGGGAGCAAGCCCCAACAGCTCCAGGATCGAGGCGGAAGTTCCGGGCATCACCGGCGCGATCATCACGGCGATGAAACGCAAGCCCTCCAGGATATTGTAGATGACGATCGCCAGACGGCCCTGGTCCTGCTTGGCCAGGGTCCACGGCGCGCTGTGGTCGATGTACTTGTTGAGTCCGGACACGAGGGACCAGATCGAGGCTATGGCGCTATGGAACTCGATGTTCTTCATGTGCGCGCGGTAGTGCGCCACGGATTCCACGGCCAGGTCTCTGATCTGACGGTCGGCCTCCAGTTCCGGAGTCCCGGCTTGAGGCACCTGGCCCGCGAAATATTTTTTGGCCATGTTGATGCTGCGGTTGACCAGGTTGCCCAGATCGTTGGCCAGATCGGCATTGTAACGATCGATCAGGGCCTCTTCCGAAAAGGAAGCGTCCAGTCCGAATACCATCTCGCGTACCAGGAAGTAGCGGAAGGCATCCAGCCCGTACTTCTCCTTCAGGTCCAGGGGGTCGATCACATTCCCCAGGCTCTTGGACATCTTGGTGGCGTCGACATTCCAGTATCCGTGCACGTTCAAGTGCCGATAAGGCGCCAGGCCCATGGCCTTGAGCATGGTCGGCCAGTAGACGGCGTGCGGTTTGAGAATATCCTTGGCGATCAGATGCTGGCTCACGTCCCAGAACCGCGTGAAGCCCTCCCCGTCCGGATACCCGATTCCGCTTAAGTAATTGATCAGCGCATCGAACCACACGTAGCAGACATAGCCCTTGTCAAAGGGCAATTCGATGCCCCACGACAGCCGCTTCTTGGGGCGTGAGATGCACAAGTCGTCGAGCGGCTCCTTGAGCATGCCTAAGACCTCGTTCTTGTAACGTTGCGGGCGGATGAAATCCGGATTGGCCTGGATATACTCGATCAGCCAGGGCCGGTACTTTTCCATGCGGAAGAAGTAATTCTGCTCCTGGACAAAGGTCAGCTCGGTCTGGTGCTGGGGACACTTGCCGTCCTCCATCTCGCTTTCGGCATAGAAGCGCTCGCAGCCGACGCAGTAGTGACCGCCGTATTCGCCGAAATAAATATCGCCCTTGTCATAGACCTGCTGGAGGATCATCTGTACGGTGCGGATATGATCGGGCTCGGTGGTGCGGATGAAGCGGCTCAAGGTGATGGACATCAGGGGCCAGAGATCGCGGAAGCGCTGGCTGTTCTCGTCGGCCAGCTTGTCAGGAGTAGTGCCCAGTTTTTTGGCGGTCTGGGCGATCTTGTCGCCGTGTTCGTCGGTGCCGGTCAGGAAGAAGACCTTCTTGCCGGACAAGCGGTTGAAGCGGGAAAGGATATCGGCGATCACCGTGGTATAGACATGTCCCAGATGTGGCTTGGAATTCACATAATAAATCGGGGTGGTGATATAATAATGATCCATCATGCCTCAGTTCTCCTTTTCGACCGAGACCGCCTTTTTCTTGAAGGCCGCTTCTTCTTTTCCTTATCCGCGGGTGATACTGCCGAGGCTGCCTGGGCGGCCGCCCGTTCGATCTCCTTCTGCTTGGCCTGTTCGAGCTGTTTGGCTTCGCTCAAGCTCAGGTATTCGTCCTTGGATATGATATCCGAGGCCTTGGCCTTGACAAACCTGCGGTCCGCCAGCTTGGCGACAAAGGTCTGGTTGATGACGTTAATGCTGACCACCACGGCCTCGCCTTGATCGAGATAGACGGTCTTGCCGGTCTTGGGCAGGTTCTCGATCAGGTTGGCATAAGACTCCTTCTCATAGGCCAAGCAGCACTTGAGCTTGCCGCACAGCCCGGATATCTTGGTGGGATTCAGCGTCATGTTCTGGTTCTTGGCCATCTTGACCGAGATGCGTTGGAAATTGGTCAGAAAACTGGCGCAGCAGAGCTCGCGGCCGCAGCTGCCGATGCCTCCCAACATGCAGGTCTCCTGGCGGGATCCGACCTGCCTCAGCTCGATGCGCATGCGGAAGCGTTCCACCAGGTCTTTCAAAAGTTCCCGGAAATCCACGCGGCCTTCGGACACGAAAGAGAAGACCATTTTGTTGCCGTCAAAAGACTGCTCCACGGCGGCCAGTTTCATGGGCAGGGCGCGCGCCTCGATGCGCTCACGGCAAAAGCTGAAGCACTCACGTTCCTTGCGCTTCATTTCCACCAGGCGTTTCATGTCGGCCTCGGTCGCTACGCGTAGGATGGGTTTGATCTCCGTCAGCCCGGCCGCGTCCTCCTCCTCCGTGCGCCCCAATACCTTGGCCACGGACTGGCCCTGCTCGGTCTCCACGACCACCAGGTCTCCACCCTTGACCTCCAGTTCACCGGCATCGAAGATGTAGGGCGTGAGCATATGGGCAAAGCGCACATAGACCAGATGGCGTTCTTGGGCTGTATTTTCCATGCCCGTCATGTTATCAAGCTTAGCGGGCATTATGCAAGCGCATCTTTTTCTCGGTGTTAACGCCGTTTCTAAGCTCGTCAGGGAGAGTTGTCCTTGGTGTCGCTGAAATATCCTTCGGCGATGGCGAAGAATACCTTGTCATAGAAAAAGATAATGCGGTTGTTCAGTTCAAGCGTGGCATAGATCTCCAAGGGCGAAGACAGGAACTTCTTTTTTACGACATGCAGCCAGATGGAACGCCGGCTCAAGGCCAGGGCGATCACCATTTCCGGCAGCGGCACGCCATCGGCTTTGAGCTGCGCTCCGGTAGCCAGGTAACGGGAGAAGTCCGAGGCGACCTCACCGCTTAGCCAGCGCTGCACGCCGTATAAGATGCTGCGATTGAGATCCAGAAGCTCCCTGATGTACGGCATGAGCTTGGGGGCGCCGTGGCGCATGTCCCGCGTCCAGTTCTCACAGATCAGCTCGATGTCGCGCTCGATGAGCTTGACCAGCACGTTTGAGAGAAAGGACTTGTGCTCCGCCTCGCCGGGTATGATCCTGCTCATGGCCGCATGCTCGGGGAAGAGATGCTTGAATGAATCGAGCATGGCCCAGGTGTCCCGGTAGAGATCGATATAGATACGGATGGCCTTCTCGTTCGATATCCATGCCAGGGACGGTGTCTGCTCGATCGGGTGGTAGGCCACCGCGGAGGCGTCATCACCGGGCTTCAGGTCTCCGCTTACGGCCTTAACCTCATAGGTGACGATGGCCAGGCTGCCGTAAAAGTAGTTGTCGACCGTATCCACGTCGATGAGCCTGATAATCTCGCCGCTGATGCCGGTCTCTTCCTTGAGCTCGCGCAGCGCGGCCTCACGCACCTCTTCATCGCTCTCGGCAAAACCGATCGGCAGGCACCACATGCCCTGGTAGGGTTCCTTTTCGCGTTTGACCAGGAGCACCTCGCGGTCTTCGTTGACCACGATGCTGGCAGCTACGGGCAAGGGGTTCTCATAAAAGACGGACTGACATTGGCCGCAAAAATCGCGCAGTTTTCCATCGACGTCTTTTTCGTAAACGTCACCCCCGCAATAACAACAGAATCTGCGCCGACGCTTCATGCCGCCCCCGGCCGGAGAATACCTGCTTTTAGCATGTTATCGCACATACAACAAGGCCTTCCAAGCCGACGAGGCTTGCCGCGGCGCATGGTTTGATCCCGGTGCACACGCACATCCCGGACGGCCTGAGCATGTCACCCTCGTGTTTTCAGCCATCGAGCTTTTCGGCGTCTTCTTCCAGGCCTTTGAGGATGCCGGCGATCTCGACCTCGGTGGTCTTGAGGCTGGTGCGCAGGAAGGCGATCATGTCGGCGGCCTGTTTGACGTTCGTACCCAGCTGGTCGATGGGGACATCACCTTTCTGCATGCGTTCGATGATGGCTTCCAGGTCTTTGAGTGTTTCGGAATAACTTTTCTTTTTCATGCCTGCTCCTTGTCTTGTACGAGGCTAAAGATCCGGCCCTGAGCTAGGACCGTGGTGATGGGATCGCCCGTGGATACGGCCGCGGCACTGAGCAGGGACTGCCCGTTTTTATCCAGGGTGATGCTGTAACCACGTTTGAGGATCTGGGCCGGGTCCATGAGCGCCATCTGGGCCTCAAGCTCATCCAGGCGGGCCTGATGTTTCGCGAGGGCCAAGGCCGCTGACTGATGCAAGGCCATGCCGTGCGCGCCAAGCCGAGCGGCCTGTGTTTGCTGGGCATACCCGGCCGCGCCCGCCAGGACTTGCCACAGGCGGCTTAAATCTGCGCGCTCCTGGGAGAGCTGGCGCATGGTGCGGCTGGAGAAGGTGTGCGCAAGCGTGATGAGCGAGTTCATGGCCTTGAGGGTCTGACGCTGGGTCAGGTAGGCGAGCTCGGATGCATCCCGGCGCAGGCGTTCATGCGCGCGTTCCAGGGCTTGACGGCAGGAGGGCGCCAGGGCCTGCTCGGCCTGAGCGATGCGGCCCCAGAGATCGTCCAGATGGGCTACGAGGAAACGTGCCACGTCCGTAGGGGTGACGAAGTGGCGGAAGGCGACAAGGTCGGCCACACTCAAGTCAATCTCGTGACCGATGCCGGTGATGACCGGGCAGGCACAATTGGCGATGGTACGACAGATGGCGATATCGTCGAAGGCGACCAAGTCCATTTTGGCGCCTCCGCCGCGCACGATGATGATGGCATCAAGCCCCCGTGATTCAAGGGTTCGGATGGCCCGCACCACTTCCGCAGCGGTGCGTTCACCCTGCATATGGGCGTCGAAGAGGCTTATCCGGAAGGCATAAGCGCTTTTTTTCAGGATGCTCATGAAGTCATTGTAGGCGGCCGAACCGCGCGAGGTGATAAGGCCGATGGACAGTGGACACGCACTCAAGCTCAGGCGCTGGTTTTTATCCAGGAGCCCGGCGTTTTTCAGGGTTTCAATGGTCTGGGCGCGTTTGCGCGCGATGGCCCCCAGGCTGTAATGGGGGTCGATCTCGGAGACGATCAGCTGGTAGCGGCCTTCCTTGGTATAGAGGTCTATGCGCGCCCTGAGCTTTACTTCCAGGCCGTCGGCCAGATCGAAAGCCTGCAACCCTTCGCGTTTGAGCAGGGCCTGCCAGTTCAGGTAGGCGCCACGGAAAAAGGCACAGCTCGCCTTGGCCAGATACTGGCCGTGGCCGTCAGGGGATTTTTCAACCAGATCGAAGTACACATGCCCGGTCTTGGCGTGGAGTTTGAGCCCGGAGACCTCGCCCACCACCCAGGTGTTTTCGTCGAAGGCTCTGTTCAGCGCCAGGCGCGCGCGATCGTTCAATTGACTCACCGAATAGCAGGTCATAGGGACTGCATACCAGAGACCACGGCCATGAAGCAAGGGGCGGAGGCGGGGGAAGCGCAAACACGCATTGACGCTCCCGGACAATTGTGTGATATTCGCTCTAGGACCATAGTCCGTACCGGGGGTGCTTCCATGGAGTACAAGCTGATCAAGGTGGATATAGCCGATGGAATCGCCGTGGTGGAGATGAACCGCAAACATGAGCTCAATGCACTCTCCATGGCGATGCTCAAGGAGATGGATCGCGCCTTGACGTCATTCCTCACGGAAGAGAGCGATGTGCGGCTGGTGGTGTTGACCGGCGGGGACGAGTGCTTTTCGGCCGGTTTGGACCTGAAAGAGGTCCCCAGCCTGAACGCGGACGATGCCGAGCGGTATTTCAAGGCGGCCCTGGACCTGTATACCAAGATGATCGATTTTGAAAAGATCATTATCTCGGCCGTCAGCGGCATCACGTTCGGCGGCGGCTTGAATCTGTGCCTGATGGGCGATATCATTATTGCCTCGGAAAGCGCCATCTTCGGCCATCCGGAGATGAAATACGGTTTCAACCCGCTCATAACGCCTCTGGTATCGCGCATCGGCATGGCGCGCAGCAAGGAGCTGACGCTGCGCGGCGACCCCATCGGGGCGCACGAGGCCTTTGAGATCGGCTTGGTGAATCGCGTGGTGCCTCCGGAACGTTTCCGGGACGAAGTCAGGGAGTGGTCCTGTCAGCTCGCCCGCCGTTCGCCCGAGGCGGTGCGCGCGCTTAAACGGGCCTTTGACGTGGTTATCAGGTTAGACTCCAAGGCGGCCATCGAGTATGAGATGGAGATGACGGCCATGCTCTTGACCAGCCGTATGAACATCAAGCAGGAGATGCGCGATTTTATCAAAGGCAAGACCGAGAAAAAAGAGACAGACAAGGGCTGAGGCGTTCGACGCGCTGAAGCTTTATCATACCTTAAGCGCCTTCTATGGGCCGTCCGGCTGGTGGCCGGGTGAGAGCCCGCTTGAGGTCATGGTCGGAGCGGTCCTGACCCAGAACACTTCCTGGGGCAATGTGGAGAAGGCCATAGCCATCATCAAGGACCGAGGGGCGCTCGATCTCGAGACCTTGTATGCCATGGAAGACACGCGACTGGCCGAGCTTATCCGTCCGTCCGGCTACTATAATATCAAAACGCGGCGTCTCAAGAACCTCCTGGCCGCGGTCAAGCGGCAGACCGATGGAGATCTGGCGGCCTTCTTTCGTCAGGAACCTGCGCTGCTGAGAAGCCAGCTCCTTCAGGTAAAAGGGATCGGCAAGGAGACCGCCGACAGCATCTGCTGCTATGCGGCTGAGAAGCCGTGCTTCGTGGTCGATGCCTATACCCGGCGCATGGCCCTGCGCCATGGCTGGGTTGGCGAGGCGGATGGTGATTATGACCGCCTCCAGCAACTTTTCACCGCCGGACTCCCGGTCGACCTGCAGTGTTATAAGGACCTGCATGCCTATATCGTTTTCATAGGAAAAACTTACTGCAGAACCAGGAATCCCGCTTGCGACAAGTGCCCGCTGGGGCCTCGGCCTGCCATGTTGTGATGTTTATGAAGCCATCGCCCCGGGCGAATTGAGTATGGATGTGCACTGACCGATAGGTTTTTTAAGCAGAAGGAGAGATTGCATCTTGGATAAACGCATCGCCAGATTGGTCATGCTGCTCATACTCATGGAGGGTTGTGCCGTTCTGCCGGAGGTGAGAACGTCTCAGGTTGTCGGTGTGTACCCGGCCCGTGATGGATCCTACACAGAGCTCAAAGCAGGGATCGTCCAGGCCTATGGGGGTAAGACCCCGCAGGCCTGGGGAGAGGCGCTCTCAGGTGTGAGGACCACATTGGACACCGATCAGCCGGTCATGGCGCTCACCTTTGATGCCTGCGGCGGCGGCTATGATGCCGAACTGATTCGTTTCCTTAAGCATGAGCAGGTTCCCGCCACGCTGTTCATGAACGGCCGCTGGATCGATTCTCATTGGGAGGTTGTCCCCGAAATCTGTGCTAATCCGCTCTTCGAGATCGAGAACCATGGGCGCATGCACAAACCCTGTTCGGTATCCGGCCGTGCGGCCTACGGCATACGGGGCACGGCCGGGGTGGCCGAGCTGGTGGACGAGGTGGAGATCAATGCCCGCATGATCGAGGCCCTCACGGGCCGCAAACCGTGCTTCTATCGGCCGGGGACCGCCTATTGCGACGAGATCGGGGTGCAGGTCGTGCAGAAGCTGGGTTATGAAGTGGCGGGCTACAACGTCTTAGGGGATGCCGGCGCCACCTATACCTGCGATCAGGTGCGAGAGGCCCTTTTGATGGCGCCGCCGGGCGCCATTGTGCTCCTGCACATGAACCATCCCGAGAGCGGCACGCGGGAGGGGGTTATGCAGGCGATCCCCCTGCTCAGGCAGCGCGGCGTGCGCTTCGTGCGGCTCGGTGAATACCTACAGCAGCCTCACCCAGAGGCCGCCGTGGCGCGGCATAGCGCCCCTAAGAGAGATGCCGGCGCAATAATCGCGCCGGGTTCCTAGAGAAACGGCGTACCGAAGGCGTTGAGATGCACGCAGTCCTTGAGCTCCTTGCGGGGAGGACCCTCGCGTCTGGCGGCCGGCCGGCCCACGGGAATGACGGCCACGACTTCATGACCTTCCGGAAGACCAATGATGCGTTTGCAGGCGTCATGGTCCATCAGCCCTACCACCACGGTGCCGAGGTCAAGCTCGTAGGCCTTGAGGCATAGATTCTGCACGGCGAGCCCCAAATCGAACATAAACCACTCCTGATGCTTGGTCAGGGCTTTGCCGTCATATGATCCGGAAATGCCGGTTTTGGCGCAGGCCACGATCAGGACCGAGGCCTCGAGTGCACCCTTGGTGGCCGGGTTCTTTTCGGAGAATGTGGCCACGATCTTGGCGATATTTTCTTTGCCGCGGATGACGACGAAGTCCCACACCTGGGTATTGGCCCATGAAGGTGCAATGCGCGCTGCCTCAAGGATGTCTTTGATCTCGCCGTCCGTGACCTGGTAATCCGTGAATTTGCGCACACTGCGCCGGCCGCTCAAGGCTTGTTGGAGCTCCATAGTCCCTCCTCCTTAAAAAGATGTCTTCACGAAGGTTTCTTTTTTTTGGTCATGGCCTTTTGCAGCTTTGCCGCCAAGGGATTCATCACGCTGGTGCCCGATGAAAACTGCTGCCAGTCCTCTTCGCCGGTTTCGGCCAGGCCTAAAGTCATTTTGCGTTCGGACGTATTGATCTCCTCTATTTTGATCTTCAGAGACATGCCCGGTTTGAGCTTGTCGAGCTCGCCCGGCTCAGGGGCCTTGTCGAGGCGCGATTTCGGGAGCAGTCCGGTCACGCCCGGCTCCAAGGTGATGAACCATCCGAATTTTTCTTTTTTCTCTAGGGCCCCCTCGAAGACTTTACCGATCGGGTAACGCGACGGGATATCCACCCAAGGATCGCCCTCGGCCTCTTTGATGGACAGAGAGATGCGCTTCTTGGCCGTATCGATGTCCTTGACCATGACGGCCACGAAATCGCCGGGGTTGGCCACCTCTTCGGGTTTATTGATGCGTTTGCGGTAGCTCATTTCGCTGATATGCACCAGGCCTTCGATGCCGGGTTCCAATTCCACAAAGGCACCGAAATTAGATAGGCGCATAACTTTACCGCGCAGTTTATCGCCCGGCTTGTAGCGGTCGAGGACCGTATCCCAGGGATCGGCGCTGATCTGCTTGAGGGACAGCGTGATCTTCTCTCCGCTGACCACAATGATCTTGGTTGTGATCACCTGTCCCACGGACAGGATGTCTTCGACCTTTTCGGTTCGCGCCCAGCCCATCTCGGAGATGGGTACCATGCCCTCGACCCCCGGAGTGAGCTCCACGAAGGCGCCGAACGGCATGAGCTTGGTCACCCGGCCTTCCACCGCCGCACCGACGACCAGTTCGCGGTAGAACACCTCCTTGATCTTCTGCTGTTCCTTTTCCAGCAGGACCCTGCGAGAGACCACAATGTTTTTCCCGCCTTCTTCGAATTCAGTGATGATAAACTCGAAGCTGTGACCGACATAGTCTTCCGGGGTATTGACGTACTTGAGGTCGATCTGGCTGATGGGGCAGAAGGCCCGCCGTTTGATGAGCTCGATCTCGAATCCGCCCTTGACCTGAGCCTTGACCTTGCCTTCAATCGGGACGGCCTTTTCAAAGGCCTCCTCCAGGATGTAATCGCTGCCGATGCCGGAAATGGCGCGTGAAAGGGTGATGCCGCTGGAACGAATGGACATGACATAGAGCTCGAGCGTATCACCTACCTTGTAGTTCAGGTTGCGCTCGGCATCCAGGAGCTCCTCGATATCAACCACCCCGTCGATCTTGGTGCCGGTATCAACGAAGACGGTATCCTTGCCGATGGCGATGATCTCGCCCTTGATCTTATCGCCCACATGGACGCGCGGCTTCTTATCTTTCTCGTAGGCATCGAGGAGATCGGCCATGGCTGTGCCGGAGCTGTTTTGATCTTTAGTGTTGTCTGACATAGCGCCTCCTTGCAAGGCTTATAGCTCGATTGCGCATAAATAGCAACATGCGCCCTGCGGCGTAAAGGAGCGAAAAATGTTAACAATCTTCGTCACGAAGGCAATGGAAATATTTTCTTGGAAGTGCTGTAAATATTTTCCCAGTGTGGGGCGCATTTACCGCTCGGTCGATGTAGAGCCTGGTTTTTCCAAGGTCTTAATAATGCTTTGATTTGGCACTTATTTTGCGTGCAAAGCTGTTGTGTGGTGCACGAGGCTGTCCCTGTGCCGCATAAAACAGCATGTATTTCATCAAGGAGGTTGTATGGGTCAAAGAGGCATCATCCGGTGGCTGACATGGGTCTTATGCGTCGTCTTGTCTGGTTGTGGATTTTTTGCGCAGGACGAGGACGAGGAGTCGAGCGTAGCGCAGCTTGAGGAGGTGTACGATGTAGGGAGCCCGGTTCCGGCGGTGGGATTTGATCAGTCGCAGAGGATCACGCTGTCGGTGCTCAAGGGTGAAGGGGACGATGCCGCGTTCGTGCAGGTAGCGGACGGGGACTACCTGGAGCCGGGGCGGTATACGATGGGGGTGACGGTGACGCCGCGCACGGTCAAGGGCGAGAAGAAGGCCGAGCGGGTTTTTCTGGGAGACGGGGGCTGGGACTACAATGTCGAG